>Ga0335078_10001581_pt1 | contig 34278 bp, 32 predicted proteins | sample Lox_Sample_32_FD_206711 | JGI IMG/M metagenome (GOLD analysis project Ga0335078, IMG submission 206711) | Soil microbial communities from Loxahatchee National Wildlife Refuge, Florida, United States - Lox_Sample_3.2 | ecosystem: Environmental > Terrestrial > Soil > Wetlands | place: USA...
TGCACCCTGCTAGCGATGTTCGGTGCCATCGCGGCGCCCATCGTGCTGCCGCAGATCGCGCGAAAGGCGTGCGGGCTGGACCCCGGCTCCGCCGAGTTCGAGGCGCGTTACGCCGAGCACATCAAGCGCATGGTCCGCCGTCTAGGCGGCCGGCCCGGCGCCTGAAGCCACCAGAAGCCGGGCTGGAGCGACCCCGTCGCCCCGCCGGTGCCTGACGAAAGCGCTGACCTCGTGCATCCGCCATGTCCGGGGCGGCTCCTCGCGGCTGAACTCATTCTGCGATCCGCCGCCTTCACCACCCCGGGATGCCTGCCAGTGTGGCATGTGCGCCGCGCGCCCAGTCAACCCCGCCGGGCGCCGTTATGTCTGCCCGCTCTGCTACTATCGAACTAGATTTCGATATGAGCAGCGGGCCGGTACGGGAGGCGATCAGCGTGTGCGGCGATGGCGACGGGCCGGGCAGCGTGGCCGGGGCGCTGGCCATGCTGGACCGCGCCCTCGACCGCCTCAATGCCGCGGACGTCGCGTCCTTACCGTCAGCCGTTCAGGCGGAGGCGCTGCGGGCGCTGGAGCGGGCCGAGGCCAAGCACACTGCGGCCCGCGCGCGGGTGCTGGCCGGGTTCGCCGGGCAGGGCGGGTTCGCCGACGACGGGCACGGCACCACGCGTTCCTGGCTGAAGTGGCAGACCCGGGTCACCACCGCGGCCGCGGCCGGCGCGGTGAGCTGGGCGCGGCGGCTGGCGGCGCACCCGGTGATCGCCGCGGCGCTGGCCGGCGGGGAGCTGTCCCGGTCCTGGGCCCGGCAGCTTTGTGAGTGGACCGACCGGCTGCCCGGGGACCGGCGCGGCGAGGCGGACGAGATCCTCGTCGGGGCCGCCCGGGGCGGCGCCGACCTGGCCGCGCTGGGCGGGCTGGCCCGGGAGATGCACGAGCGGTGCGCCCCGCCCGCCGAGGACGGGTTCGAGGACCGGTACCTGCGGCTCGGCATCACCTTCCGCGGTGCCGGGCGGGCCGAGGGCGACCTGACCCCGGGGTGCGCGGCGGCGTTAGCCGCGGTGCTGGAGTCGCTGGGGAGGAAGGCCGGGCCCGAGGACGCCCGCACCGCCGGCCAGCGCCGTCATGACGCGCTGGAGGAGGCGTGCCTGCGGCTGATCCGGGCCGGGATGCTGCCCGGGCGCGCCGGGCAGCCGACCCAGGCGATGGTGCACATGACGCTTGCCCAGTTGCGGGACCTGCCGGGCGCACCGGCGGCCGAGAGCGCCTGGGCGGCGGCCCGGGCGTCCCAGCCGGGGTGGCTGGCCAGCCCGGAGGCCGACGCCGCCGCCTGCGACGCCACGCTCGTCCCGGTGGTGACCGGGCACGTGGACCAGGCCGCCCTGGACCGCCTGGCCGCCGCGTTCCTGCTCGCCCACCGCACCGGCGAGCGCTCCAGCTACCCCGCCCCGGGCCCTGGGCCCGCGCCCGGCCCGGCCGGCCAGCCCGGCTCGCTCAGCCCGCCAGCCCGGGCCCGGCTGGGCCGCGCCCTGCTCGCGCTGGCGGCCGACGCCCTGTCCGGTCCCGGCGGGCTGGCCGCCCGGCTGCGCGGCGGTGCCGGGGGCGGGCCGCTCGCATCGGTCAGCCTGCCGCTGGACATCGGCGCGGCCACCGAGACCATCCCGGCGCACCTGCGCCGCGCGGTCACCACCAGGCACCGGCACTGCGCGTTCCCCGGCTGCGACCAGCCCGCCGCCGTATGCGACGTGCACCACATCATCCCCCGCTGCCGGGGCGGGCCGACCGCCCTGCGCAACCTTGCGCCGCTATGCCGTTTCCACCACCTGGTCGCCGTGCACCGCTGGGGCTGGACCCTGGCCCTGCACGCCGACGGGACCACGACCGCCGCCAGCCCGGACGGCACCCGGACCCTGCACAGTCATGGGCCGCCGCCCGGCCGCGCCGCGTGAGGGGGCGCTCAGGCGTTGGAGTAGACCCGGTCCGGGGTCATCAGCACGGCGGTCCGGTGCTCCGCGGCCATCACCGCGTCGTAGGTATCCCAGTCATCGTGGGTCCCGCCCGCGGCGGTGAACACCGCCCGCAGCAGCAGGCGCACGTCCACGCCGGGCAGCGGGTCGCCGGGACCGCATAGCTGCACCGGGCCCTCCGCGGCCGCCCACTGCCACCCCGCGCGCAGCACGACCGTGACCCGTGGCGTGGCACGCAGGTAGCCGAGCCTGCGGGCGTCGCCGCGACTGACGAAGGCGACGGCCTGCGCGCCCGTCACCGGGTGCGCGAGCACGCCCGCGTTCACCACCGAGGAGCTGATCGTTGCGTCCGGGCGCAGCACGGAGACCACGGCCAGGCCGTGGTCGCGCGCCACCAGCCCGGCGAAGCCGGCCAGGTCTGTCATGCCGGGAGCGTACCGTCCGCGGGCTCGGGCAGGTCCTCCACCGAAGAATAGGTCACCACGCCGTGCCCGAGCGCGTCCACGGCGGCCTGGGCCGCGGACCGCACCGGGTCCTCCGCCGCGACGGCCACCTGGCCCAGCAGGTCCATGAGCTGCTTCACCGCGCGGACGAAGTCGCCGGGCGTCAGGTCCGGTCCCAGCACCGACTCCAGCGGCCTGCCCCGCGCCCAGGCGTGCGCCGTCCAGGCGAAACCGGGGTCGGGCTCGCGCAGGAACGAAAGCCGGTGCCCGGCCTCCAGCTCGTCCAGTTCCTGCCACACGCCCACCGTGGCGGCCAGCACGCCCGGGACGGGGCCACCGGGCAGCCGCGGCGGGGCGGCCGCCTCGGCCGTGCGGGACTCGAACGTGAGCGCCGACACGCACGCGGCGAGCTCCGGCGGGCTCAGCCCGTCCCACAGCCCCCGGCGCAGGCATTCGGCCGCGAGCAGGTCAAGCTCGGTGTACAGGCAGGCCAGCCGTTTGCCCGCGGTTGTCACCTGGCCGCCGTCGAGGTAGCCGAGGCCGGCCAGCACGGCGCAGACCCGGCCGAACGTGCGGGCGATGACGTGCGACCGCCCGGCGACCGTTGCTTCCAGCCGCTCCACCTGGGCCTCCAGCCGGGCGCGGCGCTCGGCCAGGCGGGCATGCTCCTCCCGGTCGGGGCAGGCGTGGCAGGGATGGCCACGCAGGCGCCGCCGCAGCGCGGCGATCTGCGCCTGGGCGTCCTCCCGTTTCGGGGCGGGCGGCGGCGGTTTCTCCCGGCCGGCCAGCTTGGCCCGCACGCTGGCGGCCAGGTCCCGGCGGTGCTTGGCGGACCGGGCGCTGAACCAGTTCGGGATCCGGATCCGGTCGATCGGCTCCACCGGGACCGGGAAGTCGGCCAGCGACAGCCGCCGGACCTGGCGGGTGGCGGTCAGCACCAGGGGCAGCGGGACGCTGTCCGCCCGCCGCCCGGGAGGGCCGGCCGGCACCTCCAGCACCACCGCCATGCCCGCGCGGCGGCCGCCGGGCACCCGGATGATGTCGCCGCGGCGCAGCCGGCCGAGCGAGGCGATGGCCTGCGCGCGGCGGGCCGCGGCCTGTTCCCGGGCGGCCTCGGCCTCCCGCCGCGACAGGTCCCGGCGCAGCCCGAAGTACTCGGCGAAGTCGCCCCGGTCGCAGGCCGCCGTCAGGCTGTCCAGCTCCGCCCGGCCCTGCTGCGCCGCGCGGGCCACGCCCGCGACCGCCCGGTCGGCCTGGAACTGGGCGAACGAGGACTCCAGGATCGCCGCCGCGCGGTCCAGCCCGGCCTGCCCGACCAGGTTGACGGCCATGTTGTAGGAGGGGCGGAAGCTGGAGTTGAGCGGGTAGGTGCGGGTCCCGGCCAGGCCGGCCAGGGCGGCCGGTTCCAGGCCCGGCTGCCACAGCACGACGGCGTGCCCCTCCACGTCGATGCCGCGCCGCCCGGCCCGGCCGGTGAGCTGGGTGTACTCCCCCGGCGTCAGCGCCGCGTGGGTCTCGCCGTTCCACTTGTCCAGCCGCTCGATGACCACGGTGCGGGCGGGCATGTTGATGCCGAGGGCGAGGGTCTCGGTGGCGTACACGACCCGCACCAGCCCGGCCTCGAACAACTCCTCCACCACCTCCTTGAAGGTGGGCAGCAGCCCGGCGTGGTGCGCGGCGATGCCCCGCTGCAGGCCGGTCAGCCATTCCCGGTAGCCCAGGACGTCCAGGTCCGCGGCCGGCAGGTCGGCGGTGCGGCGCTCGGCCACCCCAGTGATGAGCTCCGCCTCCTCCGGGGTGGTGAGCCGGAGCCCGGCGTCCAGGCACTGCAGCACCGCGGCGTCGCAGGCGGCCCGGCTGAAGATGAAGTTGATCGCCGGCAGCAGCCCGGCCGCGTCCAGCCGCTCGACGATCAGCGGGCGGCTCGGCGGCCGGGGCCGCGCCGGCCGCCGGCCACCGCGCACCGGCCGCCCCGGTGACCTGCGCCGCGCCTGCTCCTCCCGCCGCGACAGCCGCAGCAGCTCGGGGTTGACCTGCGGGGTGTCCCCGTTCGCGGACACGAACAGGTCGTAGAGGTGGCCGTCGGCCAGCACGTGCTGCCACAGCGGCACCGGCCGGTGCTCGTCGACGATCACCGTCGTCCCGCCGCGCACCTGGGTGAGCCACTCGCCGAACTCCTCGGCGTTGCTCACCGTCGCCGACAGCGCGGCCACCCGGACCGACTCGGGCAGGTGGATGATCACTTCTTCCCAGACCGCCCCGCGGAACCGGTCGGCCAGGTAGTGCACCTCGTCGAGCACCACGTAGCCCAGCCCGTCCAGGGTGACCGAGCCACCGTAGAGCATGTTGCGCAGCACCTCGGTGGTCATCACCACGACCGGCGCCTCGCCGTTGATGCTGTTGTCCCCGGTGAGCAGCCCGACGGTGTCGGGGCCGTAGCGGCGCACCAGGTCGCCGTACTTCTGGTTGGACAGCGCCTTGATCGGGGTGGTGTAGAAGCACTTGCGCCCCTCGGCCAGCGCCAGGTGCACGGCGAACTCGCCGACCACGGTCTTCCCGGACCCCGTGGGCGCGGCCACCAGCACGCCATGGCCCGCGTTCAGCGCCTGGCAGGCACGGCGCTGGTAGTCGTCGAAGGTGAAGTCGTACAGCGCCGCGAACCCGGTCAGGGCCGGGCCGTCCTGCTCCCGCCGCCGGCGGCTCGCGGCGTAACGCTGCGCGGGGCTCGTGGACACGCGCTCCAGCCTAGGCGACGCGCCCCGGCCGTCCGGCTAGGGCCGGTACCCGGTGTTGGTGGTGCCGTCGTCCCGGTCCAGCTCGGACAGGCCCTCGGCGGCCAGCAGGGCCTCCTCGCGCCGGGTCCGGCGGCGGTCGTTCAGCCACACGAACACCTCGGCGACCTCCACCAGGATCACGCAGGGGATGGCCAGCAGCATCATCGAGAACGGGTCGGGGCTGGGGGTGGCCGCGCCGGCGAACACGAACACGGCGAAGATCATCACCCGGCGCCACTTGCGGATGAACGCGTGGCTGACCACCCCGGCCATGTTCAGCACCACAAGCACCAGCGGCAGTTCGAAGGCGAGGCCGAAGATCAGCAGCATCGCCATGGCGTAGCCGAAATAGGTGTCGATGGTGATCAGCGGGCGGACGTTCTCCGGGGTCAGGCCGAGCAGGAACCGCAGGCCCCGGCTCATCGCCAGGTAGGCGAACACCCCGCCGAGCGCGAACAGCGGCACCGCGGCGCCGACGAACCCGAACGCCCACCGCTTCTCCCGCCGGTACAGCCCGGGGGCGATGAACGCCCACAGCTGATAGAACCAGACCGGCGAGGACACGATCAGGCCGACCACGAAGGCGACCTTCAGCTTCACGAAGAAGGGGTCGAACACCCCGGTGACCACCAGCGGGTGGCCGTCCTTGCCGCAGCCCACGGTGTCCTGGATGGGCACCCGGCAGAACGGCTCGGTGATGAAGGCGAAGGCCCGCGCGTAGATCAGCCAGCCGATCACCATCCCGGCGATCAGCGCGAGCACGGCCTTGATCAGCCGGTTGCGCAGTTCCCGGAGATGGTCGACCAGCGACATCCGGCCCTCGGGATTGTGCGCCCGGGGCCGTCGCGGAAGCCGCGGCCCGCGCCCGTTCGCGGGCGCGACGGTGTCCGGCGGCGTGCTCATCTGTCAGCCCGGGTCAGGGCTGGCTGGTGGTGCCCTGGCCCGGCTGCGGGGTCACGGTGGGCTGGGAGGCGGCCACCTGCTGCTGCAGCGCATCCATCTGCTGCTTCAGCGCCGCCATCTGCTCCTGCGGAGACGCGGCGACCTGCGGGGCGGCCGGCGGTGGCGCGGTGACCGGCTGCGGCGCGGCCGCCTGCGCGGGCGTCCACTCCTGGGCCTTGGCGGCCGGCTCGTCCTCGTCGTGCAGCTTCTGCGCTTCCTTCTTGAAGATGCGCATGGCCTCGCCCATCGACTTCGCCGCCTTGGGCAGCTTCGCCGAACCGAAGAGCAACACCAGCACGAGCAGCACGATCAGTATGTGCCACGGGCTGTCGAAGAGTCCCATAGTGCCTTTGTCCTTCTCAGCGAGGATGCTGCCCCCGCGCCATCGGGATACTCGTCCTGCAGCACATGGTACGCCCAGCGCGGCCCGAACTCACCCCGGCACGATGGCCGGGGGCCCGCCGGGCGTGTCCGCGCCGTATCCGGCCAGCGCCGCGGCCGCGTCCGCGCGCACCGCCGCGGCCAGCGCGGCGGGCGCCATCACGTGCCCGTCCTCGCCGAGCCCCAGCGCCAGCCGCCGCGCCCAGGCCGCGTCCGGCGTGCGCAGCGTCACCCGCAGCCGCCCGTCCCCCAGTTCGGTCACGTCCTCGCACGGGTAGTACTCGGCCACCCAGCGGCCGCGGGGGGTCAGCTCGAGGATCACCCGCATGTCGCCGGGCGAGGGCCGGAACAGCCCCTGGTCCACGTCCACCGGCTCCGCCTGCCGGGGCACCTCCGCCGCCACCGGCAGCACCTCGATCCGCAGCACCCGGTCGAGCCGGAACACCCGGACCGCCTCCGCCCGGCGGCACCACCCTTCCAGGTAGGTCCGGCCCTCGACGACCAGCAGCCGCATCGGGTCCACGTCCCGCTCGGTGGCCTCGTCGCGGCCCGGCACGTAGTAGGACAGGTGCAGCCGGCGCCCGCCGGCCAGCGCCTCCTGGACCCGGGCCAGCACGCTGCGCTCGGCGTGCTGGTCCACCTCCACCGCGACCTGGGCACTGGGCGCGCCCGCCTCGCCCGCCGCCGCCTCCAGCTTGGCGATCGTGCGGCTCAGCGCGGAGCTCTCGGCCAGGTCAGGGACCGAGGCCAGCTCGCCCACCTCGGCCAGCATCCGCAGCGCCACGAGCAGCGCGCTCGCCTCGTCCACGCCGAGCCGCAGCGGCCGGTCCACCGGCTCGGCCTGGCTGATGACGATCTCGCCGCCCTCGTAGGACAGGTCGATCGGGCAGTACGGGTCGGGGGTGCGCAGCTCGACGCACCACAGCATGTTCAGGTCGTCGGTTAGCTCCCGCTCGCTGACGCCGAACGCCGCCGCCGTCTCGGCCAGGCCGACGACCTTCCTGCTGATCACGTAGGGCACCAGCGCGAGCAGCCGCTGCAGCCGGTCCGAGCTGGTGCCCGGGCCCCCGGCCGTCATGCGAGCGCTCCCTTGAGCCTGGTGATGACCGCGTCGCGCAGGTCGGCGGGCTCGCGGACGACCACGTCGGGCCCGAACGAGGCGAGGTGCTCGGCGAACCAGGCGACCTCGGCGAACGGGGTCTCCAGCTCGTCCCAGCCGTCCGGGCCGGTGGTCTCGCGGGCCGCCTGGCGCCGCAGGCCGAGGCCCGCCCCGGCCCGCACGCGCAGCACCGCGCTGCGCGGCGCGACCGGGCGGTCGTCCCAGGACCGGACCAGTTCCCGCACGTCGGCATCGGCCGGCACGGTCACCGAGCCGGGCGGCCCGCTGAGCTCCACCGGCCCCTCGATCCGGCTCAGCCGGAACGCCCGCACCGCCTGCCTGACCCGGTCATGCCCGGCCACGTACCACCGGCCGTGCCGGTTCACCACGCCCCAGGGCTCCAGCTCACGCCGCTGCGCCTCGCTCCGCCCGGCCGCCCGGTACCGGAAGGTCACCGGCCGGCGGTCCCGGACCGCCTCCCACAGCGGGGCGAACGCGGCCTCCCCCGCCTGCAGCCTCGGCTCGATCCCCGGCTGCGCCGCCTCCTCCGCGTCCACCCCGGCGGCGCGCAGCTTCAGCAGCGCCCCGGCGGCGGCACCGGCCAGCTCCGCCCGGTGCCACACCCGGGCGGCCACGGCGAGGACCGCCGCCTCGTCCGGCTCGAGCCGGATGTCGGGCAGCTCGTAGGCCTGCCGGGGGATCCGGTAGCCCACCTCGTCGTCAAGTGCCCCGTTGGTCCCCATGTCGAGCGGGATGCCCAGGTCGCGCAGCTCCTCCTTGTCCCGCTCGAACATGCGCTTGAACGCGTCGAACGACTCCGGGTAACCGGGCACCGCGGCCCGGATCTGGGTGGCGGTCAGGTACCGCTGGCTGGACAGCAGGCAGACCACCAGGCTCAGCAGCCGCTCTGTCTTCCGCCGTGACATCGTCGCCCTTCTCCCGCGCCGTCGGCTCCATTCTCCCCCGCCGCGCGGGCTCCCGCCGCAGGTTACCCCGACCCGGCGGGCCGGCGGCGCCGGCCGCGTTACGGTGGCCAGGTGATCCGATGGCGCGACGGCGTGGTGGTGCGGGTGGGCCGCGAATGGCAGGGCGCGGCCGAGCTGGAAGTCACCACCGGCGACGGGCCGCTGCGGGCGCTCGCATACCCGGCGCTGACCGGCCTCCCCCGGCCCGGCGACCGGGTTTTGCTGAACGCCACCGCCCTCGAACTCGGGCTCGGCACCGGCGGGTACGCCCTGGTGATCGCGGTGCCGGAACGGCTTCCCGCGGGGCCACCCGGCCCCGGGCACCTGATCAAGGCGCGGTACACACCGATGCAGGCCTGCGTCCTCGGCGCGGACGAGCAGGGTTCGCCGCACCACGAGGTGCTCCGCGACGCCGACGACCTGGGCGGGATGCCCGTCGTGGTGGCGGACCTGCACTCGGCGCTGCCGGCGATCCTCGCCGCGCTGCGGGCGGACCTGCCCGCCCCGCCGGTGGCGGCGTACGTGATGCCCGACGGCGGCGCGCTGCCCGCCTGGTTCTCCCGGTCGGCCGCCGGGCTGCGCGCGGCGGGCTGGCTGGCGGGCACGGTCACCGTGGGCCAGGCGTTCGGCGGCGACCTGGAGACCGTCACCCTGCACACCGGCCTGCTGGCCGCACGGCACGTGCTGGGCGCCGACGTGGCCGTGGTCGCGCAGGGCCCCGGCAACCTGGGCACCGGCACCCGCTGGGGGTTCTCCGGCGTGGCCTGCGGCGAGGCGGTGAACGCGGCCGCCGTGCTCGGCGGGCACCCGGTGGCGTGCCTGCGGGTCAGCGAGGCGGACGCCAGGCAGCGCCATCGCGGCGTCTCCCACCACAGCCTCACCGCGTACGGCCGGGTGGCGCTGGCCCGCGCGGACGTGGTGGTGCCGGTGCTCGACGGTGAGATCGGCGAGCTGGTGGCGGCGCAGGCGCGCCCCCTGGCCGCCCGGCACGCGCTGGTGAGCGTGCCGACCGCCGGCCTGCTGGCGGCGCTGGCCGCCTGCCCGGTCCCGCTGTCCACGATGGGCCGCGGGCTGGACCAGGACCGGGCCTACTTCCTGGCCGCGGCGGCAGCCGGGCGGCACGCCGCCCGGCTGCTGGCCGGCTAGGAAGCGCCGCCGGCCGCGCCGAAGGCGCCGAGGATGTCCACCACGAAGACCAGGGTGTCGGTGCCCTTGATCTTCGCCTGCGGGCTGCCGGCCTTGCCGTAACCGTCCGCGGGCGGGATGACCAGCATCACCCGGCTGCCCACGGTCTGGCCCACCAGGCCCTTGTCCCAGCCGAGGATCACCTGGCTGGGGCTGGCGCCGATGGTGAAGCCGAACGGCTGGGCGCGCTTCCAGGAGGAGTCGAACACGTAGCCGTTCCGCCAGATCGCCCCGACGTACTGGACCACCACCGTGTCCCCCTCGGACACCACCGGGCCGGTGCCCTTGATCAGGACCTTGGTGGTCAGGTTGGCCGGCGGCTTCCCGCTCGGCACCTTGATCACCGGGGCGACGCCGGCCTTGGCGGTCACCGTGGGCAGCCCCGACCCGCCGCTGGACACCTGCTGGCCCGCCGCGGCGGCGGTGCCGGAGAAGTCCTTGATCATGTCGATGACGAAGACCAGCGTGTCGGTCGGCTTGATCCCGGCCTGCGAGTCGCCGCTGGTGCCGAAGCCTTCCTTGGGCGGGATGACGGCGAGCACCCGGCTGCCCATCTTCTGCCCGATGAGCGCGGTCTCCAGGCCGGGCAGCAGCGTGCCCGCGAACAGGGTGGGCTTGCCGCCGGGCTTGAACGTGCTCTGCAGCAGCCGGTGCGAGGTGCCGCTCCACAGGTAGATGGCGTAGTTGCCGACGAAGGCATCGCTGCGGCCGAACGCCTGCCCGCTGCCGTGCACCAGGGTCTTCACGGTGAGCTTGGTGTTGGCCTTCTTCGCGGGAATGTCGACTACCGGGGACTTGCCGAAGGAGCCGGACACGGTCACGGCCGGGCTGGCGGCCGGGGTGGAGGAGGAACCGCCGCAGCCGGCCAGTGCCACGGCAGCCAGCAGGGGGAGAGCGGTAAAGACCGCGATACGTCGCATGGGAAACCTTGTCGTTGTCGGCTGTGTCGTCGCCTGGAGCCCCGCCAGCCTACCGGCTGGACAGCCCCGGGAGGCCCGGGCCGGTGACGGCCCGCAACCAGGGACGCGCACACACTCTATTGCCTGCGGCGCACCGGCACAGCCCGTGGCGTGCCAGCCTCACATCCCGGCGATGAGTTTCTCCACCCGTTCGTCGGTGGCGCGGAACGGGTCCTTGCACAGGACCGTCCGCTGGGCCTGGTCGTTGAGCTTGAGGTGGACCCAGTCCACGGTGAAGTCGCGCCGCCGCTCCTGCGCGCGGCGGATGAACTCGCCCCTCAGCCGCGCCCGCGTGGTCTGCGGCGGCACCGACTTGGCCTCGAAGATGTCGATGTCCCTGGCGGCGCGCACCACCGCGCCGCGCCGCTGGAGCAGGTAGTACAGGCCGCGGCCGCGGTGCACGTCGTGATAGGCGAGGTCGAGCTGGGCCACCCGGGCCGACGACAGCGGCAGGTCGTACTTGGCCCGGTAGCGCTCGATGAGCTGGAACTTGGTCACCCAGTCGATCTCCCGGGCAACCGCGTCCAGGTCGCCGCTCTCGACCGCGTCCAGGGTCCGCTCCCACAGGTCGAGGACCCGCCGGGCGCTCTCGTCGGCGCCGCGCCGGTCGGTGAAGTCGCGCGCCTTGGACAGGTACTCACGCTGGATGTCCAGCGCGCAGGCCTCCCGGCCGTTGGCCAGCCGCACCCGGCGCTGCCCGGTCATGTCGTGGCTGACGTCCCTGATCGCCCTGATCGGGTTCTCCAGGCTCAGGTCCCGCATGACCGTGCCCGCCTCGATCATGCGCAGCACCAGGTCGGTGGCCCCCACCTTGAGCAGCGTGGTGGTCTCGCTCATGTTCGAGTCGCCGACGATCACGTGCAGCCGCCGGAACCGCTCGGCGTCGGCGTGCGGCTCGTCCCGGGTGTTGATGATCGGCCGGGACCTGGTGGTGGCCGACGACACGCCCTCCCAGATGTGCTCGGCCCGCTGGCTGACGCAGTACACCGCCCCGCGCGGGGTCTGCAGCACCTTCCCGGCACCGCAGATGACCTGCCGGGTGACCAGGAACGGGATCAGGATGTCGGCGAGCCGGCCGAACTCCCCGTGCCGGCCGACGAGGTAGTTCTCGTGGCATCCGTAGGAGTTGCCCGCCGAGTCGGTGTTGTTCTTGAACAGGTAGATGTCCCCGGCGATGCCCTCCTCGCGCAGCCGCCGGTCGGCGTCGACGAGCAGGCCCTCGAGGATCCGCTCGCCGGCCTTGTCGTGCACCACCAGGTCGGTGATGCTGTCGCATTCGGGGGTGGCGTACTCGGGGTGGCTGCCCACGTCGAGGTACAGGCGGGCCCCGTTGCGCAGGAACACGTTGCTGCTGCGGCCCCAGGAGACCACGCGCCGGAACAGGTACCTGGCCACCTCGTCCGGTGAGAGCTTGCGGCTGCCCCGGAACGTGCACGTGACCCCGTACTCGTTCTCCAGCCCGAAGATGCGTCTGTCCATCGCGAACTCAGTTAACCACGGCCCCGGCCGGGCCCGGTCCGCCGCGCCCCCCGGGTTACCAGTCAACCGCGATGTACTTGGACTCGGTGAACTCGAGCAGGCCGTCGTGGCCGCCCTCGCGGCCCAGGCCCGACTGCTTGACGCCGCCGAACGGGGCGGCCGGGTCCGACACGATGCCCCGGTTGACGCCGACCATCCCGGTATCCAGGGCCTCGGACACCCGCAGCGCCCGCCGCAGGTCGGCGGTGTAGAGGTAGGACACGAGCCCGTACTCGGTGTCGTTGGCCCAGCGGACCACGTCGGCCTCGTCGGTGAAGCGGACCACGGGCGCGACCGGGCCGAAGATCTCCGTGCCCAGGATGGCCGCGTCCGGCGGCAGGTCGCGGAGCACGGTGGGCAGGTAGAAGAAGCCGCGCCGGTCCGGGGCGTGCCCGCCGGTGACGACCTGCCCGCCGCCGGACACCGCCGCGTCGACCAGGCTGGCGACCTTCGACCGGGTGTCCTCGTTGACCAGCGGGCCGAGGTCGGTCCGGTCGTCCAGCCCCGGGCCGACCGCGAGCTTGCCCAGCCGGTCGGCGAACCGCGAGGTGAACTCGTCGGCCACCCGCTCGTGCACGTAGAACCGGTTGGCCGCGGTGCACGCCTCACCGCCGTTGCGCATCTTGGCCAGGAACGCGCCCTCGACCGCGGCGCCGATGTCGGCATCGTCGAAGATCAGGAACGGGGCGTTGCCGCCCAGTTCCATCGAGCAGTTGGTCACCGTCTGCGCGGCGGTCGCCAGCAGCACCCGGCCGACCTCGGTGGAGCCGGTGAAGGACAGCTTGCGCACCCGGGGGTCGGCCAGCATGGCGCCGACCAGCGGGCCCGCCTTGGACGTGCACACGACGTTCACCACGCCGGGCGGCACGCCGGCCTCGCGGAGGATGTCGGCCACCGCGAACGCGCACAGCGGGGTCTCCTTGGCGGGCTTGAGCACCACCGTGCAGCCGGCCGCCAGCGCGGGCCCGATCTTGCGGGTGGCCATCGCCGCCGGGAAGTTCCAGGGGGTGACCAGCACGCTCACCCCGACCGGCTGGCGCAGCACCATGATCCGGTTGGCCCCCCCGGGGGCGGTGGCGACCGCCCCGTCGATCCGGACCGCCTCCTCGGCGTACCAGCGGAAGAACTCGGCCGCGTAGGTGACCTCGCCGCGGGCGTCGCGCAGCGCCTTGCCGTTCTCCAGCACCATCAGCCGCGCGATCGCCTCGGACCGCTCGATCATCAGCGCCCAGGCCCGCCGCAGGCACTCCGCGCGCTGCCGGGGCGGGGTGGCGGCCCAGCCGGGCAGGGCCGCCTGCGCGGCGGCCACGGCGCCCAGGGCGTCGTCGGGCGTCCCGTCGGTGATCTCGACCAGGGTGTCCTCGGTCGCCGGGTCGGTGACCGGCAGGGTCCGGCCGTTGGTGGTCCATTCCCCGCCGATGAACAGCCCGGTCGGCACGTCGATGCCGGCCACGGCGGCCAGGTCAGCCGTCACGTCACCCCTCCAAGCTCCGGCGCACCGTCTGCGTGATCCGCGCCACGGACGGCAGCACATGGTCCTCCAGCGCGTCGGCGGCCGGCAGCGGCACGTGCGGGGTGGTGATCCGCACCGGCGGGCCGGTCAGCGCGCCAAAGGCTTCCTCCACGGCGATCGAGACGATCTCGGCGCCCCACCCGCACAGCCGCGGGTTCTCCTCCACCGTGAACAGCCTGCCCGTCCGCGTCACCTCCGCGAGGATGGTGGCCGTGTCGAGCGGGACCAGGCTGCGCACATCCACGACACTACAGTGAATCCCGTGCTCGGCCGCGAGCAGGTCAGCGGCCTGCGCCGCCCGCCGGACCATGGCTCCCAGCGCCAGGATCGTCGCATCGCCGCCGCGGCTGAGCACGGTGGCCCGGCCGAGCTGGTCCACGATCTCGCCGTCGTCACAGGTGCCCTTCAGCGCATACAGCGACTTCTGCTCGAAGAACAGCACCGGGTCGGGGTCCCGGACCGCCGCGGCGAGCAGGCCGATGACGTCCCGCGGGTTGGCGGGGGCGACCACCTTGAGCCCGGGAACGGCCATCGCCCAGTTCTCCACCGACTGGGAGTGCTGCGCGCCGAACCGCACCCCCGCGCCGTTGGCGCAGCGGATCACCAGCGGGACCGACACCTGGCCGTCGGACATGTACCGGCTCTTGGCGATCTCGTTGGCGATCAGGTCCCAGCACACGGCGAAGAAGTCGCTGAACATGATCTCGGCGATCGGCCGCAGCCCGGTCATCGCCGCGCCCATGGCCGCGCCAAGGATGGCCTGCTCGCTGATCGGGGTGTCCCGGACCCGCCGCGGCCCGAACTCCGCCAGCAGCCCGGCCGTGGCCTTGAACACGCCCCCCGCGGCGGCCACGTCCTCGCCGAGGAACACCACCGCCTCGTCGCGCCGCATCTCCTGGGCGATGCCCCGCGCCACGGCCTCCCGGTAAGTCAGTGTCGGCATTTGGCCTCCCTCGCGGGCGCTGCGCTTGGTCGTGCCGGAGGTGCGCAAGGTGGCGGCGCGGGAGGGGTGCTCATTCGATCACCGCGATCACCGTGCCGACCGGGACGGTCTGCTCGGCCGCCACCCGGATCTCCGCCAGGGTGCCGCTGGCCGGCGCGGGGATGTCGGTGTCCACCTTGTCCGTGCCGATCTCGACCAGCGCCTCGCCCTCGGCCACCTGGTCGCCCACGGCCTTGTGCCAGGCGTTCACGGTGCCCTCGTCCACCGTCTCGCCCATCCGCGGCATCACTACGTCCATGCTCAGTTCCTCCAGGCCCAGCCGCCGTCGTCCCACACGTTCGTGAATGCCAGTGCCAGGTCCGGCTCCGGCCCGGCCTTCGCCTCCTGGGTCGCCAGGTCCACCGCCGCCCTGGCCTCGGCGTCGATCCGGTCCAGCACCGCCTCGGCCACGCCCCGGGACGCCAGCACGGCACGGTAGGCGGGGATCGGGTCCCTGGCCAGCCACTCGGCGACCTCGTCGTCCGGCCGGTACTTGCCCGGGTCGGCCCGGGAGTGGCCGCCGTGCCGGTAGGTCATCGCCTCGATCAGCGACGGGCCGCCGCCGTCGCGGGCCCGGCCGATCGCCGCGGTCGCGACCGCGAGCACCGCCTCCACGTCGTTGCCGTCCACCACGGTCGCGGAGATGCCGTAGGCGGGCGCGCGGTCGGCGGCCGGGCGCTTGACCGCGGTCACCGTCTCGATCGCCGTGTACTCCATGTAGAGGTTGTTCTCGCAGACGAACACCACCGGCAGCGCCCAGACCACGGCCAGGTTGAGCGCCTCGTGGAACGCGCCGATGTTGGTCGCGCCGTCGCCGAAGAAGCAGACGGTGACCTGGCCGGTGCCGCGGTACTGGGCCGACCACGCGGTGCCGTTGGCGATGACCAGCTGCGCGCCGATGATCGCGTAGGAGCCGAGCACGCCCCTGGACACATCCAGCAGGTGCATCGACCCGCCCTTGCCGTGCATCAGGCCGTTCTGGCGGCCGAGCAGCTCGGCCATCACCGGGGTCATCTCCGTACCGCGGGCGAGCACGTGGTTGTGGCCGCGGTAGGTGACGAACGTGTAGTCGTCCGGGCGCATCGCCGCCGCCACGCCGGCCGCGATCGCCTCCTGCCCCATGCCCAGGTGGGTGGTTCCCTTCACCAGGTTCTGCAGGAACAGGTCGTGCGCGCGCTGCTCGAACTGCCGGATCCTGGTCATGTTCCGGTACAGGCCGATGGACGCTTGCTCATCCATGGGAACCTCAATACGGGTTGGTGACGAACAGTTCGGCGGACGGGAACCTGGTGATGACCCGGACCCCGCCGTCCACCACCACCACCTCTTCCTCCAGCCGCGCCGCTGACACGCCGTCGCTGGCCGGGCAGTAGGTCTCGACCGCGAACACCATGCCCTGCTGGATCTCCATCGGGGCGTCCAGCGAGGAGAGGCGGCTGATGATCGGGCGCTCGTGCAGGGCCAGGCCGAGGCCGTGGCCGAACTGCAGCCCGAATGCCGTCTTCTCGTCCGGCAGCCCGATCTCCTGCGCGGTCGGCCAGAGCCTGGCCACCTGGTCGGTGCCCACCCCCGGCTTGATCGCCGCCAGCGCGGCGGTCATCCACTCGCTGGCCCGGGCGTAGGCGTCGCGCTGCGGCTGGCTGGAGCTGCCCACCGCGAACGTCCGGTAGTAGCAGGTCCGGTAGCCGTTGTAGGAGTGCATGATGTCGAAGAACGCCTGCTCCCCCGGGCGGATCATGCGGTCGGAGAAGTTGTGCGGGTGCGGGTTGCACCGCTCGCCCGACACCGCGTTGATCGACTCCACGTCGTCGGAGCCCATGTCGTAGAGCCGCTTGGCAGCCAGGGCCACGATCTCGTTCTCCCGGACGCCGGGGCGCAGCGCGGCGGTGATGTCCTGGTAGACGCCGTCGACCATGGCGGCCGCGGTGGTCAGCAGCGCGATCTCGTCGGCCGACTTGAGCTGCCGCGCGTCCAGCATGACCTGCTGCCCGTCGCGCACCTCGATGCCGCGCGCCTGCAGTTCGAAGATCGTGGGGATCTCGGCGAAGTCCACCCCCACGGGCATGCCCGCGACGCCGGTGTCCGCCAGGATGCCGCCTATCTCCGCCACCGCCCTGGCGGTCAGCCCGGCCGCCGGCGCGGTGGCCCCCCGCATGGTGGTGTAGGACGCGATGCAGTGCTCGGGCTTCAGCCAGGGGCAGTACATCCGGTGGTGCACGGCGGCGGAGCCGAAGTCCCACAGGAACAGCTCGCCGGTGCGGGTGTACAGCGCGTACCGGCACAGCTTGTCCCTGGTCCACTCGCCGATGGCCACGCCGGTGAGGTAGCGGATGTTGTTGTTGTCGAAGACGAGCAGGGCGCCGAGATCGCTGGCCTCCAGCGCGCCCATCGCCCGGCTCAGCCGGTAGCCACGCAGCCGGGCGAAGTCCACCCGCTGCTCGAAGTCGACGCCCATCCGGCCCGGCGAGGGCGTGGCGGGCAGGGCGGGAACCGGCGGGATGGGCGCGACCATGAGGGCCTCCTGCAGGCCGACCTATGTACAGCATGATTAAACGTATGTACAGTGTGGCTGTCAAGGGAGCGCAGGCACGGATGGGTTCGTTCGACCCCGGGCTGGAACTCGGCCCCCGGCTGCGGCAGGTACGGGAGCAGCGGGGCCTGTCGGTGCGCGAGCTCGCCCGGCGCACCCAGTGCTCGCCCAGCCTGATCTCCCAGATCGAGCGGGGCCGGTCCGCCCCGTCCGTCGGCATGCTCTACGCGCTGGCCACTGAGCTGCGCACCTCGCTGGACTTCCTGTTCGGCACCGTCCTGCCCGCCAACGGGCAGCCCGGCGGGCTCACCCTGACCGCGCACGGCGATGGCCAGGTGCGCGGGGAGGGCGCCGCGGGGCCGGCCGGCGGCCACGGCATCGTCCAGCGGGCCGGCACCCGGCGGACCATCGACCTGGCCAGCGGCGTGCGCTGGGAGCGGCTCACCCCGGGCCGGGACGAGCGGGTGGACTTCCTCGAGGTGATCTACGAGCCCAGCGGGCACTCCACCGACGCCAGGCGCCCGCTGCGCCACGACGGCCGCGAGTACGGTCTCATCACCAGTGGCACCCTGCACGCCAGCGTCGGGTTCGACACCTTCGAGCTCGGGCCGGGGGACTCGATCGCGTTCGACTCCTCGCTGCCGCACCTGTACTGGAACGCCACCGCCGCGGACGTGCACGCGATCTGGGCGGTGGTCCACGGCCAGCCGGGCCTGGCCTGACCCGGGCCGCCCGCGGCCCGGGTCAGCACGTCACGGCGGTCCGCCGCCGCCGTCGCCCAGCCGCGACCTGGGCGCGTCGGTGGGCTCCCGGTGCGGGGGCCGGACCGGTAGCTGCGGCGGCGGGCGGTGCCGCGGCCGGCTGCCGGACCAGACGGCCGGCGGCAGGTCCAGGAAGCGGGCCAGCGCGTAGGCCGCGGCCTCATAGTTGACCCGCCAGCCGTGGAAGTGCGGCCAGGCATCGTCCGGCTCCCGCTCGAACACCCAGCCGGCCCGGCGCATCCGGTCCACCGCCGCGTCGAACTCCGCCCTGGTCAGCTGGAGCGGGTCGTCCGGGTGCGGGTCGTCAGGCACGGGCATGCCCAGCACCATCGCGAGCTTGCGCAGCGCGATGTAGCCCACTCGCATCAGCGGCCGGGCCTCCGGGGGCGCGGTGCCGGGGTTGAACGCCAGGTTCAGCGCGGCCGCGTCGAGCACGGCGAGCAGCGCAAGCAGCCAGGAGGTCGCCGGGTTCGGCGAGCGGAAGTAGACCAGGCTCCGGTAGTTGCTGTGGCTTTCCGCGATGTCTGCCGCCCATTCGGTCCACCGCTCGTACACCTTGGGCAGGTAGGCCACGTCACCGATCAGCGCCTGCCGGGCCAGCAGCTCCGGGCCCCAGGGCGGGTTGCCCGCCAGCGCCTCCAGCGTGGTGACCGGGATCTCCCGGCGGTTGAACGTCGCGTAGAGCACCGGCAGGTAGGCGATGAGCATCGCCACCAGGACCAGGCCGCTGGCGCCGGCCACGAAGACGACCACGGTCGATGCCGCCCCGGCGGGCCGGACGAAGCCGAGGGTGAACAGCGACGACCCGGCCTCCTCCAGGGCCGAGGGAAAGCTGTGGGCGTTCAGCGGCCACAGCAGCAGGCCGAACCCGAGCAGCAGGCAGGCAAGCCAGGCCACCAGCAGCGACAGCAGCCAGGCGGGGCCGGAGAAGGCCAGGATCCGCTCCCGCTGCCGCAGGTCCTCGACCCGGGCGGTGATCGCGCCGAACGCCCGGCGGACCAGCCAGCCCAGGCCGGAACCGATGGTGGAGGTGGCCGAGCGTGGTACGAGCAGCGTCTTGACCACGCTGGAGGCGGTGGCGAACAGCAGGCCGATCCCGGCCGCGAAGCCCACCCAGCGGAGCATGCCCACGCCGCGCAGCTCCCGCCCGGTTAGGGTGCCGTGCCGGCGCCGGGCGCCGGCTCGCCGCCCCCGGCGCCCGGGCTCTCCCCGCCGCGCTTGCCTGCCGTGTCCCCGGCGCTGTCGCCCGTGGCAGGCTCGGCCTGGCCGAGCAGCTCCTCCAGCCGGGCGCCCCGGATCCGGCGGAACGTGCGGTGGGCGCGCCCGCGCACCAGCGCGGCGACCTCGAGCTGGCTGGCGTTGATCTCGTTACGCTCGCCGTTGCCCTGGCTGGACAGGGCCGCGATCGCCGCGCCGAGGGCCCGGCCTACCGGCAGGCCCGGCGTGTAGCGCTCCTTGAGCACCGCGGCGACCTGTTCGGCCTGCCCGCCCATGGCGACGAAGCCGTGCTCGTCCGCGACCGAGCCGTCGAAGGTGATCCGGTACATCTGGTCGCCGTCCGGGGCCTCCCCCACCTCGGCGACCACGATCTCCACCTCGTACGGCTTCGGCTCTGAGGTGAAGATGCTGCCGAGTATCTGCGCGTACCAGTTGGCCAGGCCGCGCGCCGTGACGTCCTCGCGCGCGTACTGGTAGCCCCGGGTGTCGGCGAAGCGGACCCCGGCGATGCGCAGGTTCTCGTACTCGTTGTAGCGGCCGACCGCCGCGAACGCGATCCGGTCGTAGATCTCGCTGATCTTGTGCAGGGCGCTGGACGGGTTCGGCGCGACGAACAGGATCCCTTCGTCGTACTGCAGCACCACGCTGTTTCGGCCGCGCGCGATGCCCTTGCGCGCGTAGTCCGCCTTGTCCTTCATCGCCTGTTCAGGCGACACGTAGAACGGCACGGTCACCGCGGAGTTCCCTACTCGTGTGGGTGGACAGTTATCGGGGCCGGCCTAACCCCGCAGCCGCGCGGTCGGCCCGCCGGGCGAGCTCATCCGCTCGGTCACGACCGCCTGCGCGTACTCGCCGGCCTCCTCGTCGGTCAGCCGCCGGAACCCGTCCGCGGTGATCACCGCCACCACGGGGTAGATGTTGCGGGTCAGGTCCGGGCCGCCGGTGGCGGAGTCGTCGTCGGCGGCGTCGTACAGCGCCTGCATGCAGACGCTGATCGCGTCACCGGCGGTCATCCCCCCGGTGTAGAGCTTCTTCAGCGAGCCCCGCGCGAAGACCGAGCCGGAGCCGATGGAGTAGAACTTGCGCTCCTCGTACCTGCCGCCGGTCGGGTCGTAGCTGAAGATGCGGCCGGCGCCGGTGTCCTCGTCGAAGCCGGCGAACAGCGGCACCACGACCAGTCCCTGCATGGCGCCGCCGAGGTTGCCGCGCACGAACGCGGCCAGCCGGTTGGCCTTGCCCTCCAGCGACAGGGTCCGGCCCTCCAGCTTCTCGTAGTGCTCGAGCTCGAGCTGGAAGAGCCGGACGAGTTCGATGGCGATCCCGGCCACGCCGGAGATGCCGACGCAGGAGAAGTCGTCGGTGCGGAACACCTTCTCGATGTCCCGGCTGGCGATCATGTTCCCGGCGGTCATGCGCCGGTCGCCCGCCATGATCACGCCGCCGTCGAAGTCCATGGCCACGATCGTGGTCCCGTGCGGCAGGTCCGGGGCGCCGGCCCCGCGGCCGGCCGCCGGCGTGCCTGGCAGCAGGGCGGGGGCGCAGCCGGCCAGGAAGTCGGCGAACGATGAAGTGCCCACGGCGAGGCACGCCGCAGTGAACTGCTGCCTGCCCGGGTAGTCAGCGGCCACAGGATTCCTTCCGGTTGGTGACCTTCCTGCCTGACCCTACTGCCGCCCGGATCTGGCGGGCGGGGCAGGCGGTCAGCTCAGCGCGAACCGGCGCAGGGCTCACTCGCCGCCCTTCTGGACGTAGGAGCGGACGAACTCCTCGGCGTTCTCCTCCAGGACCTCGTCGATCTCGTCGAGGATCGCCTCGACGTCGTCGCTCAGCTTCTCCTGGCGCTCCCTGACCTCTTCACCGGCCTCGGGGGCCGTGTCCTCGGCCTCCTCGGCGCGGCGTGTGGTCTGGCGCTGGCCGCCGGTGTCCTTTGTTGCCATACGGTTCCTCCGTGCTCAGGGGGCATCTCGCTGCCTCAACCGTATCCTCGCCAGCCAGGAGCCTGCCCAATCCTGGGCGGGGTGTCGAGACGGAGGGCTCAGCCGCCGGTGAGCGCGGCGACGAGGTCCGCGGCGGTCCGGCAGCGGTCGATCAGCGCGCCCACGTGCGCCCGGGTGCCGCGCAGCGGCTCCAGGGTCGGCACCCGCTGCAGCGAGTCGTGGCCGGGGATGTCGAAGATGACCGAGTCCCACGACGCGGCCGCCACGGAGTCCGGGTATTTCTGCAGGCAGCGGCCGCGGAAATAGGCCCGGGTGTCGTCGGGGGGGTGCTCGATGGCGGCGGTTACCCGCTCCTCGGACACGATGCGGGCCACCCGGCCCCGGGCGGCCAGCCGGTTGTACAGGCCGCGCTCGGCGCGCACATCGGAGTACTGCAGGTCGACCAGCTGCAGCCGCGGGTGTCCCCAGCTCAGCCGGTCCCTGGTCCGGTACCCCTCGAGCAGCTCGAGCTTGGCCACCCAGTCGAGCTCCCGGGACGTCAGCATCGGGTCCTCGGCCAGCCTGCCCAGCACGGACTCCCAGCGGTCGAGCACGTCGGCGGTCATCTCGTCCACGTCGGTGCCGTAGCGGTCCTCGGTGTACTTGCGGGCCCGGTCGAGGTACTCCATCTGCAGCTGGACGGCCGTCATGCGCCTGCCGTCGCGCAGCGTCACCAGGTGCCGGCAGGACGGGTCGTGCGAGATCGCCCGCAGCTCGGCCACCGGCGTCTCCAGCGCCAGGTCGCCGTCGAGGAACCGCTCCTCGATCATCGCCAGCACCAGCGCCGTGGTCCCGAGCTTGAGGTAGGTGCTGATCTCGCTCATGTTCGCGTCGCCGATGATCACGTGCAGGCGGCGGTACTTCTCCGGGTCGGCGTGCGGCTCGTCCCGCGTGTTGATGATCGGCCGCTTGAGCGTGGTCTCCAGGCCGACCTCGACCTCGAAGAAGTCGGCCCGCTGGCTGATCTGGAAGCCCTCGTTCCGGCCGTCCGCGCCCAGGCCCACCCGGCCCGCCCCGCACACGACCTGCCGGGAGACGAAGAACGGGGTGAGGTTCCGCACGATGTCCGCGAACGGCGTGGCCCGGCGCATCAGGTAGTTCTCGTGGCAGCCGTAGGAGGCGCCCTTGTTGTCGGTGTTGTTCTTGTACAGCTGGATCGGCGCCGCTCCCGGCACCGTGGCCGCCTTGACCGCCGCCTCGGCCATGACGCGCTCGCCCGCCTTGTCCCAGATCACGGCGGCGAGCGGGTTCGTGCACTCGGGCGTGGAGTACTCGGGGTGCGCGTGGTCGACGTACAGCCGGGCGCCGTTGGTGAGGATGACGTTCGCCAGCCCGAGGTCCTCGTCGGTGAGCTGGCTGGAGTCGGCCGCCTCACGGGTCAGGTCGAAGCCGCGGGCGTCGCGGAGCGGGTTCTCCTCCTCGAAGTCCCACCGCGCCCGGCGCGTCCGGGCCGAGGTCGCCGCCTGGTAGGCGTTCACGACCTGTGACGAGGTGACCATGGCATTAGCCCCGGGCTGGCCCGGGACCGAGATGCCATACTCGGTCTCCGTCCCCATCACGCGCCGCACGCTCATGGTGAAAGCCTAGCCCGGCGCGGTGACTGGGCGGCCGCGAGCGGCCACGCGGCGCCTCGCCCGCCCACCTACAGGTACTGCCCCGTGTTGGCGACCGTGTCGATCGAGCGGCCCGCCTCGGTGCCCTGTTTGCCGGAGACCAGCGTCCTGATGTAGACGATCCGCTCGCCCTTCTTGCCGGAGATGCGGGCCCAGTCGTCGGGGTTGGTCGTGTTGGGCAGGTCCTCGTTCTCGCTGAACTCGTCCACGCAGGCCGACAGCAGGTGCGCCACCCGCAGGCCCTTCTGCCCGGTCTCCAGGAACTCCTTGATGGCCATCTTCTTCGCCCGGTCCACGATGTTCTGGATCATGGCGCCGGAGTTGAAGTCGCGGAAGTAGAGCACTTCCTTGTCGCCGTTGGCGTAGGTCACCTCGAGGAACCTGTTCTCCTCGGTCTCGGAGTACATCCGCTCGACGACCCGCTGGATCATCGCCTCCACGCACGCCTCGGCCGAGCCGCCGTTCTCGGCCAGGTCGTCGGGGTGCAGCGGCAGCCCGATCAGCACGTACTTGGAGAAGATGTCCCTGGCCGCCTCGGCGTCGGGGCGCTCGATCTTGATCTTCACGTCGAGCCGTCCCGGGCGCAGGATCGCCGGGTCGATCATGTCCTCCCGGTTCGACGCGCCGATGACGATGACGTTCTCCAGCCCCTCGACCCCGTCGATCTCGCTCAGCAACTGCGGCACGATCGTGTTCTCCACGTCGCTGGAGACGCCGGAGCCGCGGGTGCGGAAGATCGAGTCCATCTCGTCGAAGAAGACGATGACCGGCATGCCCTCGCTGGCCTTCTCCCTGGCCCGCTGGAACACCAGCCGGATGTGCCGCTCGGTCTCGCCGACGTACTTGTTGAGCAGCTCCGGGCCCTTGATGTTCAGGAAGAAGCTCTTGCCCTCGGTGTGCGTGCCCTCCTCCGCGGTGCGCGCCGCGACCTGCTTGGCCAGCGAGTTCGCGACCGCCTTGGCGATGAGGGTCTTGCCGCAGCCGGGCGGGCCGTAGAGCAGCACGCCCTTGGGCGGGCGCAGCTGGTGCTCCCGGAACAGGTCGGCGTGCAGGTAGGGCAGCTCGATGGCATCCCGGATCTGCTCGATCTGCGAGGCGAGCCCGCCGATGTCGCGGTAGGTGATGTCCGGGACTTCCTCCAGGATCAGCTCCTCGACCTCGGCCTTGGGGATGCGCTCGTACACGTACCCCGACCGCGGCTCGAGCAGCAGCGAGTCACCGGCGCGCAGGGTGGCCTGCAGCAGCGGCTCGGCCAGCCGGGCGACCCGCTCCTCGTCGGCATGCGAGATGACCAGCGCCCGGTCGCCGTCCTCGAGGACCTCCTTGAGCATGACGACCTCGCCGACGCTCTCGTAGCCCTGCGCGATGACCACGGTGAGCGACTCGTTCAGCACCACTTCCTGGCCCGGCCGCAGCGCCTCGGCCTCCACCGCGGGGCTGACGTTGACCCGCATCTTGCGGCCGCCGGTGAACACGTCCGCGGCGCCGTCCTCGCAGGTGTTGAGGAAGATGCCGAACCCCGACGGCGGCTTGGTGAGCCGGTCGACCTCCTCCTTCAGCGCCACGATCTGGTCGCGGGCTTCGCGCAGCGTGTCGGCGAGCCGCTCGTTCTGCCGGTTGACGGTCGACAGCCTGGCCTCGGCCTCGCTCAGCCGCTCTTCGAGCAGCCGGGCCTGCCGAGGCGAGTCAGTCAGCCTACGGCGCAGAACCGCGACTTCCTCCTCCAGGAAGGAGATCTGCGTCGTGAGGCTCTTGACCTGGTCATCGTGCCGCCCTGCGAACGAGCCTTCGTCACGACTGGCCACGCCCCCACCTCCGTTCCGAGAGCAGGTCTCACCTAGACCCTACCTACCCCGCGCCGGGCCGTAACCCGACTACCCGGCTCCGCCGCGCATTCCGCGATCCGCTGCCGGTCACCCCGTGGTCTGCGCATCATGGGCTCCTTTGGCCGGCCGGCGCCGCCGTGGTGGTGCGGTGACACCCTCGGCCAGCCGCCGGGCGGTGACCAGGAAGCCGGTGTGGCCCACCATCCGGTGCTCGGGCCGGACCGCGAGGCCGTCGGCGTGCCAGCCGCGAGTGAGGGATTCCCATGCCGACGGCTCGTCGAAACCACCATGCGCGCGGATGGCCTCCACCGTGGCCGACAACTGGGTCGCGGTGGCCACGTAGCAGGCCAGGACACCGCCGGGCAGCAGCGCCGGCGCGATGGCACCGACGTGCTCCCAGGGCGCCAGCATGTCGAGCACCACGCGGTCGAACGGCTCGTCCCCGGCGGCGCCCGCCTCGGCGAGGTCACCGACCCGCAGGTCCCAGGAGGGCGGCGCGGCGCCGAAGAACCGCGCCACGTTCGCCCGCGCGATCTCCGCGAAGTCGGCCCGGCGCTCGTAGGAGACGAGCAGCCCGTCCGGGCCCAGGGCGCGCAGCAGCCAGCACGACAGCGCGCCCGAGCCCGCGCCGGCCTCCAGCACGCGGGCGCCCGGCCAGATGTCGGCCATGGCCAGGACCTGCGCTGCGTCCTTGGGATAGACGACCGCCGCCCCCCTGGTCATCGACAAGGTGAAGTCGGCCAGCAGCGGCCGCAGCGCCACGTACGGCGTGCCCGCCGAAGAGCGCACCACGCTGCCCTCCGGGCTGCCGATGAGCTCGTCCAGGGCGATGGAGCCCCGGTGGGTGTGGAACAGCTTGCCGGGCACCAGCACGGCCAGGTGGCGGCGCCCCTTGGGGTCGGTGAGCTGGGCCTGGTCACCAGGGGCGAACGGTCCGCGGCGAGAGATCACGCCCGAAAGAGTAGCTATACGCCGGCGAAGGCGTGGTCCAGGTCGGCCGCGGCCAGCACCCCGAACACCTGACCGGTGGGCTCGACCAGCAGGTATTCGCTGGCCGGGGACTTGCGCACCGCGTCGACCAGCGCCATGCCGGACAGGTCCGCGGGTAGCACCAGGCTGGGATCGAGGGTGCGGGCGAGCGACCCGGCGTCGACCCAGGGGCGCCGCTGGACCGGGGTGGCCATCACCGCGGCCTCGCTGACGATGGCGATGGGCCGGTCCTCGTGGTCCACGATCACCAGCGCGCGCGCCTGGGCCGCGTCCGCCCGCCGGATCGCCTCGGCCAGCGGCAGGCTCGACGGGATGGGGATGGCCCGCCGGGCGAGCAGCCGTGCCTGCAGCCCGGGCAGCCGCTCGCGCACCCGCGAGGCGCGCAGCGACTGGGTGGCGCCGGTCCACATGAACGCGGCGATCACCGCCAGCCACAGCGCGTCGAAGACCTGCACCTGGCTGCCGGTCCGCAGGTACAGGGCCAGCGGGACGATCAGCACCGCCACCGCCAGCCCCCGCCCGGCCCAGGCCGCCGCCACCGTGGCCGAGCCCGGCCGGCCGGTCAGCTTCCACACCCCCGCCCGGAGCATCCGGCCGCCGTCCAGCGGCAGCCCCGGCAGCATGTTGAAGATCCCGACCAGCAGGTTGGCCACGAACAGCTGGTCCAGCAGGACCCCGGGCACCCCGGTGGGGTGGAACGCGCGGGCGAGGCCGAAGCCGACGGCGGCCAGCACCAGCGAGATCGCCGGGCCGGCCGCGGACACCAGGAACTCACGGCCCGGGGTGGGCGGCTCGCGCTCGATCTCGGAGAACCCGCCGAGCGGGTACAGCAGGATGCGGCGCACCGGCAGGCCGAACGCGCGCGCCACGACGGAGTGGCTGAGCTCGTGCACGAGCACGGACGCGTACAGCAGCACCACGAACGCGGCGGCCACCACGTACCGCACGTTCGACGGCACCGAGGTCAGGCCGTGGGCGTAGAGGACCACGAACACGCCGGCGATCAGGAACCAGTACGGCGAGATGAACACCGGTATGCCGAAAGGGCGCGCGATTCTCATCCCCGGGCCCGGTTCCGGGGCCTGCGGGCCGCCTGGCGCGTTGCCTGCCACACGCCGATGCTACGTCCTGGACGGCATTGGGTCGTGTCCGTGCGCGCGCGGTTTTGGTCCGGCGACACGCGGCAAAGCCCGCGCAACTGTCCGATGCCTCCCCTACCCTCCCTGGCATGGGTGATGAGAACGCGACCGTGACGGCCCCGCCCCCGTCGCTGTCGCCGTCGCGGGCCGGCGACTTCCTCACCTGCCCGCTGCTCTACCGGTTCCGGGTCATCGACCGGCTGCCCGAGCCGCCGAGCCCGGCCGCGGTCCGCGGCACCCTGGTCCACGCGGTCCTTGAGCGGCTCTTCGACGCCGCCGCGGCGGACCGGACGCCGGACGCCGCGCACTCGCTGGTGGCGCCGGAATGGTCCCGGCTGCTGGCGGAGGAGCCGGAGCTGGCCACGCTGTTCCCCGACGAGGAGCAGCGCGGCATCTGGCTGGCCGAGGTCGCGCAGATGCTGGACCGGTACTTCGTCCTGGAGGATCCGCGGCGGATCGAGCCCGCGCACCGGGAGCTGTGCGTGGAGGCGACGCTCGCCTCCGGCCTGCGGCTGCGCGGGTACATCGACCGCCTCGACGTCGCCCCGGGCGGCGAGATGCGGATCGTGGACTACAAGACCGGCGGCGCGCCGCCGGCGGAGTTCGAGCAGCGGGCGCTGTTCCAGATGCGCTTCTACGCGCTGACGCTGTGGCGCGCGCAGGGCCGCGTGCCGAAGCTGCTCCAGCTCATGTACCTGGGCAACGGCGAGATCGTCCGGTATGCGCCGGACGAGGCGGACCTGCTGGCCACCGAGCGGAAGGTCGAGGCGCTGTGGCAGGCGATCGAGCGGGCCCGGCGCGGCCGCGACTGGCGCCCCCGCCCCGGGAGGATCTGTGACTGGTGCGCGCACCAGCAGATCTGCCCCGCGTTCGGCGGTACCCCGCCCCCCATCCCCGACGACCCGCCCGCAGCGCCCGAAGTCCCCGAGCCCAGGGACGGCACATCGCCGGTGTGAGGAGGGGGGTAGCTCCCGGGCCCCGCTTACTGTCCGACCCTCCGCCCCGCCCGTCCAGCCCAGCAAAATTCATTTGACATCCCGAGACTAGTCTCATGATACTAATCTCATGAATCTGACCAGGCTCATGGCCCTCGGCACGCTGGCGCGGCACGGGCCGCGGCACGGGCATGAGATCCGCCGGATCGCCGAGGTGACCAACGTCGGCGAGTGGGGCGGTGTCAGCGTCGGTGCCCTGTACCGGGAGCTGCGCACGATGGAGGGCGAGGGCCTGGTCGAGGCGGTCCGCACCGAGCAGGTGGGCCGCCGCCCGGCCAGGACCGTGTACGCGATCACCGGCGAGGGCTCGCTGGAGCTGGTGATGCTCCGGGAACAGGCCATCCGCAGCCTCCACTGGTGGCCGGACCCGCTCGGCGTCGCGCTGACGTTCGCGGTGGCCGGGATGGACACTGACGAGCTCGCCAGCTGGCTGCGCTCGCGCCGGGAGACGTTCGCCCTCACCGCCGCCCGGCTGGCCGACGACCGGCAGCGGCTGGTGGCCAAGGGCTACCTGGACCCGTTCCAGGCGACCGTCATGTACCGGGGCCAGCTGCACGCGGAGGCGGAGATCCGCTGGCACGACGAGTTCGCCAAGGTCCTGGCCGGGCTGCCGCCCGGGGAGATGGCGCCCGGGGATGCGGCCGCACGAAGCGAAGGGACGGAATACTCGCATGGCGATCATTGAGGCGCGCGGGCTCGCCCGCACGTTCACCAGCCGCAAGCGGACCGTGGCAGCGGTGCGCGGGGTGGACCTCACCGTGGGCGAGGGCGAGATCGTGGGGTTCCTCGGCCCGAACGGCGCGGGCAAGACCACCACGCTGCGGATGCTGACCACGCTGTTGCGGCCGACCGCGGGCACCGCCACGGTGGCGGGCGCCGACCTGCTCGCCGACCCGGGCGGGGTGCGCCGCAGGATCGGCTACGTGCCCCAGGCGATCGGCGCCACCGGGGGCGGCTCGGACCCGAACGCCACCGTGGCCGAGGAGATCAGCTTCCAGGCCAGGCTCTACCGGGTGCCGCAGGCGCAGATAGCCGGCCGGGCCGAGCGGCTGACCAGCCAGCTCGACCTCGGCGGGCTGGACGACAGGCTGGTCAAGACCCTCTCCGGCGGGCAGCGGCGGCGGCTGGACATCGCCCTCGGGCTGGTCCACTCGCCCCGGCTGGTCTTCCTCGACGAGCCGACCACGGGCCTGGACCCGCAGAGCCGCAGCAACCTGTGGGAGCACATCCGCAGGCTGCGCGAGGAACTCGGCACGACCGTGTTCCTGACCACGCACTACCTGGACGAGGCGGACGCGCTCTGCGACCGGATCCTGGTCATCGACTACGGCAGGATCGTCGCCGGGGGCACCCCGGACGAGCTCAAGCGCCGCATCTCCGGTGACGTGATCACGCTCAGCGTGAGCGGTGGCCCGGACGCCGCCAAGGGCGTGCTGGCCGGCCACGACGGGGTCCGCGACATCGCGCTGAGCGGGCGGTCGCTGCGGCTCACCGTGGACAACGGCGAGGAGGCACTGCCCGGCCTGCTGCGGGAGCTGGACGGGGCGGGCCTCAGCCTGCAGTCGATCCAGCTTGCCCGCCCGTCCCTCGACGATGTCTTCCTCACCGTGACCGGCCGCTCGCTGCGCGAGGACACGCCCGACACGGCCCGTTCCGTACCGGCCGCCTGAGCCGCCCTATCCCCTGGAGCGATTCCCATGTCCTTCGCCCGCGACACCCTGCTGGTCTTCCGGCGGCAGCTGCGGCTGTCGCTGCGCAACCCGGCCTGGGTCATCATCGGCCTGGTCCAGCCGGTCCTCTACCTCGCCTTCTTCGGCCCGCTGCTGACCCGGGTGGCCGGCGGCGCCGTGGCCGGCTTCCCGGCCGGCAACTCCTACCGCTTCTTCGTGCCGGGGCTGCTCATCCAGCTCGGGCTGTTCGGCGCCGCGTTCGTCGGCTTCAACATCATCGCCGACTGGCGCTACGGCGTGATCGAGCGGATGCGGGTGACCCCGGTGAGCCGCCTGGCCATCCTGTCCGGGCGGGTCCTGCGTGACGTGGTCACGCTGCTGGTCCAGGCGGTGGTGCTGGTGCTGGCGGGGGTGGCCTTCGGGCTGCGGGCACCGGTGGGCGGGATCCTGATCGGCTTCGGCTTCATCGCGGTGGTGGCGGTCAGCCTGTCCGCCATCTCCTACACGGTGGGCCTGCTCACCAAGAGCGAGGACGTGCTCGCGCCCGCGATCAACATGGTGGTGGTCCCGCTCATGCTGCTGTCGGGCATCATGCTGCCGATGACGCTGGGCCCCGGCTGGCTGCAGGGGATCGCCCGGGCGACCCCGTTCCGGTACATCATCGACGCGATGCGCGGCGCGTTCGCCGGGCAGTACCTCACCGCGATCATGCTGGAGGGCGCGCTGGTGGCGGTCGGCCTGGCCGGCGCCTGCCTGTGGGTCGCCGGCCGGGTGTTCGTGCGCGAGAACGCCTGACGTAGGGTCACCCAGCATGACCGGAACACCGTTGCCCGCCGCCGGGCAGGCCGCCGTCCACATCCTGCACGAGGGCTACGCCCGCGAGGAGGCCGCCGGCGACCGGGTCGGCTCCACGATCACGCTGATCATGGACGGCGACCGGGTGATCGTGGTCGATCCCGGCATGGTGGCCGACCGGGACGCGCTGGTCGCGGCGCTGGCCGCGCACGGCCCGGCCCCCGGCGACGTGACCGACCTGGTGTTCAGCCACCACCACCCCGACCACACGGTCAACGCGGCGCTGTTCGGCCGCGCGCGGATCCACGACCACTGGGCCACCTACGACGGCGACCTGTGGACCGGCCGGGAGCCGGGCGAGTTCGCGCTGACACCGTCGGTGCGGCTGGTGCCCGCCCCCGGCCACACGGCCGAGGACATCGCCACCCTCGCCGCCACCCCGGACGGCGTGTACACGTGCACGCATGCCTGGTGGGGGCCGGACGGCCCGGCGCAGGACCCGCTGGCCACGGCCGGCCAGGCGCTGGCGGCCAGCCGGGAGCGCATCCTCGCCGCCGCCGCCGTGATCATCCCCGGGCACGGCCCGGCCTTCCGGCCCGGCCCGGGCACCCCCCGGTAGCCGGCCGGCGCGCGCTCAGATCGCGTCCCCCTTCAGCGAGAACGACGCCAGCGCGCGGGCCGCGATGACCAGCGCCAGCGCGGTCACGATCGCGCCCATGACGACCGACGTGCCCAGGCCCACCCCCGGGTCCAGGCCGCTGCCGTCGCGGGCGATGCCGTTCGCCACGCTGAGCGAGTAGTGCCCGATCGACAGCAGCCGGGCACCGCTGACGAAGTTGCCGAGCAGGGCCTCCCAGACCACCACGTAGCCCAGGCCGTAGGCGATGGCCCGTGTGGTCATCACGGAGGCCATGACGAAGACGGCGTTGTACATGACGCTGCCGGCCAGCGCGCCGACGAACAGCCCGACGGCCAGCCTGGTCAGGCCGCCGGTGGCGATCAGCCCGGCGAGCAGTTCCGGCACGGCCACGAACGCCGCGGTCAGCACCACCGCCACCACGTACTTGCCCCCGATGACCACCGACCGGGGCACCGGCGTGGCGAGCAGGTGCACGATGCTCCCCTCGTCCACCTCCGCGCCGAGCACGCTGGTGCCGATGATCAGCGCGGTCAGCGGCAGCACCACGGTGAACCCGAAGATGCCGACGACCTGGCTGGGCCAGGATGTGTCCTGGGAGTGCGCCAGCTTGAGCAGCACGGTCACGAGCAGCAGGATCGCCGGCGGTATGGCAAACAGCAGGGCGCGCTTGCGCCCCATGGTCGCCCGCAGGGTGATCGACGCGATCACCCGTCCCTGGTCACCGAACATTGTCTGGCTGCTTTCTCCCGGCGGCGCCGGGCGTCAGCGGGCCCGCGGGCCCGGCGGTGCGGTTCACCGGGCCTTCGGCCCGTCGGTGTCGATCAGGTAGGCGAAGACGCTTTCCAGGGACTCGTCCTCGGGCAGCAGTTCCCGCAGCCTAAGGCCCGCGTCCCTGGTCAGCGCCGCGATCTCGCGGGAGAACGTGCCGTAGTCGCTGGCCCGGACCGACAGGCCGTGGTCGGTGACCTCCACCCCGGTCACCGCCGGGCGGCCGATCAGCGCGGCGCCGAGCCCGCGGTCGTCGGAGGTCCGCACCAGGAACACGTGCGGCCTGGTCGTCATCAGGCGGCGGATGGCGCGGAAGTCGCCGGAGGCGGCGAGCCGGCCGGCCACCATCACCTGGATGGTGCCGGACAGCCGTTCCACCTCCTCCAGGATGTGCGAGCTGAACAGGATCGTCCGGCCCTGCTCGCCCAGCCCGTGCAGCAGGTCCATCATGTGCAGCCGCTGCCGCGGGTCCATCCCGTTGAACGGCTCGTCGAGCAGCAGCACCTCCGGGTCATGCACCAGCGACCCGGCCACCCGGATCCGCTGCCGCATGCCCTTGGAGTAGGTGGAGATCTTCCGGTCCTGCGCGCCGGTCAGCTCCACCATCTCGATCGCCCGCCGGGCGGCCGCGCCCGGGTCGGGCAGCTTGTGCAGCCGCGCGCTGGCGGTGACGAACTCGGCGCCGGTGAGGAAGGCGTGCACCGAGTCGCGCTCGGGCACCAGCCCGAGCGTCCGGTAGATGCCCGGGTTGTGCCAGCTCGGCGTCCCGCCGACGGTGAGCCCGCCGCGCGAGGGCGCGAGGAACCCCGCGATCATGTGCATCAGGGTGGACTTGCCCGCGCCGTTCGGCCCGAGCAGCCCGGTAACCCCCGGGCCGATCGTCATCGTGATGTCGTTGACCGCCACCACGTTGCCGTACCAGCGGGACACATTGCGCAGCTCGATGACGGTCACGACGCACCCACCTTCCGGTACCGGACGGCCAGGCCGCCCAGGCTGACGCCGAGCAAGAGCAGGAACATCAGGCCATACGCTGCCCCCGCGCCACCGGGATTCGGAATGGGACCCGGATTCGTGCCGCCCAGCCACTGCCGCACCCCGTCCAGAACGGTGAACGGGCTGATCAGGCCGGGCAGGCGGGCGCCGAGCGGCGCTCCCGGACCATGCACCGGCACCGGCCCGGCCCCGTGCCAGGCGATGTTGACCAGGATCCTGGCCAGGATCCAGGTGAGGAAGAAGTAGATCGCGATCATGCCGGTCGCGTACGCCCGGCGGCCGGTGAGCGAGGCGAGGGCCAGCCCGATCGCGGCCAGCAGCACCGCCCACAGCGCCCCGACGCCCAGGCCCGGGATAAGTGCCCTGGTCTGCCCCCATACCGCGCTGCCGCCGCCGGCCGACAGGAGGTTGCCCACGTACAGGACGATCAGCGGGATCTCGACCAGCAGCAGGCAGGCGGCGGTGAACGCGGCGTACTTGGCCAGCGGGTAGTCAAGGCGCCGTATCGGCCGGGAGTAGTACAGCGGCAGCACGTGGCTGCGCAGGTCCCGGGAGACCAGCTCGGGCGCCTGGGCCGCCACGAAGATCAGCATCACCAGGGTGCGCAGCATCCAGGTGTAGGTGTCGTAGTCCACGATGGGTGACTGCGAGGGGTGCTGGGCCACCGAGACCGCGTTCACGATCGCCGGCAGGCAGATCAGGATGAACGCCACGATCGGCACGACCTTGGCCTTGGCGCCGCGGCCGATGCCGAACGCCGAGCGCAGGCTGTGCCAGTACAGCGCCCGGATGATCCCGGGCCGGCCCAGGCGCGCCCCGTCGTAGTGCCGGTAGCCGAGATCGTGGATCACCCCCGGGGCGGCGGCGTTGTCAGCGGTCACCGTTCTCCTCCTCGTCCCCGGTGTCCCGGAACAGTTCCTCGACCCGCCGGCGCTGCTGTTCCAGCCGGTTCAGCGGCAGGCCGAGGTCGGCGACCGCGTCCCGGACCGCGTCGTAGGTCGCGTCCCCGTCGATCTGCACCAGCAGCCCGCGCCCCGAGCGCCTCGGCCGCAGGCCGCGGGCGGCCAGTTCCGCGGCCAGCGCGGCGCCGCCCTCGTCGACCTCGATCAGCAGCACCTGGCTCACCTGGGTGAAGCTGGTCATCGTGTCGGACCGCAGCAGCGTGCCGCCGTCGATGACGACGAGGTGGTCGCAGATCTGCTCGATCTCCCCCAGCAGGTGCGAGGACACCACGATGGAGATGCCGAACTCGGTCCCGATCCTGCTGATCAGGTCGAGCATGGCGCGGCGCCCGGCGGGGTCCAGGCCAATGGTCGGCTCGTCGAGCAGCAGCAGCCGCGGGTCCCCGACGAGGGCCTGGGCCAGCTTGACCCGCTGCTTCATGCCGGTGGAGTAGGTGCCGACCTGCCGGTACCGCTCCTCGTAGAGGCCGACGTGGCGCAGCGATTCGGCGGCCCGCTCCTTGGCGGCCGTGGCCGGCAGCCCGGACATGCGCCCCAGGTGGGTGACGAACTCGGTGCCGGTGACGTCGGGTGGCAGGCAGTCGTGCTCGGGCATGTACCCGGTCAGCGTGCGGATCCGCTCGCCGCTGGTGCCCACGTCGTTGCCGAGGACCACCGCCTGCCCGCTGGTGGGGGCC
>Ga0335078_10001582_pt1 | contig 34263 bp, 31 predicted proteins | sample Lox_Sample_32_FD_206711 | JGI IMG/M metagenome (GOLD analysis project Ga0335078, IMG submission 206711) | Soil microbial communities from Loxahatchee National Wildlife Refuge, Florida, United States - Lox_Sample_3.2 | ecosystem: Environmental > Terrestrial > Soil > Wetlands | place: USA...
CCGGGCCGCGCCCCCCATCCCCCTCGCCGCCTCACATCGGGCCGGGCGGGCCGGGGGGGGCCGCCGCGCCCCGGGCGCGGGCCCCCCCGCCGTTCGGCGGCCCAGTGAGTCTGCGCGGATCAGCACCGCGCCGGGAACCGGTCCGGGCGGCTCACCGAATGAGGGACCGTCGGGAACTCCCCGTGACGAGGAGGCCATCGACAGCTGAATGCGCCCGCTGGCGGGCTGTCCCAGCGTTGTGTCCTAGGCGGGCCCCGTTGGCTTCGGGAGCCGGGCCGATATCGTCATTCCTCCGTTGGGAAGTGCTTCGGCCTGGAGATGACCATTGTGGGCGTTGACGACCGAGGCGACGATGGAGAGCCCGAGCCCGACGCCTTGGCCGTTTCCGACTCGTCCGTCGAGGCGCGTGAATGGCTCGAACAGGGATTCCACCGCCGATTCCGGCACCAGGGACCCGGTGTTGGTGACGGTGATGTACGACATGCCATCGCCGGTGCCCGTGACGACTCTTACCGAGCCTCCGGTGACGTTGTAGCGGACGGCGTTGTCGAGGAGGTTGGCGGCGAGGCGGTCGAGCAGAATCCGGTCGCCGAGGGCGGGGCTGGGTGACAGGTCGGCGTGGATGACTATCTCCGAATCCCTTGCGGTTGGGCTGATTTGGTCGATTGCATCCTGGGCGGCTGCTTCGAGGTCGGCCGGCTCGTAGCTGGCCAGGCCGCGGTCCGATCGGGCCAGGGTCAGGAGCCCTTCGATGAGGGCCTCTGCCTGGCCGAGGGCCTCCCGGACGCGGACGGCGAGCACCTCAAGTTGTCCGGTCGTTCTGACGGGCTTGGCCATGGCGACGTCGATCAGGGTGCGCGCTGACGTCAGCGGGGTTCGCAGTTCGTGTGCGGCGTTGGCGACGAACCGGCGCTGGCTGGCGAAGGCATGATCGAGCCGGCCCAGCATGTCATCGAAGGTGTCCGCCAGTTCCTTGAGCTCATCGTCGGCCCCGTCGAAGCCGATCCGTTCGCCGAGATGCTCTTGCGAGGTTCGGCGGGCGGCGGCCGTGACCGTGTGCAGCGGGAGCAGGATCCGCCGTCCCGCCGCCCATCCCAGCACGCAGGCCACGATCGTGGCGACGCCCAGGCCCGTGAGTGACCACAGCAGCAGTCCGTGAAGATCGCTGGCGCGCTGATCGGCGGCCCCGAGACGGACTCCTCCGAAGATGGCGTGCTGACATTGGGCTTCCGCGTCCGGCCCGTCCAGGACGGGGGGGCGGTTTGCTTTCTCCGCGTGGCATTCCCGGACGAGGCGGGCACGTTCGGGACCGGTCTGGCTGGCGACCGCGGGGGCAGCGAGGCTGTGGTCGACGAGCGCGTAGGTGGCGGCGACCAGCGCTGCGCCGGTAACCAGGAACAGGCCCGCGGACGCCAACGCGATCCGGGCACGCACGCTGCGGCGGCCGAGAGCCCTGTGCAGCAGCCGGGTCAGCGCCATGGCTAGGGGATCCGGTATCCGCCGCCGATGACCGTCTCGATCACCGGCGGTTGCCCGAGTTTGCGCCGCAGGCGCAGGACGGTGACCGCGACGGCGTTAGTGAACGGATCGGCGTGCTCGTCCCAGACCTGCTCGAGGAGCTGCTCGGCCGGCACCGCAGCGCCGTCCGCCGAGACGAGTACCTCCAGCACCCCGAGCTCCTTTCTGGCCAGGGGGACCGGCCGGCCGGCCCTGGTGACGGCGCGGCGAGCCCGGTCGACGACCAGATCACCCCGGGTGAGCACCGGCGGCGTGGAAGGGCTGCGGCGGGCCAGGGCACGGACCCTGGCGACCAGCTCGGAGAAGTCGAAGGGCTTGACCAGATAGTCGTCGGCCCCCAGGTTCAGCCCCGCCACCCGGTCCTCGACCAGAGCCGCGGCGGTGAGCATCAAAATACGGCTCGGACCCGGCGAGTCCACGATCTGCTGGCAGAGCACGTCACCGTGCATCCGGGGCAGGTCACGGTCGAGAATGACCACGTCATAGGTGTTCACGGCCGCCTTCTCCGCCCCGTCCGGCCCGTCGTAGGCGACATCGACGGCCATGCCCTGGTCTCGCAGCCCCTCGGCCACGGCGTCCGCTACCACCTGGTTGTCGTCCACGACCAGCACCCTCATGGGCTCCATGGTGGCTCATCAGCGATTACAGCGGCATAACACCTTCGCGCGGGTGGCGTGGTCCCTCGTCCTGCACCGGCAGCCGGGGTTATCGCAGTGTTATCGGCTCGTCCATACCGTCCCCTCATGAGCAAAGACGAAGGCATGAGGAACGACGGCATCTACGTAACACGCCGGCTACGACTGCGAGCAGCGCGGATCGCGGTCGCCATCAGTGCCACGGCCGGCCTGGCCCTGCTGGCGGTGGCATGCTCCAGTCCGTCCTCCACCGCTGCGGGCGGCTCGCCGGATGTGCGCGATTCATCGGGCTCCCCGTCAGCGGTCTCCTACTCCGCCTGCATGCGCTCCCACGCCGTGCCGACTTACCCCGACCCCAGCGACGGACAGCTCCCGAAGGGCGACGCGCAGGCTTTCGGGGTCAGCAGTTCCGTGTTCGGTGCGGCCGAGAGTGCCTGCCACCACCTGCTCCCGGACGCCGGGTCGTTCCAGGAACAGGCCAGCCAGTGCGCGCTGGCCGGCGACTGTCCGCCGGCCGTGGTGCAGCAGATGATGGCCATCGACCGCAAGTTCGCCCAGTGCATGCGCTCCCACGGGGTGCCCGACTGGCCCGACCCCACCATCGGGCTGCAGGGAAGCCCTGAATTCCGTCTCTCCAAAGCCGGCATAACCCACGCCCAGTCGCATTCGGCTCCGATGTCGAACACGATCGCCGAATGCCAGCGCCTGGAAGGCGCCACGCTCACGTTCGGGCTCTCGTAGGGGCGATGCGGCCGCCGCCGCGTGTCTGCCGCGGGCTTGCCACGGAGAAGGAGGTTAAAACCGATGCGGAAGGGACGGAGATGGATGATGAGCGAGACGGTTTCGCGCGGCCCTGAGATCGGGCAGCACGCGGAGATCCTGCCGGGCGGTGCGCCGCAACGCCGATCGCGCGGGCGCGGCCGCTGGATAGCGCTGGGCGTCGCGGTCGTGGTGGCTGCCGGGTCGGTGGCGGCGTGGCGGGCGGGCGAGTTCTGGCCGGCCGCTTCGTCCGGGACCGCGCAGCCCGGGGCACCGCCGGCGACAAGCCCGGTGACCAGGCAGAACCTGTCGGCGGTCACGCCACTCACCGCGACGCTGGGTTACGCGGACTCATACCCGGTGACCGGGCAGAGTGGCGGGACGCTGACCTGGCTGCCGTCACCGGGACGGGTGATCCACCAGGGGCAGGCGCTGTACCGGGTGGACAACGGGTCCCCCGTGGCGCTGCTATACGGCGACGTACCGGACTGGCGCGCCCTGCAGGAGGGGATCACCGGCCAGGATGTGTCCCAGCTCAACCACGACCTGGTGCACCTGGGTTACGCCAGCCGTGCGGATGTCGCCGCGCTGGGCTGGGATTACTACTCGTGGGCGACCGCGGTCGGGGTGCAGAACCTGGCAGAGCACCTGGGCGTGACCAGCCCGCCGGGCAGCCTGCCGCTGGGGCAGGTGGTGTTCGAGCCGGAGGCACTGCGGGTCAGCCAGCTGACCGGGAGCCTGGGTGGCCCGGCGACCGGGCCGGTGCTCCAGGCGACCTCGGACCGGCACGTGGTGACGATCCAGCTGGATGTCTCCCAGCAGTCGCAGGTCCAGACCGGCGACAAGGTGACGGTGACGATGCCGGACGGGGCGACCACGCCAGGCGTGGTCTCCTCGGTGGGCACGGTGGCGGTCACCACGCCCGGGTCAGCGGGGTCGGGCAGCACCACGACGATCGCGGTGCAGGTGACGCTGACCAATCCGGAGGCGGCGGGAACCCTGGATCAGGCGCCCGTGACTGTGAATATCACCACCGCGAGCGCGAGCAACGTCCTGGCCTTGCCGGTGACAGCGCTGGTGGCCAACTCGTCCGGGGGCTACGAGGTGGAGGTCGCCGGCCCCGGAAACACGCGCCGCTGGGTGCCGGTGCAGGCCGGGCCGGTCTTCGACGACGCTTCCGGGCTGGTGCAGGTGACCGGGGCGCTGACGCCAGGGGAGCGCGTCGTGGTGGCGTCGTCGTGAGCTGCGGCACCGGGGCAACGCTGGCTGACGCGACGACGCGGGCACGGCTCGCGCCGGTTCCGGTACTGGAACTGGACAAGGTGACCAAGGTCTACCCTGGATCACCGCCGGTGCGGGCGCTGGATCAGGTGAACCTCGCGGTCGCCGCCGGGGAACTGGCCGCCATCGTGGGCCCGTCCGGATCGGGCAAGAGCACGCTGCTGCACCTGATGGGCACCCTGGACAAGCCGACGGCCGGCACGGTGCGCGTCACCGGCCTGGACGCGGCCCGGATGACCGACCGGGGGCAGGCGGCGCTGCGGGCATCCAGGATCGGCTTCGTGTTCCAGCAGTTCTTCCTTGCCGAGCACCAGACCGTGCTCGCCAACGTGGCCGACGGACTGCTGTACGCCGGGGTCCGTCGCGACCAGCGGCGCCAACTGGCCACCGCGGCGCTGGAGCACGTTGGGCTCGCGCACAAGGCCGGCGCCCGCCCGGTCCAGCTGTCCGGCGGGGAACGTCAGCGCGTCGCGATCGCCCGCGCCGTCGCCGGCGGCCCGCCGGTGCTGCTGGCCGACGAACCCACCGGAAACCTCGACTCCGCCACCGGCCTATCCATCCTGAGACTGCTGGAGGAACTCAACGAGCACGGGACGACGGTCATCATCATCACCCACGACCACGCGGTCGCCGCCCGCACCCGGCGGCGCATCGAGATGCTCGACGGGCACGTCATCGCCGACACCGGTCAGGAAGGACTGGCATGACCATCGCGTCGCCGACTCCGTCGGTCCCGTCCGTGCCGTCGGCTGCCCGGCTCCGTCCCTGCGATCTGGCTGCCCTGGCCGGCATCGGGCTGCGTACCCGCAAGCTGCGCTCCGCCCTGTCCGCTCTCGGCATCGCGATCGGCACCGGCGCTATCGTCGCCGTCCTGGGCCTGGCCGCCTCCTCCGAGGCCGGGCTGCTGGGCGAGATCGCCAGGCTCGGCACCAACCTGCTGACCGTCACCAACGGGCAAACCTTCTCGGGCACCACCGCCGAGCTGCCCGTTACCGCGCCAGGCATGATCGACCGACTGCCCGGTGTCACCAGCGTGCAGGACATCGGCGCCGTCACCGGCATCAACGCCTACAAGTCCCCGCTCATCCCCCCGATCGACAGCAACGCCCTCAGCGTCGACGCCGCCACCCTCGGCCTCCCCGCCGCTGCAGGCTCTACCCTCGCCCAGGGCCGGTACCTCAACGCCGCCACCGCGCGCCAGCCGGTCGCCGTGCTCGGCGCCACCACAGCCCGGCTGCTGGGCATCGACCGGGTCCGGCCCGGCATGCGCATTCAGGTCGGCCCTGGCGGCACGGCCGGCCAGTGGTTCTACGTCGCCGGCATTCTCAGCCCCGACCCGTACGCCCCGGAGATCGACTCCTCCATCCTGGTCGGCTTCCCCGCCGCCGAGAAGTACCTGGGCTTCGACGGGCACCCCTCGGAGATCTACGTGCGCACGACCGACACCGAGGCCGACGTCACCCGAGTCGACAACCTGCTCGGCTCCCAGGCAAACCCGGAAAACCCGAGCCAGGTCAACGTCTCCCGCCCCTCGGACGCCCTCACCGCCCGCGCCGATGCCCAGGGCGCGCTCGACACCCTGTTCCTCGGCCTCGGCGCGGTCGCCCTCCTCGTCGGCGCGATCGGCGTCGCCAACATCATGATCATCTCCGTCCTCGAGCGCCGCTCCGAGATCGGGCTGCGCCGCGCCCTTGGCGCCACCAGAGGCCAGATCCGGGCCCAGTTCCTCGCCGAGGCCACCCTGCTGTCCCTGGCCGGCGGCGCCACCGGAGTCATCTTCGGCGCCGCCACCGTCACCGCCTACGCCCGCACCCACGCCGAAGCCGTCGTCATCCCTGTCGGCGTCTGGGCCGGCGGCCTCGCCGCCGCCATCATCATCGGCGCCATGGCAGGCCTCCTCCCCGCCATCCGAGCCGCCCGCCTCCCTCCCACCCGAGCACTCTGGAGCGTCTGACCGGACCGGCAACCGCCGGGACACGCAACGAGAACCTCGGTGATGACGGACTCGGGGTCGCCCTCACCGCGCCAGGCGCGGGCCACGCCGGCCTCGTAGACCCCGGTCAGTGACGGCCGCCTTGGTGTAGACGTCGGCGAAGTCGTCGGGGCGCGGTCGTCGGCGGCAGAAATCGTGGAGTTCAGCGTCGACCGGCTGCCATCTGCCCTCGTAGGTCTTGATCGCTTGACTCAGCTGGATAGGGAGATCGGATGCCTCCGCTCCGACGTCACCGTCCCCTGGCGATCCTCTGCTTCAGAGCATCAGGACGAGCATCAGCGCCATGGTGACCCCCATCGCGATCCGACAGCCGTCCGCCGTCCGGTGGTCGAGCAGCCCTCGCAGGGCCCTTCCCTCTGGCTGGTCGGTTGCCGACTCTCCGGTAGCGGTTTCAGCCTCGACGCTGCTTCCCGAAGCCGGGCCCGCGGTCTGGGCAACCGCTACCGCTGCCACTGCCACTGGCATCACAACCACAGGGCCCGCTACCGCGGCGGCTCGGTGCCGCCAGAGGACCGAGCGCAGTTGACCGAGCTCGGCTCGGCGCTCCGGGCGGCGACTGATCCGGTCCAGGTCGACGACCACCCAGCCCGTCATGAGGAGGATGAAGATCAGGCCAAGTGTGGGTACCCGCAGCGTGCCCATGCCGCCCATGCCGCCCATGCCGCCAGCCATGCCCGCCCCTCCGGTCGAGCTGCCGGCCGTCACGGCGGCGAACATGTAGACCATGGCCGCCGAGTGCACCAGATGCGGCAGGTGATGGCCCGCCGCCAGCGCACCAACTGTGCGGCCGCGGGAGTCGGCGTAGACACGCCATGCGAACCATACGGTCATGGCCACGAAGATCGCGACCCAGACATTGTTCGGGAGCGTATGCAAGCCGCTTGCCAGCATGCCGGCCATCGAGATGCCCATCAGCAGGTGCGCCCCGTCTACGTCGGCGTTCGCGTCGACCCCGGCGCGCAGGCGTGCGGCCGCGAGCCGGGCGGCGCTGACCGCCGCCACCACCAGCATGACGGCAGCGAAGACATCGAGCAGCCAGGCGGGAATCATGACGCTGGAGCCTCCGTCGCATCGGGGGTGCCGCGGGTGACCGCCGCGACGGGCCAGTAAGCAAGCGCGATCAGCGCGAGGAGCAGACCGGAGTTGACGTCGGTCGCACCGCCTGCCAGGATCCCGCCGAGATTCTGCCCGACGACCCAGATCGCCGCCGAGAGGACGAGTGCGAGCACGATGGCGGCCTTATGAAGCGGCACCGGGAGGAACACTCCGACCGCGATCAGCGCGAGCACGACGGCCAGCACGATGGATGCGCTCAGGCCCTGATGTGCCAGCAGGCCGGCCGCTCCCCGGTCCGTGGCAGCCAGCCAGGACGGCTCGCCGTCGGCCATCCCCGCCACCATGTCATGCAGGCCCTGAGCCGTGCGGTTCGCTGCGGTGACGGCAAGGTATGCGAGGCTGCCCCACAGCACAAGCCAGAGCAGGCTCGCGGTCAGCCGCCCCGATGGCCGCGCGGCGACGAATGGTGCCGGGCTTTTCGCCGGCTCGCTGACCGGCCAGAGCAGGACGGCGAGCAGCGCATAGAGGATGACGGCGCCAGGCGCGCCGCTGACCGGGCTCGCGCCCCCCGTCAGCACGCCGCCGAGGCCCTCGCCGAACCACCACACTGCAACCGACCACACGACCGACGCGGCCAGCGCGGCTCGCAGCGTCGGGCGCCAGGCAATACCGAAGCCGATGAGCAGCTGAATCGTGGCAAAGCCGACGTTGGCCGGCACCGGATGCTGCGCGATGATCCTGGCCGCCCAGGTGATCGGCTCAGCGATGAAGGCCGGATTGCCTGCCGCAGTGCCGGCCAGCATCTGGCTGAAGCCCCTCGTGAACATGAAGGACTGGTACTGCAGGATTGCGTCCAGCAGCCAGATGGCAGCCAGCCCGAGCTGGAACCAGCGCCGCAGGTCCACGTCGCCAGACCGCTGCCCGGCCGCGGCGCTCGCCCGGCCGCCGAGCCGGCCAGCCGACAGGGCTGTGCTGTCACTCACCATTACGACTACTCCTGTGATCTCCGCGCGCTAATTCACTGGAATACCATTCTTGGCCAGTGCAGGAATAGCGCTGCGGCGCCTGAGTCTAGGGGGCGGCTGTGGCTTCTCGCAAGGCCAAAGCGGGCTTTGAGCAGCCGGTTAGCCAGATCTCCAGTTCGTGGTAACCCCAGCAGGGTATTATCGCTAAACCCCCTCGGGGTAAGCCCTGAACCCCCGCGGGGTATTGCTGAAAGCGGAAGGAACAATGATTTGCCTCGCGCTCCGCTGTCCCGCCAGTTCGCCGCCGGGCGTAGCCTGGCCGGCGTGCCGGGACTAGCCTCTGCAAGTGACGCGCGATCAGCGCGGCAGGGAAGGTGAAGGTCCTCGATGCTCAGCCCGGCGACCAGGCTGCTCGGCTTCTTCGTGCTACTTGCAGTGATGTTCGTACTCGCCTATGCCGCCGGGACCCGCGTCGGCCCGGTAGCCCCGACGCATGAGCAGATGGGCAACCGCGGCTCCATGCACATGTCCATGGGCGCAGGAAGGGAACGCCGGCTATCCGCTGTGCGAGCGCAGGACGGCTCGCGGTGACCACGGCTGCTGTCGGCGGGCCGCAGACGGCGCAGGCGACTGACGTCCTGGAGTTCGCCATCGGCGGCATGACGTGCACCGCGTGCGCGGCTAGGATCGAACGCCAGCTCAACAAGCTCGACGGGGTGACGGCCTCGGTCAGCTACCTGACCGAGCGTGCGCGAGTGACAAGCCCCGCGAGCAGGCGGCCATCCGAGTTCATCAGCGTGATCGAAGCGGCCGGCTACTCGGCCGAGCTGACCAGTGACAGATGGTCACCCGGCGACGCAGGCCGGCCGCCTGCCGCGGAGACCGAGCGCCTTGCCGTGTGCGTGCTGCTCGCCGCCGTCACCATCGTGCTGGCCATGGTGCCAGCCGCGCAGTTCCGCGGCTGGCAGTGGGTCAGCCTCATGCTGGCCGCCCCGGTCGCGATCTGGGGCGCCTGGCCGATACACGTCACCGCCTGGCGCGGGCTCGGGCACGGCGCGGCGACCATGGACACACTCGTCAGTCTCGGCGTCACCGCCTCGTTCGGCTGGTCGGTCTACGCCCTGCTGTTCGGCGGGGCCGGCCAGATCGGCATGCGCATGCCGTTCGCGCTGACCTTCGGCGTCGCGAGCGGCCAGACGATCTACCTCGAGGCCGCGGCGGGCGTGACGGCCGCCGTGCTCGCTGGCCGGTACCTCGAGGCCCGGGCGAAGGCGAGGTCTGGTGGCGCCATCGCCGCCCTTGCGGCGCTGAGCGCCAGGACGGTCACGACTGTCACCGAGGACGGCGAGCTCACGATATCCGCCGCCGAGCTACGGCCAGGTGCGCTGTTCATCGCCCGGCCCGGGGAGAAGATCGCTACCGACGGTGTCGTGACGGCCGGGGGTTCCGACGTCGATGCCTCGCTGCTCTCGGGCGAGTCGGCGGCTCGTGAAGTGTCCGTCGGCGACGAGGTTACCGGCGGCACCGTAAATCTCACCGGCAGGCTGGTCATCCGGGCGACCAAGGTGGGCGCGGACACCACCCTGAGCCAGCTGACCCGGCTGGTGACTGACGCCCTGGCCAGCAAGGCGCAAGCCCAGCGCGTTGCGGACAAGCTCGCCGGGATCTTCGTGCCGTGCGTCATCACCATGGCCGTCGTCACGTTCGGATTCTGGCTCGGTACCGGGCTGCCAGCGGCCAGCGCCTGGAGCGCTGGCATCGCGGTCCTCGTCGTGGCATGCCCGTGCGCGCTCGGGCTCGCGACCCCGACTGCCCTGATGGCGGCGATCGGGCGCGGCGCGGAGCTGGGCGTACTGGTGCGCAGCGCGCAGGCACTGGAGTCGGCGGGGCAGATCACCGCGGTCATTCTCGACAAGACCGGCACACTCACCACCGGGCTGATGTCGGTCCACGCCGTCACCACCTCGCCAGGTTGCTCGCCGTCGCAGGCACTCGCGCTGGCAGGCTCGGTCGAGCTCTGCTCGGAGCACCCGGTCGGCCAGGCCATCGCGATAGCCGCCAGCCGGGAAGCCCGCGCCCTCGCTCCCGCCGACGACTTCCGCAGCACTCCCGGCCAGGGCGTGCGTGGCGTGGTGACAGGTCGCGACGTGCTGGTCGGGCGCGAGCGCTTCCTCGCGGCCGCAGGCATGACTGTCCCTGACGATCTCGCGGCCGCGGCTGCCGAGGCAGCCAGGGGCGGCCGCACCGCCGTCTTCGCCGGCTGGGACCACTCGGCAAGAGCCGTGTTCAGCGTGGGCGACGCGCTGCGCCCAGGAGCGGCCGCGGCGCTCGACCGGATCCGCGGACTCGGGGTGCACACATGGATCGTTACCGGTGACTCGGAGGAGTCGGCCGGGCCGGTCGGCGCCGAACTCGGCGTGCCGGCCAGGCAGGTGATTGCGGTCGCGGAGCCCGCGGTGAAGGCCCACGTCGTACGCGAGCTGAAGGCCGCCGGGCAGTCCGTCGCCATGGTCGGCGATGGGGTGAATGACGCGGCGGCACTGGCCAGCGCGGATCTTGGCATGGCGATGGCGTCGGGCACCGACGCGGCCATCGGCGCCAGCGACCTGACCCTGACCCGTGCCGACCCGGGCGTCATCGCCGATGCCATCCAGCTCGCCCGCGCTACCCGCGCCGTTATCCGGCTGAATCTGGGCTGGGCCTTCGGATATAACGTGATCGCGATCCCGCTCGCGGCCCTTGGCTACCTCAACCCGCTCTTCTCCGGCCTGGCGATGTCGGCCAGCTCTCTGGTCGTCGTCTCGACCAGCCTGCTGCTGCGCAGGTTCCGCCCCGGAGGCAGCCGCCGGTGACCACCGAGAGCGCACCCGCCGCTACTGCGGGGCCCGATCTGGCCGGATTCAGGGAACTGCTCCGCGCCGCGCTGGCGCCGGCCGCGTGCGGGATTGTCCTGCTCGCGCTGCTGGCCAGCTGGGTGCTCAGCGGCGGTGGTGGCTCGATCAGCCGCGTCCGGGTCACCCTCACCGGCGCAGCCGTCCCGATGACTTCTTACACCACTCAGGGCGCTGCGGGCCGGAACGCGCTCGTATACCTGAACGTCCGCAACCTCGGCGGAGCACCAGATGAGCTGCTGGCCGCGAGCAGCCCGGACGCAGCCCGCGTCATCGTCACGCTGCATCCGTCCGCGACCGGCACTCCGCCGCCCGCCGTGGTCACGGTCCCGGCCGGGGACTCGATCAGCCTGAACCCGTTCGGCGCGGACCTGGTCCTGGTCCGGCCCAGGCCGCTGATGGCGGGTCAGGAGCTGGTGCTGCGGCTGCGATTCCGGCTGGCCGGGACGGTGGCTGTCCAGGCCGTGGTCACGCCGCCCGGCACGCCCTAGCCCGGCGGCGGAGTCAGGTTCGGCGGCGTGAACAGCGACAGATCGTAGATCCCGAGCGCCTGCTCGATTTGCGCGACCCGGCCGACCATGGCGCTGAAGCCGTCGCGCCCGAACTGCTCGCGCCCGAGCTGCGCGAATCGCCAGCCGAGCTCGGCGAGCTCTGCGGGCGGCAGCAGCCTGCGGTAAGCGGGGTAGACGACGGTGTCCTCACGGGCTTCGTGCGGCTCGTACATCCGCACGAAGGCTGCCATCGCAGGCGTGACGCGATCCGCGGCCGAAGCCGGCAGCGAACCGGCCCCGCCGCTCTCGGCGAGCAGCAGCTGGGTGATCTGCCGGCCGCGGGCGTGCTGCAACAGCAGCGTGCTCACGGTCCCGGTCAACTGGCCAGCGCGCCGCAGCCGGGGGAAGACGTAGGCCTCCTCGAGCTCCTCGTGGAAGGCCTCGATGTAGTCGTGGATGATCAGCGCGGCGTCGTGCACGTCCGGGGCCGGCAGCGGCTGACCGGCCGCGTGCGAGCCGCCGAGGCTGCGGTAGATCAGCAGCAGCCGGATCAGCAGCCCATGGTCGGTCATGAGCTCCTCACCCGGCGGGGGGTCGGCCACATCCCGGACCAGCTCCGCGTCCGCCGGACTGGTGCCCGGAGCGGTCCCGCGCGCGAGGCCGAATCCGGCTGCGGCTGCTCCGCCGGCGACGGCGGTCCCGCCGACTGCCAGCAGCCACTGCCGCCGCGACGGCACGGCACGGCGGCCCGCGGCGCCTGCTGGCATCAGCCGAGACCGGTGGTGATCGGCTGACCCGACGGCCGCATGAGGTACCAGTCACCGCCGTTGAGATCGATGCCCTGCCCCGTTACCTGGCCGGGCGCAACGTCGCCTGTGTAGGTGTACAGAGGCCACCCGTTGTAGGTCACGACGCGGCCGCCCGCCGGGTCCGGGTCCGAGCTCAGCCGTGCTGAACTGACGCCCGGTCCGGCAGCCAGGCTGGCCGAATCGACGATCCGCACCGGCGGCCAGGTCGCGGCGCAGAGTCCCGTGCACGTGACCTGGCGCTGGCTGTCCGGCTCGAACATGTAGAGCGCGTAGCCCTTGTCGTTCACCAGCACCTTGCCGAAGCCTGGCACGCTGCGAGAGTCGACTGTCACGTGCGCGCCGGAACGGGGTTCTGCCGCGTTGCCAGTACCGGATTGCCCGCCGCAGCCTGCGACGATTGTCATAAGAACTGCGAGCCCCGCGACGCCGGCCGCTGCGACGCCCCGCCGTTCCCGTATGGCGCTCATCAGGATGCCGTACTCCTCAGCTGAAATCTGGCCCGGCAGCCAGGATGAAACCCGGACAGTTAGCCGACCACGCCTGGATTCCTGCGTACTACAGTGCGTAGTGCAGGGTACGCTACCAGATAGCAAACTGCCGATTCCGCCCACTTCGATCACTATTTCAGCCCTGAAGGGCCGCCTGTCATGCCTGGGATGAACAGCGGACTGAATATCAGCGACCCGACGGTCGTCGCGGCATTCAAGCATGCCGTGCTGCATCAGGGCCTGTGGGTGCTCGCCATCTTCGCGGTGCTTGCCGGTGCGTGGGTGGCCATACGCGAGTTCTGGCCCGCCGCTCGCATCGCCGTGCCGACGCCGCCGGTGCCCGAGATGCCGGCCCGCCGCTTGCTGCGGATCGGATTCGGCCTTCTGTGGATCGTGGACGGGCTGCTGCAGGCGCAGCCCGGCATGGCTGTTGGCCTGCCGTCGCAGGTCATCAAGCCCGCAGCCGAGAGCTCGCCGGCGTGGGTGCAGCACCTGGTCAACTGGGCCGGCACGAGCTGGTCCTACCATCCTGTCCAGGCGGCCGCGGCCGCAGTCTGGATACAGGTCGGCATCGGCCTGTGGCTTCTGCTGGCAACTCACGGCCGCCTATCCAGGCTCGCCGGTGTGGCTGGCCTCGGCTGGGGCCTGGTCGTCTGGGTGTTCGGTGAGTCCTTCGGCGGCATCTTCGCGCCCGGCCTGAGCTGGCTCACCGGGGCACCCGGCGCTGCCGCGTGCTATGCCGTCGCGGGTCTGCTCATCGCGCTGCCGGCCCGGATCTGGCGCGACGCGAGGACTGGCAGCCTGATGGTCAGGTGCTTCGGGGTCTTCCTGGTAGCGATGGCAGTCCTGCAAGCGTGGCCCGGCCGCGGGTTCTGGCAGGGCGACCTGCATGGCCAGCCGGGCTCGCTGGCCGAGACCGTCCAGTCGATGGCCGCGATGTCGCAGCCGAGCGGGACGGCTGACCTGGTTACCGGTTTCGCGTCGCTCGTGCGCGCGCACGGCTTCGCGGTCAACCTCGTGGCGGTCGGGGTGATCGCGGGAACGGGCCTGGCTCTCGCCTCCGGCCGGCGGCAGCTGTGCCGGTACGCGCTCTATGCCCTGGTCATGTTCGGGATCGCTGACTGGGTGCTGGTCCAGGATCTCGGGATCCTCGGCGGGCTCGGCACCGATCCCAACAGCATGCCGCCCATGCTGCTGCTCGCATCCGCCGCCGTTATGGCGACGGCACCGGCGGCGGTGACGGCCACGGTGCCGGCCAAGACAGCAGGCGAGACCGACGAGCCAGCGGCCAGCGAAGCGACGGCCGCTGCGCCCGTGGCCGCGGGCGCGATACCCGCTGCCCCCGCGGCAGGCCCGCGCCGGACCCGGCTGGCCCGCGTCTCCTGGGCATTCGCGACGGCGAGACTGGCGACGGTAACCGCGGTAGGCGCCATCGCCGTCATCGCGCTTGGCGCCATCCCGATGGCTGCGGCGCAGTCGGGCCGGACCGCCTCGTCGATCCTCGCGCAGGCGATCGACGGCAACACGGCACCGCTCAACTCGCCCGCGCCTGCCTTCTCCCTCACAGACCAGCACGGCCAGCGAGTGGCGCTTTCGTCGCTGCGCGGCAAGGCGGTGCTGCTCACGTTCCTGGATCCTGTCTGCGTCACCGACTGCCCCCTGATCGCGCAGGAGTTCCGCGAGGCCGGCGAACTGCTCGGCAGTCAGGCCCGGCGCGTTGAACTAGTCGCCGTGAACGTCAACCCGCTGTACCACGACATCAGCTACCTGCAGGCATTCGATCGGGAGCAGCAGCTGACTGGCCTGCGGAACTGGCTCTACCTGACCGGCACTGCGGCCCAGCTCGAACCTGTATGGAAGAACTACGGCATAGCCTCCGAGACGCTGCCGGCCGGGGCCATGCTCGGACACTCGGACACGGCCTTCGTCATCGCACCGAACGGACGACTGGTCCGCGAGCTCGATTTCGATCCGGGTCCGGGCACAACCGCGACGATCTCGTCCTTCGCGACCGAGTTGACGCAGGCAGCCGAGCAAGCACTGGGGCAGTCATGACCGCCCGCAAGCTCACCGGCCCGGCGCTCACCGCCCTGGCGCTCGCTGCGCTGTGCGCGGGTTGCGGGAGCACCGCCGCCGCATCCCAGCCGAGGCGGTCCGCGACGGCGCCCGCCCTCGCGATGTCGCTGGCGGATGCCGAAGCCACGAGCCAGGCCGCCTGGGCCGTCCTGCCGATGGGCTCGACGTCGGGACCCAATCAGTTCTGGCAGCTGTTCCTCGACGCCGGCCGCGGGTGGCGGCTCGATACCCCGCCTGACATCGCCACTAACGGAGCGGTGGAGCTGGCCGGCCTGTCCGGTGCCTCGCTCACCACTGGTGTCCGGCCAAGCCTCTACCTCACCTACTCACCTGTCAGCAGTACGGCCGACGGCAAGAACTGGACCGCTGGGCCGCCCGCGGCCGGGCTGGCCGACGTCCCCGACGCGCTGGCTGCCACCGCGGGCGGACGGCTGCTCGCGCTCAGCACCAAGGGTGATGTCAGCAGCGCGGGCGTCACAGCCCCCAGCTGGCGGCCGCTCATCTCAGCCCGCGAGCTGGGAGCCGGCGCCGGGCGAAGCTGCAAGCTCATCGCCATCACCGCAGTCGCGTACTCCCCGGCAGGCGACCCCGTCGCCGGTGCCAGCTGCCGTAGCGACGGTGTTGCCGGAGTGTTCGAGCAGACCTCGATCGGGTGGCGTGCCGCAGGCCCGGCCCTGCCGGCCGCGCTCGCGGGCGACGAGACCCGCGTGTTGCGCCTAGTGACCACCTCGGCTGGCATGACGGCTCTGATTCAGGCCGGCACCGGGCCATCGGCTAGCCTGCTGGCCGCCTGGCGCCCCCCCGGCGGCGCCTGGACCGTCTCGGCTCCGCTGACGCTCGGCACGGCAGTTGTGCGCACGTCTTCCTTCGGGGCGGCGGGGTCCGCCGCCGTTGTGCTCTCCGGTCAGCGCGCCGAGACTATATCCGGTCCAGGCGCCACCTGGCACGGCACGCCGACGCTCCCGGCCGGGCGGAACCTCGTCATCGCACTTCCGGCGGGGGAGCCGGTGACCGCGCTCGCCGCCGGTGCCGGAACGGTCACGATCTGGCGGCTGACCGGCGGCGGCCAGTGGGCGCTGTCCCAGAAGATCAATGTGCCGATTCAGTATGGCTCGTCCGGCTGATCAGAGGGCCGGGGCTGGCCGGGATACCGCACGCTCCCGGCTAGGTCACCAGCTCGTAGCCCGCATCGCAGATAGCGGCCTGCACGGCAGTGTGGTCCAGGGCGCCATCCGCCTCGATCGTGACGTTCCCGGTCTCCAGGTCGACGCTGACCCGGCGCACACCGGGGAGGTGCATGATCTCGGACCGGACCGCGTTCTCACAATGGCCGCACGTCATGCCTGCTACCGCGAAGACTTGCTGCATGAGGACATGCTAGCCGCCAGAGCGGGTCGATCACGGCCGGTACGGCTTACCGGACACCGGACGGCACCATGATTCGGGCGGTGAAGGGGAACGCGGCAGAATCCGCCCCCGAGACACAGCAGGCCGAGATCGAGTTGCTCATCGGCGGCATGACCTGCGCGGCATGCGCGAGCCGGATTGAGAAGAAGCTTGCCGCTGTCGGCACGACCGCCATGGTCAACCTCGCAACCGAACGCGCCCGGGTGCTGGCACCGCCCGGTGTCACCCCTTCGATGCTCATCGCGGCCGTGCAGGAGGCCGGCTACTCGGCCGCCGAGTCCGCGCCGCCCGGTCATCCGGCCCGAGCCGACGACAGCGACGTGGCGAACGCAACCGCCGGGCTCCGGCGAAGGCTGATATTCGCGGCCGTTTTCTTCATCCCGCTGTCGGACCTCGCCGGCGCATTGTCGCTGTTCCCGGCGTTCCGGTTCCCCGGCTGGCAGTGGGCACTCGTCGGGCTGGCTGCGCCGGTGGTCATCTTCGCCGCCTGGCCGTTCCACCGGACCGCCCTGCTTAACCTGCGCCGCCACGCCGTCACGATGGACACCCTGGTCTCACTCGGCATCCTCACGGCGACTGGGTGGTCGGTCTATGCGATGTTCGTGCTCGACGCCCACCGCTCCGCGCACAGTGCCGGTTACGAGCTGATACACAATTCTGGCGGGGGTATCTATCTCGAGGTGGCGGCCGCAGTCACAACGTTCCTGCTGGCGGGACGCTATTACGAGGCGCGCGGGCGGCGCTCGGCGGGCGAGGCGATGCGGGCGCTGGCCGCCTCCGGCGCGCACACGGTGCGCGTCGTAGACCCGGATGGCACGGTGCGCGAGGTAGCGGCCGGGGAGCTGCGCGCTGGCGACACATTTATGGTCCGGCCGGGGGAGCGGATAGCCGCCGATGGCGTTGTGACCTTCGGGAACTGCGAGGTCGACCGGAGCACGCTTACCGGAGAGTCGCTACCCGTGGAAACGGCCGTCGGGGATGCCGTCAGCGCGGGCACGGTCGCGATGGCCGGCCGCGTGTTTGTCCGGGCCATCCGGGTCGGGCCGGATACGCAGGTTGCACAGCTCATCCGGCTGATCGAGCGGGCACAGGCAGAGAAGGCGGCGGCCCAGCGCCTCGCCGACCGGATCTCGGGCGTGTTTGTTCCGGCCGTGCTCGTGCTGGCCGCCGCGACCGCGCTCGGCTGGCTGGTCGCCGGATCGCCCGCCCGCGCCCTGTCCAGCGGGCTCGCCGTGCTGATCATCGCCTGCCCGTGTGCTCTCGGGCTCGCCACCCCGGCTGCGCTGGTCGTCGCGTGCGGCCGCGGCGCCCGGCTCGGCATTTTCGTGAAGGGCTACGCTTCGCTGGAGTCCTCACGATCCGTCAGCACAGTCGTTTTGGATAAGACCGGCACCCTGACCGCAGGGACCATGTCTGTCGCAGCGATCGAGCTGGCCCACGGCACCAGCCGGGCCGACCTGCTGCGGCGCGCCGGCGCAATCGAGCAGGCATCCGAGCATTCGGTGGCGGTTGCCGTCACGGCGGCAGCGCAGGCCGAAGTCGGCGAACTGCCGCACGCCACGGACTTCAAGGCCGTGCCCGGCCTCGGCGCAGCCGGGTACGTCGGACCGGACCGCGTCACCGTGGGTCGTCCCCAGCTGCTCACCGACGCTGGCCTGGTTATCCCGCCGGAGCTATCGGCCAAGGCCAGCGCGCTCGCCGCGGCCGGCCAGACAACGGTCCTCGTCGGGTGGGACAGACGCGCACGCGGTGTCATCGCTATCGCCGACACGATCAAGCCATCCGCAGTGGCGGCGGTCGCGGACCTGCACGCCCTGGGTTTGCGCGCGGTGCTGCTGACCGGCGACAACCCGGCCACTGCCGAGGTCATCGGCGGCCGGGCCCGCGTCGACGAGGTCCGCGCCAACGCCCTGCCCGAAGAGAAGGGCGCATACATCCGCGCGCTGAAGGCGGCCGGCCAGAAGGTGGCAATGGTCGGTGACGGTGTCAACGACGGGCCGGCGCTGGCGGCCGCTGACCTGGCGATCGCTCTCGGGTCTGGCACCGACGTCGCGATCAGTGCTGCCGATATCGTCGTCCTGCGCGATGACCTCCGCGCAGTTCCGGAGGCGATCCGGCTTGCCAGGGCAACCCACCGGACTATTCACCGCAATCTGATCTGGGCCTTCGGGTACAACGCCGCCGCTATTCCGCTCGCCGCGGCTGGCTACCTGAATCCGCTCATCGCCGCGGCCGCGATGACGCTTTCCTCGTCGTTCGTGGTGTGGAACAGCCTGCGGCTCCGCCGTGTCAGGCTCACGTCTTCCCCGCCTTGCACAGATTCGGAGAGTCAGGCAACGGTCCCGGTCCCGAGCCTGCTGCCGCCCTGAACCAAGCCGTCCGCTGACTCAGCACGGTGCCCTACATCACCCCGCGGCGGACCGCAGAGCAGGGCGCTGACCTCGGCCAGCATCCACGACTGGTAGTGGTATCCCGGCGTCGGCATGGTCTCGTACACGCCTACCACCGGAATGCCGTACCGCCGCCTCCTGCAGGAACGTCCTGGTGACCGGGTCGGTGACCTGCTGGTTGTAGACGAACACCCGCACCTTGTGCTCGGAGAACAGGCTGTCCTGCAGCGACACGTACTGCGGGCAGAGGTCGACGCCGTTCATGATGTCTGCCTGCAGCCCGGACGGCGTCAAGATCCTCGCCCCCGCGGCCTGCAGCATATAGTCCCCGGACGGCTCGGTCACCGCGACCGGCGTGCCCGGGTATGCCGCCTTGACCTGCGCGATCGCCGTCAGCCACGGCTTCAGTGAGGCGTCGAACTTTGCCTGGTTCGCGCGGAAGTACGCCGCGTCGGCCGGGCGCAGGGCCGACAGGTCGGTCGTGATCTCCTTGGCGACCGCCGGCATCGTGGTCGGGGAGTACCACAGATGCGGATTAGCCACCGTGGCCGACAGCCCGAGCAGCCTGCACGACCAGGCGGGCGGCGGCGACCTGCGCGGCGTCGGACGCGTTCGCCTCGAACTCGTGCGGGTCGGTGTTCGGGTTACTGTCGATCGCGGTCACCCGAACGTATTTCCCGCCGATCTGCGCGAGCACGTCGGCGTACTCATTCTCCGCGCCGACAGCCACTATGGTGCCGTCAGGTGCCCCGCGGCGCCTGCCCCGGTACCGCAGCCGGCCAGCACGGCTGCCGCCATCAGGGTAGTGGCCGCGATAGTCGCAACTCCGCGTCCAGGCATGCGTCATCTCCCGAGGAAGGGTCCTTGCCTGGCAGCGCTGTCACCTGTCTTAGCGATAATGAAAACCATAATCAGCAAGCTGCCTGCCGGTCAAGCCGAACGAGGACACCCACAGCGACGACTCTCCAGAGAACGCATAGCTCCGCGGCTCGGCGAGCAGCGGGCACTGGATCATGGAAGGCGCGCTGACCTCGCAGTTCGAGCAGCGCTTGCGCGCGTGCCGGACCTGCCGCCCGGATCTCCGGCACTGGCCGCGCAGCACACCGTGATGGTCAGCATGCTGGGCGGCGACGACCCGGACCTGCGATCGAGGCTGCCGCACGTGCCGGCCGCCGATCGGGAACTGGGTGACCCTGTCTGACCTCAAGCGCCGGTGGCAGGTTTCGCCCGCCGCGCTGCTCCTGCGAGCGAAGTACCTCGGCCGGATGACCGATGCCAGCTACCTCACCGCCGTCAAAGCCCTCTCCGCGCGCGGCTGGGCGGGGACAGGAGCCGATCCCCATCGGCGACCCCGAGAACCCCGCCTGCCGGCGGCAGATCGTCGGAGTCAACGGCGGCAACGGTGTCAGCAAGGCCATGCCGCGCCACATCGTAGACGCGATCGCCGGCGCCAGTCTGCCGTGATCGAACAGCCCGGCGACTGGCCGGGACCGCCCCGTTCGGCGGCATCAGGGGTCAGCACGGATCCAGCACGCCGCACCGTCAGATATAACGTGACGTTCCTGGTAGGAATGCCGCCCGCAGTCTTGGCGCTGAACAGACACGCCGACGATCGGCGGAGCCCGCGCAGCCAGGTGCGCGGCACGGAGAGTCAGGAGCAGATGACGTGGCCAAACGCGTTGCACCGTGCGCCCGCCTCCGCAGTTCCGGCCATCCAGGCGCGTGCCAGCTCGCTGAGTGCCTCCAGGTTGGCGGTCTGGAAATAGTCTGCCAGCGCCCCGCCGACCTGCTCGGCCGAGAAGACCGCGCCTGAGGCGATCCGCGCACGCAGTCTTTCGGCTGGCAGGTCTACGAGCTCCACGTCGCCCGAGCGCACAAATTCGTCGGGCACACATGCGACCGACCCAACCCCGGTGATCTGGGCCGCGTAGTCGCGAGCCGACCGCAGGTGCGCGACGTTCACGGTGGTGACGACGTTCAACCCGGCCTGCAGGACGTCATCGATGTCCTCCCATCGCTGCCGGGTACGGTCTGCCGTCGCGTGCGCGAGCTCGTCCACCAGCACAACATCAGCGCTGGTGGCGATCGCCGCGGGCGCATCAAGGTCGGGAAAGGCTACCCCGCGGTAGATGACCATCCGAGGCGTGACAACCTCCAGGCCGTCAGCCAGTCGGCTGATCTCATTCCGGCCATGTGTTTCCAGCCAGCCGACGACCACCCTCTCGCCATTCTCGGCCCGGCGCCGCCCCTCGCCCAGCATGGCAAAGGTCTTGCCGACGCCGGGTGCAGTTCCGAGGTAAGTGCGCAGCGATCCTCGTTCAGCCACATGCCTATTCTGCCAGCTCTGCCACGACGGCAGGCCCCGGCATGGCGCCCTGCAGGATCCGTGGATCGCATTCGAGTATCCGTTGTCCTGCTCCGCGACACGACGGCCCGCCGGGTGACCGGCGGGCCGTCGTATCGCGATGCTACTCAGTTGTTCTTCGGGAGCTTGTCAGTTCGTGTCCAGGCTCGGGAGGTAGGCCCCGGGCACCTGCGATGGGGTGTAGATCTTCGAGTCACCCGGGTAGGGCACCTTCCAGTCGTGGGCCTGGTACCAGGTGTACCGGTTCATCTGCTCCGGGTTCGCGAAGTCAGGGAACGCACCGTTGCCCATGGTGTGCTGCTGGGCGATCCAGCCCTTCCAGGCAGCGGCGGTGGCCCGCTCGTTCGCGGGCACCGTGGTCTTCTGGATTTCCGCCTTTTCTAGCGCCTTCGCCGCTGCACCGGTGAGGCCCAGGGTGTCGAGGCCGCAGGCCGGCGCGGTCCCGATGTCCTCGGTGAGCGGTATCTGGTTCGGTACGGCGTTGAATGGCGTGTAGTCGGGCCTGTTGGTGAAGGCGTCGTACATCGGCGTGGCAGCAGCGACCTTCTCGTTCAGCGGCTGGGCGCCGAGGATCTGCTCGATCGTCCGGACGACAGAGAGCTGCGAGTAATAGGTGTTGATCACCTTGCCGTGCTGTGCCCATGGGCTGATGACCTGGACCGGGGCCCGGTGGCCATCCACGTGGTCGGCGCCGTCCTGGCTGTCGTCCTCGACGACGAAGATGACGGAGTCCTTCCAGTACTTGCTGTGCGAGATCGTGTCGACCATGTCGCCCGTGGCGAGATCGTTGTCGGCCACCCCTGCCTCCGCGTCCGCCGGCCCGCCGGTGTGGTCGCTAGAGAACCAGATCATGTTGAAGTTGGCGGGACCGTTCTGCTCGAAGTCCTGCTTCCAGATCTCGTAGCGGTAGATGTCGGGGATCGAGAGGTCGAACGGCGGCGACAGCGGGTCGGCGATCGCGTTCAGCGACGGAATCGCCGAGCCGTAGTCACCCTTCAGGCCCGGAGCGGTCAGCTGGGCTGGGTCACCACCGTTCATGACGCTCTTGGCCGCACAGTAATACTGCTGCCACGTACCGGAGGGCTTGCCCTCCATGTACTCGAACTCGCCATAGTTCTTGGCCGTCGCGCCGGCGGACTCGACGGCGGTCCACAGGAAGCCCGAGCGCTCATGACCCAGCACATCCTCCTCGGTGTCATAGCTGCGCTGGTACTCACCTGCAGACGACTCGCTGTACTCAGGGTTGTCGCCCTGCATCATCCAGTTGTGGCCCTCGGCCGAGTTGGTGCCGATGTCGTACACGTTGTCGTAGTCACCGAACTGCCTGGCCAGCGCGTGCTGATTCGGGGTGGCCTTCTCCCCGAACTGCGTAAGCGTCGGATCGCCGTTGCCTTCACCCAGGTCGCCGAACACCTGGTCGTAGGTCCGGTTCTCCTTCACGATCAAGAACACGTGCTTGATCGTGGAGCGGTCACCGATGCGCGTCGGGACCGGGACTGCCGCCGCCTTCCTGCCGGTGGCCTCGAGGACGTCATGCCTGCCCCAGCCGTTCTGTGCGAAGACCATCCGGGTGTACTTGTTGGCGATCTCTCGGTCGCTCGGGAGGGTGAAGCGCGTCAGCGATGCCGTGGTGCTGTGCGTGTCGTGGCCGGTCACGGGGACAGTTCCCTGCCCCTTGTAGGTCGTGATGGCCGGGCCGCGCGCGTCGATGCCACGAGTGTTGGTGACGACGATCCGGCCGCCGACGGTCGCGACGTCCGCCGGGTAGTAGTCCGTCGGCAGCAGGCCGATGTAACTCACCGGCTCTTGCGGCGTGCCTCCGTAGTGGTAGACGGCGATGGCGTTCGCCCTCCCCAGAGAGACCAGCAGGTGGCCGTCCTGCGTCATGGCGATGCCGTCAGGCTCGTACCCCACCGCGGACTCAGGCCACGGCCTGGTCTCGATGGTCTGCACAACCTGGTCCGTCGTCGTGTCGATGACCGAGACCGTGTCACTGTTCGTGTTGGCGACGAACAGTGCGTCGTCCTTGACATACATCGCGGTCGGGTGCAGGCCGACAGTGATCGATCCGACGGCCGCGGACGGGTCCGCGGTGTCGATCACGCTGACGGTCCCGGTCGCCGATGTGCCCAGGTACCCGTTTGCGGGCACCTGGGTGCCGTAGGAGTCCATGGTCGTGTCGCCAGGCTGGGCCCGGCGGCCACCCTCGTTGCTCACGTAGAGCTTGTCGCCCGCGAAGGCGAGCCCACGAGGGGCGATGCCGACGTTCCACGTGTGCTCGATCGCGCCGGTGCTGGGGTCGAGCGCATCGACCGTGTTCTGCCCGTTGATCGCGGCATACAGAGTGGACCCATCAGGAGAGAACATGGTCTGGCCAACCAGCGCGGAGTTGGGCACTGTACTCCGGTTGTTACCCGACAGGTGGGTGCCCACCATCGGGAGCGGGAAGCGGGTCGGCGTACCAAGAGTGCCGTCCGGGTTGACCGGGAACCGGGTCAGGGCGTCTTGCTCCGGAAGCCAGAGGAACTTTCCGTCCGGCGAGTACGTCGGGCCTTCCTGCCCTACAGTGCCATCAGCCAGGGTCTGGTTGACCCCGGTCGCGGTGCCGACCGTCCAGATGAGCTTGTAACTCGACAGGTCGAAGATCTGCAGGACAACCGACTTGTCGGCACTGGTAGCTGCGAGGAATCGCCCGTCAGGGCTGACCACTGAGCCCATGAACTTGCCGAACTGGGTGAGCAGGCGATCACCGATCGGGTTAATGATCTGGTCGTCGGAAACCTGGATCCCGTCGCGGTACTGCGTACCGACCTGATTGTCACCGAATCCGGTCGTCGATGCATACACGATCCCTGAGCCGGCACCGACGACGGCCAGGACAGCCGCGCCGGCGATGGCAACGCGGGTCCTCCTGCCGAGACGGCCGTAGACCTGGGTCCACGCCTTCGGGTCGCGCCGCCGTCGTTCGCGTGTGACTTGCATCACTTATCCCTTCGTGGCGAGCAGGTCGACGCTCCCGTCGAACTGCCAAAGCGGGTTGGCGGCGTCCCCGGCTGGGGTCCGCACGAGGAAGTAGCCATTGACCTGGATCGGCCCGTCACCATCGGCGATGTACCGGCCGTCCGGGGTGACATCGAGCTGATAAACGGCCTGCCCGACGGCGTTGCCAACGCCCGGGAGGTGCCAGGTCACCGTGCAGCGCCACCCGTTGCCAGCACCGGTGCTGGCGACCAGGCCACCGCCGTTATCGCAGAACGCGGAGGCGCGCAGCTGAGTTTCAGTGACGTTTGGCCGGTGCAGCTGTTTCGTCTGCAATACATACAGGTCGGCGAACGCCGTCGTCAGCGACCGCTGCAGCTTGCCCCGATCGATTCCCGAGCCCCTAGCCTCAGGGGCCAACAGACAGAGAACGCCGATCGTCAGGGCGAACACTATGGCCAGCGGAAGGACGCCAACCGTGAGCGTCCGGCGCACCAGGCCGTCGGCTGTGAGGTTGGTGAAGTCGCGGCGTACGAACAGCCAGTACGCCAGCCCGGTCGCGACGGCTGCCCACAGCAGGCTCACGACGATGGCCACCAGCAGAGGGCCCAGCTGTGCTGGGCTGGTGAAGAGACCTCGCCAGGCAATGAAGCCATAGCTCGGCAGGGCGACCCGGACGGCAACCGGCAGCGGCAGGATCTGGGCACCGTCCATGCCGAGCCCGGCCACCGCCGGCAGCAGCAGGCCCATCGGGGAACGCCCCAGCGTCACCGACCCGAGAAGGCCGATTCCCGCCAGCGCCAGCGTCGGGGCAAACGCGCACAGCCAGGCAAACAGCACCTTGACGGCAGCGTCGGCAGGGGCAATGGTCTGCCCGTCCAGGCCGACGAGCGGCCGGTTGCCCACGACGAGTGTCCCTGCCGCACTGGAGATGGCCAGCGCTGCCACTAGCAGCACAATGACCGTGAGGCTCGCCAGAGCCTTGGCCGCGAAGATGCGCTGCGGTGAGCGGACCGCCACCAGCAGGTGGCGCCATGTGCCGAGCCGGTCCTCGGCGGCAAACACGTCGCCGGCGACCAAGGAGGTAATCAGCGGCAGCACATACGTGCCCGCGAAGCTGAGCACGACCAGCGATCCGGCCCACCCGGTGGCGTGCATCCAGCGGCCGAACAACGTGTCAGCAGGCAGCGTGCTCTGCCTGCTCACCTCGATCACCAGCACAGCGGGCACGATCCAGCATGCGAGGATCAGGATCCGCAGGCGCCACTGGGACAGCAGCTTGACCAGCTCGAAGCGGTAGCCGCGCCTGACCGGTATACGCCGAGGCGCAGCGGCCGGGGCTGAAATTGTGGCGGTCATCGGCTGTCCTCCGGGTGCTCGGTCAGGGCCAGGAACGCCGCCTCCAGCGGCGAGACCACCGGAGCCAGCTCGCGAACGGCGACACCAGCATTTACGAGCCGGGCAACCAGCTCGTCCAGGGCCTCGACTGCCGCTCGGATTACCAGGGCGTCGCCGCTCGCGCGCTGGCCAACGGCAGGGCGGTCGTCTAGGTGCACGCCTGAGGTAGCAAGGACTACCTCGCGAGCTGCGCCGGAGTCCGGGGTGACCAGCCGGTACGCGACTTCACCGCTCTCGGCTCTCAGCTTGTCCACCGGGCCGGAGAAGGAGACCCGGCCGCGGCTGACAATGGTCACCTCTGAGCACAGCGCGTCCACATCCTCCATGCGATGGCTGGAAAGCACCACGGCGGTCCCGTCCGCGGCAAGGCCGGTCAGGACCCGGTGAACGTGGCTCTTGCCGACTGGATCGAGGCCATTGACCGGCTCATCAAGTACCAGCAGCCGGGGTCGCGTCAGCAGCGCAGCGGCCAGCCCCAGCCGCTGGCGCATGCCCAGGGAGAAGCCCCGGACCCGATCATCAGCGACATCCGCGAGCCCGACCTCGCTGAGGGCCTCGTTGATGCCCGCAGCATTGCGATCCTGGCCGCGAAGCGCGGCCAGTGCGGCAAGATTGCGCCTTGCTGTGAGGGACGGGTACAACCCCGGGCCATCAACGAACCCGGCGACATCGTTCGCCGCGGCCAGTGCGCGCCGCACCGGCGCGCCAAGGATCTCCAGCGTGCCGCGGTCGGTGACGGCCAGGCCCAGCAGCAAGCCGAGCAGCGTGGTCTTCCCGGCACCATTGGGACCGACTACTCCGTGGATCCGGCCTAGTGCGACGTCCAGGTCGACGCCGTCCAGGGCGACGACATCACCGAAGCACCTGGTTATCCCGCGTGCGCGGACAGCCAGCGGAGTGTCCATAGATTCGGGCATGCGAGTGTGCACAGATTCCTGCTTCCACGTCCTTTTCCGTCGACCTTGCCAGACGGCAGGCGGCAAAAAGGGCGGCGATCAGGTCAGGGGATGAACGTAACGGCCGCACGGTCCGATAACTTACGGGCCGGAGCTCCCGCTGAACCTACAAGCAAATGAACATCGCCTTAAGTCGCGAGTACCAGAGTGAAAAGCCAGCCGTTGATCGGCGCCGATTGAGCGGGCCGGTCAGCGTGCGCCAGGGCCGACGCCAGAGCGCTCTCGCGGCGCGATGTCCCACCCGTGCCCGCGAGCCTCCGGTCCGGGTTCGGCAGCAGGATCCGCCGGCCCGAGACCCGGACGCTCGCTGGACTGGGCCGAGGTGAACTCCGGGTCTGCAGCCCGAGGACCGGACCGGCGCCACGGTCCGGTCGGGCCATGCGGGCGGCCGACCGATGTCCTTTTTATCAGCTACTATCAGTATTTATATGCCCAAAAGTCGACCTCAGTTGCCACTGGCCTTGGCCGTGCCGCCTCCAGGTGGGCACGTCGAGTTGTGGTAGGTCCAAAGCAAGAGCGGCTGCGGCGGGTCCGGATGACCGTGGCTGCAGACCGGCTGACTGGACCTTGCGTAGCTGGACCCGACCCTGCCGGAACGTAAATGCTTGAAAGGCGCGCTTCTGAATCACGGTGTTTCCACCGTGCCGCAGCGAGACATAACGCTGCCCAGTTCTAAAGTGTCAATTTCTCACGGGAACGGCACGGCTGATCGGCGTGTATATCACTGTCCAGGCGTAGCGGAAGACATTAACCGTCCGGGTTATGTGCGGCAAATCTCGGTCCATCAGATCGGCGAATTCGGAGAGTTCGATTCTCTGTCAGGACGCCGGCACCGCGCTAGCTGAGGGTCGGCGCACGAATACCCGCTCCGTCTCCTGTCCTGCACGGCTGGCTCCGGTGAAGACGAGCCCGAGCCCTCTGACCTGGTAGGCAGACCATGATCCGGCGGTCACCGGCGTGCAGCTCGAGGCGCGGACGCTTGCCTGAATGATTCTCGGCAAAAACGCACTACTCGGGCGCGGCAGTTCGGGCCATGACCCTGTCTCGGCCAGAGACGGCTGGGTCGGTCAGCGCTCCCTTGGTGCGATTGCTGGCTACCGATCGGCCGAAAGCCCCGTTGCTCACCGATATGTCGGCAATGCACCTCTGAGGCACCTGTGGGCCAGCCGTGCAGCACCCCCGCACATGCTGAATATCGTGTCTTAGTCCCGATACCAACTCATCGGCCTGCGACTGCAGTAGCTCAGCGACTGCTCCGCCCACCTGGCCGAGAAGTACGGCGAGGAGTGGCTGTTCGTCGGGCCGCCCCGAGCCCAGGCAAGCCGGAGCACCTCCGGTGGCCGGACCTGGTCACGGTCACCGACCTGGACTCGGCTCAGCGAGCGATCGACACGATCCTGGAGCGGGGCGAGGGCGCGCGCGGTGACTGGCGGAATGCCCACTTCGGGCAGTTCGTGGAGATCCTCGATGAATGCCAGCAGATGCGCGCGGCCAACCCGAGCTTCGACCCGGTCCTCCGTCGCACCTTCTCCCTCCCGACGATAGTGGAGATCACAGTACGCGGATCCGCGCTGAGCAAGATCTCCAACGGCCGGCGGTCCAGTAGGCGCTGACGGACCGGCCCGCTGCTGCGGAGGGGGAACTGTACCGCGCCTACGTCCTGTTCGGACGGCTGCCGAATATGTCCGCAGCACCTGAACGCCCGCGGCCGGCCGCCGCCGATAGTGTCCAGGGTCAGCACGGATCCAGCACCACGTCCGGAAACGGCGGGAACCAACCGGGAGCAACGGGCATTCCGCCGACCAGCCAGCTCGTATGCGAGCGGCCCGCAGACCGACCCGCGCGGCCGAGGCGCCGCCCAGGAGATGCCCGCCGACCAGCGCAAACGCCAGCCGGACAGCTATTTCAGCAACAGGCGGGCCATGACCACACGCTGGATCTGGTTCGTGCCCTCGTAGATCTGAGTGATACCCGAGCCGTGGGCAGCTTCCGCAGCTAGATGGCATGTCAAGAGGCTGATGTGAGCGCGGATCCAGCACCGCTGATTTGCCGGGACGCGATCCGTAGATGCCGTCAGGCGCCCCACTCCGGAGCGCTCGCCCTGGCTCGCTGGTTCAGGACGTCCAGTCATCACGGAGACTGCAACGGGCATACACGCTGAGGTAGTCCTGCGAAAGCACGCACGGCGGCGAACGGGGTGTATGTGGCCATAGGGCGTTCAGTTGCCCGGTCCGGCAGGGCGCGGTATCGGCTTCGGGCTGCGCGTCACGCTGGCTGTTCCTCACAGGCCGGCTTGCCCTGCTAACGGCCAGAGGGTTGGCTGGCTCGCTGGCGAGGCGGACTAGGTGCGGCTGAGGCGGGTCGCATGGTCGTGCTCGAGCAGGGCCGGTGGGTGCTGTCCGCCGAGCTGACCGTCCGCCAAGTGACCAGCCCGGTGAAGCTGGCGCTCGACTCCGTCGAGCCGGCCGGAGCCGGATTCTAGGCCCGCGCCACCACTCGCATCGACCGGTACGCCTGCGGCGTGACCGCCGCGAAGGGCATGGCCGCCCGCCATCTCGACATCGACCTGACCGTGACAGCCGAACCGTGGTCACCGCAGGGCTGACAACGGCCTGCATCCCGTAGCAGGCAACCATCCGTGATTGGATAATTTGCATGTCCATGCCCAGTGCTTTGCAGCCCTACATCCGTCAGGCCGACGAGCATCAGCGGCTCGCCTACACTGGCGGCGCCGAGCTCGCGGTTATCCTCGACGCTGCGATCACCGGCGGCCAGCTCACCGTCATCGACAGCCATTCCCGCCGCGGCGACGCCTCCCCTGTGCACGTCCACCACCACGACGACGAGGCGTTCCTGCTGCTGGACGGGCAGATGACCGTCTGGGTCGGCGATGCCCGCCACCAGTTGCGGCCCGGCGGGATCGCCTTCCTGCCCCGCGACATTCCGCACGCGGTCCGCTGCGACATCGCCTCCCGGGCGCTGATATTTTGCACCCCCGCAGGACACCAGGAGGCTATCTTCCGGGCGGGTGGCTGGGACCTGACCAGGCCGGTGCCCGAGGGCTGGCAGCCAACACAGGACGCGGTCCGCGACGCCGCGGAGCAGGCCGGGAACACGGTGCTCGGGCCACCCCACGGGCTCGACGACTAGTACCCGGTCATTGCGGAACGCCAGCCAGGCGCTGCACCGCGCGGCGCCGCCTGACGCCGCTCGCTCATGATCGCGTCCAGACCAGGCCGGGCCTACCGCCTCCCGGCCCGGATCGGGTGGCCATGGTGCCAGCTACTCCCTCGGCGGCATCTGCCCTCACCAGTCCGACAAGACAGCGCCTCGGAAGGTGAGACTGGCGCGCCGCGTCACGTTCTGAGGGCTGCGTTGTCGTACTGCTAACCGATGGGCGACTTCCAGGCCAGCGCGGATCACGTCGAGATCTAGGCGCTGCACCGCGCACCTACGCGGTGATGATGCGCCGCTACGGCCGCGCCGCGTCGTTGTTCACCCCGGACGGCGTGCTGCGGATGCCGAACATCCGCGCCGAGCTGGCCGGCCGGGAGGGGATCCGCGCGTGGGGCAAGCGGGTGCCGGATGTCGTGGACTTCCTCGTGCAGACCACCCATCCAGGCACGATCCAGCTGGACGGCGACACCGCGTCCGGCCGGGCCTGCATGTGCGAACTCATTCGCCTTCGCGACGGCCGTTCAGGCCTGGACTATGCCATCTACCACGACCGCTAACAGCGCACCCGGGATGGCTGGAAATTCACCGAGCGGATCCATGAGATCAGGTGCCTCGACCCCAGCCCGCTGGCGGGTTTGGAGCCAAAGCCCGGGCCGCGGACGCTCGCACCGCCATCGAGACCCGCTCCGTCACCAGCAAGACCCTGCTGCTCGCCAGGCTATAAGCGCATATCGTCCTTGAGCGCCTGCCGACTCGGTGCGCCGTTCCAGCGAGCGATGAAGGCGCTACGGCGGCGCTATGCGCGGGTGTCTCAACCCTTGAGGGATCCCGGAACGGGTATCGTCTGCGGCGCGGAGCTAGCCGGGTGCCTGCTGGCTGGCGCCGATCGCGCGCTGATAGCGCCTTGTCAGCTTGCGCAGTGCGTCCACTAGCTCTGGTGAGTCCGCGATGCTGAAGTCCGCGTCCAGCATTCCCAGGTAGAGGGCGAGCATCTCGGGGTGGTCTGAGCCGGGCTCGAACGCGCACTGGTCCTCGCCCAGGGACTCTACCGTCACGGGGATCGGCAGCCGGCTGTGCACGTACGCCGCGGGCGCGTGCACGATCACCCGCGCCCGGTACCGCCACGTCGCCTCGGCGGCTCCGCGTGCCACCTGCGCGGCGATCTCCTGGTCGGGCGGTATTGCCCGGGGCGTGAAGCGCGGCCCGGCCGGAGGCCGCGGCTCGATCCGGTCGGCGCGGAAGGTACGCCAGGCGTCCTGGTCGGTGTCCCAGGCCACCAGGTACCAGCGCCGCCGGTCGTTGACCAGGCGGTACGGTTCCACCGAGCGTCGGCTGGCTGCCCCGGAATGCGCCCGGTAGTCAAACCGGAGCCGCTCATGGTCCCGGCATGCGGTCGCGATCACGGTCAGCACATCCGGGTCCGCCTGCGGGCCGGGCGACGGCATCGGCAGCGCTGACGAGGCGAAAGCGCTGATCTTATGCCGCAGCCGCGGGGGAAGCATTTGCTGTAGTTTCGCCAGCGCACGCACCGAGGTCTCCTCGATCCCCGCGATCGAGCCGCTGGCAGCGGTCCGCAACCCGATCGCGACCGCTACCGCCTCGTCGTCGTCGAGCAGCAGCGGCGGCAGGGCACCGCCGGTGCCGAGCCGGTACCCGCCGGCTACCCCCGGCCGCGCGTCGACCGGGTAGCCGAGTCCCCGCAGCCGGTCCACGTCATTGCGGATGGTGCGGGTGGTGACCCCGAGCCGGGCGGCCAGCTCGGTACTGGTCCAGTCGCGCCGGCCCTGGAGCAGGGACAGCAGGCGCAGCAGCCGCGCCGAGGTTTCCAGCATTCTTCGATCCTCACGAGAATCTAGGAACGAGTCTTTCCGCTATTGTCTCTAGCCTTCTCTGCGTGAGCACAAGGGCATGGCTGAACGCCCGGCCGTACCTGCCCCGCTGACGAGGAGAAGCCCGATGAGCGACGGAATGCAGCCCTTCCGTATCGAGGTCCCCCAGGCCGATGTCGAGTACCTGCATGACCGGCTGGCCAGTGCCCGCTGGCCCGGCGAGCTGCCCGGCGTGGACTGGGTCCGCGGCATACCGGTGGGCTACCTGAAGGAGCTTGCCGGGTACTGGCGCACGCACTACGACTGGCGCGCCGCCGAGGCGCGGCTCAACCAGTACCCGCAGTTCACCACCGAGATCGACGGCCAGCGCATCCATTTCCTGCACGTCAGATCCGGCCAGCCAGGCGCGAAGCCGCTGCTGATCACGCACGGCTTCCCCAGTTCCGTCGCCGAGTTCCTGCACCTGATCGAGCCGCTGGTCAACCCCGGCTCGGGGCAGGCCTTCCACGTCATCGCGCCGTCCCTGCCCGGGTACGCGTTCTCGACTCCGCTGGGCGGCACCGGCTGGGCGATGGGCCGCACCGCACGCGCCTGGGCCGAGCTGATGCGCCGGCTCGGCTACGGCCGGTACGGCGTGCACGGCGGCGATGTTGGCGCCGGCGTGTCCGGCCTGGTCGCCGGCCTCGACGGCGAGCATGTGACCGGCGTGCACGTGGTGACCGATCCGCTGACCGCCGCGAGTGTTGCCACCTTTATTCCCGGGATGGCTGGCCGGCTCGATGAGAACGACCCGGTCGACAAGCTGATCCTTGACCGGATGGACGCGTTCGCCAAGGAAGGCTCCGGCTACCTGGCAATCCAGAACAGCCGGCCGCAGACCATCGGCTACGGCCTGGCCGACTCACCGCTGCTGCAGCTCGCCTGGATCGCGGAGAAGGTCCACGAGTGGACTGACCTGCCGGTCGACCGCGACCAGCTGCTCACCATGGTCAGCCTGTACTGGTTCACCGGGTCCGGCGCCAGCGCCGCGCACACTTTGTACGAGCAGGCGCACTCCTCGGACTGGGGCACCCCGCCCGCCGTGCCGCAGGGCTTCGCGGTCTTCGGCGCCGATGAGACGGTCCGCAAGCTCGTCCCCGCGCCGGCCAGCGCGCACTGGAGCGAGTTCCCGCGCGGCAAGCACTTCCCGGCGATGGAGGCCCCGGCCCAGCTAGCGGCAGACCTGCGGACGTTCTTCGGGCCGCTGCAATGACCGATGTGCTGAGCCAGCGTGGCCTCAACCGGGCCACGCTGGCTCGCCAGCACCTGCTCGAACGCGCCTCAGCACGGGCAGTCGACGCGATCGGGCACCTGGGCGGGATGCAGTCCCAGGCGCCGCTCGCCCCGTACGTGGGACTGTGGACCCGCCTCCAGGACTTCGTGCCCGACGAGCTGTCGGCGCTGACCGAGCAGCATCAGGTGGTCCGGCTGCACCTGATGCGCAACACGGTGCATCTTGTCAGCGCGCGTGACTGCCTGGACTGGTGCGCGCTGTTCCAGCCACTGCGCGCCGCCCAGTTCAGCGCGCACTTTCGCCACGGCACCGAGGGAGTAGACCGGGACGCGCTCCTCAGGCAGGCGAAACGGCTGCTGGAGGAGCAGCCGCGCACCCGCAGCGAGCTCGGCAAGCTGCTCGCCGAACTCTGGCCCGACGCCGACCCCACCGCGCTGGCATACGCGGCGACACATCACATCGCACTGTGCCAGGTGCCACCACGGGGCATCTGGGCCAGCAACGGTCCCGTGACATGGGCACCGGTGGAGAGCTGGCTCGGCGCGCCGCTGCGTTCGGTGCCGGTAGACGCGCTGGTACTGCGCTACCTCGGCGCGTTCGGCCCGGCGCGCATCGCGGACATCCAGGTGTGGTCCGGGCTCACCCGGCTGCGCGAGGTAGCAGAGCGGCTGCCACTGCGGACGTTCCGCGGACAGGCAGGGCAGACGCTGTACGACCTGCCCGACGCGCCCCGGCCTGCAGAGGACACGCCCGCCCCACCCCGGTTCCTGCCCGAATACGACAACTTGCTGCTCTCACACTGCGACCGCACCCGGGTAATCCCCGGCAACCGCCCCGTGCCGCTCCCCCCGGGCAACGGCGCGACCGCTGGGACCTTCCTGATCGACGGCCTCTGGCAGGGCACCTGGCAGATCCAGGACCACTCACTGCACATCCAGCCCTTCACCAAGCTGCGCCCCGCGGACCGCGATGCGCTGCTGACCGAAGCCGCACAGCTACGCACCTTCGTCGCCCCCCGTGCGAAGCACGACATAGTCCTCGAGGAACCGTAGATCACTGGCCGGTTCGCCGGCCCTCGCGCCGGGCAGCTATCCCAGCATCGCGCGACCAACGCCCGGAGCATTACCGCGCGCCAAACTGCTACACCATCCCGGCGGCGCCAGGTCGCTGGCGTGCCTGGAGTCCCGCACGCCCCACGGACCGGGAACTCGCAGTCCTGCGTCACGGCCTTCCCGTCCCGGCCGGTGGTCCATTCGGGAAGACACCGTTCCTGGGCGTGCCAACGAGACGCGGACTGCGGTCTCCGGCCCGGCAACCGGCCTCGCGCGGCGGGTAGGTGCACCTCGGCCGACGTCGCACTTGTCCGTGTGGCGCCGGCCAGTTGGCGAATGTCTCTGCTCCAGCGTCGCCGGGCAGGCCCGGGTTCAAGCGGGGGATGAATTCGGTGAGGTCCTGGCCGCCGATGGCGATATGCCGGCGCATGGCCTGCCAGGCGCCGACCTCAACGTGACCACCAGCCAGGCTGTC
>Ga0335078_10001583_pt1 | contig 34260 bp, 31 predicted proteins | sample Lox_Sample_32_FD_206711 | JGI IMG/M metagenome (GOLD analysis project Ga0335078, IMG submission 206711) | Soil microbial communities from Loxahatchee National Wildlife Refuge, Florida, United States - Lox_Sample_3.2 | ecosystem: Environmental > Terrestrial > Soil > Wetlands | place: USA...
CCCGGTTCCGTCCGACTGGAGGTTCAGCGTGACGCTGCCGTTGATCGTGCCCGCGCTCGCGGTCGAAACGGTGGCGGTGATGGCGCTTGAGGAACCCTGCGCCGCGATGTCGCCGGTCGCGCCGCTCGCGCCGACCCCGCTCGCCTGGCCGACGTTCGCGACCAGGTCCTCGGAATAGCCGTCGTTGGCGGCGGTGTTGGTGACCGTGATCGCCACCGCGCCGCTGTCGCCGACATGGAAGACGAGGGGTGTCGCGGGCGCCGCGGCCGTGCCCGTCGCCTCGCGATAGACGGCGCCGCTGACCAGCACCGCGCCGATGCCGATGAGGCTTTGGCCGTTGCCGTCGGTGCCGGTGCCGTCGGTGTAGTAATCGAGCGTGACCGTGCCGCTCTGCGCGCCCGCGGTGGCGGTGCCGAGGCCGGCGACGAGGCTTGTCGCATTGGTGGCGCCGGCGGCGAGGAGCGAGATCGTGCCCGCGGCGGTCGCGTCGCCGCTCGTGCCGCCGAACGACACGTCGAGCGCTTCGGCCGGCGGCGCCGCGCTGTTGGTGATGCTGAGCGCTTGCGCCAGCGTGCCGCCGACGCGCGTGTTGCCGAGCGCGAGCGGGCCGGGCGTGTTGAGCGTCGCCTGCGCCATCGCGTAGGTGATGCCGCCGCCGCTTTCGAGGATGAGATCGGTGCCGGTCGAGCCGTCGCCGGTCGTGCCGAAATGATCGCCGGCGAGCGCGCCAGAGATCGCATAGGCGAAGTTCGTGCCGCCGCTTTCGACAATGCTCAGCGCGGAACCGATGATGGTCGCGCTCGCCACCGTGATGCCGGTAAGATCGAGGATATCGCCGAGGGCCAGACCCGAGATGGCGTCTCCGGCGAAGCTCAAGGGATTGTCGAGCTTCAGCATGCTCGTGCCGCTCCCGAACGCCATGCCGGCCGCGTCGCCGGCGCCCAGCTCGAGCAGGCCGCCATTCTCAACGAGCGCCGAGCCCGCCCCCGTGAGCGCGCCCGTGATGGCGAGATCGGCGCCGTCGGCGATGAGGCTGCCGGCATTGGCGAGCGTGCCGAAGATCTCGAGCGCGGTGCCGCCGGTGAGGTCGAGCGTGCCGGCGTTGCTGCCGCTCTGGCTTGCGGAATCGGCGGCGAAACTGCCGCCCGCGAGCGCCACGAGGCCGCTGGCGCCGAGACCGTTGAAATCGAGGCTGTCAGTACCGCCGCCGCCATAGATCGTCTCGCCGGCGTTACCCGAGACGAAGCTGTCGTTGAAGGCGGAGCCGTCGACGGTCTCTATGTTCGAGAAGCTGTCGCTTCCGCCGAAGCCGTTGGTTGCGGTTCCAGTCGCGAAATTGACCGCGACCGCAGCGGTCGCTGCGGCATAGTCGAGCGTGTCGGTGCCGCCCTCGCCATTGATCGTGTGGCTGCCCGGGCCGCCGAGAAAAGTATCGTCGAGGTGCGTGCCGAGCAGCGTGCCGGTCGAGGCCGTCTCGCTGAAGGTGAGCGTCTCGGCCTCGCCCACGGCGAGATAGGCGTCGACAAGCCCTGCGCCCGTTTGCGCGGCCGTGCCGGGGACGGTGGGCGAGGCTGAATCCTCGAGCACGTTGCCGATGTCGGCCGGATCGAGCGCGCCGTTTGCCTCGAGCACAAGCGCACCCACCGCCGCGGCCGCCGGCGCGGCCGCCGAGGTGCCATAGAACGGGTTGAAGATGGTGGTCGTGTTGCCGTCAGGCGCGAGGAGGTTGACCTTGCCGGCGGTAACCGGAGATGGGAGCGCAGTGCCGGTCGAATCGTAATAGAACTGACCGGGGCCGCTGCCGCTAAAGGGTTCGAGCGTCGAGGGATCGCTCTCCGGCACCGCGCCCACGGTGATCGCGCTCGGGTCCTCTTCGTGGCCGAATACCGTGCCCGAGCCCGTGGCCGCGTTCGGATCGTTGAACACGACGGGCGAGAAGGAATCGTCCTCGGCGACGATCTTGAACGTGCCGGGGCTCACCGTGCCGGTCTGGTTCTCGTATACCTCGAGATAGAAAGTCGTGCTCGCGGACCGGTTGGTGTATTGGCTGAACTGCACCGGGTCGCCGCCCTTGTCGAGCGCGTTGCCGATATTGACCGTCGTCCCCGCAGCGTTGAGCAACCGGAAGGCGAGGCTATAGTTCGAGCCGGCGCCGTTGCCCGCCCCGTCGCCCGTCTTGAACGGCTGCGCCCATTGCAGGTCGATGAGGACGGAGGCGCCTTGGGGAATCGTGATCGGCTCGTAATAAGCGTGCGGAGCGCCGGCGACGTTGAAATCCTCGAACGCCGTGCCGCCGTTCAGGATCGGCGTGAACGAGCCCTGGTAATAGGACTGCCCGAAATTGTTGGCGGCGGTGAAATAGGCCGAGCCGTCGGCCACGACCTGGTCGACCGACTGCGAGATCGTGCCGCCTTCCTGGAAATAGGGCTCGTCGAGATAAGCCACGTCGTCGACGATGATCTGACAGCCCGCGGCCTGGAGCGCCGCGATCGCCGTCGCCATGTTGGTGTCGGAGGCGCCGGAGTCGTAGAAATAGATCTGTGCGTTGGGCGCGATCGAATGCACGATCTCGGCCATCGCCTGGCCTTCATCGGTGCCGGTCGTCGCGTCCTGCAGAATGTGCACGTCCGCCGCAGGGGGCAGCGCCCCGTCCGCCTCGGCTGCAGCCGCGCCGCCGTGGACGTTGAAGCTGTCGGAGATGACGCCGACGCTGATGCCGAGGCCAGTGACGCCGTAGGAATTGGTCGCCGACTGTCCCCCAACGACAATGTCGGCTTGGTTCGAGACCGGATCGGTCTGGAATACGATGTCGGGCGCGATCAGACTGCTACCGCTCGAGGGGGCAAGGGCGGGCGTCACGTCGGAAGGTGCGATAGGCGCGGCGCCGCTTACGATCTGCGGGACGGAGATGGCGGCGGTGTCGTCCGTTGCGGATGCCAGTTCGCATGCCTGCGGCTGGGAATCGGACGCGGCGACTGCATTCGCATCTGCGGTATAGGCAAAGGGATGGTGCGGACGATCCGGACCGTCTTGTGGTTCCGCGCTAGAGTCCTGCGGGTCTGCGCCGACGAGCGAGCTGCCGTCCTGCGCCGGCGAATCCATCTTCGCCTCTGCAGCTGCGGCATCCGGCGGCGGAAAGATCGGGCCTGTTGGTTCCAACATGGGCGGTGCCGCGTCCCACTCGTTGTTTCGCTCGCGGATTTTACCTCATTCGGCCGGTATTTTCGCCTCTTATGCGTAAAATCCGCGTGACATAAATTAACTATTAGGCCGAACCGCAGCCCGAGCTTTGGAGGAAATTGCGACTTGGCGATCTGCGAGCGCTGAAAACGCGTGTCTCTGGTCCGCCTCTTGATGCGAAAGAGGCCGCAATGGCGACCATTCTCGTGATGTCCGTCTAAGGTCTACGAACGCCGGGACTGGTTGGCGATGCCGCCCGTCTCCTGCGAACGCGTCTCCATCACGCTAGGCCCAGACGCCGAACGCGACACCGATCCCGGTGCCGGCGGGGGTGCGATAGAGCGGCTGGTATTCGACCCAGCGGCGCTCCATGCCCTCGATCGCGCCGGCGACGACGATCCAGTTGCGGATCTCGGACGAGCCGGAATTGAGTGCCGCGACCGGGAGACTGCGCAGCAGCTCGGACTGCCCGGCCCCAAACCCTTCGATCACGCGACGGTCCAACTCCTCGTCGACAACGAAATGGCTGAGCCCACCCGAGGCCATCACCGCGACGCGCAGATCTTCCTTGCTGCTTTCGATGCACCGGCGCAACACGCGGCCGATGTCGTGGCAGCGCGACGGGCGCGGCGCGTTGGGCGGGTAATAGGTATTGATCAGCAGCGGAATGACCGGAATCGTCTTGCCCCCGAATATGCGCGTCTCGACGAAGCCGATACCGTGGCCGAAGCCGGAGTCCAGCGGCCTCTCGATCTGCGCGGCGGCGCCGATATCGACGTCATGATCGATGAAGCCTTCGATCAGCTCGCGCGCAAAACCGGCCATCGCGGGGAAGTTGTGCGGCTTGTCCAAGGCATAGGTTCGCAGCAAATCCGGCATGAAGCTCGGCACTGGATCGGACGTCTTGCGCGGCCGGGTGATGATCGTCTCGCCGTAATAGATCGACACGGCGGGCGTGTTCATCCGATCGAACAATTCGGTCTCGTCGTCGGTAACGATGACGACCACGTCGGGATTGGCGGCGGCGATCTCGCCGCCGAGGCGATCGAGCGTGCGCTGGCAGATGTCGCTCTTCTTGGTGAAGGTCCCGACATCGGTGATGTCGGCGTAGCGCCCGTTGCGCCTCTGGTTGAGTTCGTCATAGCTCAGCCAGCTTCCGTCGGACAGGTTGAGCCGTCGCGACGTGTAGTCGCGGACGATGTATTCGTTCCACTTCTTCGGCTCGATGGCCAAGAGCGGCGTGTGCGAGGTGCCGAGGCCCAGAACTATTCGCGCCATGCTAGCCCAACTTCGCGAATGCCGGTGCGACGACTTTGCAGTTGTTATGGAAGATGTCGACCTTCTGATCCTCGTTGAGGAAGCTCATCTTGCCGATGACCGGGACAAGATCGTCGCCGGGCCGGCCGGTCTCGGGCCGGATCGCGCCGCCGGAGCCCGGCGTCTCGGTACCGAAGAGGATGCGCTTCGGCGTGCGCTGCTTGATCGCCGCCTCGAGGAAATCGAGGTCAAGCGCGCACGTGTCGAAGAACAGATTCTTGCTCAGATCCTTCTGCGCAAGATGGTGATCGCTCTTGATGAAGCGGTCGAGCGAACCGCCGCAATGACAGACCACGACCTTGAGGCCGGGGAAGCGCTTGAACACGTCGCCGTGCGAAAGAAGCTGGGTCGCAAGATATTGCTCCCACACGAATCCGATCTGGTAATTGTGCGGAATGGTCTTGAGCCGCGGATCGGTGCAGTTGGTACCGTGCACGATGATCGGCAGCTGATGCCGCTCGCAATAGGCGTAGACCGGGTCCCAATATTTATCGTCCATGCCGGGTGAGGAGCGGTCGCCGGCGGGATCGGGCGTCAGGTAGCAGCCGGTGAAGCCGAGCTCACGGTGGCAATATTCAAGCTCCGGCAGACAATCGCTCAAATCGTCCGCCTTCGGATTCTGCGGCAGGCAGGCCGCGCCCGAGAACCGCGTCGGATGCGTCGCGCATTGCCGCGCGATCATGTGATTGATGAAGCGGCACCAGCTGCCAAGGAGATGCTTCTGCATCCAGCCGAGCATGAGGAACGGGCGCGGGCCGATGAGCTGCGCGTCGATATTGTGGTCGTCCATCATGTCGAGATGGCGCTTCAACGCGCCGGCCCAGGCCTGCTCGCTCATGCCGAAGCGCGGCAAATCCTTGCGCGGATCATCGGAGAGCGGCGTGTTGCTGGCCATCATCAGGGCGACGGCCGCGCCGCCATTCACGGGCGCGGAATAGTGGCCATGGATGTCGAGAACCTTGATGCCGTTATACACGATCGACCTCCCCGGTTCGCTGCAGCGGCGCCTGAGACAGAATGCGCTCCGCGCACCTCAATTTGATACCGCGCGCTCCTCACTTTGCCAATCCCCGGTCCTAAAGCCTTCGAGGCGTTGCGTGCCCCTTCGACTTCGAGACGGCTGCCCTTGTGCCGTCTCGCATAAGACAGCATAAATGCTGCCGCGAGGGAAAGCATGCACGTAGCGTTGATCGGTGGCGGCATCGGGGGCCTGGCGGCGGCGCTTTATCTCGAGCGCGCCGGTATCGACTGCACGATCTACGAGGCGACCCCGACCTTCAGCCAACTCGCCGTCGGCATCAATCTGATGCCGCATGCGGTGCGCCTCCTGTCCGAACTTGGTCTCGGCGATGCGCTTGCAAAAGTATCGATCGAGCCGCGCGCCACGTGCTTTTTCAACCGGCACGGTCAGCTTATCCATACGCTACCGCTGGGCCGCACCGCCGGCTACAACTGGCCGCACTTCTCCATCCACCGTGGCCATTTGCACGATGCGCTCTTATCCGCCGTGCGCGCGCGGCTCGGCGCTGACACGATCCGGATGGGTCATCGCTGCACTCGCATCGAGGAGACGACATCCGGCGTGCGCATCGCTTGGCAGGCGCCTGATGGCACGGCGTTACCGTCAACTGATGCAACTGTGGCGATCGGCTGCGACGGCGTCCACTCGGCGGTTCGTAAGCAGTTCTATCCCGACGAGGGCGAATTCGCGTTCGGCGGCATCAACATGTGGCGCGGTTCCTCGCGGTACCGCCCGATTCTCGATGGCCGCAGCGTGATCCTTGCCGGGGCGTTGAGCTCCGGAAAGCTCGTGATCTATCCGATGCATGACTACGGGGACGGCACGCATCTCATCAATTGGAACGTCGAGGTCCATTCGGAGGTCGCCGGCCCCAACCAGTGGAACAAGAACGGCCGGATTGAAGACTTCATCTGGCGCTATGAAAAATCGCGCTTCGAGTGGCTCGATGTTGCCGACCTGATGCGGCGGGCGGACATGCTGCTCGAATATCCGATGGTCGACCGGGATCCCATTTCGCGCTGGAGCTTCGGTCGCGTGACCTTGCTCGGCGATGCGGCGCATCCGATGTATCCGCGCAGCGGCAACGGTGCCGCGCAATCGATCATCGACGCCTCCGTACTGGTGCAATGCCTGCGCGCGCACGAGCCGGAGGCGGCACTCAAAGCGTACGAGGCCGACCGGCTCGAGAAAGCCAACAAGATCGTGCTCGCCGCGCGCTCAAGCCCCCCTGACTTCGTCATCGAAACCGTGGAGAAGCGCACAAACGGCAAGCCGTTCGAGCGACTTGATGACGTGATCAGCCCCGAGGAACGCGCGGCGATCCTCGAGCGCTTCATGCAGCTCACCGGCGCCGATATCGCGTCGGTGAACCGGGCTTAGAAACCAGCGTCTTTAAGGCACGTGCGGAGGAACAGCGATGGCAATTCAACAAACGGTAACGGAAATAGGGCGCGGCGCGGCGCAGGGCATCGTATTCGTCGGCTGCGACGTCACCGGCGCAGCGCCAGCACCGGCACAGGCCCAGGCACAGGCCTCCTCGCAATCTGCCCATCGCGAACCTCGAGCAGCCCAGGCCGCCGCGGCCGCGACGGGCCAAGGAACCGTGCCGGCGCGCAGGCGCGAGGTCGTGATCAAGGGCAAGCGCATCAAGACAGTCGACGTTCACGCGCATTGCTCGGTGCCGGAGGCCATGGCGCTCATGTCGTCCCCGCGGCCCGGTCCCGCGACATTGCTCTTCTCGAAGGTCGAAGAGCGCGTGGCGGCGATGGATGCGCAGGGAATCGATGTGGAAGCACTCAGCATCAATCCCTTCTGGTACACGGCGGAACGCGACCTCGCGGCCGAGCTCATCAAAATCCAGAACGAGGCGCTTGCCGAGTTCTGCAACACTCATAGCGAGCGCTTTGTCGCGTTCGCAACGGCGGCGCTGCAGCATCCTGATCTTGCCGTCGAGCAGCTCGTCTATGGTGTGAGGAAGCTCGGCTTGCGCGGAGTGTCGGTCGGCGGCAGCGTCAACGGCGAAGAACTGGCGGCCGAGAAATTCAATCCTTTCTGGGCCAAGGCCGAGGAACTGGGCGCGCTCGTCTTTCTCCATCCGCAGGGAACGGCCGAGCTCGCAAAGCGTGTCACCGGCAATGGCGGGCTCGACAATGCGATCGGCAACCCGCTCGAAACGACGATCGCCCTCTCGCATCTCATTTTCGAGGGGACGCTCGACCGATATCCGGGCCTCAAGCTCTGCTCCGCGCACGGCGGCGGGTATCTGCCCTCCTACGCGGCGCGCTCGGACGCGATCGGCGTCACCTTCCCGGAGCGCGTGAGGCCGCTCAAGAAGAAGCCGACGGAATATCTGCGGCAGCTCTATTTCGATTCGCTCGTTTTCACCCCCGAGGCATTGCGCCATCTCGTCGCCGAGACGGGCTCGAGCCAGATCGTCATGGGGACGGATTATCCCTATCCGTGGACGAGCACTTCCGTCGACCACATTCTCTCGACGCCCGGCCTCACGGACGAGGAGCGCGTCGCGATCCTCGGCGGTACGGCACTGCGGCTGCTCGGCATCGGCGTTTAAAGCTGAAATGAGCTGCGCTTTCCCGATCGCAGTAGGCAGACGATGGGTGCTCCTCCACCAGGCCTGAAGGGAAATCACGATGCGTAGCTTCGTTCTTGCCTGCACGATCGTGCTCGTTGCCGCCGTTTCTGCCTGGGCGGCGCCCGTGACGCTTCGCGTCGGCTGGGTGACGATCGCGGACGCGCCGCTCCTCATGTACGGCATGACGGGATTGGCGCAGCACGAGGGCGTCACCTACTCGCTCGACCTTATCCATTTCCAAGGCTCGCCACCGATGATCACCGCGCTCGCGACTGACGAGGTCGACCTCGTCGGGTTCGGCTTTTCTAGTCTGCCGCTCGCGGTCGAGAACGCCGGCATGCAGGACATCCGCATCATCGCCGATCAGTTCCAGGATGGTGTGCCCGGCTATTACTCGAATGTCTTCCTGGTGCTGAAGGACAGTCCGCTCCGCACAGTTGCGGACTTGAAGGGCCATAGCGCCGCAACCAACGCTGCCGGGAGCGCGATCGATATGACGCTCCGCGCTCTCCTTAAAAAGAATGGCCTCGAGCCGAACCGAGACGTGACCATCGTCGAGGTCGCGTTTCCGAACATGCTCGCGATGCTTAAGGACCACAAGGTCGACGTCACCGCCGCGCTGCACGAGGCCGTCTCCGATCCCGACGTCCAGGCCTATACCCGTGCGATCTTCACCCAGGCGGACGCGCTTGGCCGCACGCAGATGGCGATGCTGTGCGCGCGTACCTCGACAATCGCCAAGGACCGCGCCGCGATCATTGACTACCTCGAGGACGAGTTGCGCGCGCTTCGCTGGTTCGAGGACCCGGCCCATCACGACGAGGCAGTCGAAATCTTCGCTAAATTCACGAAGAGGCCGGCGAGCACCTATGCGGGCTGGCTCCTCAGCAAACCCGGTGATTTCTATCATGACCCAAATGGCGTTCCTGACCTCGACGCGTTGCAGCACAATATCGAGACAGAGCGCCAACTCGGCTTCATTAAGGCCGACCTCGATGTCAAAAACTACGCCGATTTGAGCCTGGTCGAGGAGGCGGCGCGCCGCCTCCAGTGACCCCTATGGCTGATGCGCGCGTGCCACTCAGGTAGCGGGCTACGGCGCGGGAGCGCGGCCGCCGCCGGTTTTGTGGAAGAGCTGCATCGGCAACTCGACGGCGAGACCTTTCTCTACCGCGCGACGCCAGGCGAGCTCTGCCACCACGACATCCTGGAGACCGGTGCCGGCAGAACGATACATCGTGATGCCCGCCGCTTTGACCTTGGCGTTCAGCTTTCCCTTCACCAGGTCCGGCAGATCGAATACCTTGCCGTCGAACTTCACGCCCGCCTTGCGAGCGTTGATGAAATCGCCCGTGCCGTGCTGCACCTCTTCGGCGTTGTCGCACACGATCAGGTCTGCCCTGTCCATCGCTTGCGGATCGCACTCCCACTGTTCCGGCAGGGTGGAGCCGATGGCGCCGATACACTGGCCCCTGGTCAGGTATTCGCCCCTCAGTGAGGGCTCGCCACGCGTCGAGGTGGTGCCGAGCACCATGTCCATGCCTTCGATCGCCTCGCGTGGACTGGCGACCGGCGTGCATGGAATGCCAAGCTCTCTGGCGAATTTCGCGGCAAAGGCTTCGCGGTTCGCCAGGGTGGGCGAGAATACCTTGATCGAGGTGAACTTGCGCCGCGTGCCGATGGCATGTACGTGCGCCGAGGCCTCATGGCCGGAGCCGAGGATACCGAGCGACAGCGCCCTCTGCGGTGCCAGCTTGTCGAGCGCCACCGCCGTCGCGCCAGCCGTGCGCCGCGCCGTCACCGTGTTGGCGTCGACCAAAGCGACGAGCGCGGAGTCCGTCTTTTGGAAGAGCGCGACGCAGTAGCGGATGCCGCCGCCCTTGGCCGCCAACGCGAAGAACTTGGTGCCCATGATCGGTCCCGCGGGCACGGCACACAACGCGCGCGTCCATTCGCCCGTCAGCCCGCGCGCCAGGGTGCGTGGCGGCGCGAAATCGGCGTGCAGTTCCGCCGCATGCGCCTCGGCCAGCTTGTCGACCATCTCCTTCCAGTCGAGCACCTGCTGCACCGTGTCGTCGGATACGAAGACCGTGTTGGCCATGGCGAAATTCCTTCGGGCTTGGATCCTTTGCTCGACGATCTTGGACTGGCGGCGATGCGGCCGTCGCAATATCCGCGGGGATGTCGGTGACGTTTGAACAACTCACCCGGCAACGCGCGTTTCAGACCATCTTGGGGCCGCGCGCCTTTCTGCTGTTCGAACCGGATTTACGTAGATTGTACCAATTCGATGCTGATAGCTACCAAGCGCTTTCCGCGGCTCGCACATCGAAGCAAGCAGTTGCAATGCCGATGTTCGCGCGGCATCTTGCCGCGAAGGAAAGAAAAGTCGATGTCACGTTCGAAATCGCTCGACGAGGTTCTGACTTACCGGATCAGCATGCTGGAATTACTGCTGAGCCGAGCCGTTGGCGCGGTCTATTCGGACCATTTCGGACTCAACACCCATCAATGGCGGGTGCTTGCGGCCGTCGCCGTTTGGGGGCCCATCGAGGCCGCACAGGTATCACGGTGGGCGACGGTGGACAAAGCCGCTGTGTCGCGCGCGGTTCGCTCCCTTCTCGGCAAGAACCTCTTGAAGCGCAGCCTCCATGATCAGGATGGGCGCAAGATCACGCTCGAACTGACCGCCGCCGGCCGGCGCACGTTCCAGGCCGTGGTACAGCGAATCGGCGTTATTCAGGAGCGGCTCTTCAAGGGCTATAACCGCTCCAAGCTAAGCGAATTCTTCGCCATGCTGCGCGCGCTTGAGGGCCGATTGCGCGACATGCAGGAAGAACCGCTTCGGCGCAGAGGTGATGGGATCAAATCTCGGCGGCGGCCACTAGCAGCCTGAAGCCGCGGCAAAATCTCGCGTCCCAAACGCCGGATCTGCTCGCGGGACGTCTCGCGCTCTACAGCGCCCAAATACATATTGAGGAGGAGCGCGTTTCGCGCGGGGATGCTCGGCGGTTTCGATCAACTGCTTTGCCCTACCGATATGGTTGAACTTTACAACGATGTGAACAACGTGGTGGCGCCTCAAGCCACCGCGGCGGTCATACGTGGTGGGCATCGATGCGGTGTGCCTTCGCCAATACGCTTTTCTCTCTGGATGATCATGGCGGCGTGGCGACCTGCCCAATAGACACATTCGTTGTTGTTGTCTACGATCTCTCCTGGTGCCTGCGCGGTAGACGCGCCATGGCTTTCGGAGGGAAGGAGCTCGGCATGCTCAGCGCGGAAGAGAACAAGCTCTTGACGAGCATCGGTCCTGGGACGCCGACGGGTGCGCTCTTGCGGCGCTATTGGCATCCGGTAGGCATTTCCCAGCACGTCACGTCGAAGCCGCAGCGCGTGAAGGTGCTGGGCGAGGAGCTTGTGCTCTATCGCGGCCAAAGCGGCGAGACGCACCTCATGCAGCTGCGCTGTGCGCATCGTTCGGTCGCGTTGGATTACGGGCGCGTCGAGGGCGACTGCATACGCTGCCCCTATCACGGCTGGATCTATGACGGCTCTGGCCAGTGTCTCGACCAGCCGGCGGAGCCCGAAGGCAGCAAGTACAAGAACGAAATCAAGCTCACGAGCTACAAGACGCAGGAATTCAGCGGGGCGGTGTTCGCCTATATGGGGCCGGAACCGGCGCCGCTCTTGCCGCTCTATGACGTGCTGCGCTGGGAGGATGGCGTGAAGGACCTGACGGTCCAGAACGTCAACGCCAACTGGCTCAACCATGTCGAGAACATCGTCGATATCAGCCACCTGGCCTGGCTGCATGGCTACACCTTCCCCGTCTATGGCGCGCGAAAGGTCACCTATCACTGGGAGCGCACTGATTTCGGTGCGAACAATGTGATGCTGATCGAGGGCGTCGAGGACGATCACATTTCCTGTTACGGCTATCCGACGGTGAACCGCTTCGCGCTGCCGGCGATCGACAAGAATGGCGAGCTGGTGCGCTCGCTCATCTGGCGCGTGCCGGTCGACGACGCCTCAACCTTGCTGTACTTTTTCCGCTTCTATCCGTGCGACAAGCGGACCCGGACGGCGTCGCGCACCGAGGTGAAGCTCGGGGTCTACACGCCTTTGGAAAAGGACTGGTGGGGCATCAACGTCAACGATCAGGATCGGATGGCGGTGGAGCAGCAGGGTGTCATCGCCGATCGCCCCAACGAGCATCTGGGCGTCTCGGACGGCGGCATCGTGCTGATGCGCCGGATGATGCGCGAATCGCTCACCTTGATCGAGCAGGGGAAAGATCCGCTGCACGTCATCCGGGATCCCGCGAAACAGAAGATCGACTTCCCGCAGAAGTCGAGCATGATGGAGACGAAGCAGGACGGCGTCGGCTATGCGCTTGGCATGAGCAAGGGCCTGCAAGAGAGCTTGGCAGACGCGCCGGCGGAGTAAAATCGAGAGCGAGCAGGCGGGACAGGGCGTTCTTGTAACCTGCGGGGGCGCGTGGCAGCGTCGGGGCCTCGGCAGGTGGCATGGGCCTGCCGCGATTTGCGGCCGTATTGGCCCGTTTTGAGATCATGGTGACGGCGAACTGGCGAGGAGGATGAAATGCCGAGCTATCGCAAGACCGAAGCGCGCGAATGGGCGTGGCAGCACTTGAAGGGATGCGCCAACGTGATCATCCCGTCCTACACCGCCGACTTGAAGGGCTTGAACGAGCGTGGCATCCGCCATGATGTGCGCAAGAGCCTCGAGCACGGCTTCGCCGGCACGCTCTTGGTCTCGGAGACCGCCCTCACTTTCGGCGAGCACGAGCAGTTCTTCGAATGGGCAAACGACGAATCGAAAGGCCGCCTGAAGCTCATCCTGCACGCATCGTTCAACACGCTTGAAGAGAACATCGCGGCGGCGAAGGTCGCCGAGGCGAACGGATGCGAGCTGGTGCTGCTCTCGTATCCCGCGAATTTCTATCCCGAGACGCTCGACGAGATTTACGACTACACCAAGGCCTTCTGCGACGCGACGAATCTCGCGATCCTGCTCTTCCCCGTGCCGCTCTGGGGTTTTTCGCGCCTCCATCCGGCGGACATTCCGTCCGCGGTCATCCGCAAGCTTCTCGACAATTGCAGGAACATCGTCGCGATCAAGGCCGAGGGCGGCATGCCGTCGATCATGGGTTTCGTCGAATGTTATCGGCTCTTCGGCAAGGAGGTGATTGTCGAGAGCCCGCTCTTCGGCGACCTCGTGCCACTGGCGCAGCTGGTGCCGATCCAGTTCACCGGCACCTCGAACACGCACATGTACGGCGATCTCGTGCCGAAAGTGTTTCAGATGCTGCAAGAGAAGCGCTTCGACGAGGCGACCGAGATCTACTGGAAGACGCAGCCGGCGCGCGCTGCGGCCGGACAGGTCAACGCCTCCTCGGCGGGCGGGCATTTCCTCAATCGCATGGCCTGGGCTTATCAGGGATGGCTCATGGGCTACAACGGCGGACCGCTGCGCCAGCCGACGATGAAAATCCACGGCCAGCAGATGAACATGCTGCGCACCGGGCTGACGCGGTCCGGGCTCAAGCCGACGGATTCGCCCGACAAGGATTTCTCCGTCGGCCGAAATCCCGTGGAGACAGTCACGACGGGCCGCCGCGCCGCCGCCGAGTAAGTGCCTCGGATGCTTGCGCACGCACGCGCCGGAGGCGCCAGCGCGCTGGCGGGTAGCCATAAGCCCCGCTAGGCTCCGCTGCGTCGGCACGCTCTTGTTAAGGAGACGACGATGGCTGAGCTCGCGGAACCAATGGCGCGGGACCACGCGGCCCATTTTGGCCGAGCCAAGACGCTCGACGAGCTGCAGGAACTGATCGATCCGCTGAACGTCGTCACAGGCTGGAATCCCAGCCGCCATGCGCGCTCGGCCGAGCCGAACTCGCCCTATTTGACCTATGTCTGGCGATACAAGGAGTGCCGCGCGGCTCTCGAGGCGGCTTCGAAGCTCATCAGCTCGGAAGAGGCCGGGCGGCGCATCCTCAACTTCCGCAATCCGACGCCGGGCAATCAGCTTGGCGCGACGCGCACATTGCTCCATGCGTATCAGCTTGTTCTTCCGGGCGAGACCGCGCCGTCACATCGCCACACCGCGCATGCGCTCCGCGTCATCCTCGACGGAAGGAAGATGTACTCGGTCGTCAACGGCGAAAAGACTTTGATGGAGACCGGCGACGTGGTCCTGACGCCGGGCGGTACGTGGCACAGCCATGCCCATGACGGCGACGAAACCGCTTGTTGGATCGACGGTCTCGATGCGCCTTTGGTCAACGCGTTGCAGCTCGCGACATGGGAGCCGCATCCCAACCGATACGAGGAGGTCAAAGCAGTCGTCGAGGACACGCCGATGCGCTTCTCGCGCGCAACCATCCAGCGCCGCCTCGACATGGCCAAGCCCGACCTCGATGGTTATTTCGGCGTTCGCATCCGTCGCGAAGCGACCACCATGCCGACCCTTGGTCTCACCGTTCAGCGCTTGGAGGGAGGACAAAAGACGCGACGGTGGCGGACCAACGCGAACACTTCGTTCTGCATCATGGGCGGCAGCGGCGTTTCTTTTATCGACGGACAAGAAATCGAATGGGGCTTCGGCGATATCTTCGTCGCGCCAACTTGGCGCTGGATCGAGCACCACGTCGAGACGGACGCGCAAATCTTCTCGATGTCCGACGAGCCGCTGCTTAAATGGGCGCAGTATTACAGGTTCCAGGGAGACTGATCGAAGCGGATTCGCACCCACTTTCGGCCAAGTGCGACATTGTTCGCGTACTCGTCCCCGATACTTGTGCGACCTCAGGCGGAAATGTCACGTTGAGTTTCTGGTCTCGGAAGGCCCCACCAGCGCCGAAGCAGCGCGCAAGCGATGGCCAGGACTGGGATCGCAGCGGCGAAGCGGAAGGCGCCTTGAAAGCCGGCGAGAAAAGCCTGCGCTTCCGTTGCACCGCCATCTGCCGCGGCCACCTGCCGCCCGTGAAAGATGAGCATCAGCGTCGTCGCGCCGATGACGATGCCGAGCGTACGGGTCATCATGACCAAGCTGCCCGCCACGCCGCGGTTCTGTCGCGGGATCGTCACCGTGGCGATGTCGAAATAAGCCACCTGAAATAGCCCCAGCCCAATGCCTTGAAGCGCCATCGCGCTCAGCAGCATCGAGAAAGTCGGCTCGGCACCGACCATGCCGATCGCCGTCTCGCCAACCGCCATCGCTGCGGCGCCGATCACGGCGAGGCGCCACTGTGAGATATGTCCTGCCAACCGCCCAGCGATAGGCGCTGCGAGGGTGATCCCGAACGGCGATGCCGCGAGCATAAAACCGGAAGCAGTGATACTCAGAGCGCCAACGCGAGCGAGAAAGAACGGCACGAGCAGCATTACGGCGAACCCGGCCAGGTTCAACAACGCGTGTGCGAGATTGAGCAGCGCAAAATCCACATCGCGAAAGAACCGCATGTCGATGATTGGACGGGGCGCCCGTCGCTCTTGTGCGACGAATCCAGTCGCGGCGAGAGTGCTCGCCGTCCCGAGGAGCATCAGCCACACCACAGGCTGCTCCAGGTGCTGCAACTGGTTCAGCGCCACCAGCAGCATCCCGATCGCCAACACCAGCAAGCCTGCGCCCACGGCATCGAAACTCTCGCGTATTGCGGGCCGCGCGACGACGGGTATTCCCCAGGCCAACGCGAAGGCAACAAGCGCGATTGGAACGCGAAACGCGAACACGGCCGGCCAACCACAGTACTCCACCAACGGGCCGGCCAGAACCGGTCCCAACGCGCCACCGATGCCGAACACCATCGTGTAGAGACCGAGGACGCGCGGGCGTAACTCTTCTTCATAGAGGCTGGTGGCGAGTGCGGGACCGCAGCTGAGCACGAGAGCTGCGCCGACGCCTTGCAGAACGCGCGCCGCCAACAGCCAGCCGTAGGACGGTGCTGCCGCGCACAGCGCAAATGCCGCAGCGCTCCATCCAGTCCCGATCAGAAAGAGCCGCCGATAGCCGAGCATGTCGCCGATTCGACCGAACACCAGCATGAGCGACGCGTAGGTCAGCGTGTAGGAGATCACGACCCACTGGATCGCCGGAATCGGCAGCGCGAAGGCGTGAACGATCGGTGCAAAAGCGACATTGACCGCCGCATCAAACGGCACCAGCAGCGTGCCCAGGCAAGTTGTCAGCAGCCCCCAAACCGGCCGCCCGCTGAGAAAACGGCCAAACACGGGTTCCTTTTGGACGCGTGCCATGTCCCGAGCGGCGCCGTCACTGCGCTCTTGGTCGGTTCGTCATTCAGAAGGTAATCACGATCCTTCCCCGCGTGCCGTGTGCCTCGAGGCGGCGATGCGCTTCGGGTGCTTCTTCGGGCTTGTAGGTCGCGGCGACACGCAGGGTGATCTTGCCCTCATCCACCAACTGCCTTAGGCGGTCGAGCTTGTCGTGCTCGAAGGTGTAATCGCGCACAAATGTGGCGCTGAAGCGGATGCCGCGCGTCGGCACGCCTTCGAAGCCGCGCACCGAGGTGAAGGCGCCGCCGTCCTTGACTGCCGGGATTACCTTTTCCTTCAGCACTGCGCCGTCGGCGAGTCCGTCGACTCCGTTCGGGAAGTGCTGACGAATGCGCTGCGCGACATCGTCGCCGCGGCGGACGACGATATCGGCGCCCAAGGATTTGACCAGCGCCTCGTCTTTCTCCGAAGCGTCGGCGATCACCGTCAGCCCATCGGCCTTGGCGAGCTGCACGACATAGCCGCCATAGGCGCCGGCCGCGCCGGTGACGGCGACCGCCTGCCCGGGCTTGAGCCCCAACAGATCGAGGGAGCGCCGCGCGGTGAGGCCGTTCATCGGCAAGGTCGCCGCTTCCGCGTGCGACTTGCCGGCAGGCGCGCGCACCACGGAGCGCGCATCGAGCACAAGCTGCTCGCGATAAGCGCCCTGGCTCGCTTTCGGAGACAAGATCCCCAGCACCGCATCGCCCGGCTTGATGCCGGTCGCAACGCCGGGCCCGACCTCATCGACAATGCCCGCCGCTTCCATGCCCGGCACATAAGGTGGCGGGTCCGCCTTCATCTGCTCGGCGCGCGTGCCATTGCGCAGCATCGTATCGGTCGGGTTGACCGTCGCCGCGTGGTTGCGGATACGCACTTGGCCCGCGCCTGCATGCACTTCGGGCAGATCGATGACCTGTAGCACTTCGGGTCCGCCAAATTTGAAAAGCCCTACGCCGCGCATCGCCGCCGCCTTTCCTTTTCCTAATCGCCCCACGCTACGATAGCGCAAGAAAGCGGGGGCGGCCCCCCGCATCATGCGCGCGATCCATCGGCGGGGTCTGTCACAAGAACCTAGGACATCCCAGGCAGCACCAGCCGATCGTGGATCGCGAGATCGGTGCCCTCGCGTCGGCACGCTGTTCGATGAGACGGGGGAGCGCCTGATCCCAAGCCATGCCGTCAAAGGCGCTCGCCGGTTTCGCTAGTACGCCTCGCGGCCGCTCATGACCGGTAGGGCGTCGCAACTTCCTCGCCTTCCTTCGATATTCTTCGGGGCATGAACGAATGCGGGCACGGGTTGGCTGGGGGACTAGGACGCGACGGCTCATGTGTCAAAAAGTGCAGGAATGCCTGTTAATGCTGGATTTTTGACGGTTTCTTTCTAGCAATTTCTTCTGGCAATCGCGCCCGAAAGCCGGCGCGATGACGTAGTAAGGCTTGATCGACGAGCTAAGTCTGCCGCACGATTGGGTTTATGAAGTTGGTTGTGATCTTGGCGACCGTGGCGCCGCTCATTATTGGCGGAGGCACGGCCATCGGCGACCAGAGGCTGCCGTGCAAGGGCAGCCCAAATATCATGGGCGAATGCTTCACGGTTCACGGCCGAGTCGGCGCTTACAATGGTATTCCAATGCGAATGTGGGTTGTGGGGACACACCGAATGTTGAATGTCGTGGAAGCAACCGAGTTAAACGATGACGAAAATAGTGCGATCCCCGCGTCCGTTGGTACGCTGATGGCTCTAGGTAGGCCGCAAGAGATTGTCGTCTTCGGGGACTACGAGGTTTGTCCGCTGGAAAAGGATCAGCCCGGCCGTATGCGTGCTGTATGTATCGAGAGCGCGTCGAACCTGGTAGCGGCGAAGTGGAACGGAACAGTGGTAAGGCCGCGCTAAAAGGGGACAACGACCAATAAGTTTTTCGGCGTCGGATTCTTCTAGCAATTTCCGCCGCGGTCTTACTCGAAAAGTCGCGGTTTTGCTGGATTTTCGGGAGTTGGCTGGGGGACTAGGATTTGAACCTAGACTGGCGGAGTCAGAGTCCGCTGTCCTACCGTTAGACGATCCCCCACCATGGGATCGGGCACCTGATATTCCTAGCACAGGAGCGCGATCTTTGAAAGCCGCGGGCTATGCGGTAGCATTGCGGCGCGGGCCCGGGGCGCCGCGTCTTTAGGATTTTGTTCGTGGCGATAGCGGATCCGCCCTCGGCCCTCCCGTCCGACAACGAGCGCCGCGACGTATGCGCCGCGCTCGACCTTGGCACCAACAATTGCCGCCTTCTGATCGCGCGCCGCCGCGGCGCGGGCTTTCACGTCATCGACGCCTTCTCGCGCATCGTGCGGCTGGGCGAGGGTTTGGCGGCGAGCGGCCAGCTATCGGAAGCGGCGATGGTGCGCACGCTCGCCGCGCTCCGCGTCTGCGCCGGCAAGGTCGCGCGCTCGGGCGCGCGGCACGGCCGCTATGTCGCAACCGAAGCGTGCCGGCGCGCGCAGAACTGCGCCGAGTTCTTGGAGCGCGTGCGGCTCGACACCGGCATCGCGATCGAGATCATCTCGAGCGACGAGGAGGCGCGGCTCGTCGTCGCCGGCTGCTCGCCGCTGCTCGATCCGTCCGTGCCCGGGGCGCTCGTCTTCGACATCGGCGGCGGCTCGACCGAGCTCGTCTGGCTCGAGCGCGACGCTGACGGCGCGCCGGTGATGCGCGACTACGTCTCGGTGCCGCACGGCGTCGTCACCCTGGCCGACCGCTATGGCGGCCATGTCGTGAGCGCGGCGACTTATGCCGCCATGGCTGAGGAGGTCGGGCGCGCGCTCGCGCCGTTCGAGGAGAAGCACAAGATCGCTCCCCGCATCGTCGAAGGCACGGTGCAGCTCCTTGGCAGCTCGGGCACGGTCACGACCCTGGCCGGCGTTCATCTCGATCTGCCGCGCTACGATCGCAACCGCGTCGACGGGTCGGCATTGGATTTCGCCGAGATCGAGGGCGCCTCGCGGCGCCTTGCCGCGATGTGCTGGGAGGAGCGCGCGGCCCATCCCTGCGTCGGCGAAGAGCGCGCGGACCTGGTGCTCGCGGGCTGCGCCATTCTTGACGCGATCTGCCGGCTTTGGCCCGTGGGGCGCCTCGTCGTCGCTGACCGCGGCATTCGCGAGGGGATTCTGCTCGGATACTTCCGCGGCGCTGCGTAATGGTCGAGCGCGTCAAGACCGCGGGGCAGCGCACGCCGTCCTCGACCCGCTGGCTCGCGCGCCAGCTCAACGATCCCTATGTCCAGCGCGCGCGGCGCGAGGGTTTCCGCTCGCGCGCCGCCTACAAGCTCCGGGAGCTCGACGCGCGCTTCCACCTCATGCGGCCGGGCATGCGCGTCGTCGATCTCGGCGCGGCGCCGGGCGGCTGGACCCAGGTCGCGGTCGCGGCCGTCAAGGCGCCGCAGAAGGGCCGCGTCGTGGCGCTCGACATCGCGCCGATGCAGCCCGTCGCCGGCGCGCGCATCCTGACGCTCGATTTTTGGGCGGCGGAGGCGCCAGCGGCGCTTGTGGCGGCGCTCGGCGGCGCGGCCGATCTCGTGCTGTCCGACATGGCGGCGCCCGCCACCGGCCATGCCGGAACCGATCATTTGCGCATCGTCGCGCTTGCCGAGGCGGCACACGAATTTGCGCGAACTGTGCTGGCGCCGGGTGGCGCCTTCGTGGCGAAGCTCTATCAGGGCGGCGCGGGTACCGCGTTCCTCGCTGCGCTGAAGCGCGACTTCGCGAGTGTGCGTCACGCGAAGCCACCGGCGAGCCGAGCCGAATCGGCCGAGCTTTACATCGTCGCGCAGGGCTTTCGCGCAGCCTAGCGTTGCGCGCCGCGCGCTTCCCTAATCTCGCGACGCACCCTATATTGTGACGCCAACCGATTCGCGGGAGGCAGCATGGACATCCGTCAGGCGCTCACTTTCGACGACGTCCTGCTGGTGCCGGCCGCTTCCTCCGTCCTCCCGACCGAGACCGACACGAAGACGCGTTTGACGCGCGAGGTGTCGCTCGGCATTCCCATCATCTCGGCGGCGATGGATACCGTGACGGAAAGCGCGCTCGCCATCGCCATGGCCCAGGCGGGCGGCATCGGCGTCATCCACCGCAACATGACGATCGAGCAACAGGCGAACGAGGTCCGCAAGGTCAAGAAGTTCGAGGCCGGCATGGTGGTGAACCCGGTCACGATCGAGCCGGACGCAACGCTTGCCGATGCGCTGAAGCTCATGGCCGACAACCGCATCTCCGGCATCCCGGTGGTCGAGCGTGGCAAGCGCCTCGTCGGCATCCTCACGAACCGCGACGTGCGCTTCGCCACGAACCCCAACGAGAAGGTGAGCGCGCTCATGACGAAGGAGCGGCTCGTCACCGTGCGCGAGAGCGTGTCGCGCGAGGACGCCAAGCGCCTCCTTCACCAGCACCGCATCGAGAAGCTCATCGTCGTCGACGACGAGTATCGCTGCGTCGGGCTTGTCACGGTGAAGGACATCGAAAAGTCGCAGCGCTTCCCTTACGCCTGCAAGGACGAGCAAGGGCGGCTACGCGCCGCCGCTGCGACCGGCACCGGCGACGATGGCGTGGCGCGTGCCGAAGCCCTCTTCGATGCCGGCGTCGACGTGCTCGTGATCGATACCGCGCACGGCCATTCGCAGCGCGTGCTCGATGTCACGGCCCGCATCCGGCGGCTTTCCAATTCGACCCAGATCGTGGTCGGCAACGTCGCGACGAGCGATGGCGCCGAGGCGCTCGTCGATGCTGGCGCCGATGCCGTGAAAGTCGGCATCGGCCCGGGCTCGATCTGCACCACGCGCGTCATCGCCGGCGTCGGCGTGCCGCAGCTCACCGCGATCCTCGACGTCGTGGAGGCCTGCCGCAAGAAGAACGTGCCCGTCATCGCCGACGGCGGCATCAAATTCTCGGGCGATCTCGCGAAGGCGATCGCCGCCGGCGCCGATTGCGCCATGCTCGGCTCGCTTTTCGCCGGCACCGACGAAAGCCCTGGCGAGGTCTTTCTCTACCAGGGCCGCAGCTACAAATCCTACCGCGGCATGGGCTCGCTCGGCGCGATGGCGCGCGGCTCGGCCGACCGCTATTTCCAGGAGGAAGTGTCGAGCGCGCTGAAGCTCGTGCCGGAGGGCGTCGAGGGCCGCGTGCCGCATAAGGGACCGGTCGGCAATGTCGTGCACCAGCTTGTGGGCGGCCTCAAGGCGGCGATGGGCTATACCGGCAACCGCACCATCCCCGAGATGCAGAAGAACTGCCGCTTCGTGCGTATCACCGCCTCGGGCCTGCGCGAAAGCCACGCGCACGACATCGACATCACGCGCGAATCTCCGAACTACCAGCAGGAGCTGTGACGTGATGATGCGAGGAGGGTGGCTCGTCGCGGCCGCCGCCTTTGCCGCGCTCGCGCTGACGCCGGCCGCGCGCGCCGCCGAGATCGCGCGCGCCATCACCTACGACACCGTGCCGCGGCCCGCGGGCTTGCCCGACGATTTCGCACCCACGAACGGCGCGAGTCTGCGCTTCCTTACGATCACGGCGCTCGACGGCAACGCCAACGCCGCGGCGCTGTGGCAGCCGCAGGGCAAGGCGGCGGCCGACACGACGATCGTCGTCTCCGTGCATGGCAGCGGCTCCAACTACCACGACGCGCCGCACAAGAGCCTTGGGCGCGATCTCTCGGCCAAGGGCTACGCCGTCCTCGCGACCAATACGCGGCAGCACGATCAACTGATCAACACCGATAATTTCTACGACGATCGCCGCGACATCGAGGCGGCGGTGATGACGGCGCGCGCGCTCGGATATCGGCGTCTCGTGTTGCACGGCCACAGCCTCGGCAACGTCCAGGTCCAGTTCTACGCCGCCACCGACTGGAGCCCCGACGTCAAGGCCGTGATCCTCACCGGCCCGTTCGCAAACCTGCCGTGGAAGTCGCGCAACATCCTGATCGGCAGCGAGGAGAGCTACAAGGCGCTGTCCGAGGATGCGATGGCGGGGCTGCGCAGCGGCGCACTGACCGAGCCGCTGCAGCACAAGATGCACTACATCACCGGCCAGGACGTGCCGGTGACCGCGCAGCATTTCCTGACCTACCGCTCGACCGAGGTGAGCGCGGCCGACGGCACGTTCTGGATCCGGCGCATCCCGTATCCGATCCTGATGGTGCGCGATCAGGCGGATGGCATCGTGCTCCCGTTCGAGCCGCACATGCTGTTGAGCGCCGCCGATGCCGAAGGCTCGCTCGTCACCAGCATCAAGTTCGTGCTGCTGCCCGATCCGCGGCCGCCCAGCGGCGACGCGCACTCCTTCGTCGGCAACGAGGAGAAGCTCAGCGAGACCGTGCTTTCCTGGCTTGCCGACCAGAAGCTCTAGTCTTCCGCCATGACGCCTGGCGCGCGCGCTGAGGCCGCGATCGGGCTTCTCGCCGCGATCGAAGCCGGGAAGGCGCCGGCCGACGATCTCGTCGCGGAATATTTCCGCCGCCACCGTTTCGCTGGCGCGAAAGACCGCGCGGCGATCTCGGAATTGATCTATGGCGTGCTGCGCTTCCGTGCATCGCTCGACTGGTGGCTCGCGCGCGAGGTGCCGGGGGTCGAGCCGTCAGCGCGCATCCGCGTGCTCGCGGCGTTGCTGCTCATCGAGGAGCGGAGCGCAGCGCAAATCGCGCGCGACTGGGACGGCGATCGCTTTAGGCCTGCGCGGCTCGATGCGGCCGAGCGGCGGTTTGCCGAAGCCGCCGAGGGCAAGCCGCTCGCCGATCGCGCCATGCCGGCTTCCGTGCGCGGCAACTATCCCGCCTGGCTCGAGCCCGCGCTCGAAGCCTCGCTCGGCCGCGATCTCGCGCGCGAGATGGCGGCGCAGCTCGAGCCTGCGGCCTTGGACCTTCGCGTCAACACGATCAAATCCGAGCGCGAGGCGGTGCGCGCGGCGCTCGCGCGCGAGGGGATCGAGGCCGCGCGCACAAAGCTGTCGCCGCTCGGCCTGCGGCTCTTCGCGCGCGTGCCGCTGGGCAAGCTCGATACGTTCCGCCAAGGCCACGTCGAGGTACAGGACGAAGGCTCGCAGCTCGCGTCCCTTCTTGTCGAGGCGCGGCCCGGCATGCGCGTCGTCGATTTCTGCGCCGGCGCCGGCGGCAAGACCTTGGCGCTCGCGGCGAGCATGGGCAATCGCGGCCACCTCGTCGCGTGCGACATCTCGGCCCGCCGGCTCGAGCGCGCGACCGAGCGCGTGCGTCGTTCCGGCGCCAGCATCGTGCAGCGGCGCGTGTTGTCGTCCGCGCACGATCCGTGGGTGAAGCGCCACGCCGCGGGCTTCGACCGCGTGCTTGTCGATGCGCCCTGCACCGGCACCGGGACTTGGCGCCGCAATCCCGACGCCAAATGGCGGCTCAAGCCGGAAGACCTTGCCGAGCTGACCGCGCTCCAGGCCGATATTCTCGCGAGCGCCTGCCGCCTCGTGCGGCCGGGCGGGCGTCTCATCTATGTCACCTGCTCGCTCCTTGCCGACGAGAACGAGGAGCAGGTCGCGCGCTTCCTTGCCGCGCACGCGGACTTCGGGCTTCTTCCCATTTCATCGGTCTGGGGCGAGGCGGTGGGCGGCACCGCGCCGACGCGCGCCGAGATGCTGCGTCTCTCGCCGGCGCGCCACGGTACAGACGGGTTCTTCGTCGCCGTGATGGAGCGGGCGCCGCTTGCAACGAATCCGCCCGCCGCCGATGATGCGCCATGACCGACCGCGTGCTGATCCTCGATTTCGGCAGCCAGGTGACGCAATTGATCGCCCGGCGCGTGCGCGAGAGCGGCGTCTATTGCGAGATCCATCCCTTCGCCATGAGCGAGGAGCGCTTGCGCGCCTTTGGCCCGAAGGCGATCATCCTCTCGGGCGGGCCTGCGTCGGTGCACGAGGCGGGAACGCCGCGCGCGCCCGATGTTGTCTTCACGCTGGGCGTGCCGGTCCTGGGCATCTGTTATGGGCAGATGGCGATGGCGGCGCAGTTGGGCGGCGCGGTCGAGGCATCCTCGCATCGCGAGTTCGGCCGTGCCTTCGTCGAGGTGACGGGCGAGTGCGCGCTCTTTCAGGGCCTCTGGGCCAAGGGCGCCCGCGAGCAAGTGTGGATGAGCCACGGCGACCGCATCACGCGCCTGCCGCCGGGCTTCACCGCCGTCGCCGTCAGCGAAGGCGCGCCGTTTGCGGCCATCGCCGACGACCGCCGCAAATTCTATGGCCTCATGTTCCATCCCGAGGTCGTGCACACGCCGCAGGGCGCGGAGCTGCTGAAGAACTTCACGCAGCGTGTCGCGGGCGCGGCCGGCGATTGGAGCATGGCGCAATTCCGCGTCGCCGAAATCGAACGCGTGCGCCGCCAAGTCGGCAGCGCGCGCGTCGTGTGCGGCCTTTCGGGCGGCGTTGATTCCTCTGTCGTCGCCGTGCTGCTGCACGAGGCGCTGAGGCCGGCGCTCACTTGCATCTTCGTCGATACCGGGCTTTTGCGTTTGGGCGAGGCTGAAGAGGTCGTGCGTCTCTTCCGCGACCACTACAACATCCCGCTCGTTCATCGCGACGCGTCGGACCTGTTCTTGAAGAAGCTCGACGGCGTCACCGATCCCGAGGAGAAGCGAAAAGCCATCGGTGCCACCTTCATCGACGTGTTCGACGAGGAAGCAAAGAAACTCGGCGGCGCCGAGTTCCTGGCGCAAGGCACGCTCTATCCCGACGTGATCGAATCCGTGAGCTTCTCGGGCGGCCCATCAGTCACGATCAAGTCGCATCACAATGTGGGCGGGCTGCCCGCGCGCATGAAGATGAAGCTCGTCGAGCCCTTGCGCGAGCTCTTCAAGGACGAGGTGCGTGAGCTTGGCCGCGAATTGGGATTGCCCGAAAGCCTGGTGCGGCGCCATCCGTTCCCCGGGCCCGGCCTCGCCATCCGCATTCCCGGCGCGATCACGCGCGAGAAGCTCGACATCCTGCGCAAGGCCGATGCGATCTATCTTGAGGAGATCAGGCTCGCCGGACTTTACGACGCGATCTGGCAGGCCTTTGCCGTGCTGCTGCCGGTGCGCACCGTCGGCGTCATGGGCGACAGCCGCTCCTATGATTATGTGTGCGCGCTGCGCGCCGTCACCTCGACCGACGGCATGACGGCGGAGTCCTTTGCCTTCCCGCACGAGTTCCTCGCGCGCACGGCGACGCGCATCATCAACGAGGTGAAAGGCATCAACCGCGTCGTCTACGACGTGACCTCGAAGCCGCCCGGCACGATCGAGTGGGAGTGAGGGGGAGTAAAATAGGGCGTGTTTCGGATAGCCAGGGGATACGGAGAAGAAGCGATAGTTCTCGTTCATCCCGATGGTCTTCGATAAATCGCCGTGCTTGGGGCAATGACGCAGTTGACCCAATTGCGACATCGACCGTCCGGAGGATTGAGCGCAGTCGTATGCGTTTTGCAACGTCGCGAAGCGTTTCGCTAACATTGGATTTCCCGGCAGCTTTGGGGGCAGCCATAATGACTGCGGACGAGGCAGCAATTCAGCAACTTGCGAGTGAGCTGTGTGACGCCTGGAATCGCGGCGACGCGGATGTGTTCGGCGCCCGCTATCGCGCCGACGGAACGTTTACAAACGTCAACGGCACCTTTCATGTCGGGCGTGAGGAGTTTATTCGGCGGCACGCCGAAGTCTTTGCCGGCCCGTTTAAGGGAACGACGCTCAACTTGACACCGCGACTTTTACGCTTTGTTCGTCCGGATGTTGCGGTTATCGACGTCGACGTGGGCTTGTCAGGCTACCGGATGAAGCCACCTGGTGTTTCAGCGGACCCGGATGGCACATTGCATACCTGCCTGCTGCTAGTCCTCGTCAAGGAAGCAGGTTCGTGGTGGATTGCCGCCTACCACAACGTTTGGAGCGCTGCGGCATGATTCGCTCTCGTTCGAATAGTTGAGCGTTGCACCATGGGCGGCCGCAGCGAAGTTTTGACGAATGCGATCCGTGAGCTCGTGATTGCCAATCGCATTCTCGCGCGCGAAGGGGTCGTGGATGCCCTGGGGCATGTCAGTGTGCGCCACCCGGAAAGGCCAGATCGTTTCTTGCTGTCCTGCTCGCGCAGCCCTGAACTGGTGACGGACGATGATATTCTGGAATTTGATCTCGACTGCAACCCTGTTGACCAAAGCGGGCGGGACCTTTTTGCCGAGCGGTGGATCCACAGTTCAGTCTATAAGGCGCGACCGGAGGTGAATGCCGTCTGCCACAACCATGCTGCAGAGTTGATACCGTTCGCGGCAACAGCGACGCCGATCAGACCCGTGTGGGTCATGGGTGCGGCAATCGGCGTAGAGGTGCCGATCTGGGATATTCGCGACGATTTTCCCGATGAAGATGGACTGCTTATCGTCAATGCTGCTCACGCGGCTGCAATGACCAAGCGGCTTGGGCAATGTCGTTGCTGTCTGCTGGCTTGCCACGGTGCCGTGATCGCCGAAGCCACACTCAAGCGAGCCGTTCTGGTTTCCATCAGTCTGATGACCAACGCCGAACTACAAATGCGGTCGCGGCTCCTGACTATGACCCAGGATGGCCGTGATCCGCGCCATCTTCGCAGCGGTGAAGTTACGAAGATGGCTGAGCTGATGTTCAATCCAAAGGCCCTGGGTCGGTTGTGGGAATACTGGGTAAAGCGAGCGGGCTTTAAGCCAGACTAGGGCAGAGGGCTGAAGCCGCGACTTTTCACATTAGCCATGCCGCGGATCGGAGATGGCGATCGAGGCGCCATTAACCGGTCCAGGCGTGGGGCTGAAACATCGCCTCCAGCGGTGTTTTCGTGACGCTGCCGGTGTAGTTCGTGATCGTGGACGCGGCGACGATGGCGATGACCTCGAGGACATGGTCTTTGCCGAAGCCGGCCGCGAGGAAGCGGTCGACGTCCTCGTCTTCAAGCCGCCCGCGCTTTTCGATCAGCCTTCGGGCCAGCGCGGACAGAGCGGCGAGCTTGCCGTCCTTGGGTAAGCGACCCTCGCGAATGGCCTCTACATCCGCGGGATCGATCCCCTCCTTGAGTGCCAGAGCCGTGTGGAACGCGACGGCCCATGCGCTCGCGTTGGTGACCGCGTCGGTGAGCAGCACGGTCTGGACCTGCGCTTCCGTAAAGCTGCCGCCATGCACATGCCCGAACAGGCCGACGAGGCTGTTGATCAGAACCGGTGAGGTCGCCATCGCCCCGACGATGTTCGGGATCATGCCGAATGTCGCCTGCAGTTGCTGCAGCGCCGGTTTCGAACCCTCGGGTGAGGATTCGAGTGTGTGAACTGCGAAGTTTGTCATGTGAGCCACCCTCAATTGCGGCTGAGTGCCTCACGTATGTGGGGCCGCGGCTTTTGGCGGGTATGCCAATAAACCCTCGAATCACGCCAAATGCTCGTTGACGGGGATCACGCCGAAACGGTCGGGTGCGGCTAAGCCTGGAGGCGATCGACGTCAGAAATCGCATCCGCGAACGCCTTTGGCGCTTCCTGCGGCAGGTTGTGTCCGATGCCGCCGCTGATGGTTCTGTGCTCGTATTTGCCGATGAACTTGTGGGCGTAGGCGCCGGGATCGGGGTGCGGCGCGCCGTTCGCGTCGCCTTCCAGAGTAATGGTCGGAACAGTGATGTCCGGAGCGAGCGCGAGCTTAGTTTCCCATGCCTCATATTGGGGCTCCCCTCGGGCCAGACCAAGCCGCCAACGGTAATTGTGAATGACGACGTCGACATGATCCGCATTGTCGAAGGCTGCCGCGCTGCGCTCGAAGGTCGCATTGTCGAAATGCCATTTAGGCGAGGCGAGCTGCCAAATCAGCCTGGCAAACTCGCGCCGGTGCTTGTCATAACCTTCGCGACCGCGCTCTGTCGCAAAATAGAATTGGTACCACCACTGGTACTCTGCGCTCGGCGGCAGGGGGTTCTTCCCGTCTGCCTGGCTGCCGATGAGATAGCCGCTGACCGAGACCATTGCCTTGCAGCGCTCCGGCTGCAAGGCCGCGACGATATTGGCGGTGCGCCCACCCCAATCAAAGCCGCCAAGGATCGCGCGTTCGATGCTGAGCGCATCCATGAAGGAGATCATGTCCGAAGCGACCGCTGCGGGTTCTCCGTTGCGAACTGCGCGATCGGAGAGAAACCGTGTCGATCCGTAACCGCGCAAATAGGGAATGATGACCCTGTAACCTTTCGACGTCAGCAAAGGTGTCACGTCAAAGAAGCTGTATATGTCGTATGGCCATCCGTGAAGCAGGATGACAGGACGGCCGTCGCTCGGACCCTCGTCCACATAGCCGACATCCAGGTCGCCTGCTTTGATCTGTTTGATCGTTGTGAAGGAGGGTGGCGCCGAAAGGTTCGCAGCCGCGTCCTCATCGGTACTCGCGTCCGCCGATCGGATCGCAGCCAGTTGCAACGCCGCCACCGTGGCGGCGGCAGTCCCAACGAAACGTCGGCGGCTGAGATCGATTGCGTCGGCCATGCTCCACCTCCGGATTACGACCAGCCTAAAGTTTTCGCAAAGGGCGATCGCGATCAACAATGGCCACGCCGAGCCAAGCGGCCTATTGGACTAAGGTATCGCCGATATCTTGCTTGCCCCGGCCCGCGGCGAGGTCCATTGCAGCACGGAACGATGGGCGAGCGCCGTTGTTTCGCGCCCTAAGCGTCACGACGCGGTTTGCAGCACGGGAGGGACCGATGAACGACATAACGAGCGACGGGCTCGGAGCGCCCAGGATCGTCGACCGGAGCACCTTCCAGGCGGAACTCGATGCTTTGCGGGTCCGGGAGAAGGCGCACACGAGAGAAGGCGACGCTATTGCGGCGGCGCGCCGGCGGCTTCCCATGGTCGAGGTCGATGGCGCGACGCCGCTCATCGGCGAACACGGGGCGGCGACGCTGCTCGACGTCTTCGAGGGGCGCCGCATGCTCATCGCCTATTATTTCATGTGGCATGCCGGCCGCCCTGCGCCGGAGCAATGCGAGGGCTGCACCTTCTACACCTCGCAGGTGCGCGAGCTTTCGTTCATTCATTCTCGCGATGTCACCTACGCCACGCTCTGCCAAGGCCCCTACGAGGAGAGCGCGCGCTACCGCGCCTTCATGGGCTGGGACATGCCGTGGTATTCGGCGCCGCGAAGCTCGCTCGAGACGCTCCTCGTCGGGCGGCGCATCGGCCGGATGCACATCGTCTGCTATCTCCGGCGCGACGCCAAGGTGTTCGAGACCTGGTGGACGACGAGCCGCGGCGTCGAGGTAATGGACAACAGCTATCGCTTGCTCGACTTGACGGTCTACGGCCGGCAGGAGAAATGGGAGGACTCGCCGGCCGGCTGGCCGCGGTGGGGGGAGGGCGAGCACAGTTACCGCATCGACGGGCGCCCCATCGTGCAGTGGCCGCGCGTCAAGGCCGGCTATTCCGACGACCTCGGAACGGGCCGGCGCTGAGTCCGGTCCGTCCCGCGCGTCGCTGCGGCTCATCTCCGGGGCGATCACGTTTTTTCGCAGTTCACCATCCAGGGAATGCCGAACTTGTCGGTGAGCATGCCGAAGCGGTGTGCCCAAAACGTCTCGCCGATGGGCATGCTCACCGTGCCGCCTTCGGCGAGCGCTTTGAAGATGCGGTCGGCCTCGCCGGGCTCGTCGAGCGTGATGGCGACGCAGAAGCCCTGCGGCTGCCGGCCCTGCGGACCGTCGCCGCCCATCAGTGTGCGGTCACCCACCTTGAGCCGTGCATGCATGATCCGATTGGCGGTGTCGGGGTTTTGCGGCACGCCCGAGCCTGGAGGCGCTTCGGAATAGCGCATCATCGCAAGGATCTTGCCGCCGAGCACTTTCTCATAGCGCTTGAACGCCTCTTCGCACTGGCCGTCGAAGCCGAGATAGGGCGTGAGATCGGTTGCCATGGTCGTCCTCCTTCGTGCTTCTCGTTTTACTGATTGATCTCGGGTTCGACGAGCCGCGCGAGATTCTTCAGCGACTGCTGCCAGCCGAGATAGCACGCCTCGACCGGAATGACGTCGGGCAAGCCCTCCTGCACGATGTTGATCTCCGTTCCGACCGAGACTTTCTTGAGCGTCACCGTCACGTGGATCGTGCCGGGGAGATTGGGGTCGTCGAACCTGTCCGTGTAACGGATGCGCTCGTGGGGCACGAGCTCGAGATACTCGCCGGCGAAGGAATGGGCTTCCCCCGTGGTGAAGTTGCGGAACGACATGCGGAAGGTGCCGCCGACATGCGGCTCCGAATGGTGCACGGTTCCGGCGAAGCCATTGGGCGGCAGCCATTTCGCCATCGCGTCAGGCTCGAGGAAGGCGCGATAGATCTTCTCCGGCTTGGTGGCGAGCACGCGATGAAGGCGGACGGTGTTGGGCATGTTGCTCTCCCTTGGTGTGACGCGGCGCGACTTCCCGATCAGCGCCCGGGCACCGGCATGACCGGCATGATCTCCACCGCTTCGCCGGGGAAGATCGCGAAGAACGGGTGGCTCTCGAAGAGCTTGGCCGCCGCCTCGTGCGACTCGGCGCGCACGATGGTGTAGGCGCTCAGCATGTTGGTTGCGTCTTCGATGCCTGTGCCGGATACGCGCTTCGTTTTGCCCAGCGGGCCGCCGACGCCAACGATCGCGGCCTGGTGTTGTTCCATCCAGCCGTTCCACGCGGCCATCCCCTGCTGCTCCTTGGCTTTGCGCTCCGCTTCGGGAAGCGCCATCCACTGCGCCATGCGGGGGCTGCTCTTGCTGCCGAGAAAGACGGCGACGTAGGTACCGTTCGATGTCATGACGCTTTCCTTTCTTTTCGCGTCGGGGGCTCAAACAAAAGTTCTACGTAGCGATGCAGATGATCGATGCTGGAGATGGCGATCTCGGCGCCGTTCTTGGCCTTGGCGAGGACGTAGGCGCCCTGCAGCACGGCCTGGGTGTGCATCGCGAGGCTCTTCGCCGTCCATTTCGCGCGAATGTCGTGAAGCTTCATCGCTGCGGCGATGTCGGCCTCGACCTTCTCGACATGGCCGCTGATGCTGGCGTCGCAGGCCGCGCGGATCGCCGGGTTGGTCTCGTAAACCTCCTGTACCATCGTGCCGACGAGACAGGTGAATTCCGGCACGTCGCCTTTGAGGATGGAGCGGCGGAAATCGATATAGCCGAGCACCCGATCAAGCGGATCCTTGTGCTTGTGATAAGGGGCGGCCGCGAAGAAGGCGCCGGTCATCTCCGACCAGTAATCCGCCGCTGCGACACCGAGCGCTTCCTTGTCCTTGAAGTGATGAAAGAACGAGCCCTTGGCGACGCCGGCGCGCGCGCACAGCTCATCGACTGTCGTCGCCGCATAACCTTTCTCCCGGATCACGGCCACAGCCGCGTCCAGGAGCTTCTGCCGTGCCGGCGGCATTGTGCGGGTGAGGGTGGGGGCGTCGCTCATGGAATCGTTTATACCGACTAGTCGGTCTAACCGTCAAGCGGAAATTCCGTTCCCCGGGATCGCGGCGTTAACATCGACGAGGCCAAGCGGGCGGGAGCGGGCGAGGAGCCGCGACCAATATGAAGAAGAGCGCACCATCGAAGAGCGCGTCCCCTTCGCGCCTGATCGACGCGCGGATCGAGGAGCTGGGCGACTGGCGCGGCAAGATGCTCGCCTATGTTCGCGCCCTCATCAAAGAGGCGGACCCCGACGTCGCGGAAGAATGGAAATGGCGCGGCGTTCCGGTGTGGTCTCACCACGGGATCATCTGCACCGGCGAGACCTACAAGAGCGTCGTCAAGCTGACCTTCGCCAAGGGCGCATCGCTCAGTGACCCATCGCGGCTCTTCAATTCGAGCCTTGATGGGAACGTCAGACGCGCGATTGATCTCCACGAGACGGATAAGTTGAATGGCACCGCCTTCAAGGCGCTCATCCGCGCCGCCGTGGCGCTCAACAGATCTTCGCGCCCCTAAGCTGGCGAGGGGGCAGCCCGCGGAAGAACCCCAGCTGACGATCAGTCTGCCCTGTTTCCCTGATCGCAGAAGGGCAAGCTGCCAACGGTTTTGCCGGCCTGCGCGTAGTAGCAAACAGAGGTGTGCCGGACGTTACCGAAGGTCTGGTACACGACGCACGCGTGCACGTCCCAATCGATGACGTCGGGTTTTATCGTGATCGATCCGCCGTAATCGTTCGTGGCACTGCCTTCCGGAAAAATCACGACGGATACGGCGGAAGCGTCGCGCTTCGTGCTGGAAATGGAGAAGCAGTAATCCTCGAAAGCGCGTTCCTTGGCGTGAATCTGGTCGTAGGTTGCGTCGGTTGAGATGCTATCGCTGCCTCCGACGATCGAGGCGTCTGTTGCTGGTTCACGGCCGGTGTTGCGGAATGGGACCGGAACAGTTATGGCCTCGGTCGGCGGAGCGCTCGGTAGTGCGCCGAGCATTGCACTGACCGGACTGATCCAGGCTCGATTGGCAGCAACCAGCGCCATGTGTGCGTCGTCCGCGGAAATCTTGGTGATGACCAGAGAACCTATGATGCCAAGGGAACTGACCGCACCGACGATTGCGCCCACGGCGGTGATCCGATTGAGGCTCTTGGCTATCCTAAGTTGCGCCGCGCCGAGTTTGCGCTGGGCGACTTGGTGATCTTCCTCGCTCAGGATTTCGCCGATAAGGGTTTCCAATCCCGCCCTTTCATTCCGCGTCCGGTCATTTGCGGGATGCGGGCCCTCTCCATTGGGTGCGTCTCTTTCCTGGCGGTCGTGCCGATCATCCTGCATTTTTTGCTCGGCCTTCGATGTGGCGAAGCGAATGCCGCAAGGAAGGAAACGCTGAGCCTCAGGCGTAATGGAACACGAACGCGCGGAGCTCGATGCTCTCGCGCGGCCGCGCATTGGCTGGCGTCGTCGGATCGGTGAAGGCGCTGTGCGGCGTGAAGCGGGCGCGGCCGTCCATCTTGCTGTCGAAGCACTTGATGAAGAGCGCCTCGTCCGCCGTCATCTCCGGCACGTAATACCAGCGATGGGCGGGATTGAAGCTCACCGAATAGGTCTCGCCGACGCGGTCGTGATAGACGAGATCGGTCGGAACGAGATCGGCGGGCATGACGCTCCCTGCATCGCACACGCCGAGCGGCGTGTCCTGAAGCGGCCCGCGGATGGGCCGCCACAGATTGATGATCTGCACCCGGCCCTTCAGTAGCTGCTCCGCGTCCGCGGGCAGGAGATCGCGCACGCGCTGCGGCCCCGATTTCGCAGTGTGATCGATATGGACGCGGCGCACCGGCTGGCGCGGCTCGCCGGGCGTGCGCCCGTCGGAGCCGGGGATGTGGCGGCGCGAGATGTGATCGAAGACGAAGATGCGGTCGGCGCCCGTCTGGTCTTTGAGAAGCGCTTCCGCCTCGGGGTAGTAGCGCGCCCGCACCTCGGCGTCGTCGAAGAAGTCGCGCACCTCGCTCTTGCGGCGCGCCACGGCGAAACCTTCCGTGTCGAGCGAAGCGCCCGCGAGAATGGGCCGCATGTCGCGGATCGTCATGCGGTGCGGGTCGGGCGTCGTGTTGGTGCGCGGGATGCCGGCCGGCGGCTCGTAAGCGTAGTTGCGCGCGCGCTCGGCCATCGGCGCGAGATAGTTGAGCTCGGCCTCGACCGCGGCAAGCCGAGGCGCGCTCGGCGCGCGCTCGAGAGTGGTGGCGCTGTCACTCATCTCATGCCTCCTCGCGACGCCGCCCGAGTATAGCGAATCGCGGCCATGCGAGAAATGCCAAGGCGGGCGGGGTCATATGACGCACGAGCGGCACCATCGCGCGCGAGCGGCGTTCTCCTTCGTTCGTTGCAAGGAGACTGCACGATGA
>Ga0335078_10001584_pt1 | contig 34246 bp, 23 predicted proteins | sample Lox_Sample_32_FD_206711 | JGI IMG/M metagenome (GOLD analysis project Ga0335078, IMG submission 206711) | Soil microbial communities from Loxahatchee National Wildlife Refuge, Florida, United States - Lox_Sample_3.2 | ecosystem: Environmental > Terrestrial > Soil > Wetlands | place: USA...
ACCTGATCGGCGCTGATCTTGCGCTCGTTCAGCGGCTTCAACACCACGAACATTCGTCCCTGATTCAGCGCGGCATTGCCGCCGACAAATGCCAGCACGTTCTCCACTGCCGGATCCGCCTTCACGATGCGGATGAACTCGTTGGTCTTCTCGTGCATGCCGTAGAACGAAACGTCCTGCTGGCCCATGATGGTGCCCATCAGGCGGCCGGTATCCTGCTGCGGGAAAAACCCTTTAGGTACTTTGATATACAGGAATACGTTGAAGAAAACCATGAGCACGGCGACGGCCAGAATCAGGCGCCGGTGCCGCAGCACCCAGCCCAGCGAGACCTTATAGCCATGATTCATCCAATAGAAGCCGCGCTCGCTCATGCGGTAGAGCGTGCCGTGACTGCCGGGGTCGTGCGCCTTCAGGAAGCGCGCGCAGAGCATCGGCGTCGTGGTCAACGACACCACCAGCGAGACGGCGATAGCGGCGCTGAGGGTGACGGCAAACTCGTGAAAGAGCCGGCCGACGATGCCTCCCATCAGCAGGATGGGGATGAACACGGCGACCAGCGACGTGCTCATGGAGACGACCGTAAAGCCGATCTCGCGCGCGCCCAGCAATGCCGCCTGATAAGGCTTCATGCCGCCTTCTACGTGGCGCATGATGTTTTCCAGAACCACGATGGCGTCATCTACAACAAATCCGGTGGAGATGGTAAGTGCCATCAGCGACAGGTTGTTGAGCGAATAGCCGCACAGATACATCACGCCGAAGGTGCCGACGATGGCCAGCGGCACGGCGACGCTGGGAATCAGCGTGGCGCGAATTTCGCGCAGGAAAGCAAAGACGACCAAAACGACCAGGATGACGGAGATGATCAGGGTGCGCTGCACATCGCTAACCGAGGCGCGGACCGTGGTCGTGCGGTCGAGACCGATGTCAAGATTGATGCTGGGCGGCAGCGATGCTTTCAGGAACGGCAGCGCCGCGATCACGCGATCAGCGGTAGCAATGACGTTCGCGCCGGGCTGGCGGAAGATCACGATGAGCACGCTGGGCTTGCCGTTGAAGCTGCCTGCGTTGTAGATGTTGGAATACGAATCCGAAACCTCAGCGACGTCGGTGAGGTGAACCGGCGCGCCGTTGCGATAGGCGATGATGAGGTTCTTATAATCTTTCGCGCGAGTCAGCTGATCGTTGGCGCGAATCATCCACATCTTATTGCCGTCGGTCAGCGCGCCCTTGGCCTGATTGGCATTCTGAGCCGCGACCGCCGTGCGCAGCGCCTCCAGCCCCAGGCCCATGTTGTTCAGCAACTGCGGATTGGCTTCGATGCGCACCGCGGGCTGCGACGATCCCCAGACGAAGACCTGCCCCACGCCTTCGACCTGCGACAGCTTCTGCCCCATGATGGAGTCGGCGGCATCGTACATCTGGTCCTGGGTCAGAGCATCGGAGGTCATCACCAGGATGATCACGGGAGCGTCAGCCGGATTGATCTTGCGATAAGTGGGATTGCTGGGCAGGGCCGGCGGCAGATAATTCCGCGCGGCGTTGATGGCGGCCTGAACATCGCGCGCGGCCGCGTCGATGTTGCGGTTCAGGTCGAACTGCATGGTGATGCCGGTCGAGCCTAGCATGCTGGTCGACGTCATCTGATTGATGCCGGCGATGCGGCCGAATTGCCGCTCCAGGGGCGTTGCCACCGACGAAGCCATCGTCTCCGGACTGGCGCCGGGCAGCGCTGCGCCGACGGAAATGACCGGGAAGTCGATCTGCGGCAGCGGCGCCACGGGAAGGCTCATGTACGCCAGAGCGCCGGCCAAGAGCAGAGCAATGGTCAGCAGCGTGGTGGCTACGGGCCGCGCGATAGCTGGAGCAGAGACATTCATTGCGTCATTTTCACCACGGAGGCACGGAGAACACGGAGTTGATTTTCATCAACGCTGGCGCGGTTGTTTGTATTCAATGCCTGATTCCTCCGTGCCTCCGTGGTGAAAACTAATCCCCCGTGGCCTCTGCCGGCTTGGGCGTACGCAGATGTCGCAGCGCCGTCGCCAGCCGATCAAACCACAGATAAACCACCGGCGTCGTGTAGAGCGTCAACACCTGGCTGAAAATCAATCCGCCGATGATAGTGATGCCCAGCGGACGCCGAAGCTCCGACCCGGTTCCCGAGCCGAGCGCCAGCGGCACGGCGCCGAACAATGCGGCGAAGGTCGTCATCATGATCGGGCGGAAGCGTAGCAGGCAGGCTTCGTAGATCGCATCTACCGGCGCCTTGCCTTCCTTGCGCTCGGCTTCCAGCGCGAAGTCGATCATCATGATGGCGTTCTTTTTCACGATACCGATCAGCAGGATGATGCCGATCAACGCCATCACGCTCAAGTCCATGTGGAAGAGCGTCAGCGCGAGAATCGCACCCACACCGGCGGAGGGCAGTGTCGACAGAATCGTGATCGGGTGAATGTAGCTCTCATATAAGACGCCGAGGACGATGTACACGGTCACGATGGCGGCGAGAATCAGCCAGCCTTCATTGGCCAGCGATGCCTGGAAGGCGCGAGCCGTACCTTGGAACGCCAGCTGAATGCTGGGCGGCAGGCCGAGCTCCGTCGCCGTCTGCTGAATTGCTTTCACCGCATCGCCGAGGGATGCGTCTTTGCCCAGGTTGAACGAGATGGTCACCGCCGGGAACTGTCCCTGGTGGTTGATGGTCAGCGGGCCGGTAGTCGTCTGCCAATGCGCAATCGCGCTAAGCGGCACCTGATTGGCGCTGGCAGCTAAAACGTTCGTCGTGGAATTCAGGTTCTGGGGCGCGCCAACGATCGCCGTATTCCCGGACGATGCGGGGCTCTGTCCGCCGCCCGCCGGCACGTAGATGTTATTCAACGCATCGGGATCGGTGCTGAACGAGGGATCGACTTGCAACACCACGTGATACTGATTCAGCTGGGTGAACATGATCGACACCAGCCGCTGGCCGAAGGCGTCGTAGAGCGTGTTGTCGATGGCGCTGGCGGTGACGCCGAGACGCGACGCGGTGCTGCGATCGATGACCAGCGTCGCCTGCGCGGCCTGGTTCTGCTGATCGGTGGCGACGTCGCGCAGCTCAGGCAGCGTCTTCAGCTTCTCGACCATCTTTGCGGTCCACTGCCGCAGTTCCTTGGCGTCGGCGTCCTCCAGCGTGAACTGGTATTGCGTGCGGCTGACGCGATCTTCCACCGTCAGGTCCTGCACCGGCTGCATGTAGAGCGTGATGCCTTCCACGCCGGCAACCTCCGTCTGCAGCCGCTTCATGATGGCGGTGACGTCGTCGTCGCGCTCGTCCTTGGGCTTGAGATTGATTTGAATGCGGCCGCTGTTGGGCGTGGTATTGGTGCCGTCAACGCCGATGAACGACGACAGGCTCTCAACGTCTTTGTCCTTGAGAATTGCCGCCGCCAGCGCCTCCTGCCGCTCGGTCATGGCCTTGAAGGAGATGCTCTCGGGCGCGTCGGAAATGCCCATGATCACGCCGGTATCCTGCACCGGGAAGAAGCCCTTGGGCACCACGATGTACATGTAGATCGTGGCGATTACCGTGGCGATGACCACCAGCAGCGTCGCCGTCTGATGGCCCAGCACGAACTTTACCGTGCGGCCGTAGAAAGCGATGGTGTTGTTGAAGACGCGCTCCGACCAGTCATACAGCCTGCTGTGCTTCTCCTGATCGCGCTGCCGCAGCAAAAGCGAGCACATCATCGGCGTCAGGGTAAGAGAAATCAGCGCCGAGATCAGGATGGTCGTGGCCAGGGTGACGGCGAACTCACGGAAGAGGCGGCCGACGATGTCGCCCATAAACAGCAGTGGGATGAGTACGGCGATCAGCGAAACCGTCAGCGACACGATGGTGAAGCCGATCTGGCCGGCGCCCCGCAGCGCGGCTTCCAGCGGGGTGTGACCCTCTTCGATGTAACGATCGATGTTCTCGATCATCACAATGGCATCGTCCACGACGAAGCCGGTGGAGATGGTCAGCGCCATCAGCGAGAGGTTGTCGAGCGAGTAGCCCAACAGATACATCACACCGAAGGTGCCGATAATCGACAGCGGCACCGTGATGCTGGGGATGATGGTCGCCGACAGGGTTCGCAGGAAGAGGAAGATCACCATCACGACCAGCGCGACGGTCAGCATCATCTCGAACTGCACGTCTTTGACGCTGGCGCGGATGGTGTTGGTGCGGTCGGTCAGCACCGTGACTTTGACCGACGCCGGCAGGTTGGCCTGCAGCTGCTTCAGGCGCAGCTTGACGCTGTCGACGACCTTGATGATGTTCGCGCCCGGCTGACGCTGGATGTTGAGGATCACCGCCGGCGTGGTATTCATCCACGCGGCCTGATTCTCGTTCTCCGGCCCGATCACCACGCTGGCCACATCCGACAAGCGCACCGGGTTGCCGTTCTTGTAGGCGACGATGCTGTTCGAGTAGTCCTGCGGGCTCAGAATCTGATCGTTGGCGCCGATGGTGAACGACTGCCGGTTGTCCTGCAGCTGGCCCTTGGCCTGGTCGATGTTGAGCTGGCCGATCACGGTGCGCAGCTGCTCCAGGCTCATGCCGTAGGAAGCCAGCGCGGTGGGATTAGCCTGGATGCGAATCGACGGCTTCTGCCCGCCGCTGATGCTGACCAGGCCGACGCCGGGCAGCTGCGAGATCTTTTGCGCGAAGGTCGTGTCGGCCAGGTCTTCCACCTGCGGCAGCGGCATGCTGTCGGAGGTCATGGCCAGCGTCAGGATGGGCGCGTCGGCCGGATTGACTTTGCTATAGATGGGCGGCGTCGGCAGATCGTTGGGCAGGAAGGTCTGCGCGGCATTGATCGCGGCCTGCACTTCCTGCTCGGCTACGTCGATGTTCTCTTCCAGATTGAACTGCAGAGTGATGACCGAGGCTCCGAAGGAGCTGCTCGAGGTCATCTGGCTGAGGCCGGGAAGTTCGCCGAATTGCCGCTCCAAGGGAGCGGTAATGGATGAAGCGGTGACGTCCGGGCTGGCGCCGGGGTAGAACGTCACGACCTGGATGGTCGGATAATCGACTTGCGGCAGCGCCGATATCGGCAACTGCTGATAGGCTACGAGGCCCACCAGCAGCAATCCCACCATCAACAGCGAAGTCGCGATGGGCCGAAGAATAAACGGCCGCGAAATACTCATGTCTGCGATCCGATCGTACCGCCGGTCGAGCTGCCGGTGCGCTGCCTGGCCGGAGCCTGCGGAGCAACCTTCATGCCGGCCGCCAATTTCTCCTGACCGTCGGTCACCACGCGATCACCGGCTTGCAAACCGGATTGGATGACCACGGTGGTCCCTTGTGTCAGCTCGATCTTTACCTGCCGCATCTGCACCGTGTTGTTGCTATCGACAACGTACACGTAACTGCCATCGGGACCGCGTTGCACTGCGCTGGCGGGCGCGGTAATCGCATCCTTGCGCGTCTGCAGCAGCAGGTGAGCATTGACGAATTGATTCGGCCAGAGTGTGTTGTCCTGATTGGCGAAGGTCGCCTTCAGCTGCACCGTACCGGTGGTTTGATCGATCTGATTGCTGATCGTGAGCAGGGTTCCCGTAGCCAACTTCTGGGTGTCGTCGCGACTGTAGGCGTCGACTTCCAGCGGTCCCAGCTTCATGCGCTGTGCCACTTGCTGCAACTGATCTTCGGGAATGGTGAACACCAGGGATATGGGATGCAGCTGCGTAACCACGATCATCGCAGTTCCGCTGGCGGCCGTAACGTAGTTGCCCGGATCCACCAGGCGCAAACCGATGCGCCCGTCGATCGGCGACTTGATATAGCAATAGGTCAGGTTCAGCTGCGCATTCTCGATAGCAGCCTTGTCGGAGGCGATGGTGCCTTCATAAGTGCCGAACGAGGCTTCCAGCGTGTCCAGATCCTGCTTGGCGATTACGCCCTCCTCGTAGAGAACCTTGTTCCGATCGTACTGAGCTTTAGCATTGACCAGCTGAGCCTGGTCCTTGGCCAGATTGGCCTTGGCCTGATCGAGCGCGACCTGATACGGCCGAGGGTCGATGACCAGCAGCAACTCGCCGGCGCGAACGTCCTGGCCCTCGCGAAAGTTCACCTGCATGATCTGGCCGTCGATCCGAGTCTTGATGGAAACGGTGTTGAGCGCCTGCACCGAACCGAGGCCGACGATGTACTCGTTGAAATCGCCCTGCTTGACGGTGGCGACTCCGACCGGCACAACCGGCGGGGTGGTGGGCTTGGCGGCCTTGGCCGACTGCGAACTGCAGCCGCTCAGCACCGCGCAGATGGCCAGCGCCATCGCCACAACCAGGCAAGCTCCCCAGAAGGCCCCGCCTCTACGCCTTCCGAGGGCCAAGAACGCCCCTGTCTTCACACACTCCTCCTCGCTACAACTGGTCACCGCAGACCACGGAATGCACGGAATTTTTTTAAAAAAATACCTTCCGTGATTTCCGTGCCTTCCGTGGTGATCTCCTCCTGCGGACAGGCGAAGAGCTAAGGCCTGCCCTACGGGACGTGCGCCAGGCCCGAGCGTTACCGCTACTCGTCCATTATGACCCGTAACTGCAACCGGATGCACTGGTTGCAGTACTATTAGATCACTACTTATTAGACCGGATGGGGTGCCCGACCGCAGTTAAGAGTAGGTGAAGGAAGGTTAAGAAGTGTGAAGGCTGACAGCACATCTCGAAACAATTCTTCACCGCCGCCGCGACGGGGAAAAGGCAAAATGAATGCAGTGAATCGCCTGCTCATCGTCGATGACGATCACGCCCTCGTCAACCTGCTGAAGCGCTTTCTGGAAGGCGAAGGATTCCGCGTGGACGCGGCCTACGATCACGCCTCCGGCTTAAGCGCCGCGATGTCGCGCGAGCACGAACTGGTCATTCTGGATGTGATGCTCCCGGGTGGGACCGGGTTCGAACTTCTGAAGGCGCTGCGCCAGCAGTCGTCCGTGCCAGTGCTGTTGCTGACCGCGCGCGGCGAAGCGGTCGATCGCATCCTCGGCCTGGAAATCGGCGCCGACGATTATCTCGCCAAGCCTTTCGATCCTCGCGAGCTGGTGGCCAGGATTCGCGCTATCTTTCGGCGCACCCGCGAAGCAGCCGCACCGGCCCCATCAGGCGAACACGAAGAGAATCTCGTGGTCGGCGACATCAACATGTCGCTGGCGACCCGTACCGTTACTTGCCGCGACGTTCCTGTCGATCTCACTTCAGTCGAGTTCAATGTTCTGGAGCTTCTGCTGCGCAACGCCGGCAATGTGGTGACACGCGAGCAGATCGCCGAAGTCGCGCTGGGCCGCCCGCTCAACGCCTTTGACCGCAGCGTCGATGTTCACGTCAGCCGCCTGCGTAAGAAGCTGGCCAGTTGCCCGAGCGACGATGATCCTAGCTCCGCCGCGGCTCGAACCGGCGCAGACGACCTGATTCGCCCCATCCGCGGCGTCGGCTACTTCCTCGCAGCCGAAACGCCGGAGAAGAGCCGGGTATGAATCGCCGCCTGTTCTGGAAGATCTTCCTGCCCTTCTGGGTGGCGCAAGCACTGCTGCTGGGCGCGCTGTATCTGCGCGTTCACTACCGCATCACCTCCGAGCACCCGTGGTGGATCCAGCCTGAGCGCCGCGAGATGCCTGTGCTGGCCAGCCTCGCTGCGCAGCGCTTCGAGCAGCAGGGTCAGCCCGGACTGTCGCAGTTGCTGGATAGCCTTGCGCTGCAGAATCGCTCGCAATTCTGGCTATTGGATTCCGCCGGACGCGAGCTCTCGGGCCGCCCACTGCCTGGGCAGATCGCACGAGCAGCGGTAACCGCCGAGCGCAAGGAAGGTTTGTACAGCTCCTATGAAACAAACGTACTGGCCGCGCACACCACGACGGATCGCGGGCAGTACTTGCTGATCGCGGAACTCACCCCGCCGCCCCTGCGCGAGCGCATCCCGGGCGACCTACTTTGGACCTTGAAGCTGGGAACGATCTTCTCGGCGCTCATGTGCCTGGTGATCGCGCACTACCTGACCAAGCCCATCGAGCGCCTGCGCGATGCGACGAATGAACTCGCGCGCGGCAATCTCGACATTCGCGCCGGCGAGAATCTGGGTAATCGCCACGACGAAATTGCCGACCTGGTGCGCGACTTCGACACCATGGCCGGCGAGCTGCGCACGCAAATCCAGAGCGAGCGCAATTTGCTGAGTGGCGTCTCGCACGAGCTGCGCTCGCCGATCGCGCGCATCCGGCTGGCGCTGGCGCTGGCTCGCGATGCCGGCGACGAGGAGCGCGCCGAGATGCTGAATCGCATCGAGCAGGACACGATCCAGCTGGACTCGATGCTGGAGCAGATTCTGGCGGTCGCGCGCCTGGAGAGCGGCCAGCAGAAGCCGAAGTTCGAGCAGCTCGCGCTCAACGAAGTCATCGACGACGTTCTGGACGACGCCAAGTTCGAGGCCGCTGCCACCGGCGCCGAGATTACCTATCGCCCCGCGGCGGAGATCAAGGTAAATGGCGATCCCGGCCTGCTGCGCAGCGCTGTTGAGAACGTCGTGAGGAACGCGATCTTTTATTCAGGCGAGAATGGGAAGATCGAAGTTCGTCTCGACAAAGCGAACACGGAAGCCGTCGTTTCGGTTCGCGACAACGGACCAGGTGTGCCCGAGAACGCGCTGCCACTGCTGTTCAAGCCTTTCTATCGCGTCGACGATTCGCGCGGCACCAACACCGGCGGCATGGGCCTGGGCCTTGCCATCGTTCGCAACGCAGTCGCCGTACACGGCGGCAGCGTGTTCGCGAAGAACGTCTCGCCCCACGGCCTCGAAGTCGAGATCACCCTGCCAACGCTCGCGCCCCCTCCCGCCGGGCGGCGCAGCAGTTCGCAGGTGAAGCTGGCGCAGATTAGCAATTAGCGATTAGCGATTAGCCGTGGGCCCCGGGCCGTGAGCTTTTTGGCTTTTGGCTCGGCTTTTGGCTCGGCTTTTGGCTTTTGGCCCCTGGCTTCTGGCTCCTGGTTTCCCCCTTCTGCTGTCATCCCGACCGAGGGCTTTAGCCCGACCGAGGGATCTGCGGTTCGCCACGAACCCGAGGGACGATTGCGCCCGCAGTAAGAGCTACAGCGCGTCCGCCCGAGTCTCGCGAAGCGAGACGGAAGAGCTTAGCCCAGCCTTTCAAGGCTGGGTAGGCGTCCATTACGAACCCGAGTCCCGTAGAGACGGCAGGCCTTTCGCTGGAACTTTTCATTCGCTGACGGTGCCTAAGTACACAAATGGCTCGGATGACGCGCAGAAAGCTACTCGCGATCGCAGCAATCGTACTTGTTTGCATACCTGTCGCTCTTTATGCGTTTCTCTTCGCTCTGCAGGCGTACTCGGTGTGGCAAGCGTCAAGAACGCTCGACCGACTCGAGGCGTTGAGGATCGGGGATCCAGCAGAGGATTTCGACAAAGCAGTCCGACTCTGCAAGTCCGGGTACGGTGTTTACGGTTTAACCGCCGGCGCCTACCGTCCCAAATACCTTTGGGACCACATCTACAAGCTTCCACAGGAGCTGGCAGACCAGGTCCCGTTATTGGCCAGTCGCGTTGGATTGCGATGGTGGGATTTAACAACATCCGCAACCTTTCAAGAGGGCAAAATCGCCACCGTTTCGACGCGTCTTTGGGTTGTAGGGCGTTATGAAATGCTGGGCGCCCATTGGCAGATCGCATCAACTGTACCGTCGTCTGAGCTACTCGACGCCAGCAAGGATATTCCCACTTACATGAGATGGTTTCACATAACCAGCATGCCCAGTGGGGAGGGCTTCAAAATTGACGCCACAGCCCGGACCTCTGAAAAGGAGCTAAGCGCTCGGCGAATCAATCGCACCTGCCTGATATCGTCTCGCGGCTGTGATGGGCTTTGCGAAATGCTTCCGGACGCTGTTCCCGTCCTTGAGAAACAGGGCCGAACTTGGGGTGGTTGTACGGGCGCGCCTGCGTCGCACTGTGACTTGAAATACGACCGATGTCGTGGGCATTTATCCGCCGCCAGGTAATTCGCTACGAATAGCTAACAGGCAATCGCTGTTTGCTAATCGCTAACTGCCGCCTCTCTCACTGACATCCCTTCCACTCGCGTGATAGCTTATCCCTTCCGGAAATGAACGCCATGTTCACCAACGACCTCCTGAAGGGCAAGCGCATTCTCATCACCGGCGGCGGCACGGGTATTGGCCGCGCCATGGCCGAGCGGTTTCTCCAACTCGGCGCAATCGTTTACATCTGCGGCCGCCGCGCTCCCGTCGTCGAGCAGACGGCCAAGGAACTCGCGGCCTCAACCGGCGGCACGATTGAAGCCTTCGCGTGCGACGTCCGCTATCCCGAGGACGTCGATCCGATGATCGAGAAGCTCTGGGCCAAAGGCCCGCTCGACGTGCTGGTGAACAACGCGGCCGGTAACTTCCTGGCGAAGACCGAAGAGCTTTCGTCAAATGCATTCGACGCGGTCATCGGCATTGTGCTGAGGGGCACCATCAACATGACCCTGGCCTGCGGCCGCCGCTGGCTCAAGGAACAGCACAAGGGCGTCGTGCTGAGCATCGCGACCACCTACGCCGACACAGGCTCCGCCTACGTCGTCCCCAGCGCGGTTGCCAAGGCGGGAGTGGTCGCGCTGATGCGCAGCCTCGCGGTAGAGTGGGGCGGACGCGGCATTCGCACCGTCGCCATCGCGCCGGGAGCGATTCGCACCGAAGGCGCGTTCTCGCGCCTGCTGCCGACGCCGGAACTGGAGAAGGCGCTGCTGGATCACAACCCGCTGCACCGCTTCGGCACGCTGGACGAAATTGCTAACCTGGGCGCGTTCCTCATCAGCGATCAGGCGGGGTACATCAACGGCGAGATGGTATACATGGACGGAGGCGAGATGCTGGCCGGCTCCAGCAGCTTCAGCTTGATGGGACGCCGGATACCGGATGCGGCCTGGCAGATCATGAAGCCGAAGAAGGGATGACAGGGCCGACCTTTACGCCGGGCCTGTGAGGATTTCAGGGTTTGAACGAGCTTTCGGCTGATGGTCTGGAAAAGCCGGGTGGAGCACGCCTTCAGGCGTGCATTAGAGCGCGGTAGAAGACGATGCGCTTTAGCGCCTGAGGTACTGTTTTGCCTCAGCGGCTAAAGCCGATTTGAGGGAAAGCCCAAAATGCACCGCTGAAGCGGTGCTCCACCCTTGCGCTGTTAATGTTGTTGCGGGCCCGGATTACATAAGCAATCCCATGAGCGAACGCATCGCCATCTCCGATCTCGGGCCGCGCGAAGTCCGATCGCCGCTGCGCCTCGATTCGCTGGGCCCCGTCGAAGCCACCTTCATCCTCGACGAGATGCACTACCGCAACCCGCTTGAGCTCGGCGAGTCGACTCAACTCTTCGAGCGCGCCGGTCCGCGCGAAAGCCTGTTCTTCGATCCCGGCAAGACCAAGGTCGCGATCGTCACCTGCGGCGGCTTGTGCCCCGGACTGAACAACGTCATCCGCTCGGTCTACCTGCAGCTGCATTACCACTACGGCGTGCCCGCGGTGATGGGCATTCGCTATGGCTACTCCGGCTTTTCGCCGGAAGCCTCCGCGCCACCGATGTGGCTCAACGCCGACATCGTCAACGACATCCACCAGCGCGGCGGCACGCTGCTGGGCACTTCGCGCGGCCCGGTCAGCCCGGACATCATCGTCGATTTCCTGGAGCAGCGCGGCATCAACATCCTGTTCACCGTCGGCGGCGACGGCACGCAACGCGGCGCGCACGCCCTTGCCGAAGAGATTCAGCGCCGCAAGCTCAAGATCGCGGTGGTCGGAATCCCCAAGACCATCGACGACGACGTGCAGTACGTCAACCGCTCCTTCGGCTACTTCACGGCCATCGAAAAGGCGAAAGAGGTCATCGACTCGGCGCACGTGGAAGCGCACTGCGTTCACAACGGCATCAGCATTGTGAAAGTGATGGGACGCGACTCGGGCTTCATCGCCTCGGGCGCGACGCTGGCCAGCCAGGAGGTGAACTTCACGCTCGTTCCGGAGGTGCCGTTCAAGCTGGAAGGCGAGAGCGGACTGCTGGCGGTGCTGCACCGGCGGCTGCTCCAACGGAAGCACGCGGTCATCGTCGTCGCCGAAGGCGCGGGGCAGCACCTGATGCCGCCGACCGAGGAGCGCGACGCCTCGGGCAACCTGCTGCATCGCGATATCGGGCTCTTTCTCCGCCACAAGATTCGCGACCACTTCGAAGCGCAGCGCTTTCCGGTGGTCCTTCGCTACTTCGACCCCAGCTATTACATCCGCAGCGTGCCGGCAGCGACGGTCGATTCCGTGCTGTGCGATTCCTTCGCGCGCAATGCGGTCCACGCGGCCATGGCCGGCAAGACGGACATGATTATCGGCCTGCAGCATGGCGTGTTCATTCACGTGCCAATTGCGATGGCGACGACGCAACGCAAGCGGCTGTCGAATGAAGAGTGGGCAATGGTGGTGACCGCGACAGGGCAACCGGACCTGACGTAAGTCTCACCACGGAAGGCACGGAAATCACGGAAATTTTTTCCTTTCATTCCGTGCCTTCCGTGGCTTTCGTGGTCAGAAAGTTCTGCGGCTGCGAATTTCTATTGCCAACTGTGGTTCTTTTCTTCTGCGAGCCGTTGATTGCCGTTCAGCGCCGTCTATAATCCCGGCCATGAAAAAGCTTTTGCCGCTGCTTCTCGTCATGGTGTTCGTGATGTCGATGCCGGCGTTCGCGTCGTCGAGCCATCACCATCACAGCCACCATCACAACCATTCCAGTCACCATCATTCTTCGCATCACACGAGCTAACGCTCTCAAGCTGTAGCGCGAGCGATGCCAACTTCCAGGCCGGCGTGAACGTCACCGCCGGCTTTGACTTGTCAGGATCACTCCGGCCGGGTGCCGATGACCGCCATCATGCGGCCGGTCTTGCCGAACTCCTCACGATGGGAGAAAAAGCGCGTCGTGTCGCAGGCGGTGCAGCCCTCGACAACGCTGATGTGCTCCTCCCGCAGGCCGGCGTCTTCCAACTGGCGGCGATTGGCTTCCACCAGGTCGAGATGAATCTCCGGCCCCAGGTCGCCGTGGCCGGGCGCGCGCTGGTTCAGGAACAGCAGCGGATAGCGCACATGGATAGCGTTGGAGTCGAAGACCTCTTCGAAGAGATCGTCGGCGTAGGAAAACTGCGACTCGAACTCGGCGCGGACTTCGTGGCCGACCCGATAGCAGCAGCGACGGATGCATGGGCCGATGGCAGCCCGCAGATCGCGCGGCAAAGTGCCGAATTGATGCCGCATCTCGCCGACCCCTTTCTCCACGATGCGGGCCACGGTCCCTCGCCAGCCTGCATGAAACGCTGCGACGACGCGCCGCTTCACATCGACTACCAGCACGGGCACGCAGTCGGCAGTCTTGATCGCCAGGAGCAAGCCGGGAGCGTTGGTGATCAGCCCGTCGCCGGTGAGCGGTTCTTTCGCCGGCGCGCTCACGCGATGCACCATCGAGGAATGAATCTGCTTGACCTGCAGCAGCGGCCAGGGATCGCCCTTGGAGTCGGTCGCGTGGACAGCCGTCAGAAGAGCTCGGCGATTGCGCTCGACGTTGTCCCTGGTGTCGTGCTGGGTGAGGCCGAGATTCAGCGTCGTGCCGCCGTAGCAGGTTGAGACACCACCTTGCCGCGTGCTGAAGCCGTGCACCAGCCAGGGCAAGGTCGTGAAGACGGGGGCGCGAAGGATTTCCAGCGCGCCGCCAGGCGAGAGGCGCGACGAGCGGGTGTCGATTAAGGATTTTGGATTTCTACGGGGAGCGGGCACAATTCGATTCTAGAGCAGTGCCCCAGGTCTCGCGACTTTCGAGACCTGGGCAAGTCCTCACTGAGGTAGCTTGTCGGCTTGAACACTGGGAGCCGTTCCTCCCGGGTCTCGAACAGCGCGAGACCCGGGGCACCCGGCGGATGTTGGAGCATGGCTGGAGCACCGCTTCAGCGGTGCAGTGTCAGGTTCAAACAGGAATCGGCTTTAGCCGCTGAGGTAGAGCGTGACCTCAGGCGCGGCGGAGCGTGTTCAAACGTAGAGGCGTGCTGATGACTCTCCGCGCAACTTGTATGCCGCCGGCTGAAGCCGGCTCAATAAACAACCCAAGCTACACGCCGGCCTGAAGGCCGGCACTACCCGAACCCCAATTACCGTGGCAGTTACAATCCAATTCAAATGCTGCTGTACTACATCACGGACCGCAGGGCATTCGCCGGGGGCGACGCTGCGCAGCGGACTTCCCTGCTGCGGAGGGTCGCCGATGCTGCGCGCGCTGGTGTCGACTACATCCAGCTGCGCGAGAAGGATCTGGCGTCGCGCGAGCTCGAACGTCTGTCACTCGAAGCGATACGAGCGGTGCGGGACAACTCGGCCGTCACCAGGCTCCTGATCAACTGCCGCACCGATATTGCGCTGGCCTGCGGTGCCGACGGTGTTCATCTGGCGTCCAACGAACTGCCCGCTTCTACCATTCGCGCTTTATGGAAAAAGTGCAGCGACCGCGAGCCGGCCGTCGGAGTCTCGGCGCACGCGTTAAAGGATGTGCAGCGCGCCCAATCGGAAGGCGCCGACTTCGCCGTATTGGCGCCGATCTTCGAGAAAGTGCAGATCGGCGCGAAAGGCATTGGTTTGGATGCGCTGCGCGAAGCGTGTTCAGCAATGTCGTCAGAGCGCTTTGCCGTATTGGCGCTCGGAGGAGTGAATCTCGCCAACGCTCCCGATTGCCTTCAGGCCGGGGCTGACGGAGTCGCGGGAATTCGGCTGTTTCAAAGCGGCAATCTCAAAGAAACAATGAAGCGGCTGCGCAAGTTGTAAGCCCTTGCCCCGCGCCTATCGTCGTCCCTCCACGTCGCGGGCCAACGCCCTCAGCAGCATGTTGATGAGTGAGAGCACGATCGCTCCCACAAGTGCCGGAAGGAACCCGGTCACCACAAAATTCGGCCGCAGCAATGACGACGCAAACATCAGCATCAGCGCGTTAATCACCCACCAGAAGACCCCCAGCGTCAGGATGGTCAGCGGCAAGGTGATGATCTTCAGGAACAGGCCGAGCGTGGCATTCACCAAGCCGATCACCAGCGCCGCGATCAGCGCCGCGCCGAAGCCGCGCACATGAAACCCCGGCATGAATTCCGAAACGATCAGCAGAGCGATCGCGCTCAACAACCAATTCAGCAGCAGACGCATACCTGTCCTTTCACCGAATTCCAGTACGTAAGCGATGGGAAGGTTATGAAAACAGTTCGTCAGGCCTTGGTTTCATGAATGGCGCGTTCCAGCGTTTCTCGGATCAATCGCGTGTAAGGGATCCCGCGTGCCCTGGCCTTCGCCTTCAGGGCTGCGAGCATAGCTCCGGGGACGCGCATATTGATCTGCTCGTCTTTTTTCTCAAATTCAAAACGCGCCGGTTTGAACTGCGAAAAATCGAGCTCCGACAAATCCTGTGACAGGAACTCTTCCGCTTGCTTATCGCTCTTCAGTCTGGGCACTCTCTTCTTTTTCATAGGCGGCAATTTCCTTAGATGCTCTCCAGCACCGCCTTCAAGTATTTCCAGAATCCCTGCACGGATGAGATCTCCACGCGCTCGTTAGGGCTGTGCGGGCCGACGATGGTAGGCCCGAACGAGACCATCTGCATCCCGGGATACTTCTCGCCGATCACGCCGCACTCCAGCCCGGCGTGCATCGCGATCAGGTTCGCGGGATGCCCGAAGACCTTCTCGTGCACCGATTGCAGCTTGCGCACGATGTCGCTGGTGGGCTCCGGCTTCCATCCGGGATAGCTGCCGGTGTGCTCGATCTCGAATCCGGCCAGACGGCACGCGGTTGCAACCATACGCGCCGCGCCGTTCTTGCTGCTCTCGATGGCGCTGCGCTGGCTGGTAACGATCTCGATGACATCGCCCTTGGTCGCCACCATCGCCAGGTTGGTGGAGTTCTGCACCAGGCCGGGGACGTCGGGACTCATGGCCAGCACGCCGTGATGCAGCGTGGCCAGCAGATGCACGGCTTGCTTGGCATCGTTCGCATCGATGGCCTGCGCCGGGCGCTCTACCTTCTCGACTGTGACCTGCAGATCGGGATCGAATCCGCCAATGTCGGCCTTGTGCTCGTCGCCGAGTCTGTCGATGAGCTTTTGGAGTTCCGGTTCGCGCGCCGCATCCAGAACGATCACCGCCGACGCCTCGCGCGGAATCGCATTCTGCGCGCTGCCACCAGTGAGGTTCGCGATCTCGACCGGCAGCGTTTCCATCGCCGTCTGTAATATGCCGGCCAGAATCCGCACAGCATTGCCGCGCCCCTGATGGATATCGACGCCCGAGTGACCACCTTGCAAGCCCGAAACTTTAAGCCGCCAGCCGGTGTCGCCCTTGGCATCGCGCAGCGTGACCTTGCGACGAGCCGTCGTCTTCACGCCGCCCGCACAGCCGATGCAGATCGTGTCTTTCTCTTCATTGTCGAGATTGAGAAAATATTTCGACTTCAGCATTCCTGGCGGGAACTCTGCGGCGCCGGTCAGCCCGGATTCCTCGTCGATGGTGAAGACAAACTCCAGCGGGCCGTGCGCGATATCGGTGCTCTCCATCACTGCGAGCGCGGCCGCCACGCCCACGCCGTTGTCCGCTCCGAGAGTTGTGCCGTCCGCCTTCAACCAGTCGCCGTCGCGCTTCACCTTGATGGGATCGGTGTCGAAGTTATGCGCGGTGCCTTCGTTCTTCTCGCAGACCATGTCGAGATGGCCTTGCAGCAGCGCCATGGGCGCAGATTCCCGGCCAGAATGCGCGGGCTTGCGAATGACGGTATTGCCAACCTTGTCGTGCGTCGCTTCCAGCTTGTGTTTCGCGGCAATCGACAATACGTAGTCGCGCGCAGCCGCTTCTTTCGTTGAGGCGCGTGGAATCGCCAGCAACGCATCGAAATGCTTCCACAACTCCTTCGGTTCCAGCTCAGCTAGTGCAGGTGTCATAACACGCTCCAATGAATGCACAATAATCGTACACGAGGGCGCGCCACTGGCGAGTCGGAGATCCTGCCCCTTGAGCGGCCGGAGTTCTCACCACTGAGAACACTGAGAGCACAGAGTTGTGGAATCTGTGTTTTATTCCGTGTGGATTTCTTTTCTCGGCGCTCTCTGTGCCCTGTGGTACAGATTTTGAACTTGCGCTCTCACGTAAGCGGATTCCCGTTCCGAAACTCGCGACCCATTCTGTGCTCGCCGTCACTGTTAGGCCGCAAGCAATTGCGCTAAGGTCGAACAGGATCGCTTCCAAACGGTAGGTCACAGCAGCGCGCAATCGGCATCAGCCCGACGATGCGGGCGCGGCGATCCGCAATCTCCCTCCTGCTGCCGCATGACTTCGGCAGCAATCCAAGACCCGAAATCTTCGGCTTCGTTGCCAGATGAGTACGCTCCATCGGCGCACCGTGCGGCGCCATCCGTCAGCGGGGAGGTCGTCGAGATGTCCGGGAGAGGCCGTCACGCGCGCTTTGCTGTCATCACCATCCTCATGGTTCTCACCCCGCTCCCCGCGATCGCGCAGACGCTGATCACCACCGTCACGGCCGGCTCGTATCCGGTCGCGATTGCGATCAACCCGGCGAGCAACAAGATCTACGTGGTCAACCAGAGCAGCAACAACGTCACGGTTATCGACGGCGTGACCTACAAGACCAACACGGTTCTGACCGGTGGTGCGCCGAACGCGGTCGTCGTCAATCCCGCTACCAACAAGATCTATGTCGCCAACGGCAACGGCGGCAGCGTCACCGTAATCAATGGCGCGAACAACGGCACAACAAGCGTCTCAGTTGGAGCATATCCTGTCGCGGTTGCGGTGAATCCCGTCACCAATAGGGTTTATGTCGCGAATAACTACGCGAACACTGTAACCGTAATCGACGGTGCGACCAATCACACCACCACCGTCAACACCGGAAGCAATCCGATTGCGCTGGCGGTTAACACGGCGACTAACAAGATCTACGTCGCCGATAACAGCAGCGAAGACCTGACCATCATTGACGGGGCAACGAATTCGACGACCCGGGTGGGAGTTGGAGTTTTTCCGCGCGCAGTTGCCGTCAACCAGTACAGCAACAAAATCTACGTGGTCAATTACGGTTCCAACAGCGTCTCGGTCATCGACGGCGCAACTCTTTCCATCACCGACGTCGCCGTGGGATCGTCTCCGTCAACCGTCGCCCTCGACTCCATGCGCGGCGAGATCTATGTGGCCAACACTAAAGATGGAACGGTCACTATGATCGACCCGTCGAGCCTGGACACTACGACGATTGCGGTGGGCACTTATCCCGAAGGCATTGATCTCGATCCCATCGCCAACAAAGCCTACGTCAGCAGCTTCACTTGGAACGGCTCGGTCACGATGGTCAGCGGCAGCAACGATTCCACCAGCTCGGTTCTGGTCGGCACGTATCCGACGGCAGTCGCCGTCAATTCGCAGCTGCGCCAGGTGTATGTGGTGAACAGCGGCGGCAACAGCGTTTCGGTGATCGCTGGAGGCACGTCCGATCCGCTGCAGTTCGTCCCCGCCATTCCTTGCCGCATCGCCGACACGCGTAAGCCGAAGGGCCCGTTCGGCGGGCCTTCCATCTCCGGCGGAGCTTCGCGCAGCTTCGCCATTCCGCAGAGCAGCTGCAACATTCCGGACACAGCTCTTGCCTACTCGCTGAACGTCACCGTCGCTCCGTTGACAGGCTCGCTGAACTTCCTGACTGTCTGGCCTACGGGCGAATGGCTGCCCAGCATTTCCACCCTCAACTCGCCCGATGGCCGGGTCAAAGCCAACGCGACGATCGTTCCTGCGGGAGCCGGCGGCGCGGTCAGTGTCTATGCAACCGACCTGACCGATGTGATTCTCGACATTAACGGCTACTTCCAACCTGCTTCTAATCGAACGCTGCAGTTCTATCCGCTGGCGCCGTGCCGCGTCTTCGACACGCGCGGTGCCTCCGGAGTTCTTGGTGGCCCGGCTCTCGTCGGCGGGCAGCCGCGCACCTTCCCTGTGCTCTCCAGCAGCTGCAAAATTCCCACCAACGCGCTGGCTTACTCCATAAACTTCACCGTCGCTCCGGTGAACGGCAAGCCTCTGGGATATCTCACAGTCTGGCCGGTGGGACAGAGTCAACCCGTCGTCTCCACGCTGAACAATCCGACCGCGACGGTTGTGGCCAACGCAGCGATCGTTCCTGCGGGTACGAATGGAGCCATCGCCGTGTATGCCGACAAGAACACGCAGCTGATCGGCGACGTCAACGGCTACTTCGCGGCGCCAGCGAACGGGCTTTCGTTGTACCCGGCTTCGCCGTGTCGCGTCATCGACACGCGCTCGTCAGGGGGAGCGTTTGATGGCCAGCGCCACCCGCCGGTAAATGTTGCTGCCAGCCAATGCCTGGTTCCTGGTTCCGCGCAGGAGTACATCTTCAATGCGACCGTCGTGCCTTCGGGATCGCTGGGATACCTGACGCTGTGGGCCGACGGCACTACGATGCCGAGCGTCTCGACGCTCAACGCGACCGATGGCATGGTGACGTCGAACATGGCGATCGTGGGCAACGCCGATGGCAGGGTCGATGCTTACGCCGCCGGGTGGACCAACCTCATCCTCGATATTTCGAGCTACTTCGCGCCATAGGGTTGTTGGATGGGGGACGACCTTTATTTCGTTCCGCTCTCCGTGATGGCAAACTCCTGCCCAGGGACCGGCGCGAGGAACGGGATCACGTATGCCTTAACCCCGAAGTTACCCGTCTTCCTGGCTTCGACGACGCCCTTGTACATGAACTGCCCCATCTGAAACGAGGACGCCTTCAGGTAAAAGACATACATCCCATTCTGCGAGTCGCGCAGTGTGACGATGTCGGGCGTGAGGTTCTTGATCACCACGAGAATCTCTCCGCCCATGTCTTCGTCGGGCTCGGCGGCTTTGGCTTTCTCGCGCGCTTCGTCAGCTTGAGCAGATTGAGATTGGGAAGATTGCGACTTCGTCTCGCCCTCGTGCTTCGATTCTTTTTCGCGCTGCTCCCTGGCTTCTTTATTAGCCTTCGGAATCCGGAATGCTGGAATCAGCTTCCGCGCTTCATCCAGATTTGTTGCTGGGTAGTTGCCGGGCAGCCACAGCGGGTCGGGCAATGCCTGCGGTCCGTCGAGACCCTGGTACAGCAGCGACAGCTCACCCTGCTTCACATCGCGCGTGTCGGGACGCAGGCTCACCTCGGCCACCACCATGGGAAACGCGATCGCCTTCGCTCCTTCGGCGACGACCAGTGGACGCAACCCTGCTGCCGTACGATCAGGAACGGCGAGGTAAACACTGTCCAGGGTCTCAGCGATTATCGCGGCGGGACGCTGTTCGAAGGCCGCGAAGGTCTTGTGGGCATCGCCACTGAAAGGCCCGCGGACGATGCACAGCTGGCCTTTCACGCAGATTGCCGGCGCTGTGTACCACGTCGGCCGCTTCGGCTTGGGCGAGTTGGGCAGGCTGATCGCCTTCGACACCTGCACGCTTGGGTTGCCGGTTGGATGGAAGAGTATGGCCAGTTCGAGTTGTCCCGGCGGAATCGTCAGCACAATCGGCCCGCTTGCCGGACGCGGCGGCTCGCCCGACATCTGGATCGTCCATCCGGCCAATGTCGAAGCCGCTCCCGACGGCGCGAACGGCAAGGCAATTCGCGTGACCGTGATTCCCGGCTGCGATTCGTAGTCGGCAGGATCGTCAACCATGCTGCCCGAGACGCGATCGCCGGGACGAATCTTCGCTGGAAAGATCAGCCCGACTTCCTTCACGTTCCAGCCTGCCGGAGGAGTTGCCGAGGGCTTGGGCGGCACGATCTCGAGAGGAGCGGCAGCCGGTACTTTCTCCACCGGCGTCTTGTTCAGCTGTGCCGCCTCCCGTGCCTTTGCCAGCTGCTGCGTCACTTCGTCCTGTGTGAACTTCTTCACCATCTCGGGCGTGCCGGACGATTCCTCAGCCGCCGGGCACTGGAGGTGCACGTAATCCTGCTTGGGAACGTTCCAGTCCGCACAGTGGTAGGTGTTGTTCAGCGGCTCGTGAACCAGGCGATGCCCCGCCGTCTGCTTGCCCGACTCGTCGAAGACCTGCACAAACTCGCTTGTGAAATTGGCGTTGTTGTCGTAGGTATTGCGCGTGACCTTGTGAACTTTGCCGTTAGGCCAATAGGAAGTCGCAGTCGAGTTGGGCACGTAAGCTCCGGGCGGATACTCCAGAGCTTGCTTTTGCAGGAGCTGGCCATCGGGACCGATGGTGCGAAGCTCGACCACCTTGCCTTCCGCGTCGTACTGCCGCTCCAGCTTGCGGCCGCCGCCCGCGTCCTCTACTACGGTGCGTTGGGCCAGCACGGATAACGAGCCAGCTAAAAGCAGCACTACGATCACGAGTAGTCGATCAACAAACGGACACCAGGAGAATTGAGTCCGCAACCATGATTGGTTTCCCATTTGGAGTTTCGCGGAGAAGGATTAGTGCTTGTGATTGCTATCGTGACACCCCAAATCCCGGCAGGCAGTGCAGTGTAACACGGCAAAAAATGGTTATCGCGCTTCGTATCCAAAAACGAAAGCCGTTGTGGCCGCGCAACTACTATCGTTTTCGTTGACACTCTGCGCGTTGACGATTTACAGTTTGATCGCCCCGGCGGTTGGCATCGTCCTCCTCCTGCCCAGTGCAAAAGTTCACTTGCCCCCACAAGTGACAAGCTTCACCACAAAATACAAAGAAGGAATGCACATGAAAGCATCGCCATCGTTCCCTGGTCGCGGCAGCAGCGCCGCGCTTCTCACCTTTGCGCTCGCGTTGACTCTGGTCATCACCTGCGCGGCTCCGGGCCACGCTCAATCGATCTTCCGGCAGCTCAGTCAAGATACCTTCACCAATAGCAGCAGCCAGCACCAAACCGAAGTCGAGCCGGGTGCTTTCGCCCGCGGACCGGTCATCGTTGCCGCCTTTCAGGTAGGCCGCATCTACGATGGCGGCGGCGCGGACATCGGCTGGGCAACTTCGCTCAATAGCGGAATCTCCTGGACCAACGGCTACCTTCCTGGCTTGACCCAGAACGGCCCAGGCGGCGGACCAAACAGCGCGGCCAGCGATGCCGCTGTCGCTTATGACGCCAAGCATGGCGTGTGGCTGATTTGCACGCTTCCGATTGGCAACTTCGATACCGTCGCCGTTAACTCCTCGACTGACGGTATTCACTGGAACAATCCCGTGTACGTCATCCAGAACCAGGACGCCGATAAGAACTGGATCGCCTGCGACTCCACGCCTTCCAGCCCTTACTACGGCAACTGCTATGTCGAGTGGGATAACCCCGACGTCGGCGACCTGCTGTACATGAGCACCTCGCATGACGGCGGCCAGACCTGGAGTGCGCCACAGACGACGAAGAACAGCGATTACGGAATCGGCGGCAATCCCGTGGTTCAGCCCAACGGAACCGTCGTGGTTCCTTTCGGCGACTTCGACGGCGGAATGTCGGCGTTCGTCTCCACCAACGGCGGCCAGAGCTGGAATGGCGCCATCCAGATCGCTTCGGCCCCCAGCCATGGTGAAGCCGGCGGTCTGCGCAGCGCAGGCTTGCCTTCCACCGCCATCGACGGGGCAGGCACGGTGTACACCTCGTGGTCCGACTGCAGCTTCGAGAGCGGCTGCAGCGCTAACGACATTGTCTACAGCAGCTCCGCCGACGGAGTGCACTGGACTTCCAAAGTCCGCATCCCGCTCGATCCCATCGGCAGCGGCGTCGATCACTTCATCAACGGCATGGGAATCGATATCACCACCTCGGGTAGCAGCGCCCACATGGGCATGACCTATTACTACTACCCAGTCTCCAACTGCGGGAACAACTGCCAGTTGTACGCCGGCTTCAGCCTGACCACGAACGGCGGCTCCACCTGGACCGCAGGCCGCGCGCTGTCGAGTTCGATGCAGCTGAACTGGCTGCCCAACACCTTCTCCGGCTACATGGTCGCCGACTACGTCGCGACGGTGTTCCCCGGCGGAGGACGGGCCTTCCCGATCTATGCCTGGGCCCAACAGCCGAGCAATGGTCTGTTCCACGAGGCCATTTATACCTCGTCCTATGGATATACCAAGGACGAGATGAACGAGCCCGAAATGAGTTCGGCGGGCGAGAAGCCGATGCCGGGCATCGAGTCGGATCACCCGGCGCGCCAGCGTGGCGACGTCGACAACCTGCCACCGAGCCGCAGAGGGCCAGAAGTTCCTTCACCCGAGAGGGACTAAGGACTCACGGCGCGTTTGCATTCACCTGAAATAAGAAGGCCGCCGGCGCACCTGCGCTGACGGCCTTTGTCATCAACCAAAGATCCGCGATCCTACGACATCTTCACAAACGCCCAGAACAAACAACCCGACAGCATGATCGACACCGGCAGCGTCAGCACCCAGGCCATCAGCAGGTTGCGCACGGTTGCCCACTGCAGGCCGGTTCCGTTGGCTGCCATCGTTCCTGCCACCCCGGACGACAGCACATGGGTCGTGCTCACCGGCAGTCCGAAGTAGTCGGCGGCTCCGATCGTCGCCATTGCGGTAATCTCGGCGGCCGCACCCTGTCCATAAGTAAGGTGGTCCTTGCCGATCTTCTCGCCGACCGTGATCACGATCCGCTTCCAGCCGATCATCGTGCCCAGTCCCAGCGCCAGCGCCACCGCAACCTTCACCCACGTCGGGATGAACTTGGTCGCGTGGTCGATCTGCTTTTTGTACTTCGCCAGTACCGCTTGATCGGCGGCGGAAATATTCGTGTGCCCCGATTTCTGCATGATGCGCAGCGCTTCGCTCACCAGATACATATCGTTGCGGAAGTTGCGAACCTGGTCCTGCGGAATGTAACGCAGCTCTTTGTAGTTGGCCACTTCGTCGGAGATGCCGTTGATCATCTCGCGCAGCGCCAGCACCGTATTGTCGTTGAAGTTCTTGGTCCGCACGTAAGCGGAAACATCGTCGCGGGGATCGCCGACCACCGCTCCCGGCTTTACATACTTGTCGAGAACATTGGCCGCCTGTTGAGAAATAGCGATGAACTCCGCCGACTGCTGCGGCGTGATGGCATGGTTCAAAGCGTAGGCCGTCGGCACCGTGCCGATCAGGATCAGCATGATCAGGCCCATGCCCTTCTGGCCATCGTTGGAGCCGTGGGCAAAGCTGACGCCGGTGCAGGTGAGAATCAGCAGGCAGCGAATCCACAACGGCGGCGGAGCGTCGCCTTCCGGCGCTTTATAAAGCCGGGGATCGCGAATCGTGATCTTCGACAGACCAAGCAGAAGCGCAGCCATGGTGAATCCCACAATTGGGGAAAGCAGCAGTGACTTGCCCACGTTCGCCGCCTGTCCCCAATCGACGCCGCTGGTGGCCGTGTGCGCCTGCATCAGCTGATTAGCAATACCCACGCCAATGATCGATCCGATCAGCGTGTGCGAGCTCGAGGACGGCAGGCCGAACCACCACGTCCCCAGGTTCCAGATGATGGCCGCCGTAAGCAGCGCGAACACCATTGCGAAGCCCGCGCCGCTGCCCACCTGCAGTATCAACTCGACCGGCAGCAGCGAGATGATGCCGAAGGCGACTGCGCCGGTGGACAGCACCACGCCAACGAAGTTCCACATCCCCGACCAAGCCACTGCGATATGCGGGTCCATGGAGTGGGTGTAGATAACGGTGGCCACTGCGTTGGCCGTGTCATGGAATCCGTTCACAAACTCGAAACCCAGCGCGACCAGCAGCGCTACTCCGAGCAGAATGTACGGGAAGATCGACGGCGCGTGGACCACCGACAGATCGGAGATCAGGTGGTAACCGGCGTAGACGAAGCCAATGGCCAGTACCCCGACAAAAATTGCGCTTCCGATCTTGCCGGGAGACCTGGAAAGTTTTGCGTGTACTGCACTTGGCGCTGCAACAGGTGTTTCAGCCGGTAACGGCGAGGCGGTCGCCATGGTCAGTCCTTTTCCTGCAGAAATGTAATGTAATTGCGGAGAGCGACTCTTCCGTCCCGAAAGGTACTATGCCGTTCTGTGTTGAATCATTAAAAGAATGTTAATGGCAGATGAATTTGCGGCTTTGACTGGGCGACGCGGCCGAACTCGAGTCGGACGACCCGGCACCGCGCGTCATGCCCTCGCTCGCCGTCGACTGCGGCGCGTACAGCATGCAATCGAGCGCCCTCGGCGCGACACCATAAGAAAGCCCACCGCTTCAGCGGTGGGTAACGCGATCATTCACGAGCCCCCGGGGACGATACCCCTAAATCAGGGTCTTATCCTCCCCGTGCCCGCCGATAATGTCTTCGCGCCTTCTGCCGATTGCCGCAGCTCGTCATATCGCACCAGCGCCGGCTGCGATTACGGCTGTGATCAAGAAACAGCCACTCGCAATCCGGAGCCTCGCAGAAACGCACGATTCCCAACTGCTCGGAGGTAAGCAGATCGGCTGCGGCCTGTGCCATTGGCCATAGGATACGGTCGAGAAGATTGCTCTCGTTTGCCCGCCACTCCCAGCAATAGCCGCCGTTAGCGCGCGACAGACTGCGATGCTGCAACGCCTTTCGCGCGAAGCCGCCGATCAGGTCCAGGTCAGATGTCGTCGCCGATTTGCCTTGCGCGATCGCGGAGAACGCGCGGTAGATCGCTTCCCGCAGTTTGATCGCTTCCGAAAAACTCCGTCGCGCGCGACTACCGTGCTGTTCCGCATAGCTCAGGAGTTCGCTGGCTTGTCTCGGCGAAATGATTTCGGATTGCCGCGCAAACGAAAGCATGTCGCGGTACCCCTCGAGATGATCCTTTCTCCGCTCAGGATCGTCGCGCCGGCTGACGGTGTTGGCGAGATCGAGCGCCAGCTGCCCGCCGGTCAGATCGAATTGAAATTCCTTCGCCACCACCACTATTTTAGACGCGCCTGTCGAGTCCAGCGGCACATGCCTCACGCCGCCTCATCCACCTGTGCGGCCAACTCCCGTTTCTCGCCCGTGCCCCTGCTGATCAGGAACACTGCCGTCAACGTCACGATCCCCGCCAGGATCACACGTGAATTCAGGACCTCGCCCGCCAATAACCATCCCAACAACACCGCAATAATCGGATTGGCGTAGGTGTGCGTCGACACCAGCGTCGGCGAGCAATGATCCAGCAGCCACGTATAGGTGGTGAACGCGACAATCGTGCCGAAGACAATCAAATACAGCAGCGCCCACACGGATCGCGCGCTCACTCCCTGCAGATGGGCGCGGGTTATCTCTCCGCTGACCAGAGACGCGACGAACAGCAGAGCCGACCCGCTCACCGCCGCCATCCCCGCCCGCGCCACCGGATCCCGGGGCAGCGCCGGATTGCGCGAATAGATCACGCCGCACGCCCACGTGATCGCACTGATCACAACCACGATGCAGCCCAGCAGCATCCGGCCGTGGCCGGCGCCCGGCTCCGCTCCCATCAATAACCCCACCCCGACGACACCTAGAACCAGCCCGGCAATCGTCTTCGCTGTCAATCGTTCCTCGCGGAGGACGAGCGCGGACAGGATCGTAATCCAGATCGGTTCGCTGGCAATCAGCAATGCCGTCAGGCCTGACGGCACGATCGTTTCGGCCCAGTGCAGCCCGCCGTGGCTGATCACGAAGTACAGAATACCGAGCACAAGGCTGGCGCCCCATTCGCGCCGTGTGGGGCGATAGCCCCGCCAGTACACCCAGGCGAAGATCGCCGACCCCGCCACTCCCTGACGGACCGCCACCACCAGCAACGGTGGAATCGTCTCCACCGCATAGCGAATTGCCAGATAGGTCGACCCCCAGACCACGTAGATCACGAAGAAGGCGAGAAGCAGCGCGATCCGGCTGGGCCGTTGGGTTATCGTGGCTTGGGAATTTACCATAACAGCTTGACCTAACCTTCATAATCGATATTACGGGTTATAATGATACCACGTTCCGTGAATGACAGCCTCATTACGTTCCGGGCATCTGCCTAGCATAGCTTCGGCCCGTGTTAATCTCTTACCAATATGTAAACCGATTAGTCGCGTACCATCACCTGCAACTAACCTGGCTGTAACTCCATCTCATATTCAAACAGGGCGAGAAAGAGTTGCTTTGGAGATCAAAAAGATTGTTCGGGCTTGGGGCTGCATCATTCGCGGCCAAGCTCCGCTCCTTTCCATCGAAATCACGCGCGAATGCCCGCTGCGCTGCCCGGGCTGCTACGCCTACGAAGACGCTCACCTGGGCGGCACCAACCTGCGCAGCGTAGCCGATTTCAAGGGCGAGCAACTGATCCGCCGCGTACTGGCGCTGGTCGATGAGCATAAACCGCTGCACCTCTCCATCGTTGGCGGCGACCCGCTGGTCCGCTATCGCGAGCTTGAGGTTTTGCTGCCGCAACTCTCGAAGCGCGGAATCCATACGCAAGTAGTGACCAGCGCTTTCCGGCCCATTTCGCCGTCTTGGGCGCAGATCCCCAACCTGCGCATCAGTGTCTCGGTTGATGGCCTGCAGCCGGAACACGATGCCCGCCGCAAGCCCGCGACCTATGACCGCATTCTGCGTAACATTCAAGGCCAGCATGTCGCCATTCACTGCACCATCACCAGCGCGATGATGCGCAAACCCGGTGATCTTCGCGAGTTCGTCACCTTCTGGTCGGCGAATCCTGATGTAGAAAAGATCTGGATGAGCATGTTCACACCGCAGCGTGGAGCGCACCCGATTGAATGTTTATCGCAGGACCAGCGCCGCTCAGCGGTTGAACAGCTGCTTCAACTGAAGCCCGATTTCCCCAAGCTCGACATGTCCGAGGACATGCTGCACGAATACCTGTCTCCTCCCGCGTCGCCGAAGGATTGCATCTTCGCCGGCACCACCTTGTCCATCACCGCTGACTTGAAGAAGCGGATCGAGCCCTGCCAGTTCGGCGGCGATCCCGACTGCTCGCAATGTGGATGCGCCGCATCCATGGGCTTCGCTGCCATCGGCCACACCCGGCTGGTTGGACCGCTCACCGCCGGACACCTCTTTCGCGGCTCGATAGCGATTGGCAAGATGTGGCAAGGGATCAAAGGCGACCGAAAACGCGAGGACGATCAGCCCACTACAAACGAGGACCGCGATGAGTTGGTGAAGATCGCTAGCTAAGGATTAGCTCTACATCTCCCATAGGCATTGCCCGCCACGATACATCGAGATCAGGCCGTCTTCGCTGATCTTCAACACCGTGCCATAACGTGAAGCGGCAATGGCAGCGGTGGTGCGTCCGCCTTCGACCGTACGGTTCATGGCTTCTTCTGTGGAGTGATGATGCAGGATGGCACCGAATGCCAGCAGATTGGAATCGGGGCAAAGGACAACGGCGCCATCAATGCGCGCGATGTTTTCCAGAACCGTCGGCGGCACGTCAAGAATACTTTTGTCGCGCAGTAAATAGTGCAGCTGATCCTTGCTGGTGACGCCGTCGATCGCGCCGTCCTGCAGATGGTCGAGCAGATCCGGCTGAGATACCAACTGCGAGACCGATTCACGATCGTCCAGCACCACGAACAGCGCGCCGCGGCGGCTCTCCGTCAGGTTCAGCGCAACCGCAAACAGGCGCTCCGCCAGTTCCGCATTGCCGATCGCCTTCTTCCACAACCCATAGCGATGGCGTGCATCCACCAGCCGCCATTTGCCGTCGAGGAAGCGGAATACCGGCACGCCGTCGGAATGAATTTTGATTTCCCCGTTGGGCGAGAGGATGAGGCAGATGTGCCCCCCGCAGAGCGTGGCGCGGCAGTGATCGGTATAGGAAGACGCTGTGGGAACGGCCAGCGGCATGTCACGATAGGGCTCCGCCCATTCGTGTACATCGATCAACTCCGCCAGCAGACCATCCTGATCGACCAGCGCCAGTGTCCGCAGCCCGTCGCACAGACGATGAAAACTGCGGATGCTGGTGAGCAAATGCGAGTAACGCAACGCCTGTTGCGGCGTTTGCGGCGGGTCATGGCAAGGCTCCGGCATCGACCCAAAGAGCAGCACCCCGGTCGCGATGCGCCGATTCTCGTAGGTACTCATGCTGCTGGTGCGCAGGACTTCTATCGCGTCGGCCACGCGGTCGGGCAATCCGGCAATGGCTTCGGCACTGGCGTGCGGCGTGGGATCGAGAAAGGCCGAGACGAAGCGATCTTCGGGCAATCCGCGAAAAAGCTGAAAGCTCTGCGCGGCCAGCTCCTCGTTGGTCAGCAGCTGATATCGCGCCGACAGCACCATGCCGATACTGCGCAGCAGGCGCCGCTCGTGATCCGACAGCTTCGAGCTGGAGGTGAGCGTGTAGCCGCTGCCCATCCACTCGAACTCCACCTGGCCGCCGCTGGGAACCGCGCCCAGCAGGCCCGGCATCTGCTCCGCTCCTTGCGACACGCGCTCCAGCGTCGCTCCCGGAAAGAAATAGCCAATGCCGTTCTCCAGCAGATCGCTGTAGAGCCCGCTCAGGAAACGCGTGCGCTTCTCCAGAAAGCGGCCGCCGACGATGGAAGGATTACTCATGCTCATATCGGGGAACGGGACGCGGACAATCATCGCCGGAGTCTCGCCGGCAATTCCAAATACACAATAATGGATGCGCCGCGCCCGCCAATGGACGCGATCCTATCCGGTGCCGAGGCGATTAGCGGTTAATGATTGTTACGTCGCCGCTACCGTTTGCGCCGCTTCGATCTTGGCTTCTCGCAGATAGCGCGCGGCCTCTTCCGGCGGCGTGGGATTCTGATAGAAACCGGTTCCCCACTCGAAGCCCGCGATCTTCGTCAGCCGCGGCATAAACTCCACGTGCCAGTGGTAGTAGTCCATCGATTCTTCCTGCACCGGAGCGGTGTGGATGACGAGGTTGTACGCCGGATTGTCGAGCACCTGATCCGCACGCACCAGCAGATTTTTCAGCGCCCTTGCCAAGCTCTCGTACACCTGCGAAGAGGAATTCTCGAACGCCGACTCATGCCGTCTCGGCAGAATCCAAGTCTCGAACGGAAAGCGCGGCGCGTAAGGCGCAACCGTCAGGAAGCCGTCATTCTCAGCGACAACGCGAACGCCAGCTTCGGTCTCCTGCCGGATAATGTCGCAGAAGACGCAACGCTCCTTGTACTTGAAGTATTGCTTTGAACCTTCCAGCTCTTCGACTACGTGTTTCGGCACGATGGGCAGCGCGATCAATTGCCCATGCGAATGTTCCAGAGTCGCTCCGGCAAGCTGGCCGTGGTTCTTGAAGATGAGGATGTACTTGAAGCGCCGGTCCTTCTTCAGATCGAGGATGCGATCGCGAAAGGCCCAGAACACGTCTTCAATACGCTTCTCCGAAAGCGCGCTGAGCGAGATATTGTGATCGGGGGTCTCGACGATGACTTCGTGCGCGCCGATGCCGTTCATCTTGTCGAACATGCCTTCAGCCTGGCGATTCAGGCTGCCTTCGATGCCGAGCGCGGGAAACTTGTTCGGCACCACGCGCACGGTCCAGCCTTCGGAATTCGGCGAAGCGCCATTGGGACGATAGGCCAGCACCTCCGGCGGCGTCTTGCCTTCGTTGCCGGTGCAGAATGGGCAGAAGCCGCCCTTCATCTTGACCGGTTCGCGAGTGAAATCGGAAGGACGTTTGGCGCGGTCGGTGGAAATGATGACCCATCGCCCGATGATGGGATCTTTGCGTAATTCAGGCACGGTGGGGCCTCTCCTGCGGACTACTCTATGTTACCGCTTCTGAACATCGGCGAACTTCACCAATCACTTTACGGGTTCAACCGCTGGCAGCGTGCCCACCATCTTCTCCACATCGCCAATCTCTTTGGGAACACTGGATGACAGGACCTCAGGTCCATTCGCGGTGATGAGAATAGTGTCCTCCACCCGGAAATGCCAGTGCTTGTCGGGAAACTCGACGATCGGCTCAACCGTGACCACCTGGCCGGCCTTGATCGGGCCCTTGGGCATCAGCACGTCGTGCGTTGCCAGTCCGACGAAATGTCCTGGCCAGCCGTACCATTGCGACGCGATTCCCTCGCGCTCGAAGACCTTCTTGCCCGCAGCTTCGGCTTGCTCGTAAGTGTTGCCGACCTTCAGCATATCGATCACCGCCTTCTGGCACTCGAGATCGACGTTGTACCACTTCGCCTGCTCGGGAGTGAATTTGCCGTCGATGGCAAAGGTGCGGGTGATGTCCATGGTCATGTGGTCGAGGTCCGCGGCGAAGTCGAAGACCACAACGTCGCCGGCGGCGATCTTGTTGCGATTGAAAAAGTAATGCCAGGTGTTGGCGTTCACGCCCGAGCCGACAATCGCGGGATATGCCAGCCCTTGCGCGCCGGAATTGCGGAAGACAAACTCCGCCTCGGCTTCGATCTGGTACTGGTACATGCCGGGATGCGCCATCATGATCGCCTGCTTGTCGCCCTGCGCACTGATGCGGCCATTGCGGCGCAATACTTCAATCTCCGCCGGCCGCTTGATGTTCCGCATCTCGTCGATGGCGCCGGTCAGATTGCGGAAGTTTGCCGCGGGGTAGCGCTCGCGCAGCTTCACGAATTCACCGCGATCGCCCGGCAGCTCCTGACCGTACGAATTGTTGTACTGGTCGGCATAATCGCGACCGGTCTCGAAGCGGGCGCCGTCAGGCTTATCGGCAAAGCCCAAACGCAGCCAGAGGTCGTGTTCTTCTCCGCCGCCAAACAGGTAGCTCAAATACCCGTCAAGAACCGGCAACGGCAAGACCGCCGGATAGCCCAGTTCTTTCTGTTTGTCCTTCGGCATTGCGAGCAGATTCGCTCCGTAGATCTGCACTTCCCGCGGCTCCTGCTGCGGCTCGAAGATCATGACCATCTGCTTGGCAACATCCATCAGCATCACTGCGCCGGGATCGCCCAGGCCGGTGTAGTAGTAGAAATCGTTGTCCTCGCGATAGTGATTCGAGGCAGGAACTTCGGTCTTGGCGAAGAGCAGGACGTAGCCAGTCTTCAGCTTCGCCGCGAGCTCGGTGCGGCGCGCCGCAAACTCCTTCGGCCCGCCGAGGTCGTTCATGGCCTGGATGTCGGTGTATTGAGCCTCGGCAAACGCACCGCCGAGAACGATCAGGAGAGAGAGAGTAAAGCCAAATTGTCGTTTCATGGCGTACTGCAGTGTAGTCGTTGCAGACGGCGACCGCAATTGAGACGTGACGATTTGCCCAGGAGTTTGCTGATTTCGGGAATCGTGCGCACGAACAGTAGGCGTAGCGCCGGCCCACCGGCCGGCTGTGGGGCAGGCGTCCTCGCCTGCCTATTTGCGCCGGCCAGAGGCCAGCGCTACAGCCGCCCGGAGGGCAGCGCTACTCAGCTTGGGACGTTCCTTAGGCTCAGGCGCCTGTGGGCTTGCCTAGCGTGCCTGCCTTGTTCATCGTCTTGCCGGCAACGATCTCGATGCACTCTTCGAGTACATCGATCGCGATGTCGGCCTGCTCTTTAGTGACGATGAGCGGCGGACAAATGCGAATGCTGTTGGGACCACATCCCAGGAACAGCAGTCCGCGCTCGAAGGCAAGCTCCACGATTCGGTCGCGTTCTACACCGCCCGGAGTTTTCGCCTTTTTGTCGGTGACGATCTCGACTCCGATCATCAACCCGCGTCCGCGCACATCGCCCACAAAATCGAGCCGCTTCGGCCAGTCGGCGATGCGCTCCATGATGTGCTTCCCAACGACTTCGGCGTTCTTGATGCCTTCGCGTTCCAGAACGTCCATCGTTGCCAGCGCCGCCGCGATGGAAACCGGATTACCGCCGAACGTCGACGCATGCGATCCCGGCACCCAATCCATGATGTCGGCCTTCGCCATCATGACGCCCAGCGGCATGCCGCTGGCAATTCCCTTGGCCATGCAGACGATGTCCGGCTCGACGCCGGTGTGCTCGATCGCCCACCATTTACCCGTACGTCCTGCGCCCGACTGGACCTCATCCGCGACCAGCAGAATGCCGTGGCGATCGCAGATCCGCCGCAGTTCCTGCATGAACACGGTCGGCGCGACGACATAACCGCCCTCGCCCTGAATCGGCTCGACAAAAATCGCCGCCACTTCCTCGGGCGCCAGGGTCGTCTTGAACAGCTTGTCTTCTATGAAGCGGGCGCAGCCCAGCGCGAAAGCTTCTTCTTCCTGCGGGCTCCCTCCCACACATCCCCGATAGACATCGGGATAGCGAACGTGCGTCACGCCGGGAACCAGTGGCGCAAAGCGACGCCGCTGCTGCGGCTTTGAAGCTGTCAGCGACAGCGCGCCCATCGTGCGGCCGTGGAATGCACCGAAGAACGCGATGATGTGCTGCCGCTTGGTGTGGTAACGCGCCAGCTTCAGCGCAGCTTCAATCGCCTCGGCGCCGGAGTTGCCGTAGTGAACCTTGTGCGGCCCTTTCATGGGAGCTACTCGCGAGAGCCGCTCGCTCAGGGTCACCATGTTCTCGTAGTAGAAATCCGTGCCGGACATGTGGATCAGTTCGGCAGCTTGCTTCTGAATCGCGGCTACCACCTCAGGATGGCAATGCCCGGTAGACGTCACTGCAATGCCGGCAGAGAAATCCAGGAACTCGTTGCCATCGACATCTTCCACGATGCAGCCGCGACCGCGCTGGGCCACCATGGGATAGGACCGGGTGTAGGACGGCGAGATGGACAGCTGATCGCGATCGACAATGCGGCGCGCGTTGGGTCCGGGTAGAGCCGTCTTGATGTGAGGACCGGCAACGCTAGTAATGGTATTGGCTGACATGTTGTTTTCCTCCAAAAGGCTGGCGGCACGGTTGTGTGCCGAGCTCTTGTCGACCCACCAGCGCAGTCTGGTTCGACCCGCGCCTGCGTGGGAGAACGTTGGGAAAACGGGGAGCTAGTCGCCGGAAAAGAGATTGGGGCGGACCATGCTCGGAGCCAACTTGGAGTCAGCCCGGCTGGAGATGTGCGGCTGCCAAGTCCCGGCTTTGGATTCTGACCATGCAGGAGGCACACCATGACCCGTGTTTACTTGAATGGCCGGATGTGTCCTCGGGCGTGTCACAGCAGCACTCCTCACTTGATTATAGCCAGCTTTCAGGCGTAGCGTAACCCCAAGAAACCTATCCATTGCAGGAGCGACCTGCGGATATGC
>Ga0335078_10001585_pt1 | contig 34241 bp, 27 predicted proteins | sample Lox_Sample_32_FD_206711 | JGI IMG/M metagenome (GOLD analysis project Ga0335078, IMG submission 206711) | Soil microbial communities from Loxahatchee National Wildlife Refuge, Florida, United States - Lox_Sample_3.2 | ecosystem: Environmental > Terrestrial > Soil > Wetlands | place: USA...
CGCAGTCGCGGTTGTCACTGGTCAGCAGGTGGGACTTTTCGGAGGTCCCATGTTTGCGATCTACAAGGCGCTGACGGCCGTCAGACTCGCAGAGGAGGCCACAGCCGCCGGGATCGACACCGTTCCTATTTTCTGGCTGGCGACTTATGATCACGATCTCGCCGAAGTGAATCATGTTTCCCTGCCGGGGCCGGATGGGGCGTTGCAAGTCCTGATGGCGCCAAGCCATGGCATTCCCGGAGCGCCTGTCAGTACGGTCCGTCTCGGCGACGAGATTCTGCCTGTGTTGGAGCAGACTGCGTTGCTGCTGGGCGAGACCGAAGCGACCAAGCTCATGCGGGAGACGTATCGCCCCGGCGAAACTCTCGGGACGGCTTTTGCGCGGCTCTTTGCGCGGCTGTTCGCGGACTGGGGCGTAATCGTGCTCGATGCCTCTGATGCCGAGCTTCACCGCGTGGCCGAGCCGATTTATCATGCGGCTATCGAGCGGGCTGACGAGCTCGCGGAAGCGCTTCTCGCGCGCGGCAAAGCTCTCGACGACGCTGGCTACTACCAGCAGGTGAAAGTCACCCCCTCGTCGGTTTTGGTCTTCACTCTCAAGGATGGCGCGCGAACTGCGATTCATCGTCGCCAGAGTGACGGCCATGAGTTCGCGATTGGCGCCGAGGCGGATGCAGAAAGGATTTCTCAAGCGGAATTGTTGCGGCGTGTGAGTTCCGCGCCGGAGCAGTTCAGTCCCAACGTTGTGTTGCGTCCGATTGTGCAGGACTACCTCCTGCCCACGTTGGCGTACACGGGCGGGGCGGCGGAAACCGCTTATTTCGCGCAGGCTGGCGCGGTGTACGAGCGCCTGCTCGGACGCGTGACGCCAATCGTGCCGCGGTTTTCAGCCACCATCGTCGAGCCCAAGGTGCAGCGCCTGCTGGAGCGGCACGAGATTACTGTGCTCGACGCATTCGATGGCCCAGGTGCTTTGCGCGAGAAACTCGCGGCTCGCGGCCTTCCCGAGGACCTGCAGGCTGCCTTTGATTTAGCGAAGAAAGCGTTCGACTCGAATCTGACGACGATCAAAGAAAAACTGGCCAAGCTCGACCGCACCCTGGTCGACGCCGCCGATACGGCTGGATCGAAGATGCAGCATCAGCTTGAGAAACTCTATTCGCAGGCAGGGCGCGCCGAGGCGCAGAAGAGTGAACTGGTCAGCCGCCACTCCGAGACCCTCAGCAACGCGCTCTATCCGGAGAAGGGTTTGCAGGAGCGGGGCGTCGGCGGCATGTATTTTGTGGCTCGGTATGGACGCGAATTGCTGGTGCAGATCCATGATGCGATCCAGGCCGACTGTCACGATCATCAGATACTCGAACTGTGAAAAGAGGCAGTCCGCTACTTGCCCTCGCTCGTCGCCAGATAAGTTCCCAGCCCGATCATGATGGCGCCGGTTACCGTCCGTTGGCGGCGACGGAAGGTGGCTGAAGAACGAATACGATTACCCAGCGGTCCGGCGAGCGCGATCACGATCAGATCCGCTGTTGTGTTCATTGCCACTGAGATCATTCCCAATGCAATGAACTGAACGAAGACGTGCCCGTTGAGACGGTTGACGAATTGCGGAATAAACGAAAGGAAAAATAAAGCGGTCTTGGGATTGAGCACTTCAGTCGCGACGCCTTGCCACAACGGGTTACGGATTGGCCGGTTCGGTTCGACTGCGCTGTCCAGCGCGGCTTCGTTCTCTTTCCGTGCGTCCAGAATCATACGCATGCCGAGGAAGCACAGGTACGCCGCGCCAACATACTTTACAGCGGCGAACGCGGCAGCCGAGCGCGCCAGGATGATGGATACTCCCAGCGCGGCCGCGAACACGTGGACCATTCCGCCGAGAAAAGTCCCGGCCGCCGACAAAACGCCTTCGCGCTTTCCTCCCGCCAAACTGCGCGCCAAAACTAAAGCATACCCGGCACAGGCGCGATCGCCAGCAGCACGGCCGCAGTCAGGAAGAGAAAGAATCTGGTGGAATCAAACATAGTCGGGTCATTTCCTTTGCCTTGATCTGCCTTTTGTCTCGACGCGTCTTAGATCGATTTGCCGACCAAGGATCGAGCCTTCCTCGAAGCGAATAAGCGCCTGCTGGCCCCGCCCGCGATCGCTATGCCTTGAGCCAGCTTTCGAGTTCGGTCAGGGATTCGACGCGGGGAAACTTCTGCTCGCGATATGCCCCCGCGACGTCAAAGAGCACCGCGTCCATACCGGCATTCCGCGCCCCCACATAGTCGACAGAATATACGTCACCCACGTAAAGGCTTTCGGCTGGGTCAGCCTTCATGTCTCGCAGTGCGGCCTCGAAGATCGCTGCGTGCGGCTTCTCCCGGCCGACGATTCCAGAATCCGTGATACTGGCAAAACAATCGGCAATGCCGCAACGGCGTAACACGGCTTCAATTTTGCCGTCTGCGTTCGAAATCACGGCGATCGCATAGTGCCGGCGAATTCGCTCCAGCGCCTCGCGCGTTCCGGCAAGGATCAGGTCCCAGTTGGCCGAATCCCGCGTGTTAGCGACGAGCGCATCGCGCACGCCATCGAGGGGCGCGGTGATTTCCTGCAGCAGGTAGGTATGAAACGTCCACCAGAAGCCGTGATCGACCTTGCCCACCATCATGCCCTGGTCGAATTCCTGCTTGGTGCGGCGTTCGAGCGCTTGCCAGCGCTCAAGCGTCGGATGCTTCTCCGTTGGCAAAGGCGCCAGCATGCGGGCACGGTTCGGAAACAGCAAAGTGTTGCCCACGTCGAAGAAAACGAAACGGCGGTTGGCCATGATCCATATTAACCAAGCGACGGGTTTCTCGTCGGTACGCCTTAGTCACTCTGGTTGATCAGTCTGGTTTGCCGGTATCTTTCTCGGTCGTGACCGGCCCAAGAACGTTGTAATATCCAATCTTTGGTTGGGTCCCAGTTGTAGGCTTGAGGAATCGCTGACCAGATGGCGCTATCTGCAATCTCGCTGATTTCAGGTTTTGCCCGCACGACTCGGGCCGCGTTGGTCGTTTACCCAGTGGCGCGGGCTTATACAGCTGTCGTGCTGAGCATCGCGGTCACAGTGCTCTATCGCGGCTCGCGGCAGGATATCTACAACGTACTCTGGGCGGTGGTTTTCGGCTTTGCTACCCTGAACATCCTCAGCCTGGCGGCGAGACGCTTCGAGCCTACGCGTCGCGGTCTCAGTTTCGGCGAATTTATGGCGGTGATGGTGGTGCTGATCTCCGTTTTCCTGCTGGGATGGGAGATGCTCAACCTGTTCCACATTTTCCCGATTAGGCTGCAGCGCTAGAAGGAGTTGCGGGTTTCTGGCGGTCGCTGCCAGGGCAGAAAGTTTTCCACAGTGTTCCTGCAGGAACATTCCAAAGTACATATATGTATGTACAATGGGAGATCCACCTCGGCCTCACTTCGCCGCTTCGTAGTTGCGGCCCTTTTGCGGTATCATTCGCACAAATGGCGAAAAATTCCCCCAATTTCGAAGTGACCTGTCCGTGCTGCAATGCGGTGCTCAAAATCGACACCGCGACGCGCGCCGTGATCGCTCACACCGCGGCGGTCAAGCCGAAAACCTTCAACGACATGGAAGCCGCAGCCAAGGCGATGCGCGAGCAAGACAGCCGGCGGGAGTCGATTTTTCAGCAATCGGTGGAGGCGCAAAAGCACGCCGCCGATCTTCTGGAGAAGAAATTCCAGGAGGCTCTGAAGAAGGCGAAAGAGACTCCCGACACGGGCAAGCCTATTCGAGATTTCGATCTTGACTGAGGGCCACGGTGCATGAACCGCTCGCCCATCAGCCGCCGCCCGCTCCTTGTCGGGCACCGCGGCGCCCGCGCCGTCAAGTCGATCCCTGAAAATACCTTCGCCTCATACGACCGGGCACTCGCCGACGGCTGCGACGGCTTTGAGTTCGACGTTCGCCTCACGGCCGACGGCGAGGCAGTGGTCTGTCACGATCCCGAGTTCAAAGGGATCGAAATTGCGCACACCACCGCGCCGCAACTGGCGGCGTTGCCGAGGCTGGCGGAGGTTCTGGCCCGATACCAGGAGCGAGCGTTCCTAGACATCGAACTCAAAGTCCCGGGCCTGGAAGGAATGGCGGTCGCCATGTTGCAAAGGCATCCGCCACAACGCGGCTTCGTCGTTTCTTCATTTCTGCTGGAGGTGCTGCAGGCTTTGCATGAATTGAACCGGGAAATTCCGGTGGGCTTGATCTGCGAGACAAAACATCAGCTGCGCTGGTGGACGCGGCTTCCGGTCGAAGCTGTGATGCCGCAGCAGAAGCTGGCTAGCGTCGCCCTGATCCGCCAACTCAAAGCCGCCGGGAAGAGAGTCTTTGTCTGGACGGTCAACGATCCGACGGTCATGCGCCGTCTGGCCGCCTCCGGGGTTGATGGCATCATTTCCGACGACACGAGCTTGCTCTGCCAGACTTTCACGCCATAGGCTCGCAAAAAAGGTTTCTTGCTCCCAATCCAGTTCCTCTCTTACTCCGTACTTCCCCCAGAGCGGCGCAGAGCCGCCTGTGGAGGAATCATGAAGGTCTCGATCTCTCGGTCATTGCTTCTGTTGGCCGTCGTCTCAATCGGCGCACTGGCGTGCGCACAATCCAGCAAACCGAATACGACCCTGGGCTATGGCGCAGGTCAACTTCTCAACTTCACTTATACGCAGAATTTCGACTGTGTCGATCAACCCACCAGCGACTTGAATTTCAACGGGATACCCGCCGCGTCCGATCCTGGCGAAATGCAAATCCCGATCTGCCAGGTTGGCACGCAGCCCACCGTCAATCCGCCGGGACAGAAAGGCAACCCGATCGTGACAACCGAGCCGCTGTTTGTGTTGGTTCCCATGTTCTCGACCGACAACGATCAGAATCCGAATGATGCCATCTCGTGCACGAACGTCGTTCCGGGAACCGTTTGCGGATCGACGCTGGGCAGCACTCTGATTTCGTTGTTCGGTGCACTGCCCGAGGCCTTCAAAGCCACGCCGGCCGTCTACACGCAGTGTCCAGAGCCCGGAGCCGCTCCCGGCACGTGCACCATGCACGCTTCGCGTCTGGATCTCGCCCCGGTGCTTTCGCAGTTAGGCCTGATCAGCGGTCCACCCACGAACATTTTTGTCCCGACACCGAATCACAGCCACGTGGTGATCCAACAGGACATCAACCTTCCGGCGATCTGGTGGCAGGTCGTGCCGGTGCTGGTGCTGGATCAGAGTGACTGGCCGACCAGGAATGCGAGTGGGGGAATCACGTCTTTTGCTGCAATCGAAGCGGCAATCAAGGCGGGCAGGGCGGTGAAGGCGCCGTCAAACTTCTTCCTGTTCTTCAGTTCTTACACGGTGAATGGGACAGCGGCGCACAACCACATGCAGTAACGAGAGCTGATTTTTGGGGCGCAAAAAGACAGGTCCGATACAACTCGGGCCTGCTTTTGTGTTTAGCATCGTCTCGAGAACAATTGCTCTGCAGCGGCGATCGCGCCGCCTCCGGATATTGCGGCTTTGATCGCGATCAACGCAAGGGTGACCACAGGCCAGCGGCGGGCCGTCATGTTTTCGTGCTTGATGGGAATTAACATCGAACTGCGCCCGTGGCCGGAGCGAAGAAATTAGGACACACTCGCGCCAGCGTAATTTCGTCTTACTCAGGCTCCCGGATAACGCAAGGCCGTGCACAATCTTTAGTAACCAGGCCTGTTGAAGCAGGGCAAGTTCAATCCGGGGGACCGGCGGCACTCACGAGTTACACCGTTGAGATCGTGGATGCAATCACCTGGCCGCGTCTTGCATCCAAGTGGGAAGGCATAGCTCGGCGGCCGGGATGCTGACGACGGCAGGGATTGTCACCCCGATTTTGATTTTGGCGCGGGCGGCGCGGCTCAAGGATTACTTTGGCGAGTGGATAGGAATCACGGGAGAAGATAGAGTTAAGGTCATTCATGGCAGTGCAGTTCAAATTTAGGTTCGTCGTCTTAACTCTCGTGACCCTGGGTTGGACCTTATGCTGCTTGGGACAGACCTCACAGGAAACGCCGGCGCGCGATGCAAATGGCGGTTCCGAGCAGAGCCTGCAAAACGGGGCGGGTGATGGCGAAACGGCCTTACCCGGCGACCAGCGGCCCAGCCAGCAAATATCAGGAACCATCAGCGGAACGGTCGTCGACCAGAGCGGAGCGGTCGTTGCCGGAGCCCATGTAAGACTCACAAGGGACAATCCGGCGATAAGCCAGGAAGTGATCTCGGACGAAGACGGGCAATTCTATTTCAGCAACACAGCTCCGGGACCGTTTCAGCTCAGCATCACGTCGGCGGGATTCGCAACACAGACATGTTCGGGAGTCCTGCATCCGGGAGAGAACTATATTGTTCCGGGAGCGGCGCTGGGCGTCGCCATGGCTGTGACCAGCGTGGAGGTAGGAGTCTCGCAGACGGAAGTCGCACGGGAGCAGGTGAAGGTGGAAGAGAAGCAGCGCGTGCTCGGCGTGCTGCCCAATTTTTATGTCAGCTACATTCCCGATGCTGCTCCGCTCAGCGCTAGACAAAAGTTCAACCTTGCCGCGAAGACGGTGATAGATCCCTTCACCTTCGTATTCGTGGGAGGCTCTGCGGGAGTGCAGCAGGCGCAAAATCACTTCCGGGGATACGGCCAAGGGGCGCAGGGCTATGGAAAACGATTTGGCGCCGGCTATGCCGACACGGTCACAGGCACGTTTATCGGGGGTGCCATATTGCCCACCCTCCTGAAGCAAGACCCCCGCTATTTCTACAAAGGAACCGGTTCCAAGACGTCGCGGTTTCGATATGCGATCGCGAATGCAGTGATTTGCAAGGGCGACAATCGACGGTGGCAGCCCAACTACTCCAATATGCTCGGCAGCCTTGCCGCTGGCGGAATCTCAAATCTTTATTATCCGGCGCAAGATCGTGACGGAGCGGGGTTGACTTTCGAAAATGCGGCAGTGGGGATTGGCGCGAGTGCGGTCTCCAATCTCTTTCAAGAATTTCTCATCCCGAAGCTGCCGCACAAGCTTTCGAAGAGCTCGCCGCAATAACCTGAGGAACCACCGGCGGGAAATCGTCTTATCAGTGAGGGACTGCGGAGGTGGCATCCCAAGCCGGGCAGAGCTAGTCCGCGGCGGCTTCCAGCACATTGGTATGGCGAGCGGGTTTGTGCAGAAATGCCGTGCGCTCCATTTCAAAGGATTCCAAGTTGGAGCCAACCGCCTGCTCATCCCAACCGAGTACAGCACCAATGCGCAACGCGGCTTCGCGGCTGCAGGATGGCGACCAGCAGGGACCCAGAGCCACCGGAACCCGACGCAGCAAGACGTCGCCGAGACTGACGGCATGCTCTTTGCGGTATGCCTCCACGACCTCGGCAACAATATGAGAGGTATGTGGGCAGATCGGCGCCCGCAATTCCGCGCTCACCAGCGCCATTCGAGCAATATCCATGGCGCGCCTGCCGTGCCACTCCACCATGCCCCGCGCCGATTCCTGGCTCACCGACCCCGCCTGGGCAATATCGAGGACCTCCTGATCCATCAGGGGATCGAGCGAGGTTCCTGGTCCCATGGCAAGCACCTTGGGTTCGGCTACCGGGATACCGATTTTGCGGGCGCACTCGCGGGCGAGCGATGCCGCGGTGGTCAGTTTGCCGCCAATCACAGAAATCAGCCGCGCCGCGCCCTCGTCTGTGTGATCGTGCAGAAAGTGACGCCGCGTCACCGCTGAGGGCTTGTTTCCCGGCGAATTCGGCAGCGGCCGGACTCCCGCAAACGCGTATTTAATGTCGTGGAGCGACAGCTTTGCTTTCGGAAATAACTGCGTCACGGTCTTGAGCAGATACTCGATTTCCTCATTGGTCGGAGAGGTTCTTCCAGGATCGCCCGTGTCTGGCACTTCTGTCGTGCCTACCATAATCTGATCGTTCCAGGGCAGAACGAAGACGGGCCGTCCGTCTGCCGCTTCCGTGTAGAGCGCCTGGCTCGGCGCTCCGGAAAACCGCGACATTACGATATGCGATCCGCGCACTCCACCGAGCATCGGCTTGCCGGTGCGGACCGACGAACGCCCGCACACCCGGTCTGCCCAGGGCCCGGTACAGTTCAATATCCACGCAGCGTCGACGCGCTCGTCTTTTCCGGAGATGCGATCGCGTAGCAGGACGCCCCGGGCACGGCCCTGGGCCACGTCAACCGCGAGCACTTCACTGTGATTGCGCACGACTGCCCCGGCTTCGGCAGCTTCCGTCAGCCACTCTGCCACCAGGCGTTCGGGAAATTCGCACTGCGCGTCTTCATAATTGAAGATCGACCATTGATGTCCGGCATCGAGCGAACGTTCCACGCGCTTCAATTCCATCTCGCTCAGGTCAGAGGATTTCTTCCCGGCGATGCGCTGGTAAAGCCAAAGGCCGGCACGAACTTTCATCGCGCTGCGCTGGCTCTGCTCATTCAAAAGGAAAACAAATCGAACCGGCTGCACCAAGTGCGACCGCTCTCGCAGCAGCCGATCGCGCTCGCGTACGGACTCGCGTACCAGGTCCATTTCGCCGTGCTCGAGGTAGCGCAGTCCTCCGTGAATGATGCGGGTCGACCGGCTGGTCACGCCCGAGGCGAAGTCGTTTTGCTCAACCAGCAATGTCCGCTTACCGGCGCGGGCACACTCACGCGCCACGGCGACTCCATTGATGCCACCGCCAATGACCACAACATGGAAGTGCTGGCCTTCCAAGGACGCTCGGGGTTTAACCGCTAAAGGCATGTATTTGAACCAGATAAAAGCCGTTATTCGTGCCGCGGCTTACACCGTTCCCATCTTCATTTTGAGCCCGTACCGCGACGGGATGAAGGTAACGTTAGTCCTACATCGGGCCCGAACAAATTCCAAAACTAGCACTCCACAAATGGTGCCGAAAGTAACCTGAGCCACCAGAACCGGCAGGGCCTTTGCCTGGGTTGTTTTGCGGGAGCCCTTGCCCGATCACCCCTTTCCTCGTTACTTCCCTTTGCTAATGATAGGACGTCAGCGGGGGAGGGCGAAAGTCGATAGGAGTTACCGTGAGAGGGTCGGTTCAGTGTCGATCAGTTTCGCGACATTTGCGTGACATTGTGGGCAGGCGAAAAAATCTCGCTCGCTGATCCGTGGTGTGGATCTTTTCGCCGTGACTCGGCGCATTGCCTCCTGCCTTCGCCGTCATTTAGAGTGGTCTCCGATGTCCACGACAGGCGAGCGTTTCGAACGTGCGGTTGCCATCATGGAGCGGCTGCGAGCTCCCGGCGGCTGCCCCTGGGATCGCGAGCAGACCTTCGATTCCATCAAGCCCTACACCCTGGAAGAAACTTACGAAGTCCTTGAAGCGATCGACAATCGCGACTGGCGGGAACTCGCGGGCGAACTCGGTGATTTGCTTCTGCAAATCCTTTTCTACGCCGAAATGGCGAAGGAGCAGTCGTCGTTTTCGATCGACGATGTCCTCGATCGCTTATCGGCCAAGCTCATCAACCGACATCCGCATGTGTTCGGGGACGTGAAGGCCGACACCTCTGCCGAAGTCAAGCGCAATTGGGAAGCGCTGAAAGTTGAGGAACGGAAGAAGCGGCAGAGCGAGGCGGGTGAAGACAAATCCGCTCCTCCGACCAATCCGAAGCAGTCCATCCTCGCGGGAGTCTCTTCGGCCATGCCGTCGCTGCTTGAGGCTTACAAACTGAGCTCGCGCGCCGCGCAGGCTGGATTTGACTGGCCCAACGTCGAAGGCCTGTTCGACAAGCTTGGTGAGGAGACTGACGAACTCCGCGAGCACCTGAAAGAGTTTCCTGCGCCCGGACCGCGACCGCAGGGGCGCGGCATGGCCGGTTCGGGACGAGCATTTGTTTCCGATAATCTGCAATCCCGTCTCGAAGAAGAAGTCGGCGATCTTTTCTTTGTGCTGGTCAACATCGCGCGCTATTTGTCGCTCGATCCGGAATCAGCCTTGCGCAAAACGAACCGCAAATTCAAGCGGCGCTTTCAATGGATGGAGGATCGCCTGCACGCGTCCGGCCGCTCCCCCGACCAGGCTCCCATGGAAGAACTCGAATCGCTCTGGCAGCAAGCCAAAGCCGAGGAGAAACGAAGCGCGCCCCAGGAGGAGCAGGCGTGAGCGCCGATTCTATCGTGCTTCGCCGCTGCCACGGCCTCGAGGAACTGCGCGCCTGCGTCGCGCTGCAGAGAGAAGTCTGGAACTTCACCGACGCCGAACTGGTGCCGCTCCGCATGTTCGTCGTTGCTGACAAGGTTGGCGGCCAGGTGATGGGCGCCTTCGAAGGCAACGTCATGGTCGGTTTCGCGCTTTCGATTCCCGGAACGCGCTCCGGTCACGTGTACCTCCATTCGCACATGCTCGCGGTGCGAAAGGACCACCGCAATGCCGGCCTCGGTCGACGCCTGAAGCTGATGCAGCGCGAAGACGCCATCGCGCGCGGCATCGAGCTCATCGAATGGACCTTCGATCCTCTCGAAATCAAGAACGCCTATCTCAATATCGAAAAGTTAGGAGCCATCGTTCGCCGCTATAACATCAACCAATACGGCATCACCTCGTCTCCGCTGCAGGGAGGATTGCCCAGCGACCGTCTGATCGCGGAGTGGTGGCTGAGGTCGAAGCGGGTTGAGACGCTGCTGGCGACGGGGAAGAACCCGATTATCCAGGGCGAGACGACGATCTCGGTTCCTGCGCAGATTTACGACTGGAAAGCCACAGCGGAAACACGCCCCAAGGCGCAGCAGGTGCAGGAGCGCAACCGCGAGGAGTTCTTGCGTGCGTTTTCTCACGGAATCGCTGTCCTCGGTTACGAGCGCGATTCCGCCGGCAACGGCAAATTCCTTCTGGGACATTGGGACGAACATTGGTCGTACGCTTCAGAACCGTAGGGGCCACCGCGCAAGGTTTCGGGGTTCCAAACAAAAAATCGCAAGTTTGTCTTGAAATCCGACAGCAATATCCTCGAAACTCCGGAACCTTGAAAGCGCTGGTGCGTTGAAACTTAAAGCATTGAAATATGAAGATTGAAGCCATCACCCTTCGCGAAATTCACATGCCGCTCGTCCACTTCTTCGAGACGAGCTTCAGCCGCACGTACAGCCGCCGCATTCTACTGGTCACCGTTCACAGCGAGGGCGTGGATGGATGGGGCGAGAGCGTCGTTGGCGAAGATCCGTACTACAGCAGCGAATGGATCGAGAGCGCGTGGCCGACGCTCACGCAATACCTGATTCCCGCGCTGCTGGGGCAACGCATCGATTCGGCCCGCGAGTGTCCGGCGCTGTTCGCGAAAGTCCGCGCCCACCGCATGGCCAAGGCCGGGCTGGAAAATGCCTTATGGGAGGCCGATGCCACGCAAAAGCAACTTCCCCTGTGGAAGTTGCTCGGGGGAACGCGCCGCGAGATCCCGTGCGGCGTTTCCATCGGCATCCAGGACTCCGTCGAGCAGCTGCTCGAGAAAATCCAAACCGAACTCACTGCCGGATATCGCCGGATCAAAGTGAAGGTCAAACCGGGTTGGGACCTAAATGTTCTGGAACGCATCCGCTCGCGCTGGGCTGATATCACACTGAGCTGCGATGCCAATTCCGCCTACACGCTGGATCAGGTCGAGCACCTGCGCAAATTCGATCAATTCAACTTGCTGATGATAGAGCAGCCCCTGTGGAACGACGACATCTACTATCACGCACGCCTGCAGAAAGAGCTTCGCACGGCGATTTGCCTCGATGAATCCATCGTCAGTGCACGGAGCGCCGCTTTTGCCGCCGAAACCGGGGCTTGCCGCATCATCAATATCAAAGTCGGACGCGTGGGCGGGTTCTCCGAAGCTCTGAAAGTTCATGACCTCTGCCATGCCCACAACATACCGGTCTGGTGTGGCGGCATGCTGGAAACTGGCATTGGCCGCGCCCACAACATTGCGCTTTCCACGCTGTCCAACTTCAGTTTGCCCGGCGATGTTTCCGCGTCAAAGCGCTACTGGAAAGAAGACATCATCGATCCGGAAGTGCGGGTTTCACCAGAGGGTATGATCGCGATCAGCGACGAACCGGGCACAGGCTATCGCGTTAAAGAAGATTTGATCGAGAAGCTGACGGTGAGGAAAGTGACACTGCGGGCGTGACATCGCTCCGAATGATTTCAGGCTAACGCTCTGCTTTGTTGGATCCGGCCTCGTCCTGCGCCAGCTTCCGCTCCTCGGCCTTCAACATTTCCACGCCGCGAGGAAACGTCAGATCGTCAGGCACGCGCCGAAAGTCGCTGAACTCCTCATCCGAAATCATGCTGATGCTCTTGAACAGAAAGATTTTTCCGGTTATCTGGAGCTTCATCTCGGTAATGTCCCAGCTGCCGTCGCCCAGATCGGCTTGCTGTACGACGAAGTGTCCGCCCTTGTCGAGGCGTCCAACCAGACCCCACCCGAAGGTGACGTCCTTGAACAGGGTACCGTCGATCCTGGCGATGCGGCGGCAAGTCGTATCGATAAGAAGATATCCTTCCATTCCTTCCAGCACCGCCTCCACGTGCGAGGGCGGAGAAAAAGAAGAATTCGGGGTAAACTTCAGCCGCACGAGCTGGTCTCCGGGCTTGCCTAATCCTGGGGCGCTATTTTCGGTGCCCGCATACTGATAGCGGAAGGCGTCGGGCAACGCCTTCACGATTTCCAGAGTTCGATCCGCATCCCTTTTTTCCGCGGCCTGTTTCTTGCGGAGCTGATCGGGATTCGATTCCAGCCACGCGAGATGATTGGTCTCACTCTGCACCTGCTGCGGCGTCAGCGGCTTGTCGTTCACCGCGATCAACAGTCCAGCCATCGCATCCCGGGTTTCCACGTAGAGATGGGTTTGCGAGCCCCGCGGAGTCTTCTTGCACGAGCGGAACATGTGCAAGATTCCGATCGCATCCGCAGCTTTCACTTCATTGGCTACGGTCGACCTCACGAGCTCTCCGGGAGGCATTGTGGGGGCGGGTGAATTAGATGGCGTCGCATCTTGGGCCCAGAGCGCGGTCGCTGCCGCAACCAGCGCGACCATCGCCAGGATCTTCAGCCGACCTGCACCGGATCGTTTTCGCCGCGCGGGATGCATCTTAATGGTTAGTGTAGCAATGTGCTGCAAAGGGATGCCGTGATCCTACGTGCTATTTACTGTAGTCGGCTTTGCGGGGTACCGGAGCGCGTGACGGCGTGATGGGAAGAGTGCTGGACACGCTCAGCGTGGAAGTGTGCTGTTTATGCTGCAAATCCCGCGCTTGCCGCTGCTCTCCCAGTTGAGTATAGTCGATTGAAGCGACGCGGACCGTCCGGTACCTGTCCTTTCCAGTTTCTCGGTCGTGCAGTATCCCGCTTCCTTGAGGAGAACATCCATGAGTGCTCCGGTGTCGGCAGATTTGGCGCAGATTGGCAAGTCGGTGGTGATCAAGGGCGAGCTGTCGGGCAGCGAAGATCTCTACGTCGACGGCCAGGTCGAGGGCAGCATTGCTCTCAAGAACAACAGCCTGACCGTGGGTCCGAACGGGTCTGTCAAGGCTTCGGTTGAAGCCAAGGGCATCGTTGTGCAGGGCAAACTCGAGGGCAACGTGCAGGCCAGCGACCGCGTCGAATTACGCAAATCGGCCGTGGTTACCGGCGATATCAGTACGCAGCGGATTTCGATTGAGGAGGGAGCCTACCTGAAGGGTAAAGTCGACATTCAGGGCAAAGCGGACCGGGCAGCGGGAAAGTAACTCCTGGTTTTCGGGCCCGCAAGTTAAAGTGATGGCATCGGTTACTCAGAACTTCATGAAGCTCTTTCGCGGCTCATCGAGCGGGACGGAGGCGGCGAATCCACCAGCCGCCCAGAAGCTCACGCGGCGTTCCAGCGGGATCGGGGAACTGGCCCGTCTTTGGGAGAGCGAGACTCCGCTGTGCGTTCTCGATCTCGGTTCCACTTCGCCCGCCAACATCCGCTTTTTCACCGAACGCAGCCACAGAATTTACAGTGAAGATCTTCTGGTCGCGTCGACCGATCCCGGACTCGTCACCAAAGACGAGCAGGGAAACACCGTGCTCGACAGCCGGCAGTTTCTCGCCGACAACCTTTTGTATCCAGCGGCGCATTTCGACGTGGTCTTCTGCTGGAATCTTCCCGATTATCTCGATGAGAGTCTGGTGCGTCCAGTGATGGGACGGCTGTGGTCGGTGCTGAAACCGGGAGGCATGTTGCTCGCGTTCTTTCACACCAAAGATGCCGGACCGGATTCTCCCTGCTACCGTTTTCACATCGTGGGAAAAGACACGCTCGAAATGCAGCGCATCGTGCTGAAGCGGGAAGCGCGCCGCGGGCCGACTGGCGCGGTGCACACCGCGATAACCGATGGATTCCGCCTGCAGCGCGTCTTCAACAACCGGCATATTGAGACGCTGTTCCGCGATTTCGCCTCGATCAAGTTCTTCCTCGCGCGGGATAATGTCAGGGAAGTGCTGGTCGTGCGATAGGGTAGTCGCTTCGTCTCGAAGTCAATCCGAATCAAGCCGGCAATTCCGTCGTGCGCCCTTCCTAAGGCGCGAACCACCCAGGCAGCCCTGGAGTTGAGCCCGCCGCGCAAACGATCAGAACGTGAAACGACCGCCGATTGTCGGAGCAAAGTTATTGTTGGAGTTATACGGGACGCCGGGGCCATGAGGAATGGCTATGGCCAGGCCGCCGCTAACCCAGGAATATGCAATTCCGGCGAAACCGTCAAAACGCTTGGTGAAGTGATGATCTGCAAAGAGCGACCCCTCGTTGAGGGTGCCCGCGCAAGAACTGCGGAAACCCGCTGAGGGCGAGCAAGTCGGCGGAACACGAAAGGTGTTCTGCCGCTGTTGATACCAGGAGAAAGTGAAGTCGGTTTTCTTGTCGACGGCGTACTTCACACCCGTCCACCAGATATTCACCAATTTTTCAGAATCAAGATTATTGTCTTCGACGCCGCTCACGAAATACCCTCCCTGGTCCGAGGCGCCAACGCCCAACGGGTTCTTCGGGTTGTTCTGCCAGATGTATTCGTAGCCGGCGAAAAACTTGAACGGATCCCACGCATACTTGGCAGCGACGATAATTCCGTAGTTGTCGGTCACGATGCCATAGACGGTGTCGTTCGGGTCGATCAGATTGGTCCCGGTGATTTGGTTTGTATTGATGCTGTCCGTGGTCGATTGATAGGGCTGCGTCGGACTCTGAGGCCCGAGCAGGGGGTTCAACACGCTGATCGCCTGGTTGTAGTGTTGGGGAACGATGTCTGCGGAGAACTTGCCGTAGTTTACGCCGAGGTCGAATCCGTAAGCGTTGTTATGCGCCGATTCGGCCGTGCAAGTGGTGGCAGTCCAGGTTGCGGAGGCCGAGTAGCAACCGCCAGAGCCATCGGCGAATTTGTACATCGCACCGAAATGGACCGGGCCATAGGAGATGCGATACTTCACGGCGTCATCCCAACGGCTATTTTCGGTGTCGCCGCCGCCGGCCATCGTGCCGTTATAACCGATGTACGAAAAAGCATAGCTGCCGCTGGCCGGATCGTAAAGGAGCATCGCATCGGTGCCGAGAGAGCGCTGACGACCGAAGGTCAATGTGCCGAAGTGCGCCGATGATACACCGGCATAGATTTCGTCATTAAACGGCTGGCCGGCGCGGGCGCCGTCGATGGCATACGAATAGCTGCCCCTGGGAAGGCCGTTGTTGATGATGTCCGTCTTTGACGCGTTGGCGAGAAGGCCGGACTGCGGATTGATGCCAGTCGAAGCGTTGAACACAACGGACCAGCCCGGCAGAAACTCTTCCTTGCCCCTGATGCCCAGCCCCGTCTGCTGCAGGTTGTTCGGTGCGACGAGGAATCGATGTTGAAAGCCGTTTCGGTTGATCAGAGATGCGCCTTCATAGTTGTAGCCATTTTCCGGCAAGCCGTGGCTGACCCATCCGATGCCGAGGTCATACGCACCGTACAGGGTGATGCCGTGCCAAGTCAGCGTGCAATCGGTAGTAGCGAACTCGTGGCCGCTAGCACAGGGGTCGGGGGTTGCCTGCGCAAAGGTCAAGGAAGATGAAAGCAGAAAACCAATCGCTGCGATGAACAGGCAAGTCTTGCGCATTTCGACCTCGGAAAATCAATGGTTGGGGCAGAAACGGCAAGTGTACAAGACATACGATTCCACTGTCAAAAAGTGTACGATATTATTTCTTTTTGCCCTGAATCCATGAGCTGACTCATGGTACGACTGGGTTGAACGGATCCCGGGCTGCACCGGGAGCGGGAGGCTTCCAGACGATCACTCCCATACGAAAAAGATAGTGGCGGAAGATTTCCAATCGTGGCGGTGAGCCACCCGAGCAAGCCGACGAAAGAATCTGCCGAATTTCCTCCGGCAGGTAGGCGCGGCGCACCGACGCAACGCCGTCGGCGCGCGAGACGTAGCTACGCATGAGAGGAAATCCCGCATACACCAGCAACAGATGGAGGGGATGGCGCACGAGATCGTTGATCAGAACTGCGCAGCGGCTCACGCGCAGCGCCTCATCGGCGAAGCGCGCCAGTCCGGCCGCTTCCAGATGATGTGCGAACAGATTGCAACTGACCAGGTCAAAACTGCAGTCGGGAAAGGGAAGGGCATGTGCGTCGGCCACGACTGAATAATTTCCGGGCAGCAAATGGGAGTGTGCACGATCGAGCAAAGTTACGTCGAGCGTGATTCCTTTGCGGGCCAGTTGTTGCGCCGCGATCTTCGGGACCTCGCCGAATCCTGCGGCAACTTCCAGCAGGGAGAAGTGCTTCTGCCCGGTTCCACGGGCGACATGCTCGATCGACGCTCGCGTGGTCGCAACCCCGCCGAACCACCGATTGATGCGGTTGAGGTCACGCAGCGAGGCTTCGACTTCGGGGGCGGGACAGTTCCCCGAATCAAGAATCTCTGCCATGTTGACGCGACGCATGAGTGGTTAGTTTAGTCGACAGGCGGGAGTGCAGCGCGACTTGTTGAGCACTTGAGCACGGTTGAAGGGGGCTGTCCGCTCACGATCGGAGAAGGACGCGCGGGACGCCTCGCTCCGCGTGAAAAGCGGCGCTCCTCGGGATGACGCAAGGAGTCAGACTTCCGCCAGTTCTTCTTCCAGGAGTTGCTTGTTATAGAGGTCACTGTAGTAGCCGTTCAAGGCGAGCAGTTCGTCGTGAGTGCCGAGTTCGACGATGCGTCCGCCGTGCAGCACGGCAATGCGGTCGGCGTTACGGACAGTGGAGACGCGGTGCGAGATGAAGATCGTAGTGCGTCCCTGCATCACGTCGCGCAGGTGGTTGAGAATCTTGTCTTCGGTGTGAGTGTCGACGCTGGACAGCGCATCGTCGAGGATGAGGATTCGCGGATTGCGGATCAGAGCGCGGGCGATGGCAGTACGCTGCTTCTGTCCGCCGGAAAGAGTGATGCCGCGCTCGCCGACCAGGGTTTCGTAGCGTTCGGGAAAACTCTCAATATCGGTGGAGATATTGGCCGCATCGGCGGAGTTATGAATCTCGGCGTCGGTGGCGGAGTCGACGCCGAGCGCGATGTTCTCTCGGATGCGGTCGCTGAACAGGAAAGTTTCCTGCGGCACGAATCCAATCTGGCGGCGGAGCGACGACAGCGAGTACTCGCGAATCGAACGGCCGTCGATCAGAACCATTCCGGATTCCGCGTCGTAGATGCGCGGAATCAGGCTCACCAGCGTCGTTTTGCCAGATCCGGTTGGTCCGACGATCGCGAGGCTGGTGCCTGCGGAAATGCGCAGGTTGAGATCGTGGAGGACCCGCTTTCCGTCGTAGCAGAAGTTCAGGCCGCGGAATTCGATTTCGCCTTCGATCTCGCGGTCGCAGGCAGCGGGGGCATCTTTGATCTCGGGCTGCTCCTGCATGATTTCGTTGATACGGATCAACGACGCGGTGCCGCGCTGGAAGATGTTGATGACCCATCCGAGCGCGATGATCGGCCAGGTCAGCTGCATCATGTACGTGCTGAAGGAAACGAAATCGCCGACGGTCATCGAACCGGAGAGATGCAGTGTAGTCGTGATCGCGGGGAGCGTGACTCCGGGAGCCGTTATCGCGAGACTCGTCAGCAGCGTCTTCTGCGAAAGTCCGTGAATGACCTCACGACCGCCGAGCCACAAGACAAGCACGACCGCGCAGCCGAGCATGAGCTCCAGCGTGGGCCAGAGCATGCCCATCAGACGAACCAGTTTCAGACTGCGGCGAATGTACTCCTTGTTTTCTTTCTCAAAAGCCCGAATCTCGGCTTCCTCCTGCACGTAGGCGCGAATGAGGCGGGCTCCGGAGAAGTTCTCCTGCGCGCGCGCCGAGATGTCGGAAAACATGGCCTGAATGCGCTCGAAGCGTTCGTGAATGCGGCGGCCGAAGCTCTGGATGACGATGCTCACGGCAGGCAGGGGCAGAAAAGTATAGAGAGTCAGCCACGGGCTGAGGGAAATCATGAAGGCGAGCGCGCCCGCGGTGTAGACGATGGTGTTGGCCGAGTACATGATGGCGGGGCCCAGCAGCATGCGTACCGCGTTCAGGTCGTTGGTGGCGCGCGCCATAATGTCACCGGTGCGATGGCGCTGGTAGTAAGAGTAAGAAAGGCTTTCGAGGCGGGCGAAAAGGTCGTTGCGCAGGTCGAATTCGACATCGCGCGAGATGCCGATGACGATCCAGCGGGTCAGGAACTGGAAAATGCCCTTGGTGACGGCGATGCCGAGCAGAATTCCGGCGTAGAGCAGCAGTTTCTGACGTGTGACGCCTTCATGGAGATCGTCGGCAGCGCGGCCGAGCACAAGAGGGAACAGGATCCAGATACCGTTGGTGAGCAAAACGCAGAACGTGCCCGCGATGTAACTCCAGCGGTAGCGTTTCAGATAAGGCAGCAGCGGGCGCAGACTCTTCGGCAGCATGCAGATTGAGTAGATGAAATTCTAGCAGGAGGGGTGCAGAGTCCGCTGGAGCGGGGCGGGGTGTCAAGCTCCTTCGCGGGGTTCCAGAGGGCTGTTCTCCCCCTTGACCCGGTCAAGGGACTGTTGCTCGGCTTCCAAGGTGGCGCTGGAGGGAAACAGATCGCGGCGAAAGGCAGTGACGACGACGACGGCGACGACGAGGGTGAAGGCTGCGAAGAACAGCCATCCAGCGTCGAACAGATACGAATCACTGAGCATTGGTGACAATCGATCGGCGGCGCGAGGCGGCTTGGGGCTCAACCTCGCGCTGCCGACAGGAACTCTCCCAGGAGAGTTCAATGCTTGGGCACTATTCCTCCGGGGGTGCCGGGGGCGCCTGGTTCATGTGCTGCTGCATGCGGGCTTCGTGCTCGGCTTCCATCTGCTTCAGTTGGGACTGCTGGTCCGCGGTGAGCATCTGATAAAGCTGATTGTGAAGCTGCGCGTGCGCCACGGTCATTTGGGCGTCGATCTGGGCCTTCTGCGCGGCTAAAGCTTGCACCTTTGCCTGATCGAAAGTGCCCTCGACGTACTGGCGAAGCTGAAGGTCAATCTGGTGCTCCTGCTGGAGCAGCGGCTTCATGGCCGGACGCTGCTTTTGGATGGCGGCTTTCATCTGCGCCTTCTGATCGTCGGTCAGATTCAGCTTCTCGGCGAAGAAGCCCATCATGTGCTCCATGGCGAAGTCCGGGCCATGACCATGCATCGGTGGCGGCGGAGGAGCGTCGGTTGATGACTGCGCGCGAACAAGGGCGGTGCCGAGAACGACGGCCAAAGTGGCCATCAGGAAGCGAAAACAAAGTGTTTTCATAAAGGACTCCTAGCAACGTTTTTCCCGGAGGTCGGGAGTTGTGTACCGGTAATGGAAACACAACTCGAGCGGAAAAACAGGTAAAAAGTCGGTCAACCCGAGTAAAGTTTTGTCAAAGGTTCCGGCCCTGTCAACCCGGAGGGTTCGCCGTGGCAGGTGACAATTCTTTACTGCGAAGCGTTCCCGAGATGGTGCACAATGAGACCAACAATGGAACGGATTCTGGTGATCGACGACGACGTGGAACTCTGCCACCTCGTTGGGGAGTATCTGCAAGCGGAGGGCTTCAGCACGGAGTGCGTGCACGACGGTGAGGGCGGGCTGAGGAAAGCGGCGGCCGGGGAGTATCTGCTGGCCGTGCTCGACGTGATGCTGCCGGGCATCAATGGATTTGAGGTATTGCGGCGGATCCGAGCGACGTCGCGGCTGCCGGTGCTGCTGCTGACGGCGCGCGGCGAAGATGTGGATCGAATTGTTGGGCTCGAGATCGGCGCCGACGATTACCTGCCCAAACCATTCAATCCGCGAGAACTGGTGGCGCGCATCCGGGCGATCCTGCGGCGGACCCGCGCCGATGGCAGCAGCTCTCCGCCGGCGCCGGAGATCGTGCGAGTGGGCGATGTGGAACTGGACCCCGCGACGCGGTCGGTGCGGATGGAAGGAAAGCTGGTCGATCTGACGTCGGTCGAGTTCAACCTGCTGGAGGTGCTCTTGCGCGAGGCTGGGCGCGTGGTACCGCGCGAACGGCTGGTGAATGCGGTACTAAGCCGCAAGTTCTCGCCCTTTGACCGCAGCATCGACATGCACATCAGCAAAGTGCGAAAGAAACTGGGCGATACCGACAGCGACGAGCACATCAAGACGGTGCGTGGAGTAGGGTATATTTTTGCCCGCCCGAGAGAAAAGTCAAAAGTTACAACATGAAAAGCCTGTTTCTTCGAATCTTCCTTTCTTTCTGGATGGCGCAGGCGTTGTTTGTGGTGCTGGCCATCCTGGTGACGATCGCGTTCCGCCCGCGGAGTTCCACGTGGGAGGCTCTGCGGACGACGGTGTTGAATGAGGCAGTGAACGCCTACGAAGAGGGCGGGCAGTCTCAGTTACGCCAATACTTCGAGAGTCTGGACGCGACGCAGCACGTTCGCGCCTATCTCTTTGACGAGCAGGGGATCGAGCTTTCTCATCGTCCGGCGCCCGATTGGGCGATCCGCGTAGCCCTGGGTGGGCCGCGAAACCCGCAGAATGGATTTCTTTTTCCGGCGCCTCCGGTGCAGCGCGATTCGAGATCCTCGTCGGATGGAAAGCATCGCTACACCGTCGTGCTGGGAACGCCGCCGGGCCCCCGGGTCTTCATTGGACCGCGAGGTGTGCCGATTACGGGGCTGATCATCGGAGTAATCACGTCGGGGCTGGTGTGCTATTTGCTGGCTTGGTTCTTGACGAAGCCGATCGTGCGGTTGCGCACGGCGGCCCGTCAACTGGCGAGTGGAGATTTAACGGCGCGCACGGGGGCTCCGGCGAGCCGGAGACGCGACGAGGTTGCGGGTCTGATGCGCGACTTTGACGCGATGGCCGAGCGCATGGAGACGCTAGTTAAGGCGCAATCGCGCTTGCTGAACGATATTTCGCACGAACTGCGCTCTCCGCTGGCGCGATTAAATGTGGCCCTCGGACTGGCTCGCCAGCGCGAGGACACATTGAGCAGCGACATGCTGGATCGCATTGAGCTGGAAGCCAGCCGCCTGAACGAGCTCATCAGCAGGATTCTGACCTTGGCGCGTCTGGAAGACGGGGAACAGAGGGTACCGCAAACGCCGGTGCCGCTGGACGAGTTGGTGGCCAACGTTGCCGAAGACGCGGAATTCGAGGCGCAGGCGCGCCACTGCCATGTGCATACGTCGATCCCGGAAGGGGATTGGGAAGTGCGAGGCAACGCGTCGTTGCTGCACAGCGCGGTGGAAAACGTGGTTCGAAATGCGATCCGGTATACGCAGGAGCGAACTTCCGTCGAAATCGAATTGTCAAGCCTCGACGGAGCGAACGGATCCGAAGCGGTGCTAAAAGTCAGTGATTCTGGACCGGGCGTGCCAGCCGATGCTTTGGAGAAGCTGTTTGAGCCGTTTTATCGCCTCGACGATGCACGGGGACGGCAGACGGGAGGAGTCGGATTGGGGCTGGCGATCACGGAAAGAGCTGTTCGCTTTCATGGCGGGAAGGTCTCGGCCCTCAATCGGATGGAGGGTGGCCTGCGAGTGGAGATTCGGCTTCCGTTGATTTCCGGCGGTCAACGCAGCAAACAATTGCCTGAACCGTTGCCGGTGGCTGAAAAGGCTTAGGTGGATGTTAGGAGCGGACCTCCCGGTCCGAATTCTCGAGCGGGCAACTCCCGGGGGCTTACAGGGTTCCAATAAGTCTTTGTGGGAGTTTGCTCTTCGCGCGCTTTCCTGATACATACATGGGTTGAGAATTTCCCAGGTTTTCCAGAGTGTGAGGGCCCGGCCAAGCGGGGCGGTGGAAGTGTGTACGGGCATAACCCTCATAAAAACATGGAGATGGACCACAGAATGACGAGATTTAGGTGGCTGCTCGGGGTGCTGGTGTTGTCCGGAATTGGTCTGCTGGTGGCTTGCGCGACGAATTTCAATCGCTCAACCGATGGACTGGTGGTGACCGGAAGTTGGGGATCGAATTTGCTGGAGTCGTTTTTCTTTGGCCTGAACAGCGGCAGCGTCACCGCGATCGGCAACACGCCCATCGACACGGCGAGCCTGACTTGCGTATTGAACGGTGCCCCGACGGCGATTGTGCTGGATCCGGCGGGAGCGTACGCCTACGCGATCATTCAAGCCTACACGCCCTGCAACAGCGGCACGGTGACCAGCACCACAGGTCTGATGTCGTTCAAGGTGAACTCCGATGGCACGTTGGGGACTGGCTCGACGCAAGTAGCGTTCAATAACGAAAACGTGACCAATGCGAGTACGGGCGGAGTGGAAGCAGTGCCAGTCGTGCCGAGTACGATCATGGTGATGGATACGGCGGGGAAGTATCTGTTCGTTGCGGATCGGGCGACGACCGACAGTACCGGGCTGTACGTGCCGGGGGCGATTTCTGTTTTCGCGGTGAGCAGTGGAACGATCACTGAAGTGAGCGGGTCACCGTTCTACACGACACCCACGCCCATCACGAGCGCTCAGCCGACGAATGACTTTAGTGCGGTGGCGATCACCCCGACGGTATTTCCGACGCAAAATGCGGTGTGCTCCGAATACCCGCTGCCGACGGTGGAATATCTCTATGCGGTCGATGCCAGGGGCTATCAGATCTTCGAATTCGGCGTGAATATGTCGACGGGAGCGTTGGGAAATCCTTCGGGAGCGACCTCGGTGCTCTCGTTTCCTACGGATCAGGTGCCAAACGGGGTCACCGTGGATCCTTGTAACCGATTCGTGTATGTCAGCGACAGTCTGACCAACAAGATCAGTGCTTATACGATGTGCAATGGTTCGACGACGCAATCGGCGAGTTGCACGATTCCGACGACGTTGCCGGCAGGCAGCCTGATACCTGTCAGCGGTTCGCCCTTCAGTCTTACAGCTGGCGCGAACGGTCCCGGGCCACTGGTCGTGGACGCGTTCGGCAACTATCTCTACGTGCTCGAGCTTCTGTCGAATCAGATCTCGATTCTTAACGTCAGTCCGGTCACAGGTGCCCTGGTAGCGAATAAGATTCCAACGGTGACGACGGGCAGCGAGCCGAAGGCGATCGGACTTCGTTCGGACGACAGCTGGCTCTTCGTGTCGAACTTCAATTCCGCGACCTTGTCTGAATACGCCATCACGCCGCAGACCGGTACGCTCTCGGCAGCGCCCACCATTCAGACGGACAACTATCCATGGGGAATCGCGGTGAAGTGAGGTGGGGGCAACGATCGGGGCCAGAGATCAGCGAAACACGAGACGATAGACTTCGATCAAACCTGTTGTTCCTAAGCCTTCTTCTACGTTGGCACTTTCAGAATCAGATATCCACCTACCAAGGCAAAGATCAAGTCAGGGGACCAGGCGGCGAAGGCCGGAGGGAGTTGGCTGAGATCGCCCATGGCTTCAAATAGCCGCGATACGACCGTGTAAAAAACCGCGATGCCGACGGCGACAGCGACCCCGGTAATCGCTCCTCTCTTCCCGGTGGACAAAGAGAAGGGAATGGCGAGCACGGCCATAATGAGGGTGATCAGCGGGTAAGAGAGTTTCTTGTGGAGTTCAACCCGCAGGCGCACGACATCGAAACCACTCTGCTGCAAGTCGCGGATGTAGCGGTGTAGCTCTTCGTAGTTCATCTCGGTGTACTGCTTTACCTCTTTCTTGAAATAAGACGGAGTCTCCCGCAGCTGGGGGAAGGTGGCCACATCGAACGGGTGATAGTTGACGATGGCGGAAACGTTGAGAGTTCGATCCCATCCCTGTTCGTAAACCCAGCGGTTGAGATTGTCGGCCCAGTGGGCGCGATCGGCGTGGATGCGGCGAGTGATGGTGAAACTGGCGCGGTCGAGTTGAAAGACGGTGATGTTGGCGAACTGGTCGCGGTCCGTGTCGAAGAACTGATAGTAGTAGATATCGTCGTGCTGGCCGAAGATCCATTTGCGGTCGGGGCGCAGATAGGTTTGCGGAGGCTTGCCCTTGATCTGGTTATGGAGCGCTTCCTGGCGTTTGTTGGTGTGAGGAAGATAGAACTGGTCGGCAAAGAACAGGCCCGCGGCGAGCACTCCGGCCGCGACCACCACCGGCGTGATGATGCGGTAGATGCTGGTTCCGGTCGCCTTAATGGCAGTGATCTCGTTCGAGCGCTGCATCACGCCGAACGTGACGAGCACCGCCAGCAACATGACCAGAGGAGCGACGTTGTAGAGCAAGTACGGGGTGACGTTCAGGAGATATTCCGCGACCACAAGGACCGGGACCTGATTGCGCAGAATGTCGCCGAGCAGTTCGAACAGCGTGAAGACGACAACCAGCACGAGGAATGTGGAAAGGATCATCCCCAGATAAACGAAGAAGTCGCGAAGAACATAATCGTCGAGCAAGGTCGGAAAGCTGGCGCTGAAGACGCGGCGGCGAGTCGAGGCACGCTCAAAGGCATTCTCCCGGCGATTGCGGGCAATGGCGGCTTGCGGCCAGGGTGCGTCGGGCTTGCCAAAGGGCCGAAGCGAAGCCAGTTCAAACGGACGCTTCTCCGCCTGCCAAAGCAGAAATACGCCGAGAGCAAGAAAAACCAAATCGGCCAGCCACGCGCCGAACCACGGCGAGACCCGGCCCTGCTTCGCGAGAGAGATGCCGATGAGCGAGACCACGTAATAGGCGAATACGAGCAGAATTGTCAGCACGAATCCGCCGGACTTGCCGCTTTTCTTCGAAGATAAGCCCAACGGAATTCCCACCAGAGCAAGCACGAGACAAGCTGTCGGAAGCGCGAAGCGCCGGTGAAATTCGATGAGGTCCAGCCGGGCGGCGACGGGATCGAGGCGACTCGCTTTTTGCCACAAGGCCCAGGTACTCATGATCGAAGCCGGCTGCGACTCATCAGACTTGCCCTCGGTGGAGGGCATGTCGATGGGAATGTCAGTTTGCTGGAAAGTGGATATCTGATAATGGTCGGGTTGGGCTGGGTCCGTTTCGTGGGCCGAACCGTCGATCAAATGCAGGTGGAGACGGTCGGGGCCTTCGCTGACTACGATCCCCTCTTTGGCGAGGGTGATCTTGGGATTGGTGGCGTCGCTCAGATCGGCCATGAATACGCCTTTCCAGACGGCCGCACCCTGGGCACTCTTGACGTCCTGCACGTACAGAACAATCTTGGGGAAGCCCTCATAGAAGACGCGAGGCTGGATTTCGAATGAAACCTGGGAGCCTTTGAGGCGGTCTTCGAGGTGTCCGAGGGCGGCCTGCGATCGCGGAGCGACATAGAGGCCGTTGGCCAGCGCCATGAACCACGCCGCAACCACGAAAATCGAAAGCACGCGGAGAAAGCTCCACACGCCCATCCCGCCGGCGCGCATGGCCGTGATTTCGCTGTCGGCAGCGAGACGGCTGAGGCCGATCAGAATCCCTACCAGCACGCTCATGGGAAGTGTGTAGGTGAGGGCTACCGGGACGGTGAAAAAGAAAATTTCGGCAACGCTGGGCAGAGGCGCGCTGGCGCGGACGACGAGTTCGAGGATGCGTCCGAGATCGTGCGTGAACAGGACGAACGTGAAGATGGCCGCGCCGATTAGCGCGTGGGCAAGGACCTCACGGAGGATGTAGCGGGTCAGAATCCGCATGAGAGACCGCTTAAAGCGAGGATAGCATGATTGAGTGTCGGGCCCCGGGAGTTGAGTGACGGTACCGCGCTCAGACGAAATGGCGATGCCGCCGTCTAATCCATGATGTTTGCATGTTGGTCTCACGGCATTGCACAATGCCAGTTCCGCTTAAGAACGGGAGTCGCAGGTCAAATTTCCCAGGGGAGTGTAAATGACTCGTAAGGGCTCGTGTGTCAGGCTTTCCATTCTGGCGTTGGCTCTTCTTGCGTTTTTCCAACTTTCTTCCGCACAAATCTCGCCCGACGTGAAGGAAACCGCCAACAAACTGGCAGGGTCCGTGTATACGGGGCCGTCGATGGAGACCCTGCGCGAGTTGACGGATACGTTCGGGGGCAGGCTGAGCGGGTCGCCGGCGCACAACCGCGCGGCGGAATGGGGGGCAGAAAAATTTCGCAGTTTCGGAATTCAGAACGTGAAGCTGGAGGCCTTCACTATTCCAAATGGATGGCTGCGCGGGTGGGCTCGGGGCGAGATACTGTCGCCGTTGCCGCGTCCGCTGCACATCGACTCGCTGGGGTGGGCTCCGTCGACTCCTAGCGGCGGAGTGAAGGGCGAGGTCGTATGGATTGACGATGTGTCGGCGGATGCGATCAAGGGGAAGGCCGCTGAGCTGCAAGGCAAGATCGTGATGATCGATACAGACAAGATTTTCGCCGACGGGTGGGTCAAGGTCCTTGGCCCGGTCATGGAGGCTCCGCAACGCTTCAAGGATGCGGGCGCGCTGGCGGTAATCTTCCCCGAATCGGACAAGAATAATGTAATCAGCGCATTTTCTGATGACTGGGGCGGGCGAGTGCTCGCTCTGCCGGGCGCAGAGTTGGGGATGGAAGATTCGCAGCTGATCCGGCGACTGATGGAGAAAGGTCCGGTAAGCATTCAGGTCGAAGTACACAACACGACCTCGGGCCCTACGCAGGTGAACAACGTGGTGGCCGAGATTCGAGGCAGTGAATTGCCGGATGAATGGATCATCATCGGCGCGCATCTGGACTCGTGGGATTTCGGCACGGGCGCGGAGGATAACGGCACGGGTGCGGCGTCGGTGATCGAAGTGGCGCGGGCGATTGCAGCGGCGGGGAAAGCTCCGCGTCGCTCGATTCGTTTCGCGCTTTGGGGTGGGGAAGAAGAGGGACTGCTCGGGTCGTACGCCTATGTGCAGGCGCATCTGCATGAAATGGGTAAGTGCGTCGCGGTCCTGAATACCGACAACGGGTCGGGACACCCCAAGGGATGGAAGGTGGAAGGACGGGAGGACTTGAAGGAGGCCATCAGGCCGATCAGCGATTCGTTGCTGAAGGATATTGGCGGCGGGGATCTGTCGATGGAAGTGACATACGATACGGATCACGGGCCGTTCATGCTGCAGGGGGTTCCGGCGCTCGATCTCTCGGTCGATATGAAGTCGTACATGGAACTGCATCACCGGTCGAGCGACACCTACGACAAGGTGGATCCCGTGGATTTCAAGGCCGGGTCCGCTATCGTGGTGGCGACTGCATGGGCAATCGCGGAAGCACCGAAACCGATTGCCGGGCATATTGATCATGCGGCGGTGGCAGAGATCCTGAGAAAGAACGGCCTCGATCAACTGTTGACCACGGTCGGCCAGTGGAAGCCGTAGGGAAGCCAACGGCGCGTTTCACCTTCCGCAGGAAGTTGGAACCGCGGAATCGTGGAGTGCGTACAGTGGAGTGACCAGGATTCGGTGTGTTCGGAGCGGGAATGGGGACGGTAAGCGCGGTTCGGGATCGAGGATCGGCGGAAGGAGGGTACGCCGAGGTTCTTCCGCGCGCGGCCATTTGGGAAATGCTGGCGATCGCGGCAGCGGTGACGCTCGCCCATCTGCTCACGAATCATCGCTACGGCTTTCATCGCGATGAACTGCAGGTGCTGAGCGACGCGCGGCATCTAGATTGGGGATTCGTGCCGTATCCCCCGCTCACTCCATTCGTGGAACGAATCGGGCTCTCCATTTTCGGTGTGTCGATGGTGGGGTTGCGGCTGTTTTCCGTCATTGCGCAGGCAGTCGTGATCCTGTTTGGCGGCTTGATGGCGCGGGAACTGGGCGGAGGAAAGTTGGCCCAGGTAACCACCGCGCTCGCGGTCGCGCTCGCGCCGCTGGCGTTGTTCGAAGGAACCGAATTCCAATACACGACGTTCGATTATCTGTGGTGGGTGCTGATTGCCTACTTCGTGATTCGCCTGCTGAAGACGGACGATCCGCGATGGTGGCTGGCGATTGGTGCGACCATCGGACTCGGCTTCATGACGAAATACACGATGGGGTTTTATCTTGCCGGAGTCATGGGCGGAGTTTTGCTGACGCGAGCACGACGCTACTTGGGCAGCTGGTGGTTCTGGGGCGGCATGGCGCTCGGATTCTTGATCTGTCTGCCCAATCTGGTTTGGCAGGTCAAGCACGACCTGGTCTCACTCCATTTTCTGCAGCACATTCACAAGCGCGACGTGGGCGAGGGACGGGCAGACGGATTCTGGCGCGATCAGTTGATGATCTGCACGGACCTGGTGGCGGCGCCGCTGTGGATCGCGGGCGTGATCGGCTACCTGCGCGATCGGCGGTATCGCATGGTGGCATGGATGTACTTGATCCCGCTGGGGCTGTTTATGATCGGGAAGGGGCGTGGATATTACGTGGGTGCGGCCTATCCCATGCTGATGGCGATGGGCGCGGTCATGGGTGAGCGCTGGCTTGGATCGCTCTCAAAAAGGCCGAGATGGCTGCTCGAGACAGTCTTCCTCGTCGGGTTGGTGGCGTGGGGGCTTCTCATGAGCGCGATGATTTTGCCAGTCGCATCGGGCGGCAGAATGATGAAGTTCGCGCTCCAGAACAACGGCGACCTGCGCGATGAGATTGGCTGGGACGAATTAGTGAAGACGGTCGCTGGGATTCGGGATGCGTTGCCTCCGCAGCAGCGGGAGAATGTGGGGGTCTTTGTAGGAAATTACGGAGAATTGGGGGCAGTCGAGATTCTTGGTGCGTCCTACCACTTACCGGTACCCATCAGCAGAACCAACACAGCGTACCTGCGCGGATATCCAGAACCGGCTCCGGCAACCTGGATCATCGTCGGGTTCTCGAGCAGATATGTGAACGAGACGTTTGTGTCGTGCCACCTGGCGGGTCACAACGGAAATTCTTTAGGCGTCAAGAACGAGGAGAGCGAGGATCATCCGGACATCTTCGTGTGCGGGCCGCCGCGGCTGCCGTGGCCAGAGTTCTGGAAGAAATATCAGGATTTCGGATAGCACTTAGCCCGCTTTGAAGAACAACGCGGCGAGAGGCGGCAAGGTGAGATTGAGAGAGAACGGGCGACCGTGCATGGGAATCTCTTCCGCGTTGACGCCCCCGAGATTACCCATGCCGCTGCCGGCGTATTCGCGTCCATCACTGTTGAGCAGTTCGCGCCAATAGCCGCCGTGGGGGACGCCGACGCGATATCCCACGCGAGGCACGGGAGTGAAATTACAGACGGCCAAGACCGTGTCCTGAGGGCGTTCGCTTTTGCGCAGCAAGGAAATCGTGCTGGTGGCGTTGTCGTTGGCATCGATCCACTCGAACCCGGCGGGATCGTTGTCGAGCACGTGCATGGCGGGTTCGCTGCGATAGAAGCGGTTCAGTTGCTCCATCCAGGCCTGCACTCCGCGGTGAACCTGGTACTGCAAGACATGCCACTCCAGACTTGAGTCGTGCGCCCACTCGCGCACTTGGCCAAATTCGTCGCCCATGAAGAGCAACTTCTTTCCGGCCTGGGCGTACATGTAACCGAACAGGAGACGCAGGTTGGCGAAGCGTTGCCATTCGTCGCCCGGCATTTTGCCGATCAATGATCCTTTGCCATGGACGACCTCGTCGTGCGAGAGGGGCAGAACGAAATTCTCGTGCCACGAATACAGCATGCGGAAGGTGAGCAGGTTGTGGTGATATTTTCGATGGATCGGATCGTTCTGGAAATATTTCAGCGTGTCGTGCATCCATCCCATGTCCCACTTCATGCCGAATCCAAGGCCGCCGACGTAGACAGGCTTCGAGACCATGGGCCAGGAGGTCGACTCCTCGGCGGTGGTCTGAATATCGGGATGCTCTTTGTAAGCCTCCTGATTGAAGCGGCGGAGGAAGTCGATGGCATCCAGATTTTCCCGCCCGCCGAATTTGTTGGGAATCCACTCGCCCTGCTTGCGCGAGTAGTCAAGATAGAGCATGGAGGCGACGGCATCCACGCGCAGGCCGTCGACGTGGTATTTGTCGAGCCAGAACATGGCGCTCGACATCAGGAAACTGCGCACCTCAGCGCGGCCGTAGTTGAAGATGTGCGTTTTCCAGTCAGGGTGAAATCCCTGGCGAGAGTCGGCGTGCTCGTAGAGGTGAGTTCCGTCGAAGTAGGCGAGACCGTGACCGTCGGAAGGAAAGTGCGACGGCACCCAGTCGAGAATCACGCCGATACCGTGCTGGTGCAGATAGTCGACCAGATACATGAAATCCTGCGGCGTGCCGTAACGAGAGGTGGGCGCAAAGTAGCCGGTGGTCTGGTATCCCCAGGAACCGTAGAAGGGATGCTCCATCACGGGCAGGAACTCGACGTGGGTGAAGCCCATCTGCCCCACGTATTCCGCGAGGCGAGGTGCGGTTTCGCGGTAGGTCAAAGGACGATTGTGCTCTTCGGGGACGCGCATCCAGGAGCCGAGGTGCACTTCGTAAATGGCCTGCGGCGCGTGCAGGGAATTGCGGCCGGCGCGATTGGCCATCCAGTCCTGATCACTCCATTGATAGTTAAGATCCCACACGACGGAAGCGGTGCGCGGAGGTTTTTCGTGAAGCAGGCCGATTGGGTCGGCCTTTTCGACGCGATAGCCATGCTGGCGAGATTCGATGTGAAACTTGTAAAGCGCTCCGTGGGTGGCGCCGGGAACGAAGCCTTCCCAGATTCCGGAAGAGCTGCGCGGGCTGAGGCGGTGTGTCTTCGGATCCCATCCGTTAAAGCTGCCCACCACCGAAACCGAGCGGGCGTTCGGCGCCCATACACTGAACACGACACCCGATTGGCCGTCGTGAGTCGCAGAATGGGCCCCCATCTTGTCGTAGATGCGGTAATTGCTGCCCTCGTTGAAAAGGTAGAGATCCTGATCGGTGAGGAGCTGCGGGCCAGCGAGTATAGGTTCGGGGCTCATGCGTTGCCAATGCATTAGTGTACCGAAAAGGGCCGTAGGGGTGCGGATAACCTGAGTCTGGTAGGCTAAATTCCCGTGCTAGACTGACTGCTCCAGCCATGCCGTCTTTGCGTGTCATTCTGCTTTGGCATCAGCACCAGCCCTTCTACAAAGATCTGGTCACAGGGGAATACCGTCTGCCTTGGACCCGCCTGCACGCGCTCAAGGATTACTACGGCATGGTGAAGCTGCTGGATGAGTTTCCGAATGTTCATCAGAACTTCAACATCGTGCCGTCGCTGATGGTGCAGGTTCAGGATTATGCGGATGGCACCGCGCAGGATCCATTCTTGAACGTAGCCGCCAAGCCAGCGAAGGAATTATCTGTGGAAGACCGGCGATTCGCACTGCAATATCTGTTTCAGGCGAATCCACAGAATCTGATTGGCCGGTATCCGCGCTACAAGGAATTGTGGGACCGCTTTCGTGAACATGGCGACCATCCGGAGCGCGCGGAGCGGTATTTCTTGCCGCAGGATTTTACCGACCTGCAGGTGTTGTCGCAGATTGCTTGGTTTGACGAGTTCTTCCTGGAAGAGAAGGATATCGCCGCACTGGTGGCAAAGGGGCACAACTACTCGCTCGACGACCAGAAGCTGGTGATCGCACGGGAAAGGGAGCTGATCGGGAAAGTCTTGCCGGCGCATGCTGTAGCAGCGAAGAAAGGGTCGATTGAGATTTCGGCGACGCCGTTTTATCACCCGATTTTGCCGCTGGTGTGCGATACGGGAGTGGGAGCGGTATCGTCGCCAGGGCTGCCGCTGCCGCAGAACCGGTTTCGCCATCCGGAAGATGCACGCGAGCAGATCAATCGCGGCCTCGCTCTTCACGAAAAAGTCTTTGGGGTGAGGCCAAAGGGAATCTGGCCATCGGAAGGAAGCGTGTCGGAAGAGGTGCTGGCGATCGCGCACAGCGTCGGGGTCAGATGGATGGCGACCGATGAAGGCGTGCTTGGCCGGAGTGCTGGACTGTTTTTCGCCCGCGACGGAAACGGAAGCTTGCCGGGCCCGTTGGGGGAGAAGCTCTACAACATCCATCGTTACGAAAACGGGTCGACGGAAATGCACCTCGTCTTCCGCGACCACACAATTTCAGACTTGATCGGATTCGTGTACTCGGGGATGCCGCCGGCAGACGCGGCGCGACATTTGATCGAAAACATCAAGGAAGCAGCGAGGCCGGTGCTTGCCAAAGGCCGCGATGCGGTGGTTTCGATCATCCTGGATGGCGAGAATGCATGGGAATATTACCCGAAGTCGGGGCGTGAATTCTTGCGGCGCCTTTACGACGGGTTGCAGCACGAGCCTGGAGTCGAGGCAGTGACGATTTCCGAGGCCATTGAGCGGCATAAGGACTTCAGCAAGCTGACCTCACTGGTGCCGGGGTCGTGGATCGGCGCCAACTTCAATGTGTGGATTGGAGCTCCGGAAGATAATCGCGCCTGGGACTATCTGTATCACGCGCGTGAGTTCTATGCGCAGAACGCGGCCCGGGCAAGCGAGGCACAGCGCAAGCTCGCGTTCGACGAAATTCTCATCGCCGAGGGCAGCGATTGGAACTGGTGGTACGGCCCGGAGCATCATTCGGCGAATGATCGCGACTTTGATGAGCTGTACCGCAAGCACTTGTCGAATGTGTATCAGGCGTTGGGAGCAACGCCGCCAGACTATCTCGCGCAGCCGATTACGGGCGCGGAAGTGCGACCTGCATTTGTGCGGCAGACCGCCTACATCCACCCGCGCGTGACGGGGGACAAAGTTCGCTATTTCGAGTGGATGGGCGCGGCCGCTTACACTGCCGATCATCGAGCGGGAGCGATGCACGGCAAACAGTTCCTGCTCGATTCCGTCTATGCGGGGATCGATTCGACGCATTTGTACGGGCGTCTGGACTTTAAGGAGAACGTTCCGGAGGCGGATTTCGAACTCGTAGTGAACGTGGAGTCGTGGGCGGAGAGCGAGCCGCGCCCGCGGCGAGCTCTTCGTGTCGACGTTTCGGCGCACCAGCGCAGGCTGAAGGACTGGAAGATCGAAGATGGTGTAGCTGGGCGGCTGCTGGCGTCGTCGGCGAAACCGGACGACACCGCAAGGGTGGCGTTGCTGCGTAATTTCGAGTTCAAGCTGCCGCTGGCGTGGCTTCTCGCAACACCAAGCGGACCACAGGCAGATCGCAAGGCCACTGCGAGCGTCGCGGCGACGAACAAACTCCGGCTTCGGTTCAGCCTGTGGCAGAACCGCTTGCCAGTCGATTCCTTGCCACTGGAAGGATGGATCGAGCTACAGATAGTCAGCGAAGGGGACCTGCTGTTCGGAGCGTGAGCGGCCAATCTACAAACGCAAAAGGAAAAGCCGGAGGTTTTCGCCACCGGCATTCGCTTTGAAACCCCACTTTTCGAGGTTACTTACTCCCACCGCTCGCTGCCGTCGTGTTCATCATCAGCGGACGGTTTAGCTCGAGCGTGAGCTGAGTTCCCGCGGGCAACGTTGCGGAACGATGCTTGCTGAGCCAATGCGCGGTGGTGGAACCCGCACCGACGATGCCGCCAATCAGAACTCCCGGCGGGCCGCCAATCAATCCACCAATGAGCATTCCACCTGCGGTTCCACCGCCGGCCTCGAGTTGGTCGCGGCGATCATGGCCTGTCCCTTTGAACTGGCCCTCGGAACTGACATCGGTTCCAGGAATGTTGGTGTCGGTGAGGGTGGCGTCGAGGTAGTAACGCTCCCCGGTCGGAAGAACCACCGTCTCAGGAAGAATTCCGATGGTCGGTTTGCCCGAAATGCGGCGTGGCTCGGTCACCTTGGTGAC
>Ga0335078_10001586_pt1 | contig 34231 bp, 31 predicted proteins | sample Lox_Sample_32_FD_206711 | JGI IMG/M metagenome (GOLD analysis project Ga0335078, IMG submission 206711) | Soil microbial communities from Loxahatchee National Wildlife Refuge, Florida, United States - Lox_Sample_3.2 | ecosystem: Environmental > Terrestrial > Soil > Wetlands | place: USA...
CGCCGGCCCTCGTCATCATCGATCTCACGCACCCGCAGACGCTCTGTCACCGGCACAGTCTGCCGGACCGACAGCCATCAGGCGCCAGCGCCAGCCCCAGGGCAAACGTGATCTGCTACGGCACTAGCTGGGATCGTGCTCGCGTCGACCGCCCACAGCACCCGGAACCACCGAAGCAGGTCGTGGGCGTAACTGCGGCAGGTCAGCGGGCTGACGTCACCAAGCATCCGGTCCCACAGGTAGATGCTGACCGGCTCGACCTCACGGCCCGCACCATCCCGGACAAGCCAGGGCAACACCGGAGCTGGCCCGCAGGCCACAGCACCAATCCGGGGCAGTCGCGCACGGCCCTGCGGCAGCCGCATCGACTACCAGCGCCGCCGCGACCTCATCGCGCCGGAAACGATCACCATGAACCGATGGCAGGAACTGTGCCTTGCCGCCGCCGCGCACCCCGGCGAAGCCCGCCGCCACAAGGACGCTTAGCGCTACCTGTTCCAGCTTCTCACCGGAGCCGACCTGAACGACCCCCGGCACGCTCTGGCGTTCGGCTCCGCCAGCGACCGCAGCAGGCGGGCAAGACGCGGGACCTGGAGGCCGAGACCGGGTTCCCCCGCAAGTTTCTCGCCGAGCGCGCCCGCGAGCACGGCATCAACCTGGCCAGCGCGTCGGACTATGCCCCGATCGACCCGGGCTGGCTGCGCGAGCAGTACCTCACCTGGCACCGCTCCTACCCCGGCATCGCCGCCGAACTCGGCATCAGGCCCGAGGCCGTGATCGCCGCCGCCCGCCGACCGCCCGCAAGATCACCATGACCCGCCCAGCTCGTGCCGCCTTGCGGGTGCTCCTAGACACCGAGGGCGAGGAACTCCATGGCGAGCAGGTCGCCGCCCGAGCCGGGCTCGCGCTGGGCACCATCTACTCGCTGCTCGCACGGCTGGCCGCCGCCGGATGGATCACCAGCCGCAAAGAAGACCAGCAGGCCTGCCACGACCGTTACCGCGGTCAGCCCCATTCCCGGCTCTAGATACCCCGGACCTACCACATGCTCACCCCAGATGGCCGCAAAGCCGCGCAGCGTGAACTGCCGTCACAGCCGCTCCGATCTGCACGTCTGGTACCGCATCGGCCCGGCCCGCCGTGACAGGCCGGTAGGCCCCCGGTAATCCGGTATGCCGGACTCCGTCGACAGCCCGGCACCGCTCAGGATCAGCTCGTTGCCGTCCGCGACCAGCTGAGCGAGTTTCCCGAGCTGATGAGTGAGCAGCCCCGCAGCTCCGGCGAAGGCGCCGTCGGCGCGTTCCGGTGCGAAGGCCACCCATCCATGCTGCCTGAAGTCGGCACTGCCCGGAACCGTTGCCGCCGGTCTGCGCCGCGTCGTCCGGTCCTGCCCGGACACCCCCGGTCTCGGATCGGCAACGAATCGGCACCGAGTCGCGTACGCGGCCTTGCGCTCATCGTGGGTTAAGTCCTGAATTAGGGTTCATAACTTGCAAGTCGTGCCTCTTGGCAAAAGGATTGACCTGGTGAATGAAGGTTCATCGCAAGCAGGGCTGACCGGCGCGTCACGTACTGCGGAGATTCTTGATGTCAGCGGCGTGACGGTGCGGTTCGGTGGCCTGACCGCGCTCGACGGGGTATCGCTGCGCGCCGCTGCGCGTCAGGTTACCGGAATCATCGGGCCCAACGGAGCGGGCAAGACGACCCTCCTCAACTCGGTGTGCGGCTTCGTCAGGCCGTCTTCGGGAACGATCTCGTTCGACGGGCATGAGCTCACCGGCGTCAGGCCGCACCGGCTGGCGGGCCTGGGAATCGCCCGCACGCTGCAAGGGGTCGGGCTGTTCGGCGGCCTGTCCGCCGTCGAGAACGTCATGGTCGGGGCCAGTCGCGCGGCGCGCGCCGGCTTCTGGCCCGCCCTTTTCGGCCTGCACTGGTCGGACCGCGACGAGCGGCGGCTGCGGCAACAGGCGCTGCAGGCACTGGGCCGGGTGGGCGTCGGCGGCCTAGCCGACGCCATGCCCGGCACGCTGGCCTACGGCCTGCGGAAACGGGTCGCGCTGGCCCGCGCCCTGGTTGGGCACCCGCGGCTGCTGCTGCTCGACGAGCCGGCCAGCGGCCTTTCCGAGAAGGAACTGCCGGAGCTAGGTGAGCTGATCAAGGATTTCGCGGCCGAGGCCAGCGTCGTGGTGATCGAGCACCGGATGGACCTGATGATGTCGGTCTGTGACACGATCTTCGTGCTGGACTTCGGCAGGCTGATCGCGACCGGCACGCCCGAGCAGGTGCAGGCCGATCCCGCGGTGACCGCCGCCTACCTCGGGGCGGAGGAGGCCGGGCGTGACTGACCCAGCGGCTCTGGCCGTCGAAGATGTCGTGGCGGGATACGGCGGGGTGCCGGTGCTCGACGGCGTCTGCCTTTCGGCCAGGCCGGGCACGATCACGGCGGTGCTCGGCGCCAACGGAGCGGGCAAGACCACCCTGTTGCGCGCGATCAGCGGATTCGTCCGCCCGCGGCGCGGGCGGGTCCTGGTCGCCGGGAGCGACATGGCCCGCCGTCATCCCGAGGACATCGCCCGCGCCGGGGTAGCCCATGTGCCCGAGGGCCAGGGAGTCATCTCCGAGCTCACGGTCGAGGAGAACCTGCGCGTCGGCGCGCTGGCCACGCGCGACCGCGCCGGCCGGGCCGCGGCCCTGGACGACGCCTACCGCCGGTTTCCCGTGCTGGCCCAGCGGAGGCGGCGCGCGGCGGCCACGCTATCCGGCGGAGAGCGACAGATCCTGGTCATCGCCAGGGCGCTGATGGCAGCCCCGCGGGTGCTGCTGCTGGACGAGCCGTCGCTCGGCCTCGCGCCCAAGGTCGTCGCGCAGCTCATGGACCTGATCCGGCAACTGCGCGACGAGGCTGGGCTCACCGTGCTGCTGGTGGAGCAGAACGCCCGCAGCGCGCTCGGCATCGCGGACACGGGCCTGGTGCTCAACCTCGGGAAGGTGGTCGCCGAGGACGAGGCCGGCGCCCTCGCCGCCGATGTCGGGCTGCGCCGTCATTACCTGGGCTTCTAGCAGGCGGACTTCGAGGAAGCGGGAGATAAATGCAGGAGTTCCTTGAGTTCACCCTCGGCGGGATCGGCATCGGCATGATCTATGCCGCGATCGCGCTGTCGCTGGTGCTGATCTGGCGCGGCACCCGTGTGCTCAACTACTCCCAGGGCGGGATGGCCATGTTTACCACGTACGTGGCATGGCTGGTCATCAGGGGTACGGGGAACTACTGGGCGGGCTTCGTCGCGGCCCTGGCAGCAGGGCTGGTACTCGGCGCGCTCTGTGAGCGCACGGTCGTCCGCCCGACCTTCGGCAAGCCGGCGCTGAACTCGGTGATCGTGACCATCGGCTTGCTGATCTTCCTCGAGGGCCTGGCCGGGATCATCTACGGGGGCCAGTATCGCTCGTTCTCCGCGGCCTACTCGGTGACCGGGCTGAAGATAGGAAAGGTCTCCCTCGGGATCTCGCCGAACGATCTGTTCATCGCCGCCGCAGTGCTTGCCGCGGCGCTGGGGCTGGCCCTGGTCTTCCGGTACACGTCGGCGGGCCTGCGGCTGAGGGCCACGGCGTTCAGCCCCAGCGTGGCCAGGCTGCTCGGGGTCAGGATCGGGCGGGTGCTCACCCTCGGCTGGGCACTCGCCGGCCTGTTCGGCGCGCTGGCCGGCGTGCTGGTGACGCCCTCCACGTTCCTCTACCCGAACAGCATGGACTCCGTCTTCGTGCTCGGCTTCACCGCCGCGGTGATCGGCGGCCTGGACAGCCCGGCGGGCGCGGTCGCCGGCGGCGTCCTGCTCGGCGTCGTGCTCAGCTACGCCGGCGGCTACCTGGGCAGCGACCTGATCCTGGTGTACGGCCTGGCCGTGCTGGCCCTGATCCTCATGATCCGGCCCTCCGGTCTCTTCTCGTCCGCCGCCGCCCGGAGGGTGTGATCATGACCCTTGCCCGCCACCTGGCGGCCGCGCTGGCGGCCGCCGCGGTCATCGCGGCGCTGTCCGTTCAGCTCGGCAGCTACCGCGACTACCAGATGGCCGAGGTCGCAGCCTATGTCGTGGCGGTTGCGGGGCTCACCGTGCTGATCGGGCTGAGCGGCCAGATCTCGATCGGCCACGGCGCCTTCATGGCCGTGGGCGGCTACGGCGGGGCGCTGTTGCTGATTCACCTCAACTGGCCTCCGGAACTCGTGTTCGGCGGGAGCGTGGTGATCGCGGCCCTCGGCGGAGCGGTCTTCGGGGTCGCCGCCGCCCGGCTGCGCGGCCCGTACCTGGCCGGGGCGACGCTGATGCTGGCGGTCGCGCTGCCCACGGTGGCAGGCCAGTACACCGGGGTGTTCGGCGGCGACCAGGGCCTGTCGGTGAGCATCAGTGCGCCTGCCTTCCTGGGCGCCACCTTCCCGCCCGCCCGCTGGCTTGCCTGGGTGACCTGCGGCACCGCGCTGATCGCCCTGGTCCTGCTGGCAAACCTTGGCCGCAGCAGGGTCGGCCGCAACTGGCGCGCGGTCCGCGACGACGAGGTGGCGGCCGCCCTGTCCGGGCTGAACGTGGCCAGGCTGCAGATTCTCGCGTTCGTCGTCAGCGCCGCGTGCGCCGGGCTCGGCGGCGCGCTGCTCGCGGTGGTCTCGGGCATCGTCGCGCCGGGTGCCTACACGCTCACGCTGTCCATCGGGCTGCTGACCGCGGCGGTCCTCGGCGGCCTCGGCAGCCTGCTGGGAGCCGTGTGGGGGAGCCTGGTCCTGGTCCTGGTGCCCAGCTACCTCACCAACCTGGCCGCTAGCCACGGCCTGTCCGGTGCGGCGAGTTCCAGCGTCCCGGTCGCCGCTTACGGAGTCGTCCTGATCACGGTCATGCTCGCCTTCCCGGCGGGCATCCAGGGCGGCCTGCGCCGCCTTTTCGGGCCCGCCGCACCTGCCACGGCCTTGCCCATCAAAGCGCTGCGCCGCCGCAGGTCGGCCAGTGCACACCAGGAGGAAGGCACGACATGAGAAGCTCACGGAGAACACGTCGGGCGCATTTGGCGGCCGTGGCCGCCATCGCGGCCGTCGCGATGACGGCCGCCGCGTGCGGCTCATCGGGGAAATCGGGCTCGTCGGGCGCCCTCATCGCTTCGGCGCCCGGCATCACGGCGAAGCAGATCCTGATCGGCAGCCATCAGCCGCTCACCGGCGTCGCCGCTCCCGGCTACGACGAGATCGCCCCCGCCTCCAACGCCTACTTCCAGTACGTCAACGCCCACGGCGGCATCTACGGCCGGAAGATCGTCTATAGGTACCTCAACGACCAGTACGATCCGACGATCACCTCGACGGACGTGCACCAGCTCGTGCTGCAGGACAATGTGTATGCGATCTTCAATGGCCTCGGCACGCCCACGCACCTCGCGGTCGTGAAGTACCTGAACAGCTCGAAAGTGCCGGACGTGTTCGTTGCCTCCGGCTGCGAGTGCTGGAACAGCCCCGGCAGCTACCCGGAGACGTTCGGCTGGCAGCTCGACTACGTCCGGGAGGGAAAGCTCCTGGGCAACTACGTCGAGCAGCACTTCAAGGGCGACAAGATCGGTTACTTCTACCAGGATGACGAGTTCGGCCAGGACGGCGTGAAGGGACTGAACTACGAGATCCCGAAGTCCCAGGTCGTGGCCTCCGAGAGCTACAACCCGGCGGTGACCAACGTCGCGCCGCAGGTGACCGCGCTCAAGGCCGCCGGGGCCCAGGTCGTCGTGGCGTTCTCAGTGCCCGCCTTCACCGCCCTGCTGCGGCTGAACAGCCTGAAGCTCAACTTCAGCCCGCAGCTAGTGGTCAGCGACGTTGGCTCCGACCCGATCACCCTGGCCGGCCTGCTCGAGTCGTTCGCCAAGCAGGGCGGCGCGACGGTCTCCGGCAACGCGCTGACCCAGGGCATAATCACCGACGGCTACCTGCCGTCGCTCGGCGACGCCAGCAACAGCTGGATCAAGTTGTTCACGAAGCTGCGCAGCCAGTACCTCTCGAAGCTGCCGCTGGACGGCAACGTGGCCTACGGGCTGGCAGCCGCGTACACCTTCGTCCAGGCCATGTTCAAGGCCGGGCGCAACCCGACCAGGCAGGACCTGATCAACGCGATCAACGGCGGGCTGCCGCAGGGGGTCTCGGTGGCGCCCTACGCCTACTCGCCCACCAACCACAACGGCATCACCGGCGGGTACATGGCCGTGATCAAGAACGGCGCGCTCTCCCCGGTCGGCCCCGTCCAGGTCACCGACATCAGCCCGACCGGATCGATCACCACGTTTGCCGGCTCGCAGCCGTCGGCCCCCGCCAGCGGGATACCGTCGCCGTGACGCCCAGGGCCGGCCGTCCGTGACCCCGCGGGCGGCCGGCCCTCCTGACTGGGCCGGCCGCCCGGCTGACCGTTCAGGATCAAGAATGGAGCACCGCGTGACTGCCACAGCGAGCCGCCGGCCCGCGGCGCGTGATGACAGGCCGCCGGCCGAGCGGCTGATGTCCGCGGCCGAGCAACTGTTCGGCGAGCGCAGCTACCAGCGCACCAGCGTGGCCGGCATCTGCGCCAGGGCCGGCATGGCCACGGGCAGCTTCTACACGCACTTCAGGTCCAAGGCGGACATCTTCGCGGCCGTCGTCCGGCGGATCAACGCTGATCTTCGCGCCGCGATGGCCGCCGCGCTGGCGCCAGTACCCGATGACCAGCGGGCCAGGGAACGGGCGGCCTTCGGAGCGTTCTTCGAGATCCTGTCCAGGAGACCGTGGATCGACCGCATCGTGCGCGAGTCGGAATTCGTGGACCCGGGCCTGTTCCGCGAGTATTACGAGCGACTGGCCCGCGGTTATGCCCGCGGGGTCCGCCAGGCCCAGCTGGCCGGCCAGGTCGACGCGCGCTATGACCCCGAGGTGATCGCGTACCTGTACACCGGTGTCGGCAACTTCGTCGGCATGCGCTGGGCTGACTGGACAGCAGGCGGGCAGGTACCGGCGGACGTGCTCGACGACGTCCTCGAGGTGCTTGCCCGCGGCCTCGCGCCGCGGGCAGTCTGACGGCCAGGGCCGGTCAGGTGTCGATGCGCAGCGCCTCGAAGACGCCGCGCAGCCGTGCGACCCGCCGTTCCAGCTGGCGCACGGATTCGGTGACGGCGGGATCGGACCCGGCGGCCGTCTGCCCGGACAGCGCCGTGACCGTGTCCTCGACCGCCGCGAGCCGTGCGGACAGTTCGGCAAGCACGGGATCAGCGTCGGCCTGGACCGCTTCGGCCGCCAGCGAGTCCCCGAGCTGCACGCGCAGCATCATGGCCTGATCGCTGAGCTGCCGGTTTTTCGTGTACAGGTCAACGAAGACCGACACCTTGGCACGCAGCACCCAGGGGTCGAAGGGCTTGGGTATGTAGTCCACGGCCCCGGCGGAGTAGCTGCGGAAGGCGTAGTCCGGCTCGGCGTCCCGCGCGGTCAGGAAGATGATGGGGACATCACGGGTCTTCGGCCGGCGCTTGATATGGGCAGCGGTCTCGAAGCCGTCCATTCCTGGCATCAGGACATCGAGCAGGATGACCGCGAACTCGTCACCGAGCAGCGCCTTGAGCGCGGCATCCCCGGAGCGCGCGGGGACCAGGGTGTGGTTGAGCGAGCTGAGGATGGCCTCAAGCGCGACGATGTTCTCCGCCCGGTCATCCACGAGCAGGATCTTGGCCTTTTCTGCCACGAGAACGCTCCTAGAGCGCGCCGGAGGCGCGCGAGCCGACGGCGCGCGGGCTGGCGACGGCGCGTAAGTTCGCCGGCCCGCTGCTGCGCCGAAGCCAGTGCCGCGTCAGGTGCAGCAGGCGGTCGGTCTCCACCGGCTTAGGGAAGTAATCCGACGCCCCCGCCTTGATGCTCTTATCCCGGTCGCCCTTCATCGCCTTGGCCGTCAGCGCGATCATAGGCAGGCCCGCGAACTGGGGCATCTTGCGGATTGCCCGCATGGTCGCGTTCCCGTCAAGTTCGGGCATCATGACGTCCATCAGCACCAGCGATATGTCCTCGTTACGCTCCAGGGACTCTATCGCGGCACGGCCGTTCTCGGCGTAGAGCACCTCGGCGCCGCAGCGTTCGAAGACCCCGGTGAGGGCGAAGACGCTGCGCGCGTCATCATCGACGATCAGTATCCGGGCGCCATCGAGCTCATCGTGGCCCTCGCCGCCCTCGACATCACGCAGCGTATCGGCCTCGTTCCCGCCCGCCCCGCTGTGCTCGAGGGCAAGGGCCTCGCCCGGCACGGCGCCCGCATCGTGGGCGGCACCCGGAGCCCGGATAGGCAGCAACAGCGTAAACGTGCTGCCCTTGCCGAGCCGGCTGGACACACGGATCTCCCCGCCGAGCAGCTGGGCGATGTCGCGGCTGATCGACAGCCCCAGGCCGGTCCCGCCGAAGCGGCGGCTCGTCGTCCCGTCGGCCTGGCTGAAGGCGTCGAACACGGTACTGAGCTTCTCCTCGGCTATGCCCACACCGGTATCCGACACCGCGAAGGCCATGACCTCGGATGCCCCCTGGAGCGCTCCCGCGAACTCCACCGCGCCGACTCTGCCGATCGTGAGCTTGACCTCCCCGGCCGAGGTGAACTTGACCGCGTTGGACAGCAGGTTGCGCACGACCTGCTCGAGTCGCTGCTCATCGACGTAGAACCGGTCCGGCGTGCCGACGCGTACCTCAACGCTGAAGCCCAGGCCCTTGTCCTGCGCCATCGGCCGGAATGTGGCGTCGACGTAATCAACGAGAGCCGCAAGCCGCAGGTCCGCGGGGTTGACGTCCATCTTGCCCGCCTCGACCTTGGACAGGTCGAGGATGTCGTTGATCAGCTGCAGCAGGTCGGACCCTGCGGCGTGGATCGTGCGGGCGAAATCCACCTGCTGGCCGGTCAGGTTTCCGTCCTGGTTCTCGGACAGCAGCTTGGCCAGGACGAGCAGGCTATTCAGCGGGGTCCGCAGCTCATGCGACATGTTGGCCAGGAAGTCGGACTTGTACCTGGACGAGATCGCGAGCTGCTGTGCGCGTTCCTCCAGCGTCTGCCGCGCCTGCTCGATCTGGCGGTTCTGCACTTCGATCGCGCTGTTCTGCTTGGCCAGCAGCGCGGCCTTCTCCTCGAGTTCCGCGTTGGACCGGCGCAACTCGGCTTGCTGCCGCTGCAGTTCGACCGACTGGTCCTGCAGCTCGGTGGTGAGCCGCTGCGACTGGCTGAGCAGAGCCTCGGTCCGCGAGCTAGCCATGATCGTGTTGATGGCAACGCCGATGGTCCCGACGAACTGGTCAAAGAACGCCAGGTGCACATTGCTGAACCGGGTCAGCGAGGCCAGTTCGAGCACGCCGAGCACCTGGTTCTCGAACAGGATCGGGATCACGGCCACGCTGACCGGCGCGGCCTCGCCGAGTCCCGATCCAACCTTGAGGTACCCGGCAGGCGCGTCGGTGATGAGGATCGGCGTCCGCTCGATGGCTGCCTGGCCGGCCAGGCCCTCGCCCGCCTCGAACCGGGTGAGGCCGCCCTTCACGAAGCCGTAGGTGGCGATGCGGGTGAATTCCTGCCGCTCGATCCGCGGGTGCCCCGCGTCGGTCGCGAGGTAGATAGCGCCGTACTGGGCGGAGGCGAGCGGCGTCAGCTCGCCCAGGATCAGCCGGGCCAGCTCCAGCAGGTCCCGGTGCCCTTGCATCAGCCCGGCGATCCTGGCGAGGTTCGTCTTCAGCCAGTCCTGTTCCTGGTTGGCGCGGGTCGTCTCGCGCAGGTTCGCCACCATCAGGTTGACGTTGTCCTTGAGCTCGGCGACCTCGCCGCGCGCCGCGACCTGGACCGACTGGGTCAGGTCGCCCTCGGCGACCGCGCTGGCGACCCCCGCGATCGCGCGGACCTGCGTGGTCAGGTTGCTAGCAAGCTCGTTGACTCCCTCGGTCAGCCGCTTCCACGTGCCCGAGACACCCGCCACTTCGGCCTGGCCGCCGAGCCTGCCCTCGCTGCCGACCTCGCGGGCCACCCGGGTCACCTCGTCGGCGAACGCGGAGAGCTGGTCCACCATGGTGTTGATGGTGGTCTTCAGCTCCAGGATCTCGCCCCGGGCGTCGACGTCGATCTTCTTGGACAGGTCGCCGTTGGCGACCGCGGTGGTGACCTGCGCGATGTTGCGGACCTGGCCGGTGAGGTTTCCGGCCATGAAGTTGACGTTGTCGGTCAGGTCCTGCCAGACCCCCGAGACCCCGCGGACGTAAGCCTGGCCGCCGAGCCTGCCCTCCGTGCCGACCTCGCGGGCTACCCGGGTCACCTCGTCGGCGAACGCGCAGAGCTGGTCCACCATGGTGTTGATGGTGGTCTTCAGCTCCAGGATCTCGCCGCGGGCGTCGACGTCGATCTTCTTGGACAGGTCGCCGTTGGCGACCGCGGTGGTGACCTGCGCGATGTTGCGGACCTGGCCGGTGAGGTTTCCGGCCATGCCGTTGACGTTGTCGGTCAGGTCCTTCCAGACCCCCGAGACCCCGCGGACGTAAGCCTGGCCGCCGAGCCTGCCCTCCGTGCCGACCTCGCGGGCCACCCGGGTCACCTCGCCGGCGAACGCGGAGAGCTGGTCCACCATCATGTTCACCGTCTGCTTGAGCTGCAGCATCTCGCCTGTCGCGTCCACGGTCACCTTGCCGGTAAGGTCACCGCGGGCGACCGCCGTCGTGATCAGCGCGATGTCGCGGACCTGGGCGGCCATCTGGGCCACCTCGGACGCCAGCGATGCGAGCTGGCTGCCGACCTCATCGGCGAGACGGCCTACCTCGGCGAGCACCGGGCCCCCGGCGGTATGCCGGTCCTCGGAGGGGTCGCGCTCGCGGAAGTCGCCGCGGGCGAAGGCAGCCAGCCGTGCCCGGATAGGGTCGAGATCGGCTTCGGTATAAGTGGCCTCGCCGCCGCTCCCGTTCTCCCGCATGACACGAGAGCTGGCGGCCGTAGCCTCGGTCATCGCGTGTCCTCTCCTCGGTCCGTGGACCAGTGACCCAGGGTGCCAGGCCTTGCAGCCGCGGGATTGGACTGCGCTTCGCCGGTGTGCCAGTGTGACGAGTCTGCCACAATAGGAAGAGGGCATGCCAGACGCAAACCGCGGCGTTCGCGCCGGGAGGCACGTGGACGGACGCAGGGACCTTGTCGCTGCGGCTGACTTCGACCCGGAGCCATCCGCAGTAGCCACTGCCCGTCGCTTTGTCCGGGAAACACTTGTTTCCTGGAGCCTGCCGTGCGGCGACCGCCGGGTCCTTGACGCTGTGCTGCTGGCCAGCGAGCTCGTCACGAACGCGATCGTGCACGCCGGGACTCCGGTGCACCTGGCCTGCCGGCTGAACGGCGAGACCGTCGAGATATCGGTGCTGGACCGGCATCCGGCCCGCATGATCCCGGACCCGCCGAACGCCGCCGCCGCCGTCGACCGGCCGAGCGGCCGCGGGCTGCTGCTGCCCGCCGCGCTCTCGTCGTCATGGGGGGTGACGTACGCGCCCGCGGCCAAGGCGATCTGGTTCCGGCTCGGGCCCGAGATCCCGGCGGCGGGGCACGCGCCGGCCGCCCCGGCAGTGGCCGGGTCCCCGGAGGTGGCTGACGAGACGAGCGCCCGCTTCAGCGGGCCGGCCCGCGGGCGGGGCGTGACGGGCGGGGACCTGCTCCAGCTCAGTTACGACGAGTTGCTCGGTCACGCAGTCGCGATGGCCCGCGAGGCAGTCGCCGCCGATGCCGCCTACGCGCTGATCGCCGATGAGGATGGTGAGCTGAGGATGCGCGCGGCGGTGGGGCGGGGGGTACCGCAGCCCGGCGATGAGCCGGCACCGCCGGGCGCCGCCGCGGATTCGGCTGGCATGGCCACGTTCCTTGACCTGTACAACCAGTTCGCCGAGCGCGGAGCCGACCTCGCGCAGGTCCAGAATGAGCCGCTGCGGTCGCTGCTGACCGTCCCTTTCCAGGCTCAGGGCCGGGTTACCGGAATGCTGGCGGTGGCAGCGGCAGAGCCCGACCGCTTCGGCGAGGCTGACCTGGCCAGGGTGCAGGAAGTTGCCGACGAGGTGGCACTGCCGCTGGAGCGGGCCCGGCTGACCGAGCACGACCGGGTCCGCCGGGCGAGGCTCAGCTTCCTGGCTGAGGCCAGCGACCTGCTGGCGGGCAGCCTGGACCAGGAGAAGACCATCGCCCTGGCCGCGCAGCTCGTGGTTCCGCGGCTGGCCGGGTGGTGTGCCGCATTGCTGCCGGACGAGAACGGTGACCTCGGCCCCGCCTACGCCTGGCATGCGGACGAGTCCCAGGTCGACGCGCTCACGAGCCTGCTCGGTCAGGTTCGGGCACCCCACGTCCTGCTCAGCCGGGGCCCGCAGCGGTGGTCGCTGGCGGCGTGGGTGCCGCCCTCGGCCACGGCCGCCGATCTGGCTTCCGATCCAGCCTGGTGCTTTCCGCTGGTTGCGCGGGACCGCAGCCTGGGGGTCTTCGTGATCGGCCGCCCGCGCGAGGGGGCTCTGGCCAGGGAGGCCGTGGAGCTTGCCGAAGACCTGACCCGGCGGGTGGCGCTGGCCCTGGACAACGCCAGGCTCTACTCGGAGCAGCGGCAGGCGACCAACGCGCTGCAGCGCAGCCTGCTGCCGCCGGAACTGCCGCACGTTCCCGGGATGGAGCTGGCCGCGGGGTACGAGGCAGCGGGCGAGGGAAACGAGGTCGGCGGCGACTTCTATGACGTGTTCCAGTCGACTTCAGGCCGATGGCGGTTCGCGATCGGTGATGTCTGCGGCAAGGGCCCCGAGGCAGCGGCCGTGACCGGCCTGACCCGGCACGCGCTGCGGATCCTGGCCAGGGAGGGGCACGATGTCCCGACCGTCCTGGAGCGGCTGAACGCCCTCATCGTCGACGAGGGCGCCCGCGCGCCGTTCATAACTCTCATCCATGGTGAGCTCGTTCCGGCGTCCGGGTCTGGTGAGCCAGCCACCGTCTCGCTGGTGTGCGCCGGGCACCCGCCGCCGCTGGTACTGCGCTCCGCCGGCGGCGTGGAGGCGGTCGCGGACTCGCAGCCGCTGCTCGGCGTGCTGGACGGGATCGCGTTCGAGCAGACAGCCTTCCGCATCGCCCCGGGCGACGTCCTGCTCTGCGTTACCGACGGTGTGACGGAACGCCGGTCCGGGAACCGCCTTCTCGACGACGGCAACGGCCTGCGAGACCTGCTCGGCGAGTGCCAGGGTCTCAACGCCGGCTCGGTGGTGGCCAGGATCCAGCGCGCGGTCCGCGACTTCGGCTCCGGACCTCCGAGCGATGACCTGGCGCTGCTCGTATTCCGCGGCCTGTAGAGCAGAAGAAAAGTGCCGTGGCTTTGGGCAGTGCCGTGACTTTGGGGCGAAGTACTCCCCATCTTGCCGATCCTCTGGTAAGAACAAATCGTGGCCCTGTTGCCACAATCAGTGAGGGGGGTTGGGCGGTATGTGTGCTGCTGTGCTGACGGGTGCCGGCGTTGAGGCGCTCGCGGAGTTGTTCCCGCGGTGGCGGATCTGGGTCGACCCGGAGACCGGGTGGCATGCTTGCCGGCGCGGCGGCTTCATCCAGAATTATCATCAGGGTGCCCCGGCGTTCTCGGTGCACGCCGCGACGGCCGGGGAACTCGCTGGCCAGCTGCGCTGGCAAGAGGCGGCGGACGCACACGCGCCGTTCGGCTGCTCCAGCCGGTAACCCGGCAACGGAGCCCGGGTCATCCCAGAGAGCTGTCAGCCGGCCGCAGGCCGGCCAGGGCGGCCCCGTAGCGCATCGAGACAAGCTGGCCGATCGCCGGATGTGCCCCGAGCGTCGGGGCCATCAGCGCGCCGGTCGCGGCAGTGACGGCGTCGAGTTCCCGGGGATCGGTCTCCGGCCCGATGACGCACGGGGCGATGGCCACGCGGAAGGCGCCGGCCTCACGCAGCCGGGCCACCGCGGACACGATGCCGCGGGTGTCGTCGATCGACGCGTGCATGGCCGGGGCGGCAAGCCGGCCGGCCAGCAGGACGGCGGCGACCCCGGCCGCGCGCAACGCGTCGTCTCCGCGGTCGGCCAGCACCAGGACGCCGTTCGCGGCAGAAATGATGCTGAGGCCGCGTGCGCGGCTCTCCCGGGCCAGGCCCACCTCGGCCAGGCGCGCGTGCAGCGCCTCGGCGAGCAGCGGGTGGGGGCCGAGGTGCTCCGCCACCACGACGTCCACGGGTGCCCCGGTGACGGCCCGCCGCAGGGCCGCGTCGGCGCGCGGGTTCGGGCCCGCCAGCAGCGGTACCAGAACCGCCAGGGCAGGCCACCGCCCGTGCGCGGATGCCGCGAGCGCGTCGTCGAGACGCCGCTCGCGACCCTCGAGGTAGGCCACCTCGACGTGGGCGCCCTGGCAGGACAGCCTCGCGGAGGCCGCGATCTCATCGCTGATCACGTCGCTGGCGCGACTGGCGCTGCCTGGCACGGCGAGCAGCAGAGTTGGCGCATCCGACGGCAGGGTCAGCCGGTGCGGGCTGCGATGACGTCCCGACCGGCGGGTACGGCCGGTCCGCTGAGGCAGCGGGTCGCCGCGCAACGGGAGGGGTTTCCCCCGCTGGGGCAGCACGTCACCCCGCCGGGGCAGGGATTCCCCGCGCGGCGGCGGTTCCGCGGCCTGGCTTGGGTCACTCACGGTGCCGTATCGTATTCCGGATTCAATAGACATGATCGTTGTTCTCTGATGTTAGATCCTGGACGGTCCCGCTGACTGTGGCTCTAGTCATTTAGCGGCATGCTATGTACGGGGCCGGCGGGCGGACGCATTTCATCGTACGCACAGGTGCGACGGAGTGCGGCGGAGTGCGGCGGGCCGCCAGGCAGGGGTTGTCATGTCGAGCTGGTTCCAGGTGCAGATCGTTCATACCGGACGGCTGCCGCTCTTCTGCTTCTTCACGGCATTCGTGGCAGGCTTCGGTTTCATCCGGCTGTCGGTGCGGCTGATCCGAGCGCAGGCCAGGTGGTGGCCCGGCAACGTCATGGTCGGCCCGGTGCATGTCCACCACATGGTTTTCGGCGTCGTGTTCATGGGCATCGGCGGCGTCGCTCAGCTCGCCGCGCCGCTGTACTCCCTGGGCTGGCGATCAGGCGCGGGCGCGGTGTTCGGGCTCGGCACCGCTCTGGTGCTGGACGAGTTCGCGCTCATCCTGCACCTGCGCGACGTGTACTGGAGCAACGAGGGACGGCTGTCGATCGACGCGGTGTTCGTGGCCGCCGGAGTGACCGCTCTGCTGCTGATGGGGGTGACGCCGACGGGAGTCAAGGGTGTATCCGACTACCAGCGGCTGCTGCCAGGAACCGCGGGCGCGGTCATCACGCTGCACGTGGCCGTGACGGCACTGTTCGTGCTCGCGTCCGTGACCCTGCTGAAGGGCAAGATCTGGACTGGCCTTTTCGGGCTTTTCGTTCCCTTGCTCTTCATCGCCGGCGCCCTGCGGCTCGCCCGGCCCGGCTCGCCCTGGGCCCGCTGGCGCTACCGGGATCGGCCCGGGAAGCTGGCCAGGGCCGACCACCGCGAGAAGTACCTGCGGCAACCCGTGGTGCGGGCAAAAGGCCGCATCCAGGATCTGCTCACCGGCCGGCACGATCAGCAGGCCGTCGCGCGCGAGCCCCCGACTGCCTCCTGAGCCCTGCCCCGGGCGAGCCTGCTCTGCGGGATCAGCCGCCGCCTATGGCGCCCGGGAAATCAACAGTCGTAGACTTCATCAGGTGTTGAGTTGAGGAGGCTCGGATGTGGGCGATGGTGGCCAAGGAGTTCCGCCAGCTGCGGCGGGACCGGCGGACTGTGGCGATGATGATCGTGCTTCCCGCGGTGCTGCTGATCGTCTTCGGGTACGCGGCCAACTTCAAGGTCACCAGCATCCCGACGGTGATCGTGGGTCCGGGCGCCGGCCAGGCGGCGACGCTGCTGCACGCCCCGTTCGACGTGGTCGAGGTCGATGCCGCTGCCAGCCAGGCCACCGCCCGGTCGAGGCTGCAGGACGGCCGGGCGATCGTGGCGGTCGTGACCGGCGGCCGCGGGCCGCAGGTGCTCATGGACGGAACGCAACTGCTATCCGTGCTGACGGCGCAGAGCGCCCTGGCGAAGATGCTGGCCACCCGCCCGGCTGGCTCGCCCGCCCCGCCGGTGAGCGTGCGGATTCTCTACGACCCGAAGCTCATCACCTCGTGGGTGATGGTCCCCGGCCTCGCGGGCCTGATCCTGGTCTTCATCGGCACGCTGATCACGAGCCTCGGCGTCGTCCGGGAGCGGCAGACCGGCACCCTGGAGCAACTGGCGGTCATGCCGCTGCGCTCCCGGGACGTGATCGCAGGCAAGATCGCGCCGTACCTGATGGTCGCCGCCGTTGATCTCGTCCTGATCATCCTGATCGGGATGGGCGTCTTCCACGTGCCGTTCACCGGCAACGTCGCCACCTTCGCCCTGGGGGCAGCCTTGTTCCTGCTGGTGACCCTGGGCATAGGCGTCCTGATCTCGACCGTCTCGCAGAACCAGGGCCAGGCCATCCAGCTGGCGTTCATGATCATGCTGCCGCAGGTCCTGCTGTCCGGACTGATCTTCCCGGTAACCTCGATGGCCGCAGGCGTGCAGTGGATCTCCTACGTGCTCCCGCTGACCTACTTCGTCGAGATCAGCAGGGGCGTGATGCTGAAGGCGACGCCGATCTCCGCCCTGTGGCAGCCGCTGGGGCTCCTGGCCCTGCTCGCTGCCGTCGTGCTCGGGCTGGCGATCATCCGGTTCCGCCGCGACCTCGCGCCGAGCGACCGCCGCGCCCGGGGGCAAGCGCGGGCCCTGGAGCGAGTGGCAGATGCTCCGTGAGATGGGGCCTGGAGCACGTGCGCCTGAGCTTCGGGCGGCGGGTCGCGCTCGACGGCGTGACCGTGCCGGTCGAGCCGTCCGGCGTCACGGTGCTGGTCGGCGGGGACGGAGCAGGCAAGTCGAGCTGCCTGAAGACGCTGGTCGGGCTGGTGCAGCCAGAGTCAGGATCGGTGCGCCGGCCGCCCAAGCAGGGAATCGGGTACGTGCCGGCCACCGCCGGGGTGTACGAGGACCTGACCGTTCAAGAGAACCTCGATTTCTCCGCCGACGCCTACCAGCTGCCGTCCAGGCAGCGCGGCGGGAGGCAGGCAGAGATCCTCGATCGCATCGGCCTGGCCGCGGCCCGTCACCGCCTCGGCGCGCAGCTCTCCGGCGGCATGCGTCGCAAGCTGGCCGTCGGCCTGGCCTTGCTCCACTCGCCCGAGATGCTGGTCCTCGACGAGCCGACCACCGGAGTCGACCCGGTCAGCCGGGCAGAGCTGTGGCGGCTGATTGCCGGGGCCGCCGCTGCGGGAACTGCGGTCACCGTCGCCACGACGTACGTGAACGAGGCGGCACGCGCCACGTCGGTCGTACTGATCGAGGCCGGGAAGGTCCTTGCCAGCGGCTCCCCGGAGACCATCCTGCGCGGCGTGCCCGGTGCGCTGGGCGCCGCCCAGGGCACCGCCCGCCCCACGCCGCTGTCCTGGCGGCGAGGGGTCAGCTGGCGGGTGTGGGCCCCCGCGGGCGAGCTGCCCGGCGGCGTCCAGCAGAGAGACCCGGACTTCGAGGACGCCGTGGTCGTCGCGGAGCTGGCCGACGAGCGGGGAAGGCAGCGCCGGTGAACGTGCTCGCGCAGGTCCGCGGGGTCTCCCGGCGCTTCGGCTCGTTCACGGCCGTGCATCCCACCGACCTCGCGATCGCCGAAGGCGAGGTCGTCGGCCTGCTCGGCGCCAACGGCGCCGGCAAGACCACGCTGATCCGGCTGCTGCTCGGCCTGCTGGAGCCGAGCGCCGGAGTCGTCCGTCTCTTCGGGGCTGCCCCGTCCGTCGCGGGACGCCGGCGGGTCGGCTACCTGCCGCAGACACTCGGCCTCTACCTGGACCTCACCGTCGCGGAGAACTGGCGCTTCACAGCCTCGGCCTTCGGGAACGTCGCCGCCACGATGCCGGAGAACATCCGTGCCTGGAGCGACCAGCTGGTCAGCGACCTTCCGCTCGGCGGCCAGCGCCAGGTCGCCTTCGGGGTGGCTCTCTCCCACCAGCCGGAACTCCTGGTGCTCGACGAGCCGACGTCCGGAGTCGGGCCCCTGGCCGCGGCGCGCCTGTGGGAGGACATCCGGCTGGCCGCGCAGTACGGCGCGGGCGTGCTGGTGACCACCCACAACATGGAGGAAGCGCAGGAGTGCGATCGCCTGGTGGTGATGGCTGACGGGCTTGTCGTGACCAGCGGCACCGCGGCCGATATCATCGGCGACCACACGGTCGTCGAGGTGCGCTGCGGCGATGGCCGCGACGGCAGCTGGAGACGCGCCTTCGCCCTGCTCGACGGCAATGGTTTCGTGGTGCAAATGGACGGCCAGGCGCTCCGGGCGGCCGGAGATGACGAGGCAGTCCGCGACCTGCTACGCGGCGGCGGCATCGATGCAGTCGTCGAGGCCGTCACAGCGAACCTGGAAGAGGCTTTCGTGGCCATAGTCTCGGCGCGGGACGCCTTCCGCCCCCCGGCCGCATGAGCCGGTCCGGCCGCCGCCCGGGGGCACCGGACACCCGCGAGGCGATCCTGGTAGTGGCCCGCCGGCGGTTCGCCACCCGAGGCTACCAGGCGACCTCCCTGCGCAGCATCGCCGGCGAGGCCGGGGTCGACCCCGCGCTCCTGCTCCACTATTTCGGGACCAAGGAGGGCCTCTTCGCCGCGGCGACCGGTCTTCCGGCCGGGCTGCCCGAGCTGTTCGCAGGGCTGGACGGCGCCTGCTTGCGCGAGTCTGTGGAGGCAATTGTCCGCTTCTACCTGCAATTCATCGACAGCGACCAGAGCCGCAACGCCATCCTGGCCCTGGTCCGCTCCGCGGTCTCCAACGAAACGGCCGCAGCGATGCTGAGGGAGTTCGTGACCACGGAATTGCTGAGCGTCATCGCAGGACTTACCCAGCGCCAGAACGCGGCACTTCGGGCCTCCCTGGTAGCGGCGCAGCTGGTGGGCATCGCCATGCTGCGCCATGTCCTGCGGGTCGAGCCCGTCGCCAGAGCCACCGAAGACGAGATCGTCGCCCTGGTGGCTCCCGCGATCGAGCAGTACCTGCGCTAACCCGCCCGGACGCAGCCGGGCCAGCCAGAAGTAGTGCAGAAACCGCTGATGGGACGACGTATTGTGAACTATTTTCCCGCCGCGCGTCATCCCGCGGTGCCACCGGCCGTGACCGCTTCGTGATAGGACTGGCACTCTCACCTATCCAGCACCGGAGCCCGCGATGACGATCCTGAACCAGGAGCAGCCCGCACACGCGGCGGCAGCCGGGCGGCTGCGGGCCGAGCCGATTATCTGGCTGACCACCGTAGCCCCGTCGGGCCAGCCGCAGTCGACCCCGGTCTGGTTCCTGTGGGAGGACGGGGAGTTCCTGATCTACGGGGTGGCGAATGGGGCGAAGACGCGCAACATCGAGTCGAATCCCCGGGTCTGCTTGCACCTGGAGGGCAACGGGCGGGGCGGCGCGAACGTCATATTCGAGGGCAGCGCCAGGATTGACCCGGCGGGCCCCGGGGCAGACGCCGCCACGGCCTATATCGCCAAGTACCGTGAGTTCATCGACTCCTACGGGTGGACGCCGGAGGGCTTCGCCGAGGATTACCCGCACGTGATCCGGGTAGCGCCCACACGCGCCAGGGTCTGGTGACCGCGCGGGCCGACGCGGATCCGACTCAGCCGGCGGCGGATTCCCGCGGCCACAGCGCAACGAGCTGCGCCGGGCTGATGTTGCCGCCGCTGCAGACGACCGCCACCTTACGCCCGGCGAACCGGCCGGGATCGGCCAGCACCGCCGCGAGTGCCGCCGCGCCGGCGGGCTCGACCAGGTTCCGCGTCCTCTCGATCATCACCCGGGTCGCCGCCGTCAGCGCGTCCTCGGAGACCAGGACGAAGCCGTCAAGCAGTTCCCACAAGATTCGCTGCGGCAGTTCGAACGCGGTCCGTGTCGCCAGTCCCTCGGCGGACGTGCTCGTCGAGTCGGCGACAAGCGCGCGGGCCTGCCAGGAACGGTATCCGGCCGGGGCCGCCTGCGCTTGAACGCCCACGATCTCGACCGCGCCGCCGACGGCGTTGGCCACGATGCAGGCGCCCGCCGCCCCGCTGCCTCCGCCGACCGGGACGACGATCACCTCGGTGTCCGGCTGGGCTTCGAGGATCTCAAGGAAACAGGTGGCGACGCCCGCGATGAGGGCCGGCTCGTTCCCGGAATGGATGTACCGGTAGCCGTGCTCGGCTGCCTGCTTCTCGCAGAACTCGCGCGCGTCGTCGAAATCGTGACCGTGGAACACCACTTCGGCGCCGAGGGCGCGCACCGACTCCACTTTCACCGGGTTGGCCTGCTCGGGCATGCACACGATGGCGCGCACGCCGAACAGATCCGCCGCGTAGGCGACCGACTGCCCGTGATTACCAGTAGAGGCGGTGATGACGCCCTGGCGGCGTTCCGCCTCGCTCAGGAGGCTGACCAGGTTCACGCCGCCGCGGACCTTGAACGCCCCCACCGGCTGGTGGTTCTCGTGCTTGACCCGCAGCCGCGCGCCGGTCAGCGCGTCCAGCGCTGGATAGCGATACAGCGGAGTGGGCCGCAGGTACGCCTCGATGCGCAGGCGCGCCGCGAGCACGTCGGCGAGGTCCGGGACAGCCGGTGCGGTCATGACCCGTTTCTACCACGGCTCCCGCGATGGCGATCTGGTCGCGGCCGGGCTGGCCCGGCGGGCGTCAGGCACGGTGGAGCGTGAGGCCCAAGGACGCGAACTGATCGAAGGGCCGGTGGTAGCCGCGCTCGATGTGGTGGATGCCGTGGACCGATGAAGGCTGGTCGGCGACCGCCGCGGCCAGCACCGCGGAGAACCCGGCGCGCACGTCGGGCAGCGTTACCTCGGCCCCGCGCAGCTTGGACACGCCCCTGATCACCGCGGAGTGCACGGCGTTGGTGTCATGGAAACGGCACGCGGGGCCGCCCAGGCACGCCGCGAACACCTCTATCTCGCAGCCTAGCTTCTGCAGCGCCGGAACGTACACGAGCCGGTTCTCAAAGACGGTCTCATGCAGCACGGACATGCCGTCGGCCTGGGTGAACAGCACCATCAGCGGTTGCTGCCAGTCGGTCATGAACCCGGGATGAGTGTCGGTGTGCACCGCGGCGGGCCGCAAGCCGCCAGGCGCCGACGCGGTGATCCACTCGTCGGTGATGTCGAACTGGGCGCCCATCCGGGCCAGGGTCGTGATCGCGGTGACCAGCCGGTCCTGCGGGCAGCCATGCACGCGGACCTCGCCGCCGGTGATCAGCCCGGCCACCAGGTAGGAGAACGCCTCGAGCCGGTCGCCGGCCAGCCGGGTCGACGCGCCGCGCAGTCGCTGGACGCCCTCGATGACGATCCTCCGGTCGGGGCTGAGCTCTATGTGCGCGCCCATCCGCTGCAGGAACAGCGCCAGTTCCACCACCTCCGGCTCGGTGGCGGCGCCGCGCAGCACGGTCTTCCCCTCGGCGAGCACGGCGGACAGCAGCACAGTCTCGGTTGCGCCCACGCTCGGGTACGGCAGGTCGATGCGCGCGCCGTACAGCTTGGTGGCGTGGGCCATGATCCCGTTCGGGCCCGCCTCCACCTCGGCTCCCAGCGCCCGCAGCGCCGCCACGTGGAAGTCGACGGGCCGCCGTCCGATCGGATCACCCCCGACGAGCGGCACGAACGCCTCGCCGGTCTGATGCAGGAGCGGCCCCAGCATCAGGATGGGAATCCGGTTCAGCCCGGTGAATGCCTGCGGCACCCGGGGCTCGAGCGCGTTTCCCGCGGTGATCGTGATCTCGGCATCGGAGCGGTCGACGTGGTACCCGATCGACTCCATCATCGCCGCCGTGATGTCGACCTCGCCGACCTCCGGGACGTTGCGGATCGTGCTCGGGCCCTCGGCCATCATGGCAGCGACCATGTGCTTGGACACAGCGTTCTTCGATCCGCGTACGTTGATATCGCCGCGCAGCGGCCCAGACGGCTCGACTTGCCAAGTGTCGGTCACGCAGATCACTGTACGGGCAAACCTCCGCCGCCGAAGCGAACTGGCCCGAGGACATGCGGTCCACCCGGGTTCGCGCTCAAGCGGCCGGAGGGACCTGACTGGTCAGCACGTTCCCCAGGACGGCTATCGATCTCAGCCTGATCACCGGCGTCAGAGCGCCGCCCCGGCCTGGCGGTGCCGCGATCGCGGTGCGACCGAACACGGTGACAGCCGAGCTGGCATCGACCCTGAACCCGGCCGGCACGACGATGCGCACCTCGCCGGCCACGGCGACGGCGGTTACCTCCGTCTCGAACGAGGTGACCGCGGTGCGGCGCAGGTCGATCACGACCTCGCCGAGGACGGCGGCGGCGGCTACCCTGGCAGCCAGGGCCCGGAAGGGCCACCGGCCCGCCAGGCCAAGGATGACGAGGATGAGCCGCCTGGCCCGGCGGCCCTGACCGGCGACCGCCGCCTGGCCGGGGCCCGGGATATCCGCGATGACGTCCGCGAGGCCGGTGATCGTGGTCGCCTGCTGTGCTGCCTCCGAGCGGACGGCCAGTTCGGCGGGCTCCAGCCGTCCCTCCGCGCAGGCATCCACGATTCGGCGCAGCGCCCGCGCGCGGTACTGCTGTACCGTCCGGGCCTTGTGGCCCCGCCGGGGGGAGCGGCCGGGAGGCAGCGCCTTCATAACGATCATTGTTCCCGGGGGAGGGTGCGTGCTCGCTCCTCGCCCCCCTGAATGGCTGACCCGTCTCACGGGCGGCGGGGGCTCCGGATTCTGCCCGATCGGGGGACAGCGCGCCGCGCTGCGCTCTCCCGGGTCGCCCGGGAGAGCGAAGAGAGCGCCTGGGGTGCCGGGGAGAGGGCCGGGGAGGAGGCCGGGGAGGAGGCCGGGGGAGAAGATCGCCTCCCAGTTGAAAATGTTGTCATAGACAATTATTGTCATTAGCAAGACTTGCTTGGGCCAAGCTCGTCATCCAGGCCTTTGCCCGCGGCTGTCGGCCCGACATCGGCGGCCGCGGTGAGCGTCTCCCAAGCCATCGGGAGTGAAATGAGGCGGTTCAGGTTCAGGGCCCTGGTCACGCTGGACCCACCGACCCGGGGTGCCCCTGGCATGGAGTACACGAGCCGGACGCGAGAGCTCCTCGTGCATGCCCGGCGCATCGGGCAGCCGTCAGCCGACAGGTACTTCTCCGCTGTTATCTGCGAGGACCAGGGACGGCCGCTGCGGACCGGGGAGCGGGCCGTCGTGACGATCACGGTGGTCGACGACGATGCGCCGGCCTATCTAGCGTCGGGCCAGCCGTTCACGATCTGGGGGAGCCGCGCGGGGCGCGGCATCATCTCCCGCCGGGTGTTCACCGACTCGGGCCCCAGCTAGCGCCTGCCGGGGTGTCCGGGAAGTGCTGAGCTGCCCTCGACGAGGATGACCTCCAGCGTGCGCGGGCCGTGCACGCCCTCCACGCGCGACAGTTCGATGTCGCTGGTCGCTGACGGCCCGCTGATCCAGGTGAGCGGCTGGCCGGCGCGGACCTCCAGCCAGTCCACCGCCTCGCCGACCAGTTCGACGACCTGGTCGGCGCGAACGATGCACAGGTGGTAGTCGGGGACCAGGCTGATAGCGCGCCGGCCCTGGTCGGGGGCGCCGTCCAGGACGATGGTCCCGGTCTCGGCGATAGCCACCGCCGCGCCGGTGATCACGCCGTCGAGCGCATCGAGATCGCGGGCGGACAGGCCGTCGTCTGCGACCAGCTCTACGCCGGGTAGTGCGGGAAGATCCAGGCCAGGCGGCACGACGACGCGCCGCGCACCGCGTTCGGCGAGTGCCGACCGGACCGTTGCGAGCAGTTCGGCCGGCGCGGCGCGGCGGACCGCGGCATGGTAGTCAGCCAGACGGCCCGCGAGCAGGTCCAGCAGCCGCTGGCCGGGGAGGTCGCCGTGGGTCCGGTACCCGGCGGGCGGCGGGCACCCGGGCGACCCGGGCGTGCGGTCCCCGGCGAGCGCGGCCCGGATCCTGGCCAGCACCTCCTCGCGGGCGTCCCCGGCGGGCGGCCCCCCGGGTCTCACGTCGCGCCGGCGCGGCCCGCTCACGAGCTGCGCCTGCCGGACTCGCGCCACCATTGCCGGAACGTCCTGGGCGGCGGGGCGGGAAGGTCGCGTGCCCGGGTCCAGGCGGACAGCGGCGGCGGCAGCGCGCGGATCCGGCCGCCGCGGCTCAGCGCGCGCCCGGACCTGCTCGCCCGCTGGGCCGCGGCGTAGCGCCGTGAGTCGGCCATCACCCAGGACGCGGCGGCCATCGTCACCGCTTCGGCGCTCGGCAGCCGACGGTCACGCCGCGCCTCCTCGACGTGCCGTGCCCGCAGGTGGACCAGGATCAACGGGATGTCGATCTTCACCGGACATGCCTCGTAGCAAGCGCCGCACAGCGACGAGGCGTACGGCAGCGAGGCGTTCTGCTGCACGCCGGTCAGCAGCGGCGACAGCACCGCGCCGATCGGCCCCGGGTACACCGAGCCGTACGCGTGCCCGCCGACGCGCTCGTAGACCGGGCACACGTTCAGGCAGGCGGAGCAGCGGATGCAGTGCAGCGCCTGCCTGCCGGTCTCGTCGGCGAGCGCCGCGGTCCGCCCGTTGTCCAGCAGCACCAGATGGAACTCCTGGGGGCCATCGCCCGGGGTGACGCCGGTCCACATGGAGGTGTAGGGGTTCATCCGCTCGGCGGTCGACGACCGGGGCAGGAGCTGCAGGAAGACGCCGAGGTCGCGCCAGGAGGGGATCACCTTCTCGATGCCCATGACCGTGATCAGGGTCTGCGGCAGGGTCAGGCACATCCGGCCGTTGCCCTCCGACTCGACCACGCACAGCGTGCCGGTCTCGGCAACCGCGAAATTAGCCCCGCTGATCCCGACTCGCGCGGACAGGAACTCCCGGCGCAGGTGCAGCCGCGCCGCCTCGGCCAGCGCCGGCGGGCTGTCGGTCAGCGCCGGGTCGGCGTCGCCCATCTCGCGCAGGAAGATCTCCCGGATCTCGGCCCGGCCGCGGTGTATGGCGGGCACCAGGAAGTGTGACGGGCGGTCCTGGCCGAGCTGCACGATCAGCTCGGCCAGGTCGGTCTCGTGGGCCGTGATGCCTGCCTCGGCGAGCGCGTCGTTCAGCCCGATCTCGTCGGTGACCATGGACTTGACCTTGACCGCCGCCCGCGAACCCGTGGCCCGGACCAGATCGGTGATGACATGATTCGCCTCGGCCGCGTCCCGGGCCCAGTGCACCGTCCCGCCGCGCGCCTGGACCTGGCGCTCCAGCTGCTGCAGGTAGCTGTCCAGGTGCAGCATGGTCTCGGCCTTGATGGCCCGGCCGGCCTCGCGCAGTGCTTCCCAGTCGGGGAGCTCGGCGACGGCCGCTGCCCGCTTGGCGCGGATCGTCGCCGTCGCCTTCCCGAGATTGCGGCGCAGCTGGCTGTCCGCGAGGGCGCGGCGGGCCGCCACCGGGAACGGCTCCCTGCCGCGCAGGTGGCCCACGCCGGGCGGCGCGGTCGGCGGGGCCGACGGGCCGGGCATCCCGAGGAAGGTGCTCACCAGGCGCGGCCTCCGTCCCTGGTCGAGGCCAGGATCTCAGCGAGGTGCACGGTACGGACGCCGGTCCGCAGCCGGGACAGCCCGCCGCCGATGTGCATCAGGCACGAGCTGTCACCAGCCGTGCACACCTCGGCGCGGGTGTCGAGCACGTTGCGCATCTTGTCGGCCAGCATCGCCGTCGAGGTGTCGGCGTTCTTCACTGCGAACGTGCCGCCGAAGCCGCAGCAGACCTCGGCGTCGGGCAGTTCGACCAGGTCCAGCCCTGCCACCCGGCGCAGCAGCCGCAGCGGCCGGTCGCCGACCCGCAGCAGCCGCAGCGAGTGGCAGGTCGGGTGGTAGGTCACCCGGTGCGGGTAGAAGGCACCCACGTCCTCTACCTCCAGGACGTCGATGAGCAGCTGGGTCAGCTCGAACGTGCGGCGGGCCACCGCCTCGGCGCGGCCGGCGAGCCCGGCATCCCCGTGGCGCGCGGCGACCATCGCGTGCTGGTGCCGGACCGAGCCAACGCACGAGCCGGAAGGGGCCACGACGGCGTCGAAACGCTCGAACGTCCTGACGTACCGACGGATCAGCGGGAGCGCGTCCTGCGTGTAGCCGGTGTTCACGTGCATCTGGCCGCAGCAGGTCTGCGCCAGGGGGAACTCCACCTGGTGACCGAGGCGCTCCAGCAGCACCGTCGTGGCCTTGCCCACGTCGGGGAAGAGCGTGTCCGCCAGGCACGTCACGAACAGCGCGATCCGCATTAGCCGACACCTTACCTGGCGGTGCGGCGCAGGTCGCCGCCGACAGCTAGCAGATGCGCAAGGCCTGCCCAGCCAGCAGATCCCGCCGGGCCTGTCCAGGGCGCAGGCGGGCCGGAAGCAGGCGCAGTCCCGGACGCGCCGGCCTTCGCCGCCACCAGTCACTCCAGCCAGCTCACCCTGCGCGCGGCCGGGCTGCCCGACTGCTTCCCCCGTCCCGCTTCTCCCCGCCCGTTCGCGGCCCGGGTCCGCTGGCGCCGTTGATGAACCGCTGCCCTTTCGAGAATTTCACAGTCGCGGCCATGAGTGCCTGAGCCCAACCGCATTCGAAGGCAACAGTACCTTAATACTACGATGAGATCACTATCTGGCCCGCGCCGTTGATGCGGAAAATGCCAAGGCAGGTCGATGCGGAGTTGGCTATCAGCCACGCGTGCTGAGTGAAAGTGTCTTGAACATAACTCGTGCCCGGCGCAAGCGTATTGTATGTATCACGGCCTCCGCTGAATGTGAGCCAGATGATCTGCACGGTCTGCGTGCTCTGGTTGGCAAAAGTGATCTCGACCCCAGAGTCACTGGCCAAGGAGTCAATGGTGCCTTCGTCCGAGCAAGAAAGCTCGCTGGCCCCGACAAGCTGAAAGGCGGGCTTGGGATGGGGCAATGTGCTGCGCGGGGCGGGGGATGGCGCGTTACTCCGCGTGCTACGCGAGTGGGCGGGCTGCACGCTGCGCGCAGGGCTAGGCCGCTGGCTGGTGGGTTTGCGGCCGGCCAGCGCGCTAGTCGCGGGGGGAGGCTGGGTGGCGGGCGGGGGCGCGGTTAGCGGCGGGGCGAGCGCCCTGTCAGGCTGGCTTGGCGGGGCTTTGGCTGGCAGCCTGCTCGCGACGAGCACGACGGCGGTCCCGCCTGCCGCGAGGAGGCAGAGAACAAGGAGCACAACTCTCGCCTGCGGCACCCAGCTGCGGTTGCCCCCCGATGCCGGGGGGCTGGCCTGGCCGGTGCCTGGTCGGTAACTTTTCTGTCCCGGCACAGTCCTCGTCACCCAACCTGTCCCTTTGCGTCCCTCGCTGCCCTGCCCAGCCCAGGCCTGAACAGCGACACTCATGATCTCATGGCTACTTGCCTGCCGCTCCGGGGGTTCAGATCTGCGCTCGCCAACTCCTGAACCTCGCGCTCTCGCGCGCCCAGCAGAACTGGCCACCGCCGAGCGTCATGACCGCGAGGCCGAGGTCGAGGTCGAGGTCGGGAGACGTGAGCCGGCGCGGCAGGCGGGCCTGGCAAGGGCCTTGGCGGGATGGTCGAGTGCCAGCAGCGCGCCGGCATCGAGCGTGAGACCGGTCGTCGTGGCCGGGCTCATCCGGCCTGCCGGCCGCCCGCCTGGGCCTGGCTGGTCAGGCCCGATGCGAGCGTGACTTCGGCCGAATTACTGTAGGGTGCGCAAGTCAGCTGACGTTGGTGTTGGTCAGCATGGTTATGGCTGCCCCCGCAAACATCGTTAGCCCGATGATCTGAGCGTAAGCGCTGGCCAGGAGAAATCGTGACTTGCGTTTATTCTTGAGGCGTGCGGTTATCAGGACTATCGCCTGCGACTTTGCGATGCCTCGTTGCGTATCGATGCGGTGAGAATCCCATAGGGGACCTTCTGTAAGGCGAAGAATGGTGTCGGCATTAATTTCGAAAGCACGCATTGGGATATTGACGAAGATCCCGCATAAGGCCGCCAGCAGCAAAAAGGCGATACCGAACGAAATGAGCAGCTTTGCGGGTAGTGAAAATGAGAAGTGGTGCTGCTGGGAACTCCATGTAATAAAGGCCAGCAAAAGAGTGACGAGTGCGCCTGACGTAGTTATCATTGTCATTGCCCGCGACTCAAGGGAAGCCGCCAGGTCATCGGCGGCGGCTAGCTGCAATCGGATCAGCTCCACCACCTGTGAACCGGTGCCAGCAGTCTTTTCGTCGTGACTAGGCCGAATTGCGGAGGATCCCCTTTGCGAATGATTCCTGCGTTCCCTTATGCGAATTCTAGCTATCCTTCCCGCGAATTGAGCGCCGGATGACCTTGGCAGGAATGCCTCCATGAAGACCGGCATAGCCGGAAACCGTCATGATACTGACGCCATTAGACTTCTTCGGACACGAGTCGTCGCCGATCGGGCAGACCCCTTCATTCACCGTTCCCGGGCATTCTTTCCTGCTTTTGTTAAGCCCGCAGTCTTTGTCGGCCAAGCGCCACCTACCTTTATCCCAGCCTGGACAGGATACCAGTATGATCTCACAGTCCGCAAAGAGTGTCACGTGGCTTCAATCCAAATATTGACGCGCAAGTCAGTTGATGCGTGCTTCAAGGAAGAAGGCGGCGGCGGTGATGGTACGTCCGTCGATCGCTTTGCGCGCGGGGCCGAGCAGGCCGCCAGTGACGACTGCTGCGGCGCGCAAGCTCGCCTGCCACTCCAATAACAGGCATCCTCACGCGGGCCTGAGCCTCCCCGGCGAGTTCGACCACGCGAGCCTGAGGCGCGGCTACGCGGGCTTCAAGGCCGGAAGGCTGAGCCATGACGGTACCGTACCGACGTAGCCGTCACAATTCGGCCACGAATCAATGATAAACGGCGACGGTCATTGTTGACGAGGCAGTCAGGAGCGCTTTCGCGGCCAGCCAGCTTGCCACGGAGCGTGATTGACTCGGCTGGCCTGGCCGTAGGCGATTCCAAGCAGAACCATGTATATGTCTTCAGGCCAGCCCCGGGATCCGGGAACTGGCCTGTGACCTGCGGGTTCTGGTGGGCGGTACAAGATTTGAACTTGTGGCCTCTTCCGTGTCAGGGAAGCGCTCTCCCGCTGAGCTAACCGCCCGCGAGGCGGAAGCGGGAATCGAACCCGCGTACAGGGCTTTGCAGGCCCTTGCCTAAGCCACTCGGCCATTCCGCCACAGAGGGCCCGGGGCCCTCCCTGGTACCGAAGAGCCGTGCGGACCGTCGGCTGGCGGGACGGCGTCCGGCACCTCCGAGCGGACGACGGGATTCGAACCCGCGACCCTCACCTTGGCAAGGTGATGCTCTACCAACTGAGCCACGTCCGCACGGCCCCGCTGCCGCGAGGCCCGGCACGCCGGGCGACGCCGGCGTGCGTTCAGAACTGTAGCCGATCCTGTCCGGCCAGCAAACTCACCCGGGCGTCCGGGCGGGCGCCGCCTGGCCAGCCGGCGCGGGGTGGCAGGCTTCAGCCATGCGAACGGTGGTCGTTAACGGCGACGCGCTCAGCGTGCGGGATGTGATCGACGTCAGCCGCGGGCAGGCCCGAGCCGAGCTCGGGGCGGACGTGCCCTCCCGAATGGAGACGAGCCGCGAGGTGGTGATGTCGGCCATCGCGGGCGATGCCTCGGTATACGGGGTCAATACCGGATTCGGCGCCCTCGCTGACACCCGGGTGGGGGAGCGGGACCTGAGGACCCTGCAGGGCGCGATCGTGAGGTCGCACGCCGCTGGTACCGGCGACCCCCTCGACGACGCCACCGTGCGGGCAGTCCTGCTGCTGCGGGCCAGGACGCTCGCCGCAGGCTACTCGGGCGTCCGGCCCGAGCTGCCGCGGCGGCTGTTGCAGCTGCTCGACCTCGGCCTGCTCCCGGTCGTCCCGGGCAAGGGCTCAGTGGGCGCCTCCGGCGACCTGGCCCAGCTCGCGCACCTGGCGCTGCCGCTGATCGGCGAGGGCAGGTTGCGGGGGCCCGGCGACGGCCCGAACGGCCGGCCGGCCGCGGAGGCGCTGGGCCGACACGGGATCGAGCCATTGCGCCTGGCGCCCAAGGAAGGGCTGTCGCTGGTTAACGGGACCGAGCCGATGCAGGCGCTGCTCGCGTTCTCGGTGCACGAGGCCGCGCTGCTGGTCCTGGGTGCCGACGTGGCCTGTGCGCTGTCGGTGGAGGCGCTGCTCGGCCACGACCGGCCGTACGACGAGCGAGTCCAGGCGCTGCGCCCGCATCCCGGCCAGCTTGTCAGCGCCGGCAACCTGCGGGCGCTGCTGGCGGGCTCGGCGCTGATGGCCAGCCACCGCGACAGCAGGCACGCGGTGCAGGATGCCTACTGCCTGCGCTGCGCGCCGCAGGTGCACGGTGCCGTGCGCGACGTGCTCCACTTCGCGCGAGGCACCCTGGAGACCGAGCTCGGCTCGGTGGTCGACAACCCCGTGATCGCAGCGGACGGCGAAGTAATGATCAGCGGGAACTTCCACGGCGAACCGCTGGCCTTCGCTGCCGATATGCTGGCCATGGCACTGGCCGAGCTGGCCAGCATCAGCGAGCGGCGAGTGGACCGCATGCTGGACCCGGCCTTCTCCCGCGGCTTGCCCCCGTTCCTGGCACCCGACGCCGGGACCAACTCCGGCTACATGCTCGCCCAGTACACGGCCGCGTCCTTGGTCAGCGAGAACAAGGTGCTCGCCCATCCGGCCAGCGTGGATACCATCCCGACGTCAGGCAAGCAGGAAGATCACGTATCCATGGGCTGGACGGCAGTGCGCAAGCTGGGCGATGTGGCCGCCAACGTTCGCACCTGCCTGGCCGTGGAGATCCTCTGCGCGGCGCAGGGCATCGACCTCCGGTCCGACATCGCACCGCCGGGCGCCGCGACCGCCGCCGCGCACGCGGCCGTGCGGGCGCGGGTGGACCGGATGGACGTCGACCGTGAGGTAGCCGGGCAGATCGCGGCCGTGGACGCGTCGCTTCCGGAAATATGCTCCGCGGCGGCTGCCCAGTGCCACGCTCTGCGCTAGCGTGGCCACTCGTGACGGTGTGGATAAACGGGATGCTGGTTCCTGATCAGGAGGCGCGGATCTCGGTTTTTGACCATGGTCTGGTGGCGGGTGACGGTGTTTTCGAAACGGTCAAGGTGACGAGGGGCGTGCCGTTCGCGCTGAGCAGGCACCTGTCCCGGCTGGCCCGGTCGGCGGCGGGGCTGGGCCTGGCTGAGCCCGATCTGGACCAGATCCGGGCTGGCGCGCAGGCCGTGATCGAGGCGTCGGGACGGCCCGAAATGGCCCGGCTGCGGATCACCGTCACGGGAGGGACCGGGCCGCTCGGCTCCGAACGTGGCGGGTCGCCACTCACGTCGATCGTGGCGCTCAGCGAGATGACAGCGCCCGCGGCGGCCTGTGACGTGACCACAGTGCCCTGGCCGCGAAACGAGCGCGGGGCGCTGTCTGGCCTGAAGACGACGTCCTACGGCGAAAACGTGCACGCCCTCGGCTACGCTGCCTCCCGCGGCGGCAGCGAGGCGATCTTCGGTAACACAGCCGGGAACCTGTGCGAAGGCACCGGGACGAACGTTTTCGTGGCCTGTGAGGGGCGGCTGCTGACCCCGCCGCTGTCGTCCGGGTGCCTTGCCGGGGTGACCCGGGCGCTGGTGATCGAGTGGGCGGGAGCGGCCGAGCAGGACCTGCCGTTGTCGGCGCTCGCGGAGGCGGAGGAAGCATTCCTTACCGGCACAACGAGGGACGTTCAGCCAATTCGTCGCGTAGACGGCGCGGTGCTGGCTGGCGTCCCCGGCCCGATCACCAGAAAAGCATCCGAAGTCTTCGCAATGCGGGCAGCCGAGTCGCCAGATCCCTGACCGGCCCGATTGTCCGTGCTCTGGTTGGCCAGTCCTGATTCACGGGAGGATTCCGGCGCAAAGATCTACTTAATGCCCTAGCGGTATTTAAGCACGCCAGAGAAGCTCGTCGAGTTCGCTGTCGATGTTGATGAAGTCGCTCTCGCGCCCTGCCGCAATGAGCCCGAAGGTCCTGTTCAGGAAGTCCGCGATGGAGACCATTGGGGCTTCGAAGCGCGCCTGGCCGAATGGGGACGATAGCGCGATATTCAGGATGCCGAAGCCATGATCGTCTCCGGGCCACACCCGGACATCGCCCTCACCCGCGGGCCCGGCCAGGCCCGCGGAAAGCAGATCCCGGGAGAAGATCCACTCTACCGGATCCTCGGTTCCGACATGGAACGCCATCCGTACGGCGTAAGGGTCTCCGACGCTGTAGCAAAGGCCAGCCACGAGCGGAACGGCCCCATGCTCAGGAACCACAAGACTGAGACCGAGCTCAGCTGAGACGGTAGCGCCGCTGTTCATCATCGAGCCAGACCTTTGCCTTGTCGTGTCCCGGAATGCCGGGCTTCATAAAAACCGCGCGGACCCTTCACCTATGCGGTGGAGGTACCGCGGAAATATCAATCCCATGAGTAAGGATTCCGCGATCTGGGCCACTCGTAACCTCGGTCACTGATCAACAAACCAGCCGTGACCTGGTCAAACACTTCCGGAAATAGAACACCGTTTTCAGCTCTCCGTCATCCCATGACCAGGCACAACGCAGTGTGAGCTTGGTCTCACCGGGTTGGAAAGTCTATCTCGATCGGTGGCCGGTGCGGGCGGCTTGCGCAGGTATGCGGTTCCGGGGGGCGCTCGCTGTGGTTAGACGGCCTCTTAGGGGAACAGCGATGCATGCCACGTAGCAGCAGCTAGTACGGGAATATCCGATATATTACTATTTTATGCAGCGGCTCGGGCTACCTCCTGATACAGCCAGGAGAAATGTGCGCTAGCGCCGCGCTAGCGGCGGACGGGCACGCGGCGTCGGCACCTCGCGGGCCCGCCGTAGCGCTGGCAGCGGGAGCGAGGCGGCGGCGGGGTGGCTGCCGGGGTCGCCGGGGCGCCGGGGCGCCGGACAAGGCGGGGTGCCGAGGCGCCGGGCAAGGCGGATGCGCCTGCCCATGCGCTACTCTTTTCCTTGTTTGCCGGCGGCCGGATCCCGGCACGCGGCACGGGCGATTGGCTCAGCGGGAGAGCGCCTCGTTCACACCGAGGAGGTCACTGGTTCGATCCCAGTATCGCCCACTGGCTGTAAGCCCAGGCCAGAGGTTACCTGGCAGGTCTCATCCCCGGTCGCGGATGGGGCCTGTCTCCATTTGGGAAGTGCCTGGCCACGGCCGGGGCTGCGGGAGCACGCGCTCAGGCTGGTATGCCCGCAGGCGGGCGGTTCCGGGTGCTGAGGTCTGCTGACCGTGGGTCCGAATTCGCCCTGCCTCAGCCCGGCCGGCTGATCGCCCGCCAGCACGCGTCGGCGATCTCGTCAAGCTGGTCGTCGGTCAGGTCGGCCCCGTCAGCCGCGAACCGCACGGCCGGGCTCAATCCGAGCTCGTAGATCACCTCCAGTGGCAGTGGCACCAGCCGGGCGGCGATAACGGGCTTTGCCGCCTGCGCCGCCAGCGGATCGCCGGGGGCGATCGCGGCCTGGTGCGCGGCGCTGCGATAGGGCGAGTGCTCGACCTGCAGCTGGAACCGGGCGTGATCGGGGTTCGCCTTCAGGTGCCGGTAGGCGGCCAGCCAGACGCTGCCGCGCGCAGCGGGATCGCCACTGCGGTCTCGCGCTCGGAGACCGCCCACAGCGTGGTGATCGCCTTGTCCATGCCGGGCCTGCGCAGGACGGGCTTGCGTACCGGCGGCCCGCTGTTGACGAACAGGGGGCCGTAGAACTCGCCGCCTTTGGCGGCCGGGTCGGTCGCCGCGCGCAGCTGCGACAGCGCGCCGTCGGCCGCGGGCATCCCGGTGCGGCGGGCCAGGACGAGGAAGAACCGCTGGCTCGCGCCGCCGCCGGTTTGTTGCACGCTGACCGCCTGCAGGTCGGTGTTCGACAGTCCCGGGTGCGCGATCAGGCTGGCCGTGCTCGCGCCGGCCTTCTCCAGCTCGCGCTGCAGCCCCAGGCCGAAGTGGAAGTTCGCGAGCTTGGCCTGGCCGTAGGCACGCCATGGCCGGTAGCGGCCGTGAAGGTGGGGGTTGGCCGGGTTGACGGCGCGGCCCAGGTGATGGG
>Ga0335078_10001588_pt1 | contig 34224 bp, 28 predicted proteins | sample Lox_Sample_32_FD_206711 | JGI IMG/M metagenome (GOLD analysis project Ga0335078, IMG submission 206711) | Soil microbial communities from Loxahatchee National Wildlife Refuge, Florida, United States - Lox_Sample_3.2 | ecosystem: Environmental > Terrestrial > Soil > Wetlands | place: USA...
GGCCGCCCGGGCCCAGGCCCCGCGGGCGACGGTGCGCCAGCTCATCACCGTGACCGCCGCCTCCTACGGGGCCAGCTACGCGACGCTGACCGCCTACCGGCGCACCGGCCACGGCTGGCAGCGGGTGTTCGGGCCCTGGACCGCGCGGCTGGGCCGGAACGGGTTCGCCCCGCCCGGGGGCAAGCGCGAGGGCGACGGCCGCACCCCCTCGGGATCGTTCAGCATTCAATATCTTTTCGGCGGGCCGGCGAACCCCGGGTTCCGCCTCGCCTACAGGCGGATACGCCCCTACGACTTCTGGGACGACGACCCGGCCAGCCCCCGGTACAACGAGTGGGTGGACAGCCGGACCGCGAGCCCCGGCCGGGCGCCCGAGCCGATGGACGTGTCCGCCTACGACTACGGCGCCGTGATCGGTTACAACACGGCCCGGACGCCGGGGCTGGGCAGCGCCATCTTCCTGCACCTGAACATCGGCATCGCCACGGCCGGCTGTGTGACCCTCCCGCCGGGCGAGCTGCTCCCCCTGCTGCGCTGGCTGAATCCGGCCCGCTCGCCGCGCATCCGGATGGGAGTCAGCCGAAACTAGGCCCGGGACAGCGCACCGCAACCGGCTCAGGGGTGATGAACTTGTCCCATGGCAACGAACACCTCACAGCCGCAGGGCGTGCTGCATGTGACCGACAGCCGCACCGGGCGCGCCTACGAACTGCCGATCGTCGACGGGGCAATCCGGGCTACCGACCTGCGCCAGATCAAGGCCGACGACGGCGACTTCGGGCTGCTCTCCTACGATCCAGCCTTCATGAACACGGCCAATTGCCGCAGCGCGATCACCTTCATCGACGGGGAGCAGGGGATTCTGCGGTACCGGGGATACCCGATCGAGGAGCTCGCCGGGCGCGTCCCGTTCCTCGACGTGGCCTTTCTGCTGATGAACGGCGACCTGCCCAGCAGCGAGCAGTCCGCCGCGTGGGCGGATGAGATCACCCAGCACACCTTCGTCCACGAGAACGTGAAGAAGTTCATCGACGGCTTCCATCACGACGCGCACCCCATGGGCATCCTGGTGAGCACCGTTGGCGCGCTGTCGACCTTCTACCCGGGCGCGAAGGCGATCTTCGATCGCGGCCGGCGGCACGAGCAGATAGTGCGCCTGATCGCCAAGATGCCGACGCTGGCGGCCTTCGCCTACCGGCACGCGATGGGCCTGCCGTATGCCTATCCCGACGACGAGCTGTCCTACGCCGGCAACTTCCTCAACATGATGTGGCGGATGACCGAGCCCCGGTACAGCCCGAACCCGATCCTCACGAACGCGCTCGACGTGCTGTTCACCCTGCACGCCGACCACGAGCAGAACTGCTCGACCAGCGCGATGCGGGTGGTGGGCAGCTCCCAGTCCGACCCCTACTCGGCCGCTGCCGCCGCGACCGCGGCGCTCTACGGGCCGCTGCACGGCGGCGCGAACGAGCAGGTGCTGCGGATGCTGAACGAGATCGGCTCGCTGGACAACGTCCCCGGGTGCATCGAGCGGGTCAAGCGGGGCGAGATGCGGCTGATGGGCTTCGGCCACCGGGTCTACAAGAACCACGACCCGCGGGCGACCATCATCAAGTCGATCGCGCACCAGGTGTTCGAGGTCACCGGGCCCAACCGGCTGCTCGACATCGCGCTGGAGCTCGAGCGGATCGCGCTGGCCGACGACTACTTCGTCAGCCACCGGCTGTACCCGAACGTGGACTTCTACTCCGGCATCATCTACCAGGCCATGGGATTCCCGGTGGAGATGTTCCCGGTGCTGTTCGCGATCGGCCGCATGCCCGGCTGGCTGGCCCAGTGGGAGGAGGGGATCCTCGATCCCGAGCAGCGCATCTCCCGGCCCAGGCAGATCTACGTCGGCGCCGGGCCCCGGCATCTCGCGGGCGTGGAGGTGCCCTGACGGCGGCTAGGTGTCCTCCCGCGCCTCAGCCATGTTGACGTGATAGGCGTCGCGCGGCCACTTGCGGTAGACGATCCGGGCCGGCCGGAGCGGTGCCTGATGGAAGTTGAACGCGTTCGCGAACGGGTAGGCCCGGGCGTCGTTGGGCCCGAGCGGCGCCAGCCCGAAGGTCTGCTCGGTGAAACTGAGGATCCCGGCGAACGTCGTGGCGGTCGTGTCGGTGAACCCCGGCCGGGCCCACGGGCTGACGATCAGCAGAGGTGACCGGGGCCCCTGCGGGGTGCCGTCCGGGTTGACCCCCGGCGGCACCTGGTCGTAGAAGCAGCCGCAGTCGTCCCAGGTGATGAACAACACGGTGGAACGCCATTCCGGGCCGTGCATGACCGCCGACGCCACCTGGCCCAGCCAGTCGTCGCCGGCCGCGACGGAGAAGCCGTTGTGCTCGCTGAACGCGGCATCCTTCCCGCCCGGCGTCACGATGGCGAAGCTGGGCAGGTGCCCCGCGCGGGCGTCGTGGACGAACGACGCGCTGGCCACGTTGTTGGCCTTCTGCCCGGTGTCCAGGCATTCCGCGAACGACGGGCAGATGTCCCAGATATAGCCCTCGGAGACCTTCCCGCCGGTCTCCGGCTTCGGCTCGCCGTAGATCCGCCACGACAGCCCCGCGCTGTCCAGGCGGTCCAGGACGGTCGGCGCGTAGCTGACCGGGGTGGGCTCGAACGCGCCGCCGTTCTGCAGCCCGAGGGAGAAGTCGGGGATACAGCTCGGCACCCACTGGACGGCACCGCCGCGCGGCACCCACTGGGTGATCTTGTCCGAGTCGCAGCCCCACCCCGGGCCGGGAGTGACCCCCGGGGCGGCCTTCGGGTTGTTCCCCTCGAAGCCGTCCAGCGAGCCCATCGCGGCGTACAGGTGGCCGCCCCAGGACGGGCTGTCGGCCATGGAGAACGTGTGGTCGCTGATGGCGAAGCTGTCCGCCAGGGAGGCCAGGTTGGGAGCCTGGGCGGGGGTGTAGCCGCTGATGCAGGCGTAGCCCGTCTTGGCGGCGCAGCCCGGCACCTTCTGCCAGCCGTTCATCTTCCCGCCGTCGATGGCGGCCTGCTGCGACTGCACCGTGTGGGACACGTTCGGCACGATGTCCGGGCTTACCGAGGGGGTGACCACCGCTCCGTTGGAGAGGGTCACCGACGCGGGCATCCCCCCGTCCGGGCAGCGTCCCGGGTGGTCGTCGCACCAGTACCCGAGCAGGCTGTCGAACGAGTGGTTCTCCAGGTAGAGCACGACGATGTGCTGGACCGGTGACGGCTGCGCGCTCGCGGCGCTGACCAGCGCGAGCCCGAACAGCCCGGCCACCATCGCGGCCAGCAGCGCGAGCACCCGCGCCGGGGCCTGGAACCATCCGCGGTGAACTGCCACTGGTAGAGCCTCCTGTCCGGTGCCGGTACCAGGCCGTGGCCGCGCGTACACGACTGACCAAATCGAGGGCAGGATCGCCGCAGGCCGGGCCGCCTGAGGGAATCCAATCGCTTTGCCCGCGCATTACGGCGACTTCACATGGAAAACCCTGTGAATTCTGATACTTGTGCACCCGGAGTGAGCCGTGATGTGGCGCGCGGCAGGTAGCCGGCCAGGCCAGGTCGTGGAAGAACTCCCGCACGTCGACTTCGAGGTCCTGGAGCCGCCCGAGCTCGTCGATGCCCTGCGGGCCGTGGCGGACCGCCTGAGCAGGGCCGCCGCCGGGGGCGCGGCAACCTGACGGGAAAGGGCGGCCGCCCGGGGCCGGATCGCCGGCCGGCCGGGACACGGCAACATGGCGCATGAGATAGGTAAAGAAAACGTATAGTACCGGCAATGGGGGGGTCACCGATCCGGCCAGCCACGGGGGCTGCCGGCCCCATGCGGGAGACCTGATGGCAACGTATGGCTCGTACTGGACCTTGTGCATTCCCGCGCCTCAGGGCGAGGACTGTATCGAACTGGGCGCCAAGCTGCCCGAATGGCCGCCGGGCGTGCCGTTCCCCGACCCCACGGAACTGGCGGACCTCGGCCGTCTCCAGGCGCTGGCGGGCCAGGTCGCCGACCCGGCGCTGCGGATGCGGCTGACCCAGGCGCGCGACGAGACCGCGCTGCGGCTCAACACCCGGCTGTCCGGCGGGGCGCAGTTGCGCTACCACCGGGCGGCGACGCACGACGACCTGACCGAGTTCGAGGTGCCGAACGTGACCGGGCTGTCGGAGCAGGACGGGTGGAACATCCTGCAGGCCGCCGGGTACTGGGTCGCGTCGGAGCCGGAGTGGACCTCGGAAGGAGGTTCGGACGTGGGCACCATCGCCGCCCAGTCGCCCGCCCCGGGCACGCCGGTCTGGCCGACGACGGTCTACATCTACGTCGTGACCTACGCGCCGCCGGACCCGCCGTGGCACCCGATGGACCCGCTGCAGACCGTGCGGGACTGAGCCCGGCCGGGCGCTACGGCCCGGTGCTCACGCTGAGGCCGAGCGCAGCCCCGCGGGGCGGCCGGAGACCGGAGCCCGGCGCGCCGGGGGCGCGGCCGTCTCCGCGGATGCGGCGAGCGCGGCGTCCGGGCCGGCCGGGTCATGGGGATCGATCCTGCCGCGCTGCCCGCCGAGCGCCTGACCGTCCCGCGGCGGCGGCTGCCCGCGCGAGCGCTTGTCCCGCCGCGAGTCGAGCAGCAGGGTCCCGGCCACCGGCGTGGCGATGAGCAGCGCGAGCACGCCCGAGGCAAGCATCGTCAGGCTGTCCGCCGGGAAAGCGCCCACCATTGCCGCGATGGCCGCCACGATCAGCACGACCGAACCCCACATGAGTGGCTTGTTGACCGGCGGCGGGAGCTGGGCGGGGGCCGGGGTGCGCGGCAACTCGGCCCTGATCAGCTCATACGGCAGGTCGGCGGTGATCGCGGCCAGGTCCGCGTAGGTGCGCGATGCCAGCGTCTGGCCCGCCCGGAGGTCAAGCTCGTCCTTGGTCAGCCGCCCTTGCACGAAGGCGGCCTTGAGAATGTCGATCACGTGCGCCCGGTCGGCGTGCGACGCCCGGAGGTGGCCGGCCGCAGGTCCCGTCGTGCCGTCTCCCAGACCTGCCATACCAGCGCCCCTCCCGGCAAGGACGATCACCGCTCCGCACAAGGGCGATTCCAGAAAGCCTAACGCCGCTGTCCAGCGGGGGCACCTTGCGCCTCCGGGCAGCGCCACGGCCGGGGCCGCGGCCGGGCCTGCGGACGGGGTCCCCCGGTGCGAGGATGGAGGAGATGCCTACCAGCCTGATCCCCCCCTGTCCTGGCGTCGCGGCGAGACTGACCCCCCAGGGTGAGAGCGGTGGCTAGCCTGTTCTATTCGGGTGGCTTCCTGGACCGGGCGAGTGACCGGCGGTCCGACCCGGACTGGGTCACCACGCTCCTGGACGCCCCGCAGGCGCGGCTGATCCCGGTCTGGCGGGACCGGTGCCTGGTGGCGGGTGATCCGCCCGCGCCGGTGATGTGCCTCGACGGCGCCCGGGGCAAGGCCGCGCGTACGGTGAGCACGCCCCTGTTCCTCGGCCTCGACGGTGCCACGGGCGTGTTCACCGTGGACTTGTCCCCGCTGGACGAGGCGCGCGCGGCCGAGATCGCCGCGGCTGAACGGACCGGTGACCTGCGGGCCTTCACCAGCACGCTCAGCGCGCAGGACGCCGCGATTCTGGCCTATGCCCGCGGGCTTGCCTACTGGAACCGCCATCAGCAGTTCTGCGGGACCTGCGGCGCCGTGGCGCTGCGCCGCCACGGCGGCCATCTGCGGGTGTGCAGCGACGAGTCCTGCGCGCAACTGCACTTCCCGCGCATCGCGCCTGCCGTGATCACCGTGGTGGAATCGGCCGATCCGCCCGGACGGTGCCTGCTGGCCCGGCACAACGGCGCCGCGCCGGATGGTTATGCGCTGATCGCGGGCTTCGTGGAGATCGGCGAAAGCCTGGAGGATGCCGTGCGCCGCGAAGTCCGGGAGGAAACCGGGGTCCGCGTCGGCGCGGTGGCATATGTCGCCTCCCAGGCCTGGCCGTTCCCCGCCGGGCTGATGGCCGGGTTCCATGCCACGGCCGTCGATGAGTCCATCGCCGCTGACGGCCAGGAGGTCGTGGAAGCCCGCTGGTTCACCCGCGCCGAACTGGCCGGGCGCGCCGCGTCCGGCCGCCCGTTCGGCCGGGTGGACTCCATCGACCGCCACCTGCTGCGGTCCTGGCTCGGCCAGCCATGACCGCCCCGGCGGGAGCACCCGCTCGTACCGACATCTTGTGAGGTGACGGCCGATGACCAGCGAAACGATGCGTGACCTGCTCAAGCCCATCATCGGTAAATCCGGGTCACTTTCCATGGTCGTCAGCAAGACCGGCCACATCGGCTTCATCACCACCGAGAACAAGAAGCTGACCGGCGTGGAGATCCGCCCGGACGGCCTGGTGCGCCTCGACCGGGAGACCGGATGGGCGGTGATCGACCCGGCTGACATCATGGCCGTGGTGTGGGACAGCGAGCCGGAGACTCCGGTGGGCCAGTTCCTGTAGCCGGTACGCGTGCGCAACGCGCCTGGCACCGGCTGTGACCAGGGCGGGGGGGCGGGTTACATGATCGTCGATCAGCACGTACAGTGCCGTCAGGAGGGCCTCCAGGCTTGCCGTCGCCAGCGGCCATGGGCGCCCTCCAGCCATCTGACGATCAGCCCGGCACGCCGCACCGGCCCGGGCAGGCATCAGCTAGGAGTTGGCGCGGCATGAGCACGGCGAGCACTGACCGGATACGTTCAGTGAGCCTCCGGCGGAAGATCATGTCCGCCGAGGCCGCCGCCGCGCTGGTCCCCGCCGACGCCAACGTCGGGATGAGCGGCTTCACCAGCGCGGGCTATCCCAAGGCCCTGCCCGGTGCCCTCGCCGACCGCATCGGCGCGGCGCGGGCAGCGGGGCGCCCGTTCCGCATCAGCATCTGGACCGGCGCCGCGACCGCGCCGGAACTCGACGGCGCGCTGGCCGCCGTGGACGGCATCGACCTGCTGCTTCCGTTCCAGTCCGACCCGGTCAGCCGGCAGAAGATCAACGCGGGCCAGATGGACTACATCGACGTGCATCTGTCGCACGTGGCGCAGATGGCCACCGAGGGATTCCTCGGCCAGCTGGACTGGGCCATCGTCGAGGCAGCGGGCATCACCGGCAACGGTGAGCTCATCCCGTCGACCTCCGTCGGCAACAACAAGACCTGGATCGATCAGGCGAAGAACGTGATCGTGGAGGTCAACGCGCGGCAGGCCGCCGGGCTCGACGGCATGCACGACATCTACACCGGCATGGCGCTGCCGCCACGGCGCACGCCGATACCGCTGACCGCACCTGGCGACCGGATCGGTGTGCCCCATCTGCGCTGCCCGGCCAGCAAGATCGCGGCGATCGTCGAGACCGACACGCCGGATCACCCCGCCAGCTTCACGCCGCCCGACGAGGCGTGCCGGCGGATCGCCGGGCATGTCATCGACTTCCTGGAGAGCGAGGTGGCGCACGGCCGCCTGCCGCGCACCCTGCTCCCGCTGCAGGCCGGGGTGGGCAACGTGCCCAACGCCGTGCTGGACGGGTTCGCCGCGAGCCCGTTCGAGCAGATCACCGCCTACACCGAGGTCCTGCAGGACGGCATGCTCGCGCTGCTGGGCAGCGGGAAGATGGTGGTCGCCTCGGCGACCGCCCTGCACCTGAGCTCCGACGGCCAGCACGAATTCACCGGCCGCCTGCCGTACTACCGGGAGCGGGTGGTGCTGCGCCCGCAGGAGATCAGCAACAACCCGGAGATCATCCGGCGCCTGGGGTGCCTGGCAATCAACGGGATGGTGGAAGCCGACATCTACGGCAACGTCAACTCCAGCCACGTCATGGGCACCAGGATCCAGAACGGCATCGGCGGGTCCGGCGACTTCGCGCGGAACGCCTACATCTCGCTGTTCGTCAGCCCGTCCCTGGCCAAGGGCGGCGCGATCTCTGCCATCGTCCCGATGGCGTCGCACGTCGACCACACCGAGCACGACGTCAACGTGATCGTCACCGAGCAGGGCGTGGCCGACCTCCGCGGGCTCGCGCCGCGCCGCCGCGCCCGCGCGATCATCGACAATTGCGCCCACCCCGACTACCGCGCCGCCCTGGACGACTACTTCCAGCGCGCGCTCGCGACGTCGTACGGCAAGCACACGCCGCACATCCTCGACGAGGCGCTGTCCTGGCACTCCCGCTTCCTCACCGACGGCACGATGAGCGCGCCGCCACACTGAGCCCGGGGCCTGACGGGCCGCCAGCGCGGCGGCTCCCGCTCTCCTGCGCGCGGCGGCGGCGCCTAGGCTGGCGGTCATGGTCCGGCTGGCCAGGGATGGCAGCACGTGGCGGATCGGCACGGACGCCGACGTCACGTGGATCACCGGCGGCACCGCCATCGGCCGGACCATCGCCGCCGCCATTCCGCCGGTCTTCGAGGCCTACGCCACGGTCCTGCTGCCCGAGGGAGGTGCTGGGCAGGACAGGCATGACCGGGCCGTGCTCGCGCTGCTGCGCGAGCGGTCGGCCAGCCAGCCGTGGTGGCTGGGATATCTCGACACCGGCCCGGACGACATCGTGTTCCCCGGCGCGCCGATGGTGACCCTGTACTCCGGGTGGCGTTACGTGCTGGTGGAGGCGGGGCCGGAGCAGGCTGCCACCTGGCGCCACGGCCCATGGTCGTTCTGGATGGGCGCCCTGCCCAACCTGATGTTCCCGGCCGACCGGTCCTGGCTGGTGTCCACGCTGTGGGATGACGACTGGACCTGCATCGGCGGGCCGGCCGCGCTGATAGCCGGCTTCCTGCGCCACCCTGCCCTGCAGGCCCGGCCGGTGGCCCTCGGCGAGGACGCCACCCCGCCGGGCCATGACGCGCGCTGACGCGGCACCGGGCGGGTGTGGCACGCTGATGGGGCCGAGAGGCGCTGCGACGGATCAGGTCCGCCACGCTCGGCACCCGATCCATCGGTAAGGGCGCCGTCGAGCCGGTGGAGGCGGTCATGCCCGTGGTGGGTCGCGTAGCTGCGCTGTGGCGGTACCCGGTGAAGTCCATGGCGGCCGAGAAGCTGGACTGTGCCGAGGTCTCGTGGCACGGCCTGGCGGGCGACCGGCGCTGGGCGTTCATCCGCGACGGGCAGGTCCGCAGCGGCTTTCCGTGGCTGACGATCCGGGAACGCCCCGAACTGGCGCACTACCGGCCCCGCTCCGCCGAACCGGACCGGCCCGACGCCGCCACGACGCTGGTGCGCACGCCGTCGGGCAGCGAACTGGACGTGGCGGACCCCGCGCTCGGCGCCGAACTCGGACCGGGCGTGCGGGTCATCAAGCAGAACCGCGGGGTTTTCGACACGATGCCCCTGTCGCTGCTGACCACGCAGGCCCTGGCCGCCCTCGGCCGTCTGGCCGGCACCGGCCGGACGGCCGGTGCCCGGCGGCCGGCCGGCGTCACCCTGGCGGCCGAGCGGTTCCGGCCCAACATCCTGGTGGACGCCCCCGGGCGCGACTTCCCCGAGGATGACTGGGTCGGCCGGATACTGCGCATCGGCGGGCTGCGGATGCGGATCGACCAGCGCGACAACCGGTGCGTGATGGTCACCATCGACCCGGTGACGCTGCGCCGCAACCCGGCGGTCCTGCGCGCCATAGCCCGGGAGCGCGGCAACCAGTTCGGGGTCTACGGCTCGACGGTGGCGCCGGGCCGCCTGGCGGTGGGCGACCCGGTCGAGCTCGAAGGCTGACCCGGCCGCCGGCGGCCCTGCCGTTCAGGCGCTCGGGCCCAGGACCGCGAGCTGCTCGGCCGCGGCGAGCCGCACCTCGTCCCCCACCGAACCGTCGCAGGCGATGGCCAGGCAGGCCGGCCCGGCGACGCCCGGGGCGACCGCCGCGAGCTGCTCGGCCGCCGACAGCCGCACCTCGTCCCCGACCGAGCCGTCGCGGGCGATGGCCAGGCAGGCCGGCGCGGCGGAGCGCGGGTCGACCGCCGCGAGCTGCTCGGCCGCGGACAGCCGCACCTCGTCCCCGACGTTCCTGTCGCTGGCGATGGCCAGGCAGGCCGGGGCGGCGGAGCCGGGGTCGAGGACGGCGAGCTGCTCGGCCGCGGACAGCCGCACCTCGTCCCCGGCCGAGCCGTCGCGGGCGATGGCCGAGAAGGCCCCCGCACCGCCGCGGGGGTCGTGCTCGGCTAGCTGCTCAGCCGCATCAAGGCGGCTCTCGTCGTCTTCGTACATGGCTATGCCGGCTTTCTCTGCGAGATCGATTCCGGTATCCAGGACGGGCCGCCTGTCCAGCTCAGGGGACGGGCGGAATGCTTGCCGGGCGCCGGGGCGGCGCACCGCTGGCCCCGGTGCACGAGCCCAGTCTGCCGGCCCGGAGGGGCCCGCGGCCATCGGGGAGAACCCTGGTCGGACCCTGACGGCGACCCCGGCGCAGCGGCACTCGCCGTCCCAGGCGCCCTCCGGCCGCAGGGCATCCGTACTGTCGGCGCGCCCGGGCGCCGTCCAAGGGTGAACGGCCCGCGCGGGTGACGGAGAGCCATTACTGGGCCGTCCGTTTCCCGAGGTAGACCTGACCATTGGCGCTCGCCAAATTATTTGCCCGCACGTTGTCATACGTTGGGCCGTTCTCAGGCGTCTCACACATAGGCAACGGGAGGAACCCATGGGCTGCCAGGTTCTGCTTCGAGGGCGCCTGCCCGCTGCCACGTTCACCGGCCCGCCGGCCAGTCCCGCCAGGATGTTCGGCCCTGCCCCGGCACCCAGGTCACCTGATGCTGTGGCACCGGCACTCACCGATCAGGGGCGGCCCTCCAGTAAAGGAGGCACCCGGGCCGGATGGCAGTCCGGCCTTCCTTGGTTCCACCCCTCCCGGGGCTCTTGCCGGAAAGGATCAGCATGAAACCAACGAGAAGGATCTGGCTGGCCACCATCGGGGCGGCGGCCCTGACAGTCGCCGCACCGGGGCTGGCGAGCGCAGGTGGCGGGCCTTCGGTCACGCACCACAGTTACGTCGCGGCGCACGGATCACTGCGGCACACGCTGCCGCTGGCGCATCCGGCGCACCCGTTCCGCACCCACCCGCTGCAGCGCGGCACGAAGTTCAACACCGTCAGCTCGAACAACTGGGCCGGCTTCGCCACCTACGGCGACCATTTCCGGTTCGTCAGCACGACGTACACCATTCCCAGCATCAACTGCGGCATCTCCCCCGACGGTTCCTTCGACAGCCAATGGGTGGGGCTGGATGGCTACACCAGCAGCACCGTGGAGCAGGTGGGCACCTACGCGGAGTGCTCGGGCGGCACGGCGAGCTACTTCGCGTTCTACGAGATGTTCCCCGCCGCCTCTGTCGCCTTCACCGGCGTCAGCCCCGGGGACTCCGTCACGGCGAGCGTGTATTTCAACGGCTTGCAGTACGAACTGACGCTCGTCGATAACACCAACGGCCCGGTCGGCTTCTCCACGAGCCAAGCCTGCCCATCCGGCAGCAAGTGCAAGAACGCCAATGCCGAAATCATCTCCGAGGTGCCCAACGGCGGCCCGCCAACGGCCAGCCTTGCCGACTACGGCATCGTCGGGTTCACCCACATAGCCATCACCGACACGGCCGCGCACCATTTCAACGTCTTCTCGCCGGACTGGAAGAACGACAAGATCAGCGAGGTCAACCTCTCCGTTCCGCATGGTGACCTGATGCAGTCGCCCAGCAAGCTCGAAGGCACCGCCAGCGGCAGCGGCGGCGGCTCGGGCAACCAGGCGTTCACCGTCACCGCCATCAGCTCGAGCTAACAGCGCAGCGGAAGGACACTGGCGGGGACCGGCCACTGGCCGGTCCCCGCTGCTGCTGTACTGGCTGACCTTGCAGACCGGGAAGGGCGTCGGCGGCTGAGCGCGCCGGCTGGCCGGGGCGGGGCTCAGCGGCGGCGGGCGTAGGCCACGTTGATGACGCCGATGATGACCCAGATCAGCGCGGCCAGCGCCGGGCTGCCGCCGGACCCGAAGTTCAGGGCAGCGACGGTGCCGAGGACGGCGATGAGCATCGAGCCCAGGGCCAAGGCGACGGGCACGCCCGCCGGGCGCACGGACGGGGCCTGGCCCGGTGCCGCCGGGGCAGGCGCACCGGTTCCCCGCTGGCCGAGCCTGGCGTCCACTCGCTTGTCGATCTCGGTCCCGATCCGCTCGACCAGCCCTTCGGCCAGCGCTTCTTCGAATCCCGGGCCGAGTTCGCGGTGCGCTGCGGCGGTGGCGGCAATGTCTTCCTGCACCCGTGGGTCCATGCCCACACGATACGTCGCGATCGGCTGCCTGGCCCCCGCCACGGCCCTGCCCGTCCGCCAGACCCGAGGATGGATAAGGCCCGGCGGGGACCTTGGCCCCTGCCCTCCTGGCGTGGTCCGGGGCCAGCGTGAAGGTAGGCCCGTCTGGTCTGCGGGCCGGAAGCCCAGGTGGAGCCTGATCCAGGGCTCCCATGGGAGCGAGGAGGTAGGCCCGATGAAACGCTCATTCCTGATACGCGCGGCCACCGCCATGGCTGTTGCGGTGTGCCCGGCCGCGGCCATGACCATCCCGGCGGTGTCCGCCGCAGCCACCACGACCGCGATCACGCTGAAGCCGGCCGCCGGGCCGCCCACCACCACGGTGACGGTCGACGGCACCGGGTTCGGCCCCGCCGAGACGGTGACGGTGGACTTCGATACCACCCCGGCCGCCACGGCCACCACGTCGGCGGCCGGGTCGTTCACCGCCCCGCTGAAGGTCCCCGCGGCGGCGCTGCCCGGGCAGCACACCGTGACCGCCACCGGCCAGGCCAGCAGCCTGTCGGCGAATGCCCCGTTCCTGGTGCGCACCAACTGGCCCAAGTTCCGCTTCAACAACGGCAACAGCGGCTTCAACCGCTACGAGAACGTGCTGTCCCCCGCCACCGTCGGCGGCCTCACCAAGGCATGGAGCCACAGTCTCCGCAACCGCATCTTCTCCTCCCCGGCGGTGGTGGGCGGGGTGATATACGTGGGCTCGTCGGCTAGGCGCCTCTACGCCCTGAAGGCATCCACCGGCGCCATGCTGTGGAGCTACTTCACCGGTGCCGACGTCTCCTCCCCGGCGGTGGCGAACGGGGTGGTGTATGAGGGGGGCTACGCCCTGAACGCGTCCACCGGCGCCATGCTATGGAACTTCCCCGGCGCTGACACGCAATCCACTCCGGCGGTGGTGAACGGGGTGGTGTACATGGGCTCGTACAACGGCTTTTACGCCCTGAACGCTGCCACCGGCGCCCAGCTGTGGAGCTACCAGCCGGGCGACTTCAGTTTCGACTCCTCCCCGGCGGTAGTGAACGGGGTGGTGTACGTGGGCTGCGCTGACGGCAAGGTCTACGCCCTGAACGCCGCCACCGGCGCCAAACTGTGGAGCTACCAGACCGGTGACGTCGTCTACTCCTCCCCCGCCGTGGTGAATGGGGTGGTGTACGTGGGCTCGAGTGATAGCAACGTCTACGCCCTGAACGCCGCCACCGGCGCCAAACTGTGGAGCTACGCAACCGGCAACCTTAACGAGGTCTCCTCCTCCCCGGCGGTGGCGAACGGGGTGGTGTACGTGGGCTCGTACAGCGATGACGTCTACGCCCTGAATGCCGCGACCGGCGCCAAACTGTGGAGCTACGCAACCGGCGAAAGGATTTCCTCCTCCCCGGCGGTGGCGAACGGGGTGGTGTACGTGGGCTCGTACGACCATAAGGTCTACGCCCTGAACGCTGCCACCGGCGCCAAACTGTGGAGCTACGCAACCGGCGGCGACGTCCCCTCCTCCCCTGCCGTGGCGAACGGGGCAGTGTACGTGGGATCGGAAGACGCCAACCTATACAAATTCCATCTGTGAGCAGACAGGGAATCGGGCCGCTGCGGCCCGGCGCACCCGTTAGCCCGGAGTTACGGCCAGTTCGGTAGGTGGGTTTCGGCCCTGACCTGGTGTTTTGCCGGACTGGCCTGGCGGGTGTTCTGGCTACTTCAAGGTGAGCGGGATCGGGGCGCCGATGAGGCTGAAGGCGTCGCGCTGGGCGCTGGTGGGCTCGGCGAGCATGGGCACGGTGGCGCGGGTTCCGGCGAAGCGGACTTGGTTGCGGGTCAGGGTGGCCAGGTGCTCCAGGAGGCCGCGGAAGCTGCGGTAGCGCTGCCCGGCCTGGTCGCGCTGGTATGACGCCGTGGCCTGGGCGGCTGGGGAGCGGCGGGCGGGGGTGACGGGGTTGCCTGGGACGGGCGGGTCTTCATCGGTGAAGGTCAGCGGGGCCCAGGCGCGGCGCAGGTGCCAGGTGAGGTAGCAGGCGAGCATGCAGGTCAGCACGTGGGCCTTGACGCGTTCTTCGAGGCGGTGGAAGACCGGCCGCAGGTCCAGGTCGTCGGCCTTGATGTGCCGGAAGTCGCGCTCGACGTGCTTGAGGTTCTTGTAGGCGGTGACCACGCCGGGGGGCGTCGAGCTGGCTGGCCGGGGCCGGGGTGCGCAGCACGTAGAACCCGTCCAGGGCGGCCTCCTGGTCGATCTGCGCCTGCCTGCGGGTAACGGTGAGGCGGTCATCGGTGATGGTGACCTCGAAATGCTTGCCGGACTTGTACCTGCCGATCGCCTTGCCCACCTCGATCCCGATCGGCCCGGCGCCGGCCAGCGCCGGGTTGTGGCAGGCGACCAGCCGTTCGCCGGGGAAGTCGTCGGAGGTGATCTCGGCCAGGTCCTGCTGGTCGAAGAGGCTGAGCTGGAGTGGCCCGCCGTCGGCCATCAGCTTGCGGATAGCGGGGGCGCGCAGCGCGGTGATCCACCCGTATGGGTCCGGCCGGGCCGTCCCGTCCTCCAGCTGGTTCAGCGCGCCGATCCGGGCCGAAGTGATCATGCCGCGGTGCCCACCAGAGCTACGGCAACTTCGGGCTACTAGTGGCACCTTGAGCGTAACGTTCCCGGAACGGTCCGGGCATAGCGTGAGACGTGTGAGCACAGGCACTTTCGGTAAGCGGGCCCGGCAGCCACCGGCCGGTGGGCGGCGCTCTTGGCTGGTGCCACCAGCGGCGGCGAGTGCTGGTGTACCGCATGGGTCATCGCCTGCCGCTCGGCCCGGCGGCTGTGCTGCTGGAGAATGCTTCCTGGGTGGTGCTGACCATCGCGCTGCCGCCGGTGCTGGTGCTGTTTCCTGACGGCGTGCTGCCCTCGCGGCGCTGGCGGTGGCGGTGGGTGCTGTGGTCTTACCTGATCGTCGCCACCGGCCTGTTCCTGCTTGCCTATGCCGCCATGGTGACCGTCATCGTCACCCAGGGCGTCCATCTCGATGTTGGCGGCGGCCTGGCCGGGTTCGATCACCCATCCGGCTCTACGGCCTGGGTCTCGAAGGTCATCGCGCTGTTCCCAGTCCTGCTGGTGTTTTGGCTGGCGTTCGCCGCGCGCCTGGTGCTGAGCTGGCGGGGGGCGGCCGGGGACCGGCGGCAGCAACTGAAGTGGCTGCTGGCCGGGTCCACGGTTGCGGTGGCCGGTTTTATCCTCAGCAACATGGTCCCCGCGCTGGATCCGGGCGCGGTCGCGGTTGGCGTGGGGGTAGTGCTGCCGGTGTGCCTCGGGGTGGCGATCTTGAAGTACCGGCTGTATGACATCGACCGGATCATCTCCCGCACCCTGGCCTGCGCGATCGTCACGGGCCTGCTGATCGGGTTGTATGCAGGCCTGGTGCTGCTGGCCACGCGGGTCCTGTCGTTCCACACCCCGGTGGCGGTCGCCGCCTCCACCTTGGCTGCGGCGGCGCTGTTCAATCCGCTGCGGCGGCGTGTGCAACTGATAGTGAACCGGCGGTTCAACCGGGCCCGGTACGACGCCGACCAGATGGTAGCCGCGTTCGCGGCGCGGCTGAAAGACGCTCCGGACCTGGATTCAGTCCGCGACGACCTGGCCGCCGTCGTGCATGAGGCTCTGGAGCCGGCCTACATATCGGTGTGGAGCCGGTCAGGCGAACGGCAGTGACGCGGGCCGGTGAGCTGGACGATCGGCGCCGAGTATGAACACCCTCAAGGCCAACCGGGCGACGAAATGCCTGGTGAAGGCGGATGTTCGGGCGGAGCCGCCTATCGGAATCGAACCGATGACCTACGCATTACGAGTGCGTCGCTCTGACCGACTGAGCTAAGGCGGCGATGCCGCCCTCCGGCGGCAGCCTGTGAAGTTTACCGGTCAGCCGGGCGCGGCGCGGACCGGGCGGTCGCCGGTGCCTGGACATCACGGGCACACGGTCCCGCTGCGCGGCGGCACCAGGCTGATCAGGTACTTGTCCACCGCGGAGTCAACGCACGAGCTGCCGTTCATGTAGGCGGTGTGGCCGTCGCCGATCCAGCCGAGCAGCACGCCCGAGGCGAGGTCGTGCGCCAGGGCCTGTGCCCACCGGAACGGCGTGGCCGGGTCCCGTGTGGTGCCCACCACCAGGATCGGCGGCGCGCCCTTCCCGCGCAGCGGCGGCGGCGCCGGCGCCCGCACCGGCCAGTACGCACAGGGCAGGCTGCCCCACATGATCGCCGCGCCGAACATGGGCGCGGCCCGGGCGGCGGACGCCGCGGCGGCCCGCCAGGCCGGCAGCGAGCGCGGCCAGGGATGATCGGTGCAGTCCACGGCCAGTTCCGCCGCGGTGAGGTTGGAGTACTGGCCGTTGCGGTTCCGCTCGACCAGCGCGTCGCCCAGCGCGACCAGGATCGTGCCGTTCCCGGCGAACGCGGCCGTCAGGCCCTCCCGCAGGTACGGCCAGAACGCCTTGTTGTACAGCGCGGCGGCCACCCCGTTGAGCAGCAGCGCGGAATCCCCGGGCTGACCGCTGATCTGGCTGGCCAGCGGCGTGCGGGCCGCGGCGTCCAGCATGCCCTGCACGCGGGCGACGGCGGCGGTCACACTCTGCCCGCGGGGGAACGGGCAGCCGGTGAGCTGCAGGCAGTTGGCGACGAAGGAGCGGAGCGCCACCTGGAAGCCCTGCGCCTGGACGAGGTTCAGGCGCAGCGGCGACTCCGCCGGATCGACCGCCCCGTCGAGGACCAGTGCCCGCACATGCGCGGGGAACAACTGCGCGTACCAGGTGCCCAGGTAGGTGCCGTACGACTTGCCGAGATAGGTGAGCTTGGCATCGCCGAGCGCGGCGCGCAGCACGTCCAGGTCGCGGGCGGCGCTGGCCGTGCCGACGTAGCGCAGCAGCGCGCCGGAGTGCTCCTGGCAGCCACGGGCGAACAGCTTGGCCTGCGATACCACGGCCGCGCGCTGAGCCGTATCGGCCGGAGTGTCAGACGTGGCGAAAAACCGGTCGAGTTGCGCACCGGTCAGGCAGCGGACCGCCGGAACGGAGCCGGCCACCCCGCGCGGATCGAAACCGACCACGTCGAACCTGGCCCGCACCGCGGCCGAGACCTGGCTGCGGGCCTGCAGCGCGTACTGCACGCCGGAGCCGCCGGGACCGCCGGGGTTGACCACCAGCGACCCGATCCGGGTCTGCGGGCTGGTGGCGGGCAGCCGGATCACCGGCAGCGAGAAGCGGCGCCACGCCGGGCGCTGGTAGTCGAACGGGACAAGCAGCCGGGAGCACTGGAAGCCGTGCTCGCACGGGCGCCAGCGCAGCCGCTGCGCGTAGTACCCGGCGATCGTGGCCGGCGGGGACGCGGCGCCGGCCGGGGCCGGGGACGAGGCGGCCGGCGCGTGGCTCGCCGCGCCGGTGGGCGCGGTGCCGGCCGAGCAGCCGGCCACCAGCAGGCCCGCGAGCGCCGCGCCTGCCACGGACCGGCGCAGGCCGGCCTGCACGGACCAGGCCGCCAGCCTCACTCCGCCCCGCCGGGCGCCGGCGCCGCCCCGGGCCCGGCGGCCGCCCCGCCGCCAGAGGCCGCCGCGGATCCGGGGGCCGCGCCGGTGTCGTCGCCGTAACGCGCCTCGTACGCCTGGCGGGACCCGCACACGCTGGCCCGGGTGCAGGCGCACTTGCGCCCGTCCCCCGTCAGCTTCACCACGACCTTGTCCCCCGGGACGTTGTGCCCGGTGACCACGCCGGGTCCTTCGGGGGTGTCGACCTGCTCGCCGAGCCCGGGCGTATTCGCGTGGAAGTCCTGGTAGAGCGGGTGCTCGTACTTGAGGCAGCACATCAGCCTGCCGCACGCGCCCGCGATCCGCAGCGGGTTGACCGGCAGGTCCTGGTCCTTGGCCATCCGCACGGAGACCGGCTCGAAGTCCTTCAGGAACGTGGCGCAGCACAGGTCCCGGCCGCACGGGCCGATCCCGCCCTGGAGCCTGGCCTCGTCCCGGGGGCCGACCTGGCGCAACTCGACCCGCCCGGACAGGCGGCCGGCCAGGTCGCGGACCAGCGCGCGGAAATCGACCCGGTGCGGGGCGCTGAAGTACACGGTGAGCACCGGCGGCGCGTTGACGTAGTCCACGCCCACCACCTTCATCGGCAGGCCATGCTCGCGGATCAGCCGCCGGGCGGTCACCTTGGCGTGCGCGCGCTTCGCCCGGTTCCCCTCGTCCCTGGCCAGATCCTCCTCGGTGGCCAGGCCCGCGCAGACCGGCAGCCCGCCGACGTCCTCCGCCACCCACTGCGGCGCCCAGACGCAGTAGGCCACCTCGGGGCCCGCGTCCGTGGGCACGAGCACCCTGGCCCCCACGGCCGGCTGATAGGGGCCGGGGTCGAGGTAGTACAGCCTTCCGTACCGCTCGAAACTGACCGCCATCATCATGCCCACCACCTCAGGTTACGGCGGGCACCGCCGCGCCCGGTCCCCCGGGGAGGCATCGCCGTCGCGGCGCATCTCGATGATCATGCATTACGACAGCGCGCACGGCCCCGGCGCCGCCCCCGTGACCGTGGTGCCAGGGCCGGTCAGGGGCGGCCCATGGCCAGGGCGAGGCTCATCTCCTCCACCGCGAGCAGCGGCGCCACGTTCAGCTCCAGCCGCTCCCGGCAGGCCATGATGGCCTCGATCCGGCGCACCGTGGTCTCCGGGGACGACGCCTGCGCCTGCTGCCTGACGTCGGCCTCGTGGCCCGCGCTGGCCAGGTCCACGCCGGCCCCCAGTTGCACGGCGAGCACGTCCCGGTAGAACGCGGCGAGGTCGAGCAGGGCACGGTCGAGCGCGTCCCGCTTCAGCCGGGTCGCCCGGGACTTCTGCCGGTCCTCGAGTTCCTTGAGGGCCCCGGCCGCGCCGCGGACGGCCTTGGCCACCCCCTTGCCGGTCGAGCCCTCGCCGAACGCCCGGCGCAGCGCGCCGCGCTCGGGCTCGTCGAGTTCCGCGGAGATCGCGGCGGCCTCCGCCTCGGCGGCCTTGACCAGCGCCGCCGCCGCGGACAGGGCGGGGCCCAGGCCGGTGAGGCGGGGCGGCACGGCCAGCACCTCCGCGCGCCGCCCGGCCGCGTCCTGGTCGGTCGCCAGGCGGCGGGCCCGGCCGATGTGCCCCTGCGCGGCCCGGGCGGCGGCCAGCGCCCGGTCCGGGTCGGCCCCCTCGGCGCTGAGCACCGCCGCGATGGCCTCGGCGGGCGGGGTGCGCAGCGTCACCAGGCGGCACCGGGACCGGATGGTCGTCACGAGTTCCTCGGCCGACGGTGCGCACAGCAGCCACACCGTGCGCGGCGGCGGTTCCTCGATGGCCTTGAGCAGCGCGTTGGCGGCCTGCTCGGTGGCCCGGTCGGCGTCCTCGAACAGCACCACCTGCCACCGGCCGCCCGACGGCGCCCCGGCGGCGCGCAGCACCAGGTTGCGGGTCTGCCGCACCCCGTAGGACAGCCCGTCCGGCCGGACCAGCAGCAGGTCCGCGTGGGTCCCGGCGGCGACCTGGTGGCAGGACGGGCAGTGCCCGCAGCCGCCGTCCGGGCACAGCAGCGCCGCGGCGAACGCCCGGGCCGCCACGGACCGGCCGCTGCCCGGCGGGCCGGTGAACAGCCAGGCGTGCGTCATCCCGGTGGCCGGCTCGCCCCGCAGGACGGCGCTGGCCGCGTGCGCGGCCTGGCGCAACTCGGCGACGACCGCATCCTGGCCGACCAGGCTGGCGAAGACCCCCGCACCGGGGGCAGCGGTGTCAGTCATTCGACGATCGCCGGGAAGCTCCCGGTGTTCTCCTCGGTCGCGGGCGGCACCGGATCGGGCAGCAGGTCACGGAGCCGGTCCTGGACCTGGCCGCTGAGCTCGGCAGGCGGCCGGGTGGCGTCCAGCACCAGGTACCGGTCCGGGCTGGCCTGCGCCTGGGCCAGGAACCCCTCCCGGACCCGGTCGTGGAAGTCGGCCGGCTCGGCCTCCAGCCGGTCCGCGGACACCGAGCGCCGGCTCAGCCCGGCCTCCGGCGGCAGGTCGAGCAGGATCGTCAGGTCCGGCTCCAGGCCCCCGGTCGCCCACTCGTTCAGCCCGGCCACCTCGGCGACCGGCTGGTTGCGGCCCCGCCCCTGGTAGGCGATGGACGAGTCCACGTAACGGTCGGTCACCACGATCGTGCCCCGCGCCAGCGCCGGGGCGATCACGGACTGGACGTGCTCGGCCCGGTCCGCCGCGTACATCAGCGTCTCCGCGCGCGGGGACAGCCCGGTCAGCGCGGTGTCGAGCAGCAGGGCGCGCAGCCGCATGCCCACCTTGGTGGCGCCGGGCTCCTGCGTGGCCACCACGTCGTAGCCCTGGTCGCGGAGCCAGATGGCCAGCAGCCGGGCCTGCGTGGTCTTGCCTGCCCCCTCGCCGCCCTCGAACGCGATCAGCAGCCCGCGGCGCGGCGGGGCCGGCGCGGAGCCGTTGGCGTGCCCGGGCACCGGGGTGAACGGCTCGCCGCGGAAGGCGGCCAGCAGGTCCTCCCGCAGCGGCACCCCCCGGCGGTCGTCCATCTGCTGGTAGGACACGACGCCGAGCCACACCGCGATCACCGCCGACAGCAGCAGCACGAAGTTGTAGCCGACGGCCTCGTAGTCGATGTGCGCGATCCGCAGCGTGCTGCCGCCGGTGATGCCGTGCACCAGTGCGGTGAACCCGGCCGCGAGCAGCGGCGCGATCGCGATGACCGCGAACAGGATGACCCGGATGCCCGACTGCAGGAACGCGAACGTCCGGCCCCGGGTCTCGTCGTCCACCTCGGTGCCCACGATCGTGTACCCGGTGACATAGGCGATGCCCGCGAACGCGCCGAGGAGGACGACCAGGAACACCACGATGACCAGGTTGGGCACGAGCCCGATGACCACGAGCGGCACGCCCGCGCCGACGATCGACAGGCCGAACAGGCGGCGGCGGCTGAACCCGCGCAGGATGCGCAGCCCGAGGAACATGCCCGCGGCCAGGCCGATGAAGACGGCGGTGAAGACGGCTCCCCAGCCCGCGCTGCCGCCGTCCAGGGTGTTCCTGATGTAGGACGGGCCGAGCCCCACCACCACGCCGCCGGCCGCGAACGCGCCGACCATGCCGATCACCAGGCCGCGCACGACCGGGGTCTGGCCCAGGAACTTCCAGCCCTCCCAGATGGCCTTGGCCACCGACGGGGCCGAGATGTGCGCGCTCGCCTTGCGCTTGGGGATCTCCCGGAGCGCGTAGATGGTCAGCGCCGACACCACGAATGTGGCGGCGTTGAAGTACAGGGCGAGGTTCACCTGGTCGGACCCGAGCAGCCGGCCGAACCCGGCGAGCAGCGCGAAGATGATGCCCGCCACCGGCGCGGTGCCGAACGTGGTGAACAGGCTGTACTGGTTGGCGGCCTCCAGCTTGTCCGGCGGGACGAGGTTCGGTATCGAGGCGTCCTTGGCCGGTGTCCAGAACAGGGAGGCCGAGGACGCGAGGAACTGGACGATATAGATCCAGGTCAGCTTGTTGACGAAGCCGAAGGCCAGGTTCACCGGGATGGACGCGTAGAGCGCGCCGCGGAACACGTCGCCGATGATCATGTTCAGCCGGCGATCGAACCGGTCCGCCACCGCCCCCGCCACCGGGCCCAGCAGCAGGGCCGGCAGCAGTGACGTCAGCCAGACCCCGCTGACGGCCGCGCCCGACGCCGCGATCCCGCGCTTGGCCAGGATGGCCGCCTCGGCCGTCAGCGCGAGCAGGCTCAGCCAGTCCCCCAGGCTGGACAGCGAGGTGGCGATCCACAGGCGCCGGAAAGGCCTGATGGACAGCACATTCTCGCCTGCTGCCCCACCGGGGAATCGGAAGGTCACGGCGCTAGGGTACCGACCGCGCCTGGGCCGCGCGGCGTGCCTGGGCCGGAATGCACGGGCTCACGCCGATCTGGGCCACGATGACCGGGGCGAACGGGACTCCCGGGCAGCCAGCGGTGGCAGGGGGGCGGCCTGGTTGCGTGCTCACCGTCAGCCGGCCGCGGCGGTAGACGGGCGGCTCCGCGGCGCGCCCCCCGTCAGCCGGCCGCGGCGGAAGACGGGCGGCTCCGCGAGGAGTTCCCGGTCCGCCGCGGCGCCGACGGCCCGGCCGGCGACCGCCGCGCGGTGCCCCCGGACCGGCGCCGCGGGGCCGCCGGGCCGGCGGCACGGCGCTCGGCCAGCAGCTCGATCGCCCGCTGGACCGTGATCGACTCGACGTCGTCGCCCCGGCGCAGCGAGGCGTTGGTCTCGCCGTCGGTCACGTACGGGCCGTACCTGCCCTCCTTGATCACGATGGGCCGGCTCGAGTCGGGGTCCTCGCCGAGTTCGCGCAGCGGCGGTGCCGCGGTGCGGCGGCCGCGCGCCTTCGGCTGGGCGAACAGCTCCTTCGCCTGCTCGAGCGTGAAGGTGAACAGCTGCTCCTCGGCCTCCAGGGACCGGCTGTCGGTGCCCTTCTTCACGTAGGGGCCGTACCGTCCGTTCTGCACCGTGACCGGCTCGCCGTCGAGCTCGCCGAGCGTGCGCGGCAGCTCCAGCAGGCGCAGCGCGTCGTCCAGCGTCACCGTGTCCAGCGCCATCGACTTCAGCAGCGAGGACGTGCGCGGCTTGCCGGTCGCGCCCTCGGGCAGCACCTCGGTGACGTACGGGCCGAACCGGCCGCTCTTGGCCAGGACCTGGTAACCGGTGTCCGGGTCGGTGCCGAGCGCGACGTCGCCGTTGGGCTGGTCGAACAGCTCGGCCGCGCGCTGCGGGGTCAGCTCGTCGGGCGCGATGTCGCCCGGCACGTTGACCCGCTGGCCGTCCCGCTCCAGGTAGGGCCCGTACCGGCCGACCCGGACCACGATGTCGGTGCCGGCCAGCGGGAACGAGCTCACCTCCCGGGCGTCGATGTCGCCGAGGTCGCTGACCAGCTGCTTGAGGCCCTCCTCGTCCTCGGTGCCGAAGTAGAACCGGCGCAGCCAGGGCACCCGGGCGGCCTCGCCGCGGGCGATCTCGTCCAGCCCCTCCTCCATCCGCGCGGTGAAGTCGTAGTCGACCAGGCGGGTGAAGTGCTGCTCCAGCAGGGTTACCACGGCGAAGGCCAGGAACGAGGGCACCAGCGCGGTGCCCTTCTTGAACACGTACCCGCGGTCGAGGATCGTGCCGATGATCGAGGCGTACGTGGACGGGCGCCCGATCTCCCGGTCCTCCAGCTCCTTGACCAGGCTCGCCTCGGTGTAGCGCGCGGGGGGCCTGGTCGCGTGCCCGGCGGGGGTCACCTCGCCGGTCAGCTCGTCGTCCTCGGCGAGCGGCGGCAGGCGGCGCTCCCGGTCGTCGCGCTCGGCGTCGTCCTCCACGTCCTCGACGTAGGCCTTCAGGAACCCGTGGAAGGAGATGATCTTGCCTGAGGCGGCGAACTCGGCCTCCTCGCCCGCCGACGAGAGCCCGGTGATCCGGACGCTGACCGACTCGCCGGTCGCGTCCTTCATCTGCGAGGCGACGGTGCGCTTCCAGACCAGCTCGTACAGCCGGAACTCGTCGCCGTGCAGCCCGGTCTGCGCGGGGGTGCGGAACCGGTCCCCGGCGGGGCGTATCGCCTCGTGCGCCTCCTGGGCGCTGCGCACCTTGCTGGTGTAGACCCGGGGCGCGTCCGGCACGAACTCGGCGCCGTACAGCTCGCGGGCCTGCGCCCGGGCCGCGTGGATGGCGGTCTGCGACAGCGTCACCGAGTCGGTCCGCATGTAGGTGATGTGGCCGTTCTCATACAGCCGCTGCGCCACCGACATCGTGTACTTCGCCGAGAAGCCCAGCTTGCGGGATGCCTCCTGCTGCAGCGTCGTGGTGCGGAACGGCGCGTACGGCGACCTGCGGTACGGCTTGCGCTCCACGCTGGCCACGGCAAAGCCCGCGCCGGCCAGTCGCCCGGCCAGCGCCCCCGCGGTTTCGGGGTCCAGGACCAGCGGCACGCCGCCGCGGTCGGCCGGGCCCGGCTGGGCCGCGTCTGCCGCGGCACGCAGAGTGCCGTCGGGGGAAAAGTCCCGTCCCTGCGCGATCCTGCGCCCGTCCAGCATCGACAACCGCGCGGGGAAGGACGCAGGGTCGCCTGGCCCGGGCGTAATGCCGCGTTCTGCGGCCAGCCCGCTGGAACCGTCAGCCTTTGCCGGGACCTTGGTGAAGACCGCCTCGAGATCCCAGTACTCCGCCGACCGGAACGCGATCCGCTCCCGCTCGCGGGCCACCACGAGCCGGGTCGCGACGGACTGCACCCGGCCTGCCGACAGCCGTGGCATGACCTTCTTCCACAGCACCGGGGAGACCTCGTAGCCGTACAGGCGGTCCAGCACGCGGCGGGTCTGGTAGGCGTCGACCAGCCCGCGGTCCAGCTCGCGCGGGTGCGCCACGGCCTCGGCGATCGCCTGCGGGGTGATCTCGTGGAAGACCATCCGGCGGGCCGGGACCTTCGGCTTGAGCTCCTCCAGCAGGTGCCAGGCGATGGCCTCGCCCTCGCGGTCCTCGTCTGTGGCCAGCAGCAGCTCGTCGGCGCCGCTGAGCGCCTGCCTGAGCTTGGTCACCTGGGACTTCTTGTCGGCGTTGACCACGTACAGCGCCTCGAACTCGTGGTCCACGTTCACGCCGAGCCGGGCCCACGGCTCCTTGCGGTACTTGACCGGTATCTCCGCGGCCTTGTCCGGCATGTCCCTGATGTGGCCGATGCTGGACTCGACCACGTAGTCCCGGCCCAGGTACCCGGCGATCGTGCGCGCCTTGGCGGGAGACTCGACGATCACCAGCCGGCGGCCGGTACCGGCACCGCCGTCCTGTCGCCCGGCAGCGTCCGTCTCCGCGGTGGCAGCACGCCGCCCCGAACCGTTCCGCCTACCCGCCGCTGCCTTGCCGGCGGTAGCAGTCTTTGCTGGCACGCCCTCTCACCCTCTAGACCGGTAGCCTTGCCCAGCGTGTGCCATGCTGGACCAAAATCACCGGTCCTTGCATCCGTGTTTCCAACTCTTATGCCCCCACCCGTGTTCCCGGGGGGAGCTGAAACTCCCCCCGGAGGTACCTGGTTTTGCACCGGTTCCGTCTCCCCGGCGGCCCCGGGAAGGCCCACCGGCGCAGAGCCACCCCGTGCCCCGTGCGCGCAAAGGACGCCCATGGCCGAGTACTCCTACCGCGTGGTCTACCTTCCCCGTGACGCATCACGGGACGTGGTCCGGCGGATCCTGGCGGATCACGCCGAGCACGGGGATTGGGAACTCGCCAGGCTCCGGCTGTACGCGGACGGGAGTAGGAAAGCCACCCTGCGGCGCCAGATCATACGCGCAGTTCGCACCCTGTGATGTGCACGTCCGCCGAAATCGGGAAACGTTCCCCGGCTTCCGCGGGTGGTTCCGACCCCGGTAGGCCGTTTTGCGTGCAGTCTTCGTCGCGCCTGCCCGCCGCTGCCGTCCCGGCCGCGGGTGCCCGCCGTTGCGTCAGCAGCGGTCGAGGAAGTCGTCGAGCACGCGCACGCCGAACCGCAGCGAGGAGACCGGCACGCGCTCGTCCACGCCGTGGAACATGCCGAAGAAGTCAAGGTCGGCCGGCAGGCGCAGCGGCGCGAACCCGAAGCAGCGGATGCCGAGCCGGCTGAACGACTTCGCGTCGGTCCCGCCGGACAGGCAGTACGGCACGACCCTGGCCGATGGGTCGGCCGCGAGGACGGCCGCGGTCATGGCGTCGCACAGCGGGCCGTCGAAGGTGGTCTCGACGGCGATGTCGTCGTGGATGAACTCACGCCGCACGCCCGGCCCGAGCAGGCCGTCGATCTCGGCCAGGAACTCCTCCCGGTACCCGGGCACGAACCGGCCGTCGATCTCGGCCGTGGCCAGGCCGGGGATCACGTTGACCTTGTAGCCCGCGTTGAGCACGGTGGGGTTCGCGGTGTTGGAGAGGGTCGCGCCGATCGCGCGGGCGTGCGAGCCGATCTTGTCTAGCAACTGCCGCTCGCCACCGGGCGCGATGTCGGTCCCCAGCGCCTCCGCGGCGGCGTGGAGGAAGGCCTGCGCCGCCGGGGTGAGCCTGACCGGCCACTCGTGCCTGCCGATCCGGGCAACCGTCTCGGCCAGTTCGGTGACCGCGTTGCGCGGCGCCACCATCGAGCCGTGCCCGGCCGGCCCGCGCGCCGTCAGCCGCATCCAGGCCATGCCCTTCTCGGCCGTCTGCACGAGGTAGAGGCGCTGGCCGCCGAGGGTGGCGCTGAACCCGCCGACCTCGCCGATCGCCTCGGTGACCCCCTCGAACAACTCCGGGTGGTTGTCCACCAGGAACCGCGCGCCCCAGGTGCCGCCCGCCTCCTCGTCGGCGACGAACGCGAGCACCAGGTCCCGGGGCGGGCGGCGCCCCTCGCGCAGCCGCTGGCGGATCACCGCCAGGATCATCGCGTCCATATCCTTCATGTCGACCGCGCCGCGCCCCCAGACCTCGGCCCCGTCGTCTCCCGCGGTGCCCGCGGCTGTCGTGCCCCCGCCCCCGGTGCCCCCGCCCGCGGTGATCTCGCCGGAGAAGGGGGGCACCGCCCAGTCCGCCGCGTTGGCGGGCACCACGTCGAGATGGCCGTGCAGGAGCAGGGCGGGACGGGACCCGTCCTCGCCCGCGACCCGGGCGACCACGCTGGCCCGGCCAGGATGAGACTCGTAGATGCCCGGCTCCAGCCCGGCCTCGGCGAGCAGCGCGGCGACGTGTTCGGCCGCGGCGCGCTCGCCCGGCCCGGAGTGGTCGCCCCGGTTACTGGTGTCGATCCTGATCAGGTCGCTGCACAGGGTCGCGACCTCGTCTTCGGCGGTCACAGCCGCTGGGTTCTGGCTCACCGGTCCATGGTCGCAGGCGGGCCGGCCGGCGGCACAGCGGGCCTGGCGCGCCCGGGCGGAGGCCGGCCCGGCGGGGCCGTTGCCGCCTCGCCGTAGCGCACGGGATTTGCTATCGTGATGCGGCCGACACGGAAGCTGCCGTGCTCCGGCATGCGTCCGGGTGGCGGAATAGGCAGACGCGCTAGCTTGAGGTGCTAGTGCCCGTAAAGGGCATGGGGGTTCAAGTCCCCCCTCGGACACCAAATAATCATGGTTGACCTGGGGGTTTGTCGTTTCCGCGATCATGTGCGGCGACAAGACCGCAGGTCGTGAGACATAGGGTTTTACTCGGTTGGAGCCCAGCTTTCGGGCTTTGGAACACGGCTGGCCCGCTGCAGCGGCCTCCGCAGCTGGCCGGCTGGGCGCCCCCACGCAGCAATGCCCACGATGCCGGTGCATTGAGCTGGCCGATCAGAAGTTCGGATCAGAACTGCACGCAGTGACGAATTTGGATAGCCACAACAAACGCTGAAACGCGCTGCCGAGTCTGGGCTTCGCCGGTGGGGGCCGCTCGCTAGGACTCTGGGTTGGTGGATGTCAGTTTGTAGTTTCGGATGGTTTCCTGGACCCGCTGGCCGGCAGGGGCGCCGATGCGCTGGTAAATCGTGAGTGCCTGCAACAGGTGCGCGGCGGCCTGGCCGTGGTTGCCGTCGTCCAGGTGGGCTTGGCCGAGCCCTTCCAGAGCGCGTGCTTCCTCCACGGGCGCGCAAAGGTCGCGGGCGATGGCTAGCGCTTGGGCGTGGTACTGGCGGGCTTGGCCTGTGGCTGAGGTCCGCGAGGAAAGTTCGCCGAGGCCGTTCAGCGCCTCCGCCTGGCCGAGCCGGTGGCCGAATTCGCGGAACGTTGCCAGGGCTTGTTGATGGCTGACGGCGGCGGCCGGGTAGTCCCCGGTCAGCTGCTGCACGACGCCGAGGCAGTTGAGGGCCTCGGCCTGGCCTTCCTGGTTGCCGAGATCACCGAACAGTGCCAGGGCCTGCTGCTGGCTGGCGGCGGCGGCGGAGTAGTCCCCGGTTTCTTGCTGGACCATGCCGAGGCAGTTGAGTGCCTCGGCCTGCCCTTCTAGGTTGCCGAGATCGCGGCACAGTGCCAGGGCCCGCTGCTCACTGGCGGCGGCCGCCAGGTAATCCCCGGTCAGCTGCTGCGCCAGGCCCAGGTGGATGAGGGCGTCGGCCTCAACGGAGCGGTCGCTGGCGCTGCGGGCTAGCGCCAGCGCCTGCCGGGCGCTGGCGGCGGCGGCCAGGTGGTCCGCGGTTAGCACGTGAAGGTAGGCCAGCTGGGTGAGCGCATGGGCCTGCCCGTGCAGGTCACCGGCGTCACCGTAAAGCGCCACCGCCCGGGCCAGGCTCGCTGCGGCGGCTGGGTAGTCCCCCGCATCACCCTGCAAAATACCCAGCCCGTCGAGCGTGTCGGCCTCACCCAGCCGGTCGCCGGCCTGGGCCGCCGCGGCCAGGGCGGTCCGGTAGAGGGCGGCCGACTCATCCCCGTAACCGCGGAGGGTCAGGAAGCCGCTGATCGCGGCGGGGATGGCGATCGCGTGCCCGGGCCACCCATGGCCGGCGGCGTAGTCGGTCGCCGCGTGCAGGTTCGCCCGCTCGGCTTCCAGCCAGGCTGCCGCTTGATCGCGGGTGGCCAGGGCGGGGGCCTGGGCCGGCGGGTGGCCGGGCGGCGGACGGCGGGCGGCTGCGGTCCAGGAGGCCAACTGCCGGTCGGCGCCCAGGGCGGTGTGCAGATAGTAGTCCAGCAACCGGCCGACCGCGGCAGCTGACTCGGCCCGGATGTCGGCGGCGGCGAGGGTGCGGGCGTGTTCGCGGAGTAGGCCGTGCAGCTGGTAACGGCCGTGTGCGGGCTCGGTGAGCAGGTGCTGATCATAGAGCTCGTCCAGGCAGCGGCGCGCGGTGTCCAGGGCCGTGTCGTCGAGGGCGGCAGCGGCGTAAGCATCGATGCTGGGACCCGGGTGCAGGCCGAGCCGGCGAAACAGCCGCTGCTGATCTTCGCTGAGGACCTGGTAGGACAAGCCGAACGCGGCGCCAACCGACAAGTTCTCCGCACGCATCAGGGCCAGCCGGTCCCGGGCCGATGCCAGCTCGGCGGCCAAGACCGTGGCGGTCCAGGCGGGGTGGTGGCGCAGCTGGCTGGCGAGCATCCCGATGGCCAGCGGCAGGTACCCGCAGAGCCGGGTGATCTCCCCCACCGCCGCGTCCCCGGCGCGCATCCCGGGCCGGGCCGCCAGGCCGGCTAGCAGCGCCGCCGCCTCCCCTGGAGGCAGGGCGTCAAGGCTGACCACCGCGGCGCCCTGTAGCGCGGCCAGCCGACGGCGGCTGGTGACCAGCACCAGGCTGCCCGCGGTCCCGGGCAGCAGCGGCCGCACCTGCTCGTGCCCGGCGGCGTCATCCAGGAGCAGCAAGATCTTCTTACCTGCCACCTGGCCCCGCCACCGCGCCGCCCGGGCCGCCACCCCGGGCGGGATCTGCTGAGGGGCCAGCCCGGCGGTCAACAGCAAGCTGGCCAGCGCATCAGCGGGGTCGACCGGCCGCTGCCCGGCGGTGTGGCCGTGCAGTGGCAGGAAGAACTGACCGTCCGGGAAACGTGGCGCCAGCCGGTGCGCGGCATGCACCGCAAAGGTGGTCTTTCCGATACCGGCCATCCCATCGATCGCGCAGATGCCCACCACACCGCCAGCTGCGGCCAGCCTGTCAATCTCGCCCAGCAGTTGCGTGAGCTCGGCCTGGCGGCCGGTGAAGGCAGCAATATCGCCCGGCAGGGTCTTGGTGACCGCGGCCACGGCCGCTCCCGTCGCCTCGCCTCGCACAGCCGCCAGCACGCCTGCGGCCGGGCCGTATCCGCGAGCCGCGGCGACGAACAGCGCGCGCGCCGGCTCGGCCAGGCCCAGCGCGCCGGCCAGCAGCAGCGCGGTGTCCTTGCGGGCGGTGCGATGGATGCCCCGTTCCAGGTCACTGACCGACCGCGGGGACAGGCCCGCCGCCTCCGCCAGCTCCTCCTGCGTCAGCCCGGCCTCGGCCCGCAGTTGCTGCAGCACCCCCGCGAACACTGGTCCAGGCTGCTCCGCCACCGCCCCCCGCCCTTCAAACCCCGCCCGCGCCACAGGCCGCACGGGCCAGACCCACGCCAAAGAGCCTACGCAGACCCGATCACCCCGCCCACCCTGGCAGGCCCTGGCCAGCCGGACCCGGCGCGGCAGCCACCGCATCGCCGGCACTCGCCCGCCGGGCCGGGCCTGGCCCACCGGGTCCGGCGCTATCCCCAGTCACCGCGCGGGCCGGCCACCGCCACAGCTTCCGGCCGGCCGACCGATCATGTGGGTCTTGTGTGAGCGGCCGCGTGTGGTGCATCCGCTGGCCGCAGGTGACGGTGAAACCAGCCGTGATACCGGCCCCGCTGAGTTCTGCGGGCAGCGCTCGATAGCGGCGACGGCGCCACCATCCCAAGGAGGCAACATGGACCGGCAAGCCTGGCTGGATCAGCGGCGTGCCGCGGTTCTCACCGGTTACGACCAGGACGCCGCCACCTACGACGACCAGGTCTACCCCGCCACGGCACAACGCGCCTGGGTGGCCCGGCTGTTGCGTGCCTGCCCACCGGCCGCCAAAATCCTGGATGCGCCCTGCGGCACAGGACAGTACTTCCCCCTGGTGACCGCCGCCGGGCACCGCGTCCTTGGCGCCGACCAATCGGCGGGAATGCTGGCCCAAGCCCGGGCACGCGGCATCGCGATCGCCCTGGACCAGGTCCGGCTCCAGGACCTGCCATACGACGGCGAGTTCGACGCCATCATGACCATCGACGCGATGGAACACATCCCCCCCGAAGACTGGCCCCTGGTACTGGCGAACCTGCACCGCGCGGCCCGCCCCGGCGGCTTGGTCTACCTGACCGCCGAAGAAGTGGCTGAGCCAGTGATCGAGGACGCATTCGCCACACTCACCCAGCGCGGGCTCCCGGCCGTACGCGGCGAAGTCATCGACGGCAACGTCGGCGGCTACCACTACTACCCCGGACCTGCCCAGGTGACCGCCTGGTTCCAAGCCGCCGGGCTGCACATCCTCGACGAGGGCTTCCAGCAAGAAGACGGTTGGGGCTACCGCCACTTCCTGCTCCAACGCGCATACCCGGCTCACTCGTGAGGAGGCGACAACGATGCGTGATGATCCGTTGGTCACCGACTTGGTGACTCGCGCCAAAATCGGCGATCAGCGAGCCTGGGACGCACTGGTCGAGCGGTACGCCGCGCTGGTGTGGGGCATCTGCCGTAGGCACCGGCTAGGCCACGCCGATGCCGAGGACGTCAACCAGAACGTCTGGCTGCGGCTCGTGGAGCATTTGGACAGCCTCCGCGATCCGGCCGCGGTTGCTGGCTGGCTGGCCACGACCACCCAGCGCGAATGCGTCCGGGTGCTGCGCACCCGGAACAGGCCCGCGGCCACACCAGCGGCAGACGCTGAAGACTTCCCCGATAACCAGGCCATGATGGCCGACGACGAACTGCTCCTCGCCGAGCGTCACACCGCGGTGCGGGAGGCATTCGCCTCCTTGTCCCCCACCTGCCAGCGGCTGCTCACCATGCTCATCCAAGACCCACCAGTACCCTACGTCCAGATCAGTACCGCCCTGGGCATCCCCATCGGCAGCATCGGGCCCACCCGCGGCCGATGCCTAGACAAGCTGCGCCGCCACCCGGCCATCACGGCCCTGATCAACCTGCCCGTGCCCGATCCCCCGGACACCGCCAGCAGGCACGCACCGGCAAGCAGGCGCCATGCGATTCAACACCTCTGTGGTGGCCGGTTCGCGGCCGTAGAAGAGCCGCGACTTGCTCATCGAGGGTGCTCAAAACGCAGTAGTGAACCCTCCCGGAGTGGCTGAAGGCCGCACCTTGCATTAGAGGATGGGCGCAAGCGATCCCGATCTGCCTGCATGCCGTAGCTGTGACGGTGCAGCCGGCCAGCCACGAGCCCAGGGCCATTACGAGGCAGCCGCTGGACTGACCCGGGCCTGGCCGGCGTAACGCTCTTTGAAGCGGCGGGTTTGAGCTGCCATGGCCGGGACAGGGAGGAATGGTGCGCTGCGGCCCTAGGACGGAGGACCGCGACGGCCGCCCGGCCAGGGCCAGTTCCCGGCTGGGGCAGGCGCGGCAGGTGTTCTGCCGCAGGGGCCACGGTGCAGCGCGCCACAACAGCATCTGGTTATCTGCGCATCCGACGTGAGGAGTTCTGCATGCTGACGCTTACCGATCAGGCAGTCGCTGTTCTCCGCGACCTGACCACCCAGCCCGGGCTTCCGGCGGAGGCCGGGCTGCGCATCGCACCGCAAGACGGCGCCGCCGACGGGCTGGCGTTGTCGCTGGCTGACGGCCCACAGGCCGGCGACCAGGTCGTCGAGGACGCCGGCGTGCAGGTATACGTGCAGCCCGATGCGGCCGCTGTCCTCGATGACAAGGCGCTTGACGCCCGGGTCGGCGAGACCGGTGAGGTTTCGTTCCAGCTCCAGTCCCGGCCCTGAGCCGGCCTTGGCAGCCGCCTTGCGGCGGCAGCTGCTGACCTGCCGGACGGGCCTCAGTTGCGCACGGTGAGCCGCCCGTAGGAGGTGAGGGTGCGCAGCGCCTGCAGGGTCACGACCCCCCGCCATTCGGCTACCGCGGCCTGGCTGGGGGGCTCCCAGGTGATGGGCCAACCGCCGTCGGCTTGCTGGTCTTTCTGCAGCCGGTCGAGGTGAGCATCGATCTGGGCGTCGGTGAACAGCGCACGCCACCGGGAAGTGGCCTGTGGCGCGATATCGAGCGGCGACAGGCCGTAACCAGGCGTGCCGGGGTCGAGATGGAACAGCGGGACGCTGGCCAGGTCCGACGCGAGCGCGGCCGCATGCTGGCCGGCCCGGCGCCGGTCCGGAACGTGCTCGAGAAAGACGAGCACCTCCTTGAGCGCATGCGCGTCGGCCGGCAGGCCGCCCGACTCAAGCTGCTGCCAGCAGTAAGCGGCGCCAGCAGATACCCAGGGATGGTCGACGCCAAGCTGGTACAGCAGGCCGGCCAGCCCGGCGGTCGGGTTGAGGCCGGGCTCATACGTCCACTCGGTCCAGTGCGCGGCGCGCGGGAAGGACTCGATGACCGGAAAGGCCAGCGGCACAGCGCCGCCCGCGCCAGCATCCTCGGCCACGCGGGCGAGGAAGTCACACGCCCGGATCACCATGTCGTGGTCGGCGGCCCCCGCAGTGGCCAGCGCCTGAAATGCGGTCTCGACGTCGATCGGCAGGCTTGCCGGGCAGCGCTTGTCCGGCTCCAGGGCATGGCCGAACCCGCCGTCGTCGTTCTGGTAGCCGCGCAGGGCATCGGTGACCTTGGCGGCCGGCTGGCCGAGGAAGCAGGCGGCGAACAGGCGCCGTTCCAGCAGCCGCGCCTGGTTCAGCAAGAAGCGGTCTCCCGCCGCGAACGCGTCATCCATGGCCCGACGATACGGTGACCATTCTGCTGGCCGTCTTGAACAGAACGGACACCACCGCGCAGTTCGAGCCGCAAGACCGCGCGCAGGCGCCGGGCGCCGTGGTGGGCGCGCGAACCTTCACGATCGCCTCAGTCAGGCGGCGGGGCAGGCTCCGGATACCGTGCGCAGCGGCGTGCGCCGGCAGGTCCGGGAGGAATGCGAATTCGCCTGGTTGGCTGCGGCCCGCGGCACGGTCCGGTGTCTCAGTAGGTGATGCCAGGGAACTGCGCGCGGGCGCGCTCCAGCTGGCCGGCCCACTCGCGGGGCCAGCCGAAGGCGCGGGCGGCCTGGCCGCTCATGTCCGCGGCCGCCGCACCGCTGGTGAAGTGGACGTACTCGCCCCAGTTCATCCGCCGCGTGTAGCTGCCGCCGCCGTCACGCGGGAAGTGCCGGGCCAGCGCCGCGAAGAACCTGTTCATGACCTCTGCCCGCCCGCAGTCCCGCCATAGCGGGTAGAACCAGTCGCGGAACCAGCGGGTCCCCCGGCGGGGGAAATCGTCGGTGTTGCCGGTGAACCGGCGGTAGACGCCCCTGGCCTCGCGATCCATGCCCAGCGC
>Ga0335078_10001589_pt1 | contig 34204 bp, 35 predicted proteins | sample Lox_Sample_32_FD_206711 | JGI IMG/M metagenome (GOLD analysis project Ga0335078, IMG submission 206711) | Soil microbial communities from Loxahatchee National Wildlife Refuge, Florida, United States - Lox_Sample_3.2 | ecosystem: Environmental > Terrestrial > Soil > Wetlands | place: USA...
TGCGGGAGGACGTCGCGCTCGGCGAGCGCCTCATCAAGAACGACCGCAGCATGCTGCAGCGACGGATAGCGATCTGCGCGGTCAAGTAGCGGCTCTGCGCAGGGAACGCTCGCTGCGGGACAGCTGCGGCCTTACGGCATCAGGACCTTGAACAATCGTTGGCGGACCATGATAGATTGATCGGCGGAGCAGCCCCCGAGAATAGAGGCAGCTATGGCGATTGACCACATCGCGGTAATGCGGGATCTCGCGCAGTTGCGGGAACTGGCAGCTCAGAAGTTGGAAAAAGAGCGGTTGCCGACGGGGTTGGCAGCTCACAAGCTGGTCCGCGGAGAAATCCGCACGTTAGGGCTGGAGGGCAATGCCGTAGACCTCGAGCTAAAGGGCTATACCGTGCTCCCGCCGGGAGTAGCCGCGCCCAGGGAGTTCTGCGATAAGCTGCGCGATACCATAGTGGAGATCGATCGGCAGGATCGCCCCGAAGCCCTTGGGGCTGGGCATCCTCGAGGCCGCCTTCTGTGGCACCTGCTCCCACGAGACCAGGTATTCGAGCAGGCGCTTATGTCTCCCGCCCCGCTTGCACTCACCGCATACATGCTAGGCTACCGGGCAAAGCTCAGCCAGTGCACCGCAGCAGTAAAGAACGAATCGTCGTCGGCGCCCTTTGAATTTCATGCTGACCAGAGCCGGAAGATTCCCGCCCCCTGGCCCAGTGATGCGCAGTACTGCACCATCACGTGGGTATTGACTGACTACACGCGCGAGAATGGCGCGGTCTGCGTGTTTCCTGGAACTCATAAGTCGTGCACCGACGTGCCAGAACAATTCGTAATGGCGCACGACCATCCGGATGTCGAGGTAATCGAAGCGCCAGCCGGCTCGGTCATCATATGGCACGGCGGCTTGTGGCATGGTGCAGTTCCCCGGACAGCCTCAGGTGAGCGGGTTACTCTCATGATGCCCATGGTCCGATTTCACCTCCTGCAGCAGGAGGTGTTCTGGGCATCTACCACCAAGGAGATGATCGAGCGCAATTCGTCGCGGTTCGCGGCGCTCATGGGGCTGGCAGGTTCGTGGCCATGGGGCATCGATGGCCCTGACACCGCCTACAAGCGCCCGAGCTGGCTGTCGACTCGCTGGGAAAACCGATTCGCGTAGCCGGATTCAGATGCACAGCGGCGCGAAGGTGGAAGCGGAACTGGCTTGCGATAGCCTCCGGCTGGTGCTGGTCCGGCATGGCCAAACGCAGGCAAACATCGACCGGGTCCTCGACATGGCCTTGCCGGGCGGAGGGCTCACTGACCTTGGACGCCGCCAGGCCTCACTACTCGGCGCGCAGCTAGCTGCGCGCGCCGAGGGTTCGGTGACCGCAGTGTTCAGCTCTGTGGCGCGGCGCGCTCTCGAAACAGCCTCGATCCTTGCCGATCATCTCGGCGTCGTCGCGCAAGTCCTGGATGGAGTGCATGAAGTGCAGGTCGGTTACCTTGAGGGGCAACGAGGCGCCGATTCGATGGCGGTGATGTCTGCCATTTACCACCGGTGGGCTCGCGGCGAGCTGGATGTTGCCATTGAAGGGGGAGGCGAGTCAGGTCTCGATCTCGTAGCCCGGTTCTCCGCGGTCATCGGTAGAGTCTGCGCCATCTTCCCAGAGAACGCGACGTTAATCTTGATTACTCATGGCATCGCGCTTCGCATCGTGGCCCGATACCTTGTCAACAATGCGGGCACCCCGTCAGCCGAGGACGATTACATCGACAACTGCGGGCGCGTGGTCCTGCAGAGATCAGGTGAGAGCTGGAGGCTGGTCCGATGGCTGAGAAGCACGGGCAGCTAGGCACCTTTGCCCGTCTTTGCGACTGAGCGGTGCATTGGCTTGAGTCTTTCCCGGTCTTGATCCCAGGTGGCTGGGGACGCAACCGGGCGGGCTTAAGATCCCGGACAAAATCGCCCCCGCCGACCCGTGACAACGTGACGGCATCCCACCCGCGCCCGCTCGTCCAGCACCGTCCACGTCATCGCGCCGCCCGGCAGCGCGACACGCTGCACCCGGCGCCGCTCCCCGTCACCATGCGTCACGTACTGTAACCTACAGCTCAAAGATCATCCGCCACGTTACAGACACGCCAGCACGATCAGCGGCCTGTCACCCCCCGCAACCGACGGGCTCGAACGGACCCCGGATTACGCAGGTGATCATCAGCCGCCGCCGGAATCCGGGCGGCAGCGCGGCGATCGCGGCGTCAGCACCGCCAGGTGATCGGCGGCGGTGTTGCTGCCGACCGAGCCGGGGCGCAGTATCGCGGTCAGCGGCCCGGCCGTGTTGTCGCAGTAGGCCAGCAGCGGGTGCAGTCCGAATCCCTTGGGCATCATCGCCTGCTCGCGCGCATCCAGCAGCGCCTCGATATCGGCCGCAGTGCCCACATACCGCTCGGAGACCATCTTCGGCTTGCCGTCCACCCAGCCCATCTCGCGCAGATACCAGTACGGCTTCCCGCTGATCACCTTCTTGTACAGGCTCGCCACAAATTTAGGTCATAGGCCGTGCCGGAAGCGGAGTCAAGCACGCCGCGTGTCACAAGGGAAAACAAGCCACCCGAGGGCCAGCCGGGACCTCAGCCAAGAGTCAGAAGACCATGATCACCGGAAACTCCGCCTAGGGGAGCGACGCGAGCCGCGCGCACAGCAGGTCCAGGAACCGGCTCGCATCAACCTCCAGCGCCACGAGCGCGTTGGGAAACTGGCAAGGTACCACCTCCGTACGACCGCGGTCGGGTCCGTCCGTGTGCACACGGACGTGGACATGTTCGGTTCGAACCAACGTTGGGTCGACTGCGACTGCGACTGCGAGAGCGTCGTGGACGGGCGGCCCGTCCCAGCCATGTCGCTCGCGGTAGACGAGGCCGTAGAAATCCAGCAGCCGCGCGGCGAATCGGCCGGCCGAGCCCCCGGCCCGAAGCCGTTCCTGGTAACGAGGGCCGACGCGTGCCCGGTGGGTGACATCGAGGCCGACCATCGTCGGCTCGATTCCAGCTGCGAATACGGCGGCAGCCGCGTCTGGATCGACGAAGGCATTAAATTCCGCGGCGGTGGTGGCATCACCCGGCTCGTCGACGCTGCCGCCCATCCAGATTAGCCGTTCCGGTCGCGCCAGCCGGTCCAGGGCCAGCGCCACATTGGTCAGCGGCGCGGTCGCGACGAGCCCGACACCCGGCCCAATCTGCCTGGCCAGAAAGGTAACCGCGTCCTCAGCGACCGGCCTGGTCGACGGCTCTGGAAGTCTGCCCCCTCCGTCGAGTCCCGAGTCACCGTGCACTTCGGGCGCGGTACGCAGTTCCCGCCTCAGCGGGGCGGCGGCGCCGCGCGCGACCGGAACGTCGTGCCGCCCGGCGAGGCCAAGTAAGGTAAGGGCATTGTGTGTTGTCCGCTCCACCGTCTGATTGCCGGCCACAGTGGTGACGCCACGTACCTTGACCTCCGGACTGGCTAGCGCGAAAAGGATGGCAATCGCATCGTCATGTCCTGGATCACAATCAATGATCAGTGGATAAACCATATGCATAGGATAATTGACTTAGTGGTCTGGTTCGTAAGTTCGTCGGGGGTGGGATCATGCTGCCAGGGCGTGAGTTTCGGCCTTGACGTGGGCGTCGATGCGAAGCAGCAGGTCGCTGAGGTCGGTGCGGGTGAACTTCCAGTCAAAGGGCCGGGCGATGGCGTTGTAGCGGGTCTCGAAGGCGGCGAGGCGGTCACGGATCTGGTCCAGATCGGTGAAGTCGTTGGGGGTAAGGACTTTGCGCTGGATGACGGAGAAGAAGATTTCCGTCTGGTCCAGCCAGGAGGCGTGCACCGGCAGGTGGACCGCGACGGCGTTCGGCCAGGCCGCGGCCATCCGATCGATGGAGGCCTGGCCACGATGGGAGGAGCCGTTGTCGACGATCCAGAACACCCGCTTCGCGCTGGCGTACGGCTCGGTGGTCATCACCTGTGCCACCAGCCGGGCGAACGGGGCGATCCCGGTGGTGTCCTCGCACCGGCCGGTGACTTGTCCGCGGTGGACGTCCCAGGCGGCCAGGTAGGCCAGCGCGCCGCGGCGGTCATAGTCATGCTCGATGCGCATCGCGCGGGCCTTGCCGGGCGGCAGGGTGGGGTGGCAGCGGCACCGGGCCTGGATGGAGGTCTTCTCATCGGCGCAGATCACGTAGTCGCCGGGGCCCAGCGCCCGGCCGTCCCAGATCCCGGCGTACAGATCCAGCACCACGGCGGCCCTGGCCGCGAAGTCCGGGTCACGGACGGAGATCCACGACCGGTGCTGCCAGGGCTTGAGCGCGTCGCGGGCCAGCCACCGGCGGATGGTGGCCGCCGAGGCCGCGATCCGGCGGCGGGCGGCTACACGCGTTTGAGCATGGCCAGCTTGCTGCGCGACGTCCGCGCCGGGCGGCTGGAGTTGTTCGCGCCGCCCGGCAAGCCCGGCCCCAGGACCGCCCCGGCCAAGGACCGCGCCCGGGTGACCCTGCTGCGCCCGCGAGGGCCTGTCGGTGTATGAGATCAGCGCCCGGCTGTGCGCCGAGGGCACCCCGCTCAACAGCACCGGGGTCGGGCAGATTCTCGCCGAGGAGGGCTTCGGCCGGCTGCTGCGCGATCCCGCCCGCCGCCAGCACCAGCCCGCCACCGCCGGCCGGGACACCCGCCTGCCCCGCGCCGCGGTCATCGACTTCGCCGCCCTCCCGGACCGCGCGGACACCAGGCTCCCCGGGCTGCTGCTGGCCATCCCCGACCTGGTCTCCCTGGACCTGCCCACCCTGATCACCGCGGCCGGCTACCCCGGCACCTCTGTTATCCCGGTCGTGCCGTGGCTGCTGTCCCTGCTGCCGCTGAAGCTGACCGGCACCCGGCGCGGCGCCGCTGCGGGGCGGCCTGGCAGGCGGGGGTGCCCGGGCAGCGGCACTTGGGCACGGCGGCGGAGATAGGGGCGCTGCTGGATGCGCGGGAGTCCGCGGTGCTGCGAGAGCGGACCCGGAGCCGACCGGCGATCGCGGCACCATTGGCCGGTGCCGCGATCGGCTTGAGCCGTACACTGACGTACGCATGAGTTGACGGGGATCAGGACAGTCGTGACGCACGTCACGCTACGGCAAGCAAGGATGGCAGCAATGGCATGGGCGCATGGTCGCCTCGTCGCAGAGGCATTTGACGTCAAGGCGCCTATCGGGCACTCATACGGCGATGTCGAGTATTACACGCGTCATCTCGCGGGCACGACAGGCCGGATCCTCGAGGTAGGTTCGGGAACAGGGCGGATTCTGATACGCCTGCTGCAGGCGGGCCTGGATGTCGAGGGCCTCGAGCACTCGCCGGACATGATCGCGGTCTGCCGAGCGAATTGCCAAGAACGAGGCCTCGATCCCGTCCTTCACGAAGGTGACATGACGATCTTCGTCAGTGAACGGGCATACGAGACGATTATCGCGCCGGCCGGCGTTATCAACAGCCTGGATGGCCGGGAAGACACCATGCGAGCGCTGGATTGCTTTCGGCGCTCACTTATTCCTGGCGGCCGACTCATAGTCGACCTGGAGATTCCGGGAATGCTCACCGGGCCCCAGCCGCTGCGGGTCTGGCACCGGGGCGACCATCTCTGGGCTGTGGACGTCACCCATTCCGAGTTCGATCCCTCGGCCGGCCAGGCGCTTGACTATGTTCGTTACGACAGGTGGATGAATGGCGCCCTCGAAAGTTCCGAGCTACATATCTTCCGTACTCAACACTGGGTTCCTGATCAGTTCGCTGACCTGCTAGAGAAGGTTGGGTTCACGGACATACGGGTGACGGCGAATTACGACGATAATGCCTCCCCGGGAAAGAATGACCGCGACTGGACGGTCCACTCAGTTCTGGCGCCGTAACCAATCCCAGACTGAGTGGACCGTCCGGGAAGGAAACGGTCCTGACGATCAGTGGCAGGAGGTGACACTGGCCGAGGACTCCTTACGTTCCTGGGGCTTGTCACCGACAGTCTCGGTCGACCACAACGTCGGGGGATACTCGCTGCGCTTCGGCCAGGACTGCGTCGCGGTACGCCGCCGGTAGCCGCTGGATGCGAGCCCCGATGCGGCAGGCGGCCACCGCACCAGACTGGTACGGCAGGGACATTCCGGTCAGTGGAAGGAGTGTCACGTTCGCCGGGACATCGAAGTCCGCCAGATGCTCGCTGCTGACGGGGCCGTCCGCGCTGTCGAGCGGCACGCCGATATGCAGGGCGCTGCCCCCCCGGGCTGTGCCTACCGCCACGCCAAACGAAACCGCCCCACTTGCATGAGCTAGTATGGCGCGGTACTCGGGCCATGTCGTGTTGGCACGCGTATCTCCGAGCACGCGACATAGCTCGACATCACGTCGGGGCCACTTGGTGAGGAAACGGGCATAGTTCGCGCCCTCGGTCGCGCGGTTGGCGGCTGTATCGCGCTGATGCGGAAGGTGGAGTCCGTAGACGTCGGGCCGCAGCACGATGGGAATACCGCTGGCGCACACACGGTATCCCCACTCAAGGTCGTCGACACCCCAGCCCCGGAAACTCTCATCGAAATAAAGCTGGTCTGACGCCACCGCGGCCGCAGGAATAGCGATAAGGCCTGTCCACGCAAACGCCCAGGGAATGTTGTGCCCGACCCGGAAACGCGGGTCCGCCGGCCAGCCTGGCGTTGCGGCCATGTGCCGAAGCGCAGCCATATGGTGTTCGTAGGAACGCTGCTCGACGACCTCGATGTCGCCGTCCTCGTTGTTCCCATACCCGACAACCTGCCCGACAGCGCAGATGCGCTGACCGAATGCGAAACAGCGGTCGTACAAGCGCTGAAGCGCCTCCGGGGGCAGCATGGTGTCGGCGTCCATCTGTACAATGACATCCCCCGAGGCGCCGCGCATCGCCAGGTTCCGCGCCCTCGGGATATGGAATTCACGCGAGGAACATACGGCCACGATGTTGAGCCGCTCACTGAAGGCGGAGCACAAGCTTACCAAGTCTGGGCAAAATTCCATGGCGCCGATAATCACTTCAAAGTCGGCCGCGTTAATCGTCTGGTACGTGAGAGCCTGAAGCGCGATCTTCAGATTGTCCAGCCGCGCTTTGTAGGGAATGCAGACGCTCAGCCTCACGCGTGTCATGCAACCTCCGGCATTCATGGGGCGATGATCTGGCCAGGGCCGGGTTGTCCGCCAGGGGAGAGTTCGGTGCGCTGATGGTGTCGCAGGGCCGGGAATCCGCCAGGGACCATGGTGACGATCTGGCCGGGACGCGGGCCGTCAGCCGGGAACGGCGCGCTATCCCACCGCTCGTCAAGCCCGACCGGGCTCGGAAAACGAGCCGACATGCAAGTTATGGCTGCGCCGAGCGATGGGTCCCGGACCATGCCATTGATATTAGCACCGGCGTCGCGGCCGAGGGAATATGATAAGCACTTGTTCAGATACATTTAAAGTGATATAGTTGGCTGCTTGATGGACTTTACCTCCCCAAGGTTCATCGCTCAACACCTGAGAGGAACAATTCGCGGTGCCGACAAACGCCACGGCCAACATTCCGCCAATCTGCCTGTCGGCCGAACCCGGCGGGTTGCACCAGATGGTGGAGCGGGTAGCCATCCGCTTCCCGGGACGTGTGGCGATTAAAGCCCGGGACCGGACGCTGAGTTATGGGGAGCTCGATGCGGTCAGCACTCGCTGGGCCGCGCCTCTCGCCTCAGCCGGCGTAGGCCCGAGTACGTGCGCGCCTATCTTAATGCCCCGCAGCGTTGATCTTGTCCTCTCGCTGCTCGCCGTGCTCAAGACTGGCGCTTCTTTCGCGCTGCTCGATAGACAGTGGCCGCGGGCGCAGCTGGAATCGGTGCTCAGCGAATTGGGTTCGCCATTAGTCATCGCACCTCACGATGCAACTCCGGTGAACGGGGCGCAGATCTGGTCGCCGCCCGGAGACGCCGGAGGTACCCGGGGATTTCACCGACCGCCGGTCGGCCCGGGCGCGGCGTGCTGCGTTTTCTTCACATCAGGCACATCGGGATGGCCTAAAGGCGTCATCGTCCCGCACCGCGCGATCTCCCGCTTGTTCGTTGCCAATACTTTCGCCTCATTCGACGAGCACACGATCATCCCGTTGTCGGCGGCGACCCCCTGGGATGCCTTCGCGCTTGAATTGTGGGGAGGCCTGCTGCACGGCGGAACCGCGGTAGTTGTGGCCGAGCCTTTCCTGACGCCGGAAATACTGCGCCGCGTGATCCGGGAGGACGGCGTCAACACCGTCTGGCTGACGACCAGCCTGTTCAACATGATAGTCGACGAAGACCGCGCCGCCTTCGATGGCCTCGGCCAGGTGCTCGTCGGTGGAGAGCGGCTGTCAACGGACCATGTGCGCCGCTTCATGGACCAGCATCCGCGCGTCGCGCTGACTAACGGCTACGGCCCAGTCGAGAGCACGATCTTCGCCAGCGCGCACCGCGTCGTGCCCATGGACCACTTGCGGCCCGGCGGCATCCCGCTTGGCGTATGCGTCCCTGGAACTCAGGTGTACATCCTCGATGCCGACCGGGAATGCGGCCGGGACCAGGAAGGCGAGATCTGTATCGCTGGTGATGGACTGGCGATCGAGTACCTCGGCGACCCGGACCTCACCGCAACGAAATTCACCACCGTCACGCTGGACGGTCGGCCCACGCGCGTATATCGGACCGGTGATCTCGGCGTCTGGCGCTCACCCGACGGACTGCTCGAGTTCCATGGCCGCGCCGACCGGCAGGTGAAGGTCCGCGGCCACCGCGTGGAGCCGGCGGAGATCGAGAACGCGATCGTGCGGCTGTCTCCTGCCGTCAGAGCATGCCGCGTTGTTCCCCGGCGGAACCCCCGCGACCAGTCCTACGAGCTGGTCGCTTTCTGCATCCCGCGCGTGAAGGGCGACCAGCTCTCAGGGCTGTCAGAAGCCATCGCGATGCAGCTGCCTGCCTATCAACGGCAGGCACAGCTCGTTGTCGTGGGCGAGTTCCCCCTCAACGACCGCGGGAAGATTAGTGACACACGGCTACTCGAGCAGGCCACGCGAGCGCGAGATCACCAGACTGGCCAGGGTGGCTCTGGCCAGGAGACAGCCGGATCGGTCCAGGACCTGGTGTCCACGACGTTCGCCGCTGTCCTCGGGTTTTCGCCAGTGCCCAGGAACACCTCGTTCTTCGCACTTGGCGGTTCGTCTCTCGATGCGGGCCGCGTGTGCGCCCGCCTAGGCCACCAGACCGGCCTGGCCCTTCCAGTTTCGCAGTTCTACCGGCACCAGACAGTCGCCGAGCTGGCGTCCTGGCTTGAGCAGCTCGCCGGGGGTTCCAAACCCCCGATGACGCGTGAGCCAGACGCAGGCATCCCGCTCACCGCGCTGCAGACGGCGTTCCTGCTCCGGGACATCGTGGAGCCCGATGGCCGGACGAACCATTGCCTGGTCGCGTGGCGGATCGATGGCCAGGTAAATATGGCCGCTCTGGATCGCGCGATCCTCGGGGTGCACCAGCGGCAGGAGGCGCTGCGCGCGGCGTACACCCTGGAACCGCGGCCGCACGCCAGCCTGGCCGACGGGCCAGCACCGATCCTCCGGGTGTTGCGTCCTGCAGAATCCTTCGGCTCCGCCATCGCGAGCCTCACCGCGGAGCTGGCTCAGCCGTTCTACCCCAGCAGCGGCCTGGTGTGGCGCACAGCGCTCGTTCCCATCAGCTCGGGCCAGAGCAGCATCTTTGGTTGCAGCGTGCACCATGTCGCGTTCGACGGCTGGTCAGAGGCGGTGCTGGCCTACGACCTGAGCACCGGCTACAACGGCGGGCCGGCCGAGGCGCTGCCGCCTAGCCTCGAGAAGCTGGCGTTTCACCGCCGTATCCGGCTCCAGCAAGCGGACACCGCCGCGCAGGTATCGGCCCTGTCCGCGATCCTCGCCGGAGTACCCGAGATGGCATGGCCGGCCCGCGGGGTGCCCGGGGCGCAGGGACCTGTCGGGTGTGTCCGGGGGGCGCTATCGTCGTCAGCGTGCGACAGGATCGCCCGGCTCGGCCGACTGCGGGGGACCACGCGGTTCCCCGTGCTGCTGACCGCATGGAGCTGGGCCCTCCGGGACGTCACTAGTGCCAGCGATATCGCGGTGGGCGTTCCTGTTTCCGATCGGGCCTTCGCAGGGCAAGGGCGGACAATCGGATGCCACCTGGTCACCGTCCCGGTCCGGCTGCGCGACGCGCCTGCCCGGACCCAGCCCGGCGACCAGTTTGCCGTCGGTGTGGACCAGACCGCCCAGCAGGTTGACCTAGCGATGGCCTGCCAGGATGCACCCCTCGACGAAATCACCCGCAGACTCAGGCTGAACACCAGCGGGCGGTGGCCGCTTTACCAGACGATCTTCGCGCTGCAGGACAACAGGTTTCCGGTCCTAGAGTTCCAGGGGGTGGGCACGACACTGCTGCGGCTGCCCTACCTGGAAATCCCGACCGAGTTGCATTGCGAGTTGTGGCCGCAGCCGATCGGCGGGATGGCTGTCGAGATCACCTTCCAGCCCAGGCGGGTCGCCCCCCAGATCGCACAGGAACTGCTCGACGCACTCACGTCCCTGCTCGAGCAGCCTGAGCTCGGCCCAGCGCTGTGAACGAGGGCAATTTGGCGCCAGAGAGGCTGGTGGACCCGCAGGTCCATGCGGACGGCACGGCGGACGAAATCTGGCGGTGGCTGCGAGCACACCAGCCGGTGCATTACCACCTCGCCGGGGAGTATCCCGCCTTCTGGTCGGTCACCCGGTACGACGACGCGAAGCGCATCTACGCCAGTCCCGCGCTCTTCAGCTCGGCGTGCGGGGTACTCCTCCGGCCGGTTGCGGTGGGCGAGGACCCCGGCGCGGGCCTGACGCTCGCGCTGACCGACCCGCCCCGGCACCGAGCGCTGAGGAGAATGCTGGCCCCTGGCTTCAGCCAGGGTTGCGCGCGCACGCTCGCTGTCCAGATGCGGCACGATGTGCGGACAGTCCTGTCCGAGGCAGCCGAGGCGGCCGAGTTCGACTTTGCTCATGCGGTGGCAGGCCGGCTGTCTAGCCTCCTTATCGCCAGGTTGATCGGCGTGCCGGAGCACGATTTCAATCAGGTCGTGCGATGGGTCGAAGAGGCCTTCGCCGTGGCCAGGCCAATGACGAGTCACACGTTCCTCACCGGTTACGTCATCGATCTGATGAACGAGCGTCTGGTCGAGCCTCGGCGTGACGCGATCAGCAGCCTTGCGGACGGGGAGGTTGACGGCGAGTTGCTGACCGAGACAGAGATACTGCTGAACTGCGAGAACCTGCTCGGCGCGTCCGAGAACGCGGGGTTGTCCATGGCCGCGGGCATGGCTGCTTTACTCGCCTATCCTGATCAGTGGCAAGACCTGGCGGAGCACGACGAGATCATGCCGCAAGCGGTGGAGGAAATCCTGCGCTTTGGCAGCAGTGCGACCCACAGCATGCGTACCGCGACGACGGACACGGTGGTGGGCCACCGCAAGATCGCGGCCGGGGAACGGGTGGTGGTGTGGGTGCGATCAGCTAACTACGATGAGAGCCAGTTCACCGCGCCACGACGCTTCGATCTGCGACGCCAGGCGAACCGGCACCTGGCCTTGGGCTTCGGCGAGCACGTCTGCATCGGCCAGGTTATGGCGAGGCATCAGCTGCGGATTCTGCTGAGCGAGATGCTCTCGTCAGTCCAGTCGTTCGAGCAAGTTGGCGAGGTCCGGCCTCTGCGGTCGATTGCGGTAAACGGCCCGGCCCGATTGCCGATGCGGATAAACCTGCGATAACGCGGCAAGCTCAGACGGGGCTCACCGGCCCGCAGTCCCAGACGGCGGTCGGTATCTGCGCCCGGAGCGCCGGGGCGACCTCCGACATAAATAGCTCGAGGGTTGCCCTTTGCTCCTGAGGAGTAAGGACCTCGACATTGACCACCTGCACTTGGTGCCCGAGGAGGCCGTGCAGCTCATGTATCTTTTCCGCGATTTGGGCTGGGCTGCCCACAAGCGCCGACCCCGTGGTCATCTTGTCCTCTAGGCTCTCGAATTCGATCTTCTTGCCGCGTGCCCTGGCGGCCTGGACCGAGGCTTCGTAGTACGGGCGGTAGCGGCTCAGCGCCTCCTGCGAGGTCCGCGCCACATAGAATCCACCCGAGCCTGCACCCACCACGGCGTCATCGGCAGCATATCCGTAGTCCGCCCAGCACTGCCGGTAATGATCGATCAAGGCGACATAGCGCGCAGTGGGCATTGAAGAGTTCTCCGTGAAGATTGGATCTCCCCATCGTGCGGCAAGTTCGACGGACTCTAAACTGGTGGCACTGCCATGCCATATTCGCGGGGGACCGTTAAAGGGGCTCGGTGCGACGGTCACATTATTTAGCGGAGCGCGCCCCGCGCCTGCCCAGGTTACGTTCTCCTCGCGCCACAGCCGCCGGAGCAGTTCGTACTTCTCCTGATGGAACTGACGGCGGCGGCCAGAATCCAGCCCGACGCGGCCATAGACATCAGTGCTGTTGCTTCCCACACCTATCATGAAATCGAGACGGCCATGGGAGAGCTGGTCGACTGTTGCGTAATCCTCTGCCACTCGGACCGGATCCAGTGCTCCGATCACGGCTACCGAAGTGAGCAGCCGGATGCGTGAAGTTTTCTCAGCGATTGCTGCGAGCACAACCGCCGGCGCCGAGGACAGATAGGGCAGGTCGTGCCGCTCGCCGATGCCACAAGCATCAAAGCCGAGCTCTTCCGCAAACACCATGATACCAATCGCCCGGCGTAGGCAGTCATATTGACCTGGCAGTTCCGACGTAAGCACATGTCGACTTTGAGGGATCAAGGACGTCAAGCCGAACTTCATGATGAGCATCCTTCCCGTCAATATCACTATCTAGCTTGCCACGATTGGCACACACCATCAAGTCCGTGGCCCGTTCGCAAACCGCAAAGCGAGACGGGTGGCGTCCATGCCTGGTCATGCCGAGCCTGGCGTTGACCGAACGCCATGTCAGAGAAGGCAAAAGCACCGCCTGCCCGAACCACTTCAGGCTCCCGCCAGTTCGCTGACCCAGCCTCGCCGGTACGCGGAGCGCTGGTCCTCGTGTTGCTCACCACGGCAACTCGCCCCTGTCGTCGAAGAACCGGCCGGTCGGGCCGTCGTCCTGGCGGGCAAGGGCAACGATAGCGCGTGCTCCCTCACTCACGTGACGATGCCCCTGAAAGCAGTTCATATCGGTGGCGGTATAGCCCGGCGACACCGAGTTGATCCTTATGTGCGCCAGCTCTGGCTGCCGGGCGAAAGCTTGGGCGTACTGCACGGTGAGCATGTTCAGCGCCGCCTTCGCGCTTGTATACGCCAATCGCCTTTCGGCATCTCCGGGCAGGTCGGCGCCTGAGGCTGTGAGGGCAATCGAACCGGTCGTGCTGGAAACATTGACAATACGCGCTGAAGTCGAACGGCACAGCATCGGCAGCATGGCCCGGATCGTCGTGACCACGCCGAATACGTTGACCTCAAAGGTGTCCCGTATGTGCGCAGCGGTGATTTCAAGGGCAGGGACCGCGATTACTATGCCTGCGTTGTTGATGAGCACATCGAGCCGACCGTGCCGGTGCCGCACCCAAGTCGCGGCCGCCTCGACGCTCTCCTGGTCTGCCACGTCGATCTGGATCGGTGTCACCTGCACGCCGTCTGCCGCCAGCTCGGTCGCTGCGGCCTTGCCCCGCTCGATGTCGCGGCTACCCAGCAGCACGGTCATCCCAAAGCGGGCAAGCTGCCGGGCGGTCTCCTTTCCGATCCCCCGGTTGCCGCCGGTCACCAGAGTCAGTCTTGTCTCGTTCATGAGGCCAGCAAGCGGCGTAGCCAGGAGATCCGCGCGGCCTTTGCCGACCGGGATGCAAGTGCTTCCGGGACCCACTGGTCGAAGCTGTGGAATGCGCCGGACCACACGTGCAGCTCCGCCTGTCCTCCTGCACGCCAGATACTGGTCGCATAACCGATCGCGTCGTCCCGCAATGCTTCGACGGACCCCACATCTATGAACGCCGGGGGCAATCCCGATAGGTCGGTGGCTCGCGCCGGGGCCGCATAGCAGGAAACCTCGGACGTCGCCTGCCGGTCGCCGAGCAATGCGGTCCAGCCGGTACGATTGGACCGTCCGTCCCACAGCCCGGCATTTTCCAGCTGGCGCGCAGAAGCCGAGTCGCATCGGTCGTTCAGCATCGGGCACTCCAGGAGCTGTCCCAGCACCCTGGGCCCCCCGCGATCTCGCGAGAGCAGGCAGACACCCGCTGCCAGGGCGCCGCCGGCGCTATTGCCGCTTATCACGACGCGCCCGGGGTCGAGTCCGGCTTCAGCGCCGTCCCGGCTCAGCCAGACGAGCCCGGCGTAGCAGTCCTCCACCGGGGCGGGATCAGGATGCTCGGGCGCGAGCCGGTAGTTCACAGCCAGCACCGCTAGCCGCAGGGATTCTGCCAGGTCGAGCTGGCTCGCTAGTTCCGCCGTCCGGTTGTCACCGGCGACCATCCCACCGCCGTGACAGTTATAGATCACCGCATGGGGAGCCGGGACGGCGGTCGGCCTGCAGATTATCGCTGGAATCGTGGGAGCGCCGGCCGGGCCCGGCACCGTCAGCTCCTCGAATTCAAACGCGCCGCCACGGCGGATCTCCTCGTCGGTCAAGCGGCCCGCGAGCGTCCTGGCCCGGCGATCCGGGATGAGATCGGCAGTGAGCGGATGCTCGATGCTTGCCAAGATGGCCTGCAGCGGTTCCTGGAGTTCGCGGTCGAACGGTGGTGGAGGCCCCAGCGCCGGACCGCTGCCCGGCAAAGGCGGCGGGCAAGGACGGCCCCAGGCCACTCCGGCGTTCATACCGCCTCAGAGGCCGCAGAAGTGTGTTCCCCTCGCCCGCGGGCGGCATCTACGCGCGGGCGCCGCGGATGCCGAAGGTACAGGCCCCGGTAGAGGCACCGCCGGCGGTTCCCGAAGTCCCTGTAGGCCGTCCGTCCGTGAGAGATCCGGGTGTTGTCGAGGACAATGGCCTGGCCCCTCTCCAGACCCAGCTGGGCAAAGTAGCGGCTGCCTGGCTCGGCGGCACGGCGAAGGAACTCCACACCGCGAGGGAGATCATCCGCCAGGGCCTGATCCGGATCCGGAACCACCCACCTGTCGGTTTCGCTCACGCAGTAGCGGGCTATGAGTTGACCGTGTTGGACAGCGAAGGCGGGACCGGCCTTAGCTTCTGTGCAATCATTGATGTTTGCCTGGCGGACGAGGACGCCGGGCGTGGCCAGCGCTACGGCGGCACGCTGATCTGCGGCGGCCAGTTCAGCGTACGCGGCCGAGGAGTTGAACAGGTTGGTGTCACCGCCGTCAAAGGCGGGCGACTCGCAAAGCAGCACGGTCGCCTTTATGAAACCAATCTCCTGCAATGTGCCGTCACAGTGCATCTGCTGGCCGACGGTCCGGCCGAACGAAGGATGGTCTGCGTGGTCGGTTCCTGAGTTGAAAGCAGCAGAAATCCGCGACACAGGTGAGGCTTTCCGGCCGGCGATGGTGTAGAGCGGGGGCACAAACGGATCACCTAGCTGCAGAGCTTGAGCCAGGATCGTCGACGTCTCTGCCGATACGGATCCGGGGATGGGCCCGAACACAGCGAACCCGTACCTGTCATAGCGCTCGACGATCTGCTGCGCCTCCTCGGCGCTCAGGCCGTGTGTCCAGCCCAGCGGTACCGGACAGGCCGGGACACCGTTAAACGTTGTCTTAACCGCCCGCGCCGCAGCCAGCAACTGTTCAATGTGACGCTCTGCTTCACCTCGGCCGTTCATAGAACGGCTTTCGACAGGACTCGTTCGAGGCGTTCGGCGACGTCGTCAATAACCGTTTCGTCAATCGTCATGGGCGGCACCACCATGACGGCCGTCCCGGGCTGGCGCAGCAGAAGCCCCTCTGCTCGTGCTCGCTCCTTCAGGAGGGTAGCGGCTTCTACGGAAGAGAACTCCAGCACGACAATAAGGCCGAATCCGCGAACGTCAATCAGCTCACCCTGCCCGGCCAGCGGGGCCAGTCGGTCGGCCAGCCTTGCACCGAGCAGCTCGGCCCGCTCGCAGAGTTTCTCCTTGTCGACGACGTCCAGGACAGCGAGCGCGCCAGCGCACGCGCCAGCGTGGCCAGAGGTGGTGTGACCATACCGCAGACCGCCGATCATGGGCTCGTGAGCGAAGCTCTCGTATACGTGGTCGGCGACGGTCACCGTGGCGATCGGGCAGTATCCGCCGCTCAGTCCCTTGCTGGTCACGAGTACGTCCGGGACGGCGTCCTCGTGCTGGAACGCGAACATCCGCCCAGTGCGGCCATACGCGGTGAACACCTCGTCAAGGATGAGCAGTGTCCCGCGCTCGTCACAGAGCCGCCGGAGCTCCGCCAGAAAGCCCTTAGGCAGGACGATACCGCCGCCCACGTTAAGGAAGGGCTCGACGATGACAGCCGATGGGAGGTCCGCAGGGTTGCCGCCGATGGCCTGGTCAAAGGCTGCCAGCAGGCGGGACAGCAACTCGGGACGGCGTATCTCGGCCGGCGGCGCCGACAGGTCGACGTATGTGACAGTCAAGGGCAGCTGGAGCTGATGGCCGACTCGCGGCAATCTCGAAAGAGTTCGGCTCAGCAGGGTCGAGCCGTGGTACCCCTCGGCGAAGGCAACCATCCTCGATCTGCGCTGCCCCCGGTTCGACCAGTACCAGTTAGCGATCATCGCTGCTGCGTCGCAGCCCTCCGAGCCGCTGTTGACGAACAGTGTCTTGTTCAGCGTAGCGGGCAGGTACGATGCCAGGCGCTCGGCGAGCAGGCCCGGCGCCTCGTGACTGGCGATGGACATGTCCACGCCATGCAAGCGGGAAAGCTGACTGCTGATCGCCTCGATGACGTCGGGATGAGCGTAGCCACAGGTGGAACTGAGCGACGACGCGTCGATATACTCATTTCCGCTGACATCCCAGACCTGGTGATTCTTTGCACGGGCTATCATTATCTCGGCGCGGTCAGCGCTCAGCGGCGACCAAGGATGCCATACGAATTCTCTGTCGCGTTCTCGTACCTGCGTCGGATCCGGGACGCTGGCACATTCCATCGCGTTTCTCGGATGCCGCGTCATTGACCTGCCTTTCATAGCGAGCTGAGCCGATCTGTGCCGGATCTGAGGTCAAGATGATGAGCCAGGGATTCTTGAATCAGGGCGAAAGGAGGGGCTTCAATAAGATAGAAGTGATTTCCCTGGACAACTTCCTCTCGGAAGGCGCCTGTCGTCAGCTCCCGCCACGGCCGCAAATCCGCGTGGATATCGACATCCCCCACGATGGTGGTCACCGGGTATGGCAGCGGCGATCCAGGCCGCAGAACATAGTTGTGGAACATCCGTGAATCGGCGCGGACGTACGGGAGAACCAGATCCTGAAACGCAGGGTCGGCAACAGCATTTGCGTCCATGCCGCCGAGTTCAAGCAGGCGTGTCAAGGTGTCACCGTCATCATCAGTGTCGTCGCCCCCCGCGGAGCGCGCAATTTCCATCTCCTGCCGCGGGGCGTTTTTTGATCCCGACGCGAACAGGTGCGCTACGCCTCGCCCGGCTGCTTCCAGCGCTCGTGCGGTTTCGAGGGCAACGGCGGCCCCCAGGCTGTGACCGAACAGCACTAATGGCACGCCGACCAGCCCAAAGACCGCCTCCGCGATCTGCCCCGCCAGCATGCACAGGTCGTTGGGCGGCGGCTCGTCGATCCGCTCACCGCGTCCCGGGTAGCAGACCGCGTGGACTTCGATGCCGGGCAGCTGCCGCTCCCAGCCTCGGAAGAACGACGCTGATCCGCCGGCATGCGGAAAGCAGACCATCCGGAACTGCGCACCGGGCTCGGGCCGATTGCACTGCAGCCACCGGCCGGACCGATCGCCGAGCACCGGGGAAGACCCCTCTGTTGCCGGAACGTGAGCCGCCGGGCGGCCATCCGTCACTGCCGACCCCGCAGCAGCGGATCGCCGTCTCATGCGTTCCCGGCGCGCTTGCAGGGCGCGTGCTTGTGTGGTCGCCTGGCCGGTCCCGGGGCCGATTACCGGCGCTTGCGTCCTGCTGCCCCTGACGGCGGCGGTCTGAGCGACGATAGTGGTGTGACGGAACAAGTCGACCACCGACGGGCGCACGCCCGTATGAGTTTCCAGGGCATCCTGCAACTGGAACAGTGCCAGTGAGTGACCGCCGAGTTCGAAGAAGTTCACCTCAGTGGGTATATCCGGCCTGTCGAGCACCGCGGACCAGGCCGCCGCGACACGGCCAAGCGTGTCGTCGCGTCCCTCGGGAAAAGCGCCGGCCGGCCCGGGCTCTGGCGCGCGGCCCGGCGGCGTATCGTCGGCCTGAGCCGTCGGCGTCGCCTTCTCCGCGAGCGCGGCGAGCCGGGCCCTGTCCACCTTGCCGTTTGTGGTGAGCGGGAATTCCGGCAGCACCTCGATGTGGGCAGGGATTAGCTCGGGCGGCATCGTGGCGGCGAGGTGGGATCTGATGGCGGGCACACTCACCCCGCTTGCGGCGATCAGGAACGCGACGAGGTTCGTCCTCTGGCCGTCTGGGACTACTGTCGCGTCTTGCACTCCGGGCGCCGATCGCAGACCCGACTCCGCCGCCCCAAGTTCGATCCGGCGTCCTCTGACCTTCACCTGAAGGTCACGCCGCCCGACAAACTCCAGCCTTCCGGCCCCGTTCCAGCGCACCAGGTCCCCTGTCAGGTACACCCGCGCGCCTGGCGCATCGTCGAAAGGGTCGGGCAGGAACACCTGCGCTGTTGCCTCTGGCCGACCGTGGTAACCGCGGGCCACCGCAACGCCGCCGACTGCGAGTTCGCCGATAGCTTCCCGCGGCGCCAGCCGATGCTCATCGTCTAGCACGTAGAGCCGGGCACCGGGAACGGGGCCGCCGATGGAGACCGGCCCTGGCTCGTCAAACCGCTGATAGCTGGCCCATACGGTCGTCTCTGTGGGACCGTACTCGTTCACCAGCGAAACCCCGCGCGTAGCAGCGAAGTGGCGCTCAAGCAAGGCTTGCGGTAGCGGCTCGCCCGCGACGACGACGGTCTGCAGCGAGCGCAGCAGATCCGCGCCAAGACGGTCCGCAGCGTCCAGGATGACCCGGTAGAGCGACGGCACGCACAGCAGCTGCGTCACGCTGTGCTGGTGTATCAGGCTAACCAGGGACGCCGGGTCGAGGACCTCGTCGGCGCTCGCGATGACGAGCCGCCCTCCGCTGGTTAAGGTACCCCAAATGCCCGCGGCTGAGGAATCGAAGGCGAGCGGCGAAACCAGGAGGAAAGTCGCCGGGCCCGGGTACACAGACCGACGGGCCAGGGTGGATGCCGCCAGGTGCCCATGTTCGACCACGACGCCCTTTGCCTCGCCGGTGGTGCCGGAGGTGTGGATAAGGTAGGCAGCGTCGCCCGGCTCGACCTGTACAGGCGGGAGAGTGTTCTCGCAGCCGGGCAATGCGAGTGCCTTCAGGACATCTTCAGCGCGCAGGACCGGCCCATCCCATCCCGGCGGCGGCTGCGCGGCGCCCGCCAAGACCACCGCGCTAACCTGAGCGTCGGCGAGCAACTCTGCGAGCCTGGCATCTGGGTGTGCCGACTCCAGGGGAACATATGCAGCCCCGCACCGCAAAATACCTAGCACGGCGGCGATCATGGCGGCTGACGGTTTCGCGAGCACCGCGACCCGACTTTCCCGCCGGACAGGTATGCCCCTAAGGTTTTTGGCTAACGCGTCGGCCCACGCGTCCAGCACCTGATAACTGACGCTGCTGCCACCGGCTTCGATTGCGATATTCCCAGGAGCGCTGCGGGCGAGAAACGAAACGATCTCATGCACCGGCACTCCGATGGATTCAGGCAACGGCAGACCCTGTCCGAGCAAAATCAGTTCATCGAATTGATCGCTCGCCATGAACGTCTTCCCCTCAGAATCTATCTGGCCGAGATAAGATCAACATAGATGCTAAGTGAGCAAACCGGACCTGTCAATCAGGCGGCCTCGCGAGAACCAGTCAAAGTCTAGGAAGCTTGGGTGACCTAGGTCTTTAATTCTGAGTCAAGTCCTGGGTTTGCAGGTCGGGATGGCGGGCTGATGGCGCGTACGGGTCAGGCGGCGAGGCCGGCTTGCTGGGCGAGGTCGTCGATGGCGCGGGTCTGGTCCGAAAATCGAACCTCAGCCAGACATGCTTTTAGAGTCGGCGGCGGTTTGTGCCGCCGACTTCCCGGCACCTGGAGTCAGACGGCGGTGTGCGTGATCAGCTCGCCGGTTTCCGGGTTGGCGTCGGTGACGGGCTCGATGGTGACTTTGTAGCCGCAGCGTTCGAGGCTGCGGATGTAGCCCCGGACCTGCCGGCGGGTGCCGGCCCGCTGCTCGTAGTAGCCGGGGCCGAGGTCGCGGTAGTCGGCTTCGGGGTCGGACAGCAGGGCGTGAGCGATGCAGAGCTGGGTTCGCATGACGGCGACCCGGGCTTTCCCCTTGGGCATGTGCCGGCACAGCCGGTGGTACTTGGCGCCGAGGAAGGACTGGGTGCGGCCGGCGCCGGCCGCGGCCTCGCCGAGAGTGCCGCCGATGTAGGGGTTGCCCCGGCCGGTGGCGTTCTTCCCCTTCCGCTTGCCGCCGGACTCCGTGACGCGGGGGACGACCCGGGCCCAGGAGCACAGGTGCCCGGCGGCCGGGAACACTGTCATGTCGGTGCCGATCTCGGCGATCAGGTCCTGGGCGGCGGTCACGCCGAAGCCGGGGATGGCATCCAGCTGGGCGACCTGCCGCTCATACGGCTCGCACAGCACCGCGCTCTTCTCGTCCGGCACCGCGACCTGGGCGGTGTAGTGGTCGATGTTCGCGAGCATCATCGCCAGGACGAAGGCGTGCTCGGGAGTGAAGAACGAGCAGTCCAGGGCTTCTTCCAGGAGGGCGGTCTTGCGGCGCATCTTGCCCAGCGCGAGGTCCGCCAGGACGCGGGGATTGCGCTCCCCGGCGATGACCGCCCTGCAGCTCACCGACGACAGCTTCAGGTGCGCGTCTTCGAGGAGCTTCTCGCAGCGTTCCTTCTCCGCGGTGCGGGCCTGGACCAGCCGCCGCCGGTAGCGGGTGTGAGTGCGCAGCCGGCGGATGTCTTCGGGCGGGACGAACGACCCGGCGAGCGAGCCGCGCCCGGTGACCTTCGCGAGCCAGACCGAGTCCAGCTTGTCGGTCTTCGGACGACCGGGCAGCGCCTTGACCTGCGATGCCTGGTAGAGCACGCAGTCGAAGCCCGCTCGTTCCAGCAGGAAGTAGACCGGCTTCCAGTAATCCGACGTTGCCTCCATCCCGGCCCGCTCGACACCCAGCAGCGCAGCCAGTCCGCCAGCTCCAGCAGCTGCCGCCGCGTGGTCCCGAACTCCCTTGTCTTGTGCTGACGGCCGCCCCTGCGGGTGTCGCTCGGCACCCGGATCGTGACCATCACCATCGTCTTGCCGATATCGATCCCGGCCGCCCGCTCGCAAAACAGCGGCTCGTCTCCTGCCTCTTCCACCTCGGGCCTCCTATCATGGGGATGCGGTAAGGTGACGGCCGCCCGCGGGAGCAGCGGGCAAGCGGAAATCTGGTCCGCGGGCTCAAAGCGCCAGTGCACAGCCCTCAAACAGCTCCCGGCGTTCAGACTGTCAAACGGGGTCGGACCCGCCAAGAACCAGCGACGTCAGCGGACGGCCGCACCACCGCAATCATCTCGGCGCAGGCTGGCCAGCGAGCGCGAAACCCGCGCAGACCCGCCACCCTCAGCGCCGGGCGCCAGCAACCCCCGCCAGCCGCCCACCCGCAGCCCTGCAAATTTTCACGCCACCACGGCGTCCCTAAGGGCACCGACGACTGTCAAGTATTTAAGTTACAGTCCCACGGGGCTTTGCCCCAGCCCGTCGAGGCGTGCCTGCAGCTGAGGTGGGCGAAAGGGACTCCGGCCGGAGCGTTGCGGTGACACGATGTGTCCCGGTATATGACCGCCTGTGGCGATAGCTGGCCTTATCGGGCCTGTCCGACCGGAGCCACTGATGACGCTACCTCGTTCTGCTGCCGAAGTCCTGTCCGGCCATGTGGTGTTCGAGCTGGAGTGCATCGACCGCATCTACTGCAGCTTGTATGTGCCGAAGCTGCAGCGCGAGCTGGGCGTGGCCGGCTTCATCCGGGAGCACCTGGGCAAGCCGGTCGCGTCCACCGCCGTGCTGGCGGAGCGGACCGCGGCGTTCTATGCCGAGATCAAGGCATTGGCCGCCCGGCGCCAGATCCCGCTGGTGGAATTCGCCGCGGGGCAGCGCAAGGACGACGTGATGCGCGAGCAGCTGGCGGCGTTCCTGGCCGCGGGCCGGACCGAGGGGGTGGTGTTCATCGGCCGGGCGCAGGAGAAGGTCAAGGTGTTCGCCACGACCCGGCGCCGCGATGCTGAGGGGAACACCTACCCGTGGATCATCCGGGAGGGCCGGGTGGTCACCCAGTGGTATTTCTACTGCTACGACGCGGCGGCGGGCCCGTTCTTCCTGAAGTACTGCGGGTATTTCCCGTACAACGCCAAATTGTGCTGCAACGGCAACGAGTACGCCAAGGCCACGGCGGCCCGGGCCGGGATCGGGTTCACCGCGCTGGACAACGGGTTCGCCGCCGTGGATGACGTCGCCGCAGTGCAGGCCATCTGCGATTCCTTCGGCGAGCAGGTGATCTGGGACCTGGCCGCCAAGTGGACGGCGCTGCTGCCGTGCCCGTTCACCGCCGAGGACACCGCGGCCGGCTACCGGTATGAGGTCTCGGTGCTGCAGGCGGAGTTCTCCTTGACCCAGGTGCTGGATGCGCCGGTGACCGGGCGGATTTTTTTCGAGCAGGTCATCCGCGACAACCTGGACATCGGCCGGCCTGACCAGGTGGGGCTCATCTTCGCCCGGCGGATCATCCGCAAGGGACCGCGGGCGACACCGGGCCGGTTCCGCACCCGGGTCATCACCGAGGGGGTGGTCCCCACCCTGCACGTCGACTACAAGCATTCGAAAATAAAGCAGTACCACCTGAAGGAAGGCAAAGCGCTCAGGACGGAAAACCACCGTCAACGACGCGCGTGACTTCGGGATCGGCAAACGGCTCGATAACCTGCCCGCGCTGCGGGCAGCCGGCTTCACGGCCACCCGGCGCCTGCTGGACGCCGAGAAACTCAGCCACGACCCCGCCGACGGCCAGGCCGCCATCGCCCAGATCACCCATCCCCTCATCACCAAGGCCGGCACCCGCGTCGCGGGCCTGCGCCTGGGTGATCCCCGCGCCCACGCCCTGCTCGCGGCCCTATGCGTGTTCCGGCTCCTTCCCCGCGGCTTCGCCAACCGCGACCTGCGCCCCATCCTCGCGCAACTCCTCGGCGTCCCCGCCGAGACCATCACCCCGGGGAAGATGACCTACGACCTCAGGCGCCTGCGCCAGCACGGGCTCATCGAGCGCATCCCGCACACCTTCCGCTACCAGGTCACCGGCACCGGCCTCGCCCAGGCCCTGTTCCTCACCCGGCTGCACGACCGGTTCCTGCGCACCGGACTCGCCGACGCCGCCGGACCCGCGGTCAGCGACCGCAACCTCGCCGCCGCCACCCGCGCCTACACCAGCGCCATCGACGACCTCGCCCAGCAAGCCGGCCTCGCCGCCTGACCCATACGCGCCATCAGCCCACCATCCCGACCTGCAAACCCAGGACTTGACTCAGAACTAAAGACCTAGGTCACCCAAGCTTCCTAGGTCAAGATCGCGATGACCACCGGCACGGACGACCGATCGGAAACCTAGCGATCCTAGGTCCCTGCCGTGGAGCGGCAAGCTGCTGCGAAGGTCAACAGCATCGTCGCGTGCTCCGTGCTCCTACACGGAAGTGAACACCAGTGCCACATTGTGCCCCCCTAAGCCAAAGGAGTTGTTCAGCGCTGCCATCGGCGCAGTCCCCCGCGGCCGTAGGTCACGTGGCTCTCTGGCGACGTCGATGCTGAGATCGTCGTCGGGGTCGTCGAGATTAATGGTGGGTGGCACCACGCGTTCGCGGAGGGACAGTACCGTGGCGACCGATTCGACCGCCCCGGCGCCGCCGATCATGTGCCCCGTCATCGACTTGGTGGCAGTGATGACGGCGCCACTGCCCAGCACCGCGGCGATCGCCCGTGCCTCGGCCGCGTCCCCGGCTTGCGTGGACGTGGCGTGCGCGTTGACGTGCACAACCTCTGTTTCGGTGACATTCGCGTCGGCGAGCGCACGGCGCATGGCGAGCATCGCGCCGGTACCGTCGGGCTCGGGTTGGGCGATGTGGTGCGCGTCCGCCGAATACCCGGCGCCCGCGGCGGCCGCATACATCGTCGCGCCGCGCCGCGCGGCATGCTCGGCCGACTCTAGTACCAGAACGGCCGCGCCCTCGCCGAGCACGAAACCATCCCTGCCCTTATCGAACGGCCTCGAGGCACGCTCAGGTTCGTTGTTTCGCGTCGACAGCGTCGGCATAGCCGCGAAGGCGGCAATACTCAGCGGCATGATCGGGGCTTCCGTGCCGCCCGCAAGCACAATGTCCGCGCATCCGGATCGGATCATGTCGATCGCGTAACCGATTGCCTCGGCGCCAGACGAGCAGGCGCTGGCCATGCTGTGAACCCCAGCACGCGCGCCCAGTTCCTGGCTGATCCAGCCGGCTGCACCGTTCGACATCTGCATGGGCATTATGTACGGCGAAAGGGATTGCCAGCCCTTTCCCTTGAGCACGTCATATCCGGCCAGGGTCGATGCGACCCCGCCGATGCCCGACGCGACGGCAACGCCGATGCGCTCGGGCTCCAGCTGAGGCGTCCCAGCGTCCGCCCATGCCTCGCGTGCCGCGATGATGGCGAACTGCTGACAGCGGTCCAGCCGGCGGGCCCGCGCCCGGCTGATGGTCTGCTCTGGGCCGACCGCGGCCGTCGCCGCAATCTGCACCGGCAGCTCGGTCGACCACAGGTCGGAAAGCCGGTGCACGCCACAGCGCCCGGCCAGCAGACCCTGCCAGGTGGATGCCACGTCACCGCCGAGCGGCGTGGTTGCACCGAGTCCGGTGACGACGACGCTTGGCTGACGCACGTCGGGGACCTTGCTGACACCCACCATGATCCGCTCCTTAGCCTCGATCAGGCCGGCATGTCGTCGCGAGCCGGCTTAGGCGGCCCTGTCAGTCAGTGCCCGGCCAAGGCCATTTCCCGGCCAGATAAATCGATGCCATTCATGCTGCAGGCCGCCGGCTTAGGTACTTGGGTGAGGGCTGCTCGGGAAGTCCGGTACCGAGTGCCGAGAGGAAAAACCTGTATTATCGTACCTGAGTTCGGCGCAGCCCGCAATATCCTCTTTGGCTTTCTTCGGCCAGGCGGGCAGTCCGATGGGACTCGCCCGGCTTTCAGCGGCAGTGGCAGACGGACTGAAGGCATTGCCGTCTCACATTCTGCTGCCTACCGAGGGCCGCTCTGGGTAGCAAAGAACTTCGCCAGAGGCACGGTGGGCTTTCCGGCCATCACGAAAGACAGCATCAGCGCAGTCCGGGTCGGCCCGAAGCATGCCTTCTGAACGCGTTACTCATGACAACCGGCCGACACCGGATCTGGCGATATGCCGGATCACCAGGCGGCCCGTCCGGCCGGAGCTATGCGGTACCATGACGCGGGTGCGCCCGTGGAATGGGTCCACCGCTGATCCGCCGGGTGGAAGCATCGGACGCTGTAGAGTTGGATCAGGACGCCGGAACTGATCTTTGCCCGGCCGCCGAGGACGGTCCTATTGTGGCCTTGCTAAACCTGGGAATCCTAGCGCACATCGACGCTGGCAAGACGAGCCTGACGGAGCGCTTCCTTTATCTGGCGGGAGCCCGCAAAGAACTCGGAAGCGTCGACCAGGGCAGCACTCTCACGGACTCGATGGATCTTGAGAGAGCGAGGCATCACCATCCGGGCCGCGGTAGCATCATTCGGGATCGGCGATACCCAGGTCAACCTTCTTGACACGCCGGGCCACCCGGACTTCATCGCCGAGGTCGAGCGGGTCCTCGGTGTGCTGGAAGTGTGCTGGATGGCGCAGTGCTCGTCGTGTCGGCCGTGGAAGGGGTGCAGGCGCAGACGCGCATCCTCATGCGGGCGCTGCGGCGGCTGAACATCGCGACGATCACTTTCATCAACAAGATCGACCGGCATGGCGCCAATCCTGAACGCGTCCTCGAGGAGATGGCCGGTCGGCTTATCCCGAACGTTGTGGCAATGGGCTCGGTATCCAATCCTGGCACCAAGCAGGCCCGTTTTAATCCGTTCGGGCCGGACGACGCGGATTTCAGGACGCATCTGATCGATATGCTCACCATACACGACGAGAGAATTGTGACTGCCTTTGTGGAAGACGAGGCCAGTCTGCCATTCCGGATGTTGCGCCAGAAGCTGAGGGAACAGGTCAACCGATCACTTGTGGTCCCCGTTTTCTTCGGCTCGGCCATCACTGGCCAGGGTATACAGGGGTTCGTGTCGCGGTGCCTGGTCCGCCTCGACGCGGCATTAACCACCGCCGGGTTCGAGGACGCCCTCAAAGGCGCCCTGCGGGCGGCGGACGTGCTGGGCACCGATGAGACGCCCGCCCCGCTGACCACCGCGGCGGCCAGCGCGGAGGGCTGCGGGAACCCGCACGTGTACACGGTGCGGACCCTGCGCGGCTGGACCGGCGGCGGCCCGGACCTGATCTGGTACGGCGCGGCGGGCAACCGGACGAAGGCGGCGATCACCGGGTTCGGGATCCTGGACGGCTACCGCGGGGTCCTGGTCCGCGACGACTACCGCGGCTACCTCAGCTACGACGCCGGGCTCGCCGGCGTGCAGCAATGCGTCGCCCACCTGTACCGCTACCTCGATGACGCCTCGCGACCGGCCCGCAATCCCAGGCCTGGACCCGGCAGGCCGGGGATGCGCTCCGCGCGGCCGCGGCCGCCGTCAGGGCCGCCCGGGACGCCCGCCAGGCCAGCCTGGACCCCGCCCTGCTGGACGAGCTGCGCCACAGCTACGACCAGGCCGTCGCCTGCGGGATCTCCGTCAACCTGTCCCGGCCCTGGCACAAGGGCAACCACCCCGGGCTGATCCTGGCCCGGCGGCTGAAACGCAAGGCCGCCCAGGTCTGGCTGTTCGCCACCCGCTTCGACGTCCCGGCCACGAACAACGGCTCGGAAAACGCCGTCCGCGGCTACAAGCTCGCCGCGAAAATCAGCGGCTGCTGGCGCACTCTCGCGACCCTGCAGCGCCACTGCCGCACCCGCTCCTACCTCACCACCGCCCGCAGCCACGGCCGCCACCCCCTCGCCGCCATCCGCGACGCCCTCAACGGAAACACCTGGATGCCACCACACCCAGCATGATCAACTAACCAGGAACCCTGACTGGTTACGGCAGGTCATCGACTGCGTGGTAACCGTGACCCAGTCAGGATACCTGGCCCGGCAGAGCCACTCGCATGGCAGCTTCGATAAGTCCATGTCCAGCACCGCCGCCGACTTCCGCTACTTGACCCCGCTGGTCCTGATGACGGCGCTGCAGCGGGCAGGAACGATCGTGTGCGAGCCACTCAGCTATTTCCGTCTGGAACTGCCCGCCGATCTGTACGTCTCGATCTTGCCGGTGCTCGCCAAGCTCGGTGCGGCGCCCCGGCCGCCGCATATCACCGGCGGCATCTGCGCGGTAGAGGGTGAGATTCCGGCAGCGCGGGTCCATAAGCTGCAGCAGCAGCTTCCGGGGCTATCGCAGGGGGAGGGTGTCCTCGAAACAAGATTCAAACGGTATGCGCAGGTCGCAGGAGCCGTGCCAGAACGGCCGCGCTCTGACATCAACGCACTCTGGAACGGGCGAGATATCTGTTGGCCCACCGTAGTTGAGGGCGAACGGCGAGCAATCTGAAATTCAGCATCCTCATGCGTACTGAGCCGGATGCGGACAGCATGCGAGGGCAAAGCTCCACAGCAGCGACCTCCGCATCTAATTCATTCATCGAGCCCCTTCCATCCCGATCTTGGATACGCCAAACCTTTGATGCGACAGCGCATTGACAGGCGGGAGCGCTTCGTGCACAATTCAAAGACAGCTAAATGGCCGAGGCCGTGCTTGGCCCGCGCTTTCCAGCATATACCTATTCTTATTTCATCGCGGAGGGCAATGTGAGCTCGCCAGTCGTCTCCGAGAACGGCCGCCGGGACTGGAGAGCAGTTATATTATCCTCGCATTTCGATGACGCCGCGCTTTCGCTGGGCGGCATCATCCAGCGGCTCTCCGGGCCGGTTGCGATCGTCACCGTGCACGGTGGGCCGCCGACGGAGGGACTGCCGATATCTTTCTGGGACTCGGACTGCGGGTTCGTTTCCCCGATGGAGGCGTTCACGGTCCGAAAGGATGAGGACGCACGGGCTTGTTCTCTGCTGGGCGCCGAGCAGGTCCTCCTGCCTCACGCGGACAACCCGTATCTCGGCCGCGGGGAACTGACCAGCCTCGACGTCTTTCTCGCGACCGTGCCGCCGATCGCCGACATCTATGTTCCGCTCGGCACAGCGCAGCCGGACCACGCTAGAGTCCGGGACCGCGCGCTCCAGGTGCTGAGCCGGACGATGCGACCGGAGATCAGGGTGTATGCCGATCTGCCCTATTCCGCCGTGGTCCCGTCATGGGGAGCCGGCAGCACCGGCACTGCGCTGGCCAGCGCGACCGTCGCCGGCGCCGCCTATCGGCAGATCCGCGACCAGTATGGCCTGGAAGTGATGAGCGAAGTTTGCCTGGATGAGAATGAATGGCGTCGTAAACGAAACGCGATCTTCTGTTATGCGTCCCAGCTCGGCCCTGTCGCCAATATCGGAGATCCCAAGGACGGTGCATTTCTTCGTTATCCGGGACCGTTGCAGTTTGAGGTGGTATGGACCCTTCGACTGCATCCAGAGCCGCGCCAGGCCTCTATCCTCAATCGTTCAGGGTTCTTGAGGTCCGGTTACTGATTGTGCTGCTGCCCGGTTTCGGGTGTGATGCCTGTTTGGCTGTCGGGGCTGGCCGTGTGATGGTGCCCGGGTGCCCGGGTGCGCACCGGCTCCGACCGCGCCGGGGTAGTTCTCCTCTCGTGTAGCTGGATGGTTTGTGCTGGTCAGGAGGGTGCTGGCAGGGCGCAGAGCCGCTGCCAGCAGGTGAGGAAGGCCTCCGTCCAGGGCCAGCCGGGGCTGATTTTCAGGATGCGCTGGCGGGCGTGCTGGGCCAGGCGGGCGGGGATGTGCCAGATCCGGTAGCGGAGCGTATCCGGGTCGGCTTCGCGCAGGTCCTCGTCATCGTGGCAGCCGAGGAGACGCGTCCAGGCCGCGAGGTCGGCGGCGATGTTCGCGGCGATCACCCAGCCGCAGTTGACCTGGATGGCAGCCCGCGCAGCCCCATGGCCTTAGCGGTGCGGACGCCGCCGGTCCCGGCGAAGGCGTGCTCGCGGTGCACGACGTCGATGTACTGCGGGTGGTGGCTGCCCGGCACGCCGCCGATGCCGGAGTCCGGGATGTTCGTGCAGGTAATGGAGTACCGCCAGCCGGTCTTCTTCTCGTAGGCGGTGAGGTTGTTCATCTGGCGGCGGGACGGCTTTACCCGGCGGGCGATCCAGCGCAGCCCGCCGGGTCAGTTCCCGGCGCGGCTCATCAGGTGCGTGATCTCCGCGACGTGCTTGTCCTCCTCGAGAGGACCGTCCTGGGCGATGCCCGGCTTCCACGCGTCCGTCGGCACTTTCCCGATGGCACCCTCATCGGCCTCTGTGATCATCCACCCGCAGGTAAAGAGTGTTTCCCGGCGCGGGGAGGACAGGGCGAGCAGGTGCTTGATGAGCTCGTGGCTGGCGCCGGCCCCGTCGGCGCGGACCAGGATCTTGCGCCGGAACCGGGCCGGGACCTGCCGGATCGCGGCGGCCAGCACCTCCTTGTGGTCGGTGAAGGTGTTTGAGTCGGCGTTACCGGGGCGCAGCAGCATGGCCAGGCATTCGCGCGTATCCGGGCACCACCCCGCTAATGGATGAAAACCATAGCCCTTCTTCCAGGTGGGAGCCGCCCCCTCCTTGCAGGTGAGTGCGCGGTCACCAAGGTGGCGTCCATGTCGATGACCACCCAGCCCGTCAGGGTCTTGCCCGCGATGACCAGCCACGGGAACCCCGCGGCCGTGTCTTCGATCAGCGTCCACGCGTGCGTGCGGGCCTTCGCGCGGGCGCGGGCGATCCGGTCCAGCATGGCCGGGGTGCCGGCCAGGTCCAGCGCACGCCGGGCCGTCGGGCCGCTCGGCGCGGCCCCGAGCACCGGGGCCAGGTGCGCCAGCACCGCGATGTCGCTCATGCTGGTGGCTCCCAGCGCGGTTGCGGCCGCCATCGAGACCAGCACGATCCCCCGGTCCCAAACGGGCGACATCCCCGCCTTCCGCAGTGCCGCCCCCAGGCCGGCGGTCAGTCCCGCCTGGTCAGCGGCCTTCCGCAGCAAAATCGCGCCGGCGTGGCCGATCAGGCCTGTCCCGCCGTCGGTGACTTTCAGGGCATGGTCCCACCCGTTATGCTCCATGGCGAAGAGCGCTCCAGTTCCAGGAATTACGTGCGTGTGGAAACCGTAATCTCCCAGACCAGGGCGCTCTTCGCCCGTAAACCAGCAAGCGCGGTCGCCTCCAGCCCCGGCATTCCCGCGCCCGCGGATCGTCCCGCACCCATAAGGTGCAGGCGCCCCCAGCCCGCCAAAACGCGAAACCCCAGCTCACAGTCGCAGGCAAGCCACCAGACCGTTCAGCTGGCCATCAGCGCTGAATAGCGGAGGCTATGTTCGCTGCGTCGTAGCATGCCCGCCTGCCCTGGGCGGCCACGGCGCCCAGGGCAGGCGACGGCTGTGAGCGTGGCCAGATCGCGGAGTGGCGGTGTCACCGTTGATCTTGGTTAGAAAGACCCGGCAGCCTGGGGTTGCCCCACGAGTTTGCCCTTGGCCTGGCCGACCCGCAAAATAATCGACGTGACCAATCTAGTGATCAGCGCTTCGCTAGTGGCTGACCTGATCGCGGCGCAGTTTCCCGCCTGGGCAGGCCTCCCCATCCGCCCAGTGGAACTCGGCGGGTCGGACAACCGGACTTTCCGCCTCGGTGAGGATATGGCAGTGAGGCTGCCGAGCGGGCAGGCCTATGCGGCGCAGATCGACAAGGAGGACCGATGGCTGCCCGTGCTGGCCCCGCAGCTGCCGATAGCCATCCCGGAGCCGCTGGCCCAGGGCCAGCCCAGCGAGCTGTTCCCCTGGCCGTGGTCAGTGCGTCGGTGGCTGCCCGGCGAGCCAGCGACTGGGGACCAAGTCGGGGATCTGCCGACCATGGCCAGCGACCTGGCCTGCTTTCTTTCCTGCCTGTCCGAGATCGACCCCGTGGGAGGGCCTCCGCCGGGAGACCACAACTTTTCCCGAGGCGCGCCGCTGAGCGTCTACGAAGCCGAGACGCGCTCGGCGATCACGGCCCTGGGCCCCAGCATCGACGGCGGCGCGGCGGCGGCCGTTTTGGATGCGGCGCTCCTGACGATCTGGGATCGTCCTGGCATATGGCTGCACGGCGACATGACTCCTACAAATCTGCTGGCCGTGCAGGGTCGGCTCAGCGCCGTGATCGACTTCGGTTGCTGCGCCGTCGGTGACCCCGCATGCGACCTGGCTATTGCCTGGACGGCCTTCGCGGGAACCAGCCGGGAGGTATTCCGGACCCAGATGGCGATGAATGACGGGACCTGGGCCCGGGCCCGCGGCTGGGCGTTGTGGAAGGCGCTGATCACCCTTCTCGAGAGCCCGGCCGCAGCCGAGAAGGCCCGCCTCCGATTCGGCTGGCGATGCCCGGTTCCTCAGGTAGTCGAGGATATCCTGAACGACGATCTGCTGGGATAACTTGGCGTCAGCGTGCTCTTGCAAGAATGCTTCCCGAGGCTGCATCGCGAAGGCCACTTGAAACGCCGGGCCGAGCATGACAGCGGCACGCACAGTCAGCACCCTGGCAGCTCGGACGGGCCGGTACCGCTGTCGCGCCCCGCAGAAATTCCGATTGCAGGAGGTTTTGTGCTCGCTATCTCCGGTACTCGGCCAGTACGCGGCCGGGCCGACCTGCTGAAGTGGTATAGGCTCTACGAGAGCTGCAGTTCCCTCGACGACCCAGACGGGCCTTGTCCGCGAAGGCTGGACCGTGTTTGTGACACACGCTCCTCGCCAGTGCGGGGGCTGCTGCATGGGCGGCGAACTTTCTGCGGCTGGTGGTCGGAGCACAGCGGTGATGTCGACCAGGTGACGCAAGTCGCGATCACGAGCCGCGGCCCAGTAACGGGCGGCTTCCTGCTCGAGCTTCCCCGCTGGGACTACCCCCACGTCGCGTTTTGCTCCTTGGTCGTGGCGCCCGAGGCGCGTCACGAGGGGCTGGGTCGTGAACTGCTGCGGCTGTCTGCCCGTAAGGCCGACGCCGCAGGCCGGAGTACGTTGATTTTCTATTCACGGGACGGCTCTGCCGCTGACAGCTTTCTCCGGGCCATCGGGGCGCGGCAGGCCGGCCCAACCGATATCCGGCAGATACTCGACTTTCATGCTACCGAGCCCAGGACCCCCGTCGTTCCGGCCGGGTCGCCGGGAGGCCTCGGTAAGTACAACCTCATCTACTGGAATGAATACTTAGACGAAAGATATCTGGACGGTATGGCCCGATTGCTCGACGCCATGGCCGACGCACCGCGCCCGGACACGATGGCTGCAGAGAAATGGACGCCTCAACGCGTGCAGCAGTACGAGGCAGAAATGACTGGCCGGGGAACCGGCATGATGAAAGTTATGGCGGTTCATAAAGCGGGCGAACCGGCTGCGTTCAGCGAGGTGGTCTTTGACCCCGCGCTGCCCAATTGGGGATTTCAAGGAGCTACAGTTGTGCTGCCCTCACACCGAGGCCGGGACCTCGGCTTTCTCGTTAAGTCTGCGTTGTACGGGCGCATCGGCGAGGAGCGTCCCGAAGCTACTCATATTTCGACCACTAATAACGCGACGAATAGGAGGATCATAACGCTTAACGAGCGGCTTGGCTTCCACCCCAACGCAGCCTTTACGCCATGGGAAATCCAGGTTAATGACATTATCGGAAATCCAGGAGCAACGCAGCGCCCGGCAGAGTGACATCTTTGATGCGGAAGTATTAACAGAGATTGGGGATGGCAAGCTCAGCGCCGGAACGTAAGCTTGTTATTTAAGCTCCGAGGCCCCTGTTCAGGGGTATTGCCGGTGTTTGCGCGGCGTGTTGCGGTGACAGCAGGCGGCCACCGCGTCACCGTCGGTTCTTGTCCAGAGAACTTGACGGGTGGAGGCGGTGGCCGTGGCGTTCAGTATGGCCTGGCATACGGCTCAGGTCGAGGATACGACCGGTGATGACCGGGCCCGCGGGCTGCTGGCGGCGTTCCGCGGCGAGTTGTACCGGTGCTTCGCTACGTACCGGGATGCGCTGCTGGAGCTGGCTGATGCGGTGCTGTGCAAGCAGGACCGGGTGCACATGCTGGCGGAGCTGTCGCTGGAGCCGGAGTGCCGGCGCGGGCACGGCGGGGTGTACGGCGCGGTGAACGGCGGCCGGGTCGATATCGCGCGGCTGCGCCGGTCGCTGGCGGGCCTGCCGGTGCCGGCCTGGGATGACGGCCGGATCCGGCTGACGGCAGATGTGAGCAACTGGCTGCGGCCGGACGCGGCGACCAGCCCGGACCGGTTGTTCTGCCACTGCTACGCGCAGGGCAGGGGGAACGCGCAGATGATCCCGGGCTGGCCGTACTCGGTCATCGCTGCGCTGGAGCCGGGCCGCACCTCCTGGCCTCAGGCATTCAGCGTGAATGGCGGATTAGGCCGCTGCCGATTGCGGCGTGGTTGTGAGCTGGGATTTTGCGGTTTCGTGGCTGGCGGCGGGTGTTGTGGTGGCGCACCTGATGGGTGCGGGCGGCCGGGGTGCGCGGCGCGGGCGAGATGACGGGTTCAACCGCGAAGAGCGCCCTGGTTCTGGGAGATTACGCGGTAACCACACCGGTGTAACTCCTGGAACGAGAGCGCTCTTC
>Ga0335078_10001590_pt1 | contig 34200 bp, 29 predicted proteins | sample Lox_Sample_32_FD_206711 | JGI IMG/M metagenome (GOLD analysis project Ga0335078, IMG submission 206711) | Soil microbial communities from Loxahatchee National Wildlife Refuge, Florida, United States - Lox_Sample_3.2 | ecosystem: Environmental > Terrestrial > Soil > Wetlands | place: USA...
GAAGCGGCAACGGCCGCTGCCCGCATGGGCCTGAAGACTGCGCTCTTCACCCTCAACGTTGATCTTATCGCGCAAATGTCCTGCAATCCGGCGGTCGGAGGCATCGCCAAGGGCCACCTGGTCCGTGAAGTGGACGCGCTCGGCGGCATTATGGGCGAAGTCACAGACGCCGTCGGCATCCAGTTCCGCCTGCTGAATACCTCTCGCGGCCCTGCCGTCTGGTCTCCGCGCGCGCAGTGTGACAAGCAAGCCTATCGCCTGAAGATGCGGGAGGTGCTCGAGTCCCAACAGAATTTGAAAATTAAGCAAGCAGAAGTCGCCGACCTGATCGTAGAGACCCACGCGGGGACATCCGCCCTCGGCTATCCGGCCGAGCAAAGCTCGGCAGCCCGCATTTGCCGCGGCATACGCCTTCGCGACGGCCGCACCGTCGGCGCTTCCGGCACCATCATCACTACCGGGACTTTCCTCAACGGCCTTATCCACTGCGGTGAGCAGCAATATCCCGCCGGCCGGTCCGGCGAGCCCGCAGCCGTCCTCCTCGGCGAAGGCCTCAAACAGCTTGGCCTGCGCGGCTGCCGCCTGAAGACGGGCACACCACCGCGCCTCGATGGCCGCACCATCGACTGGTCACGCTTCCAGCTTCAACCCGGCGACCCTGATCCCACGCCGTTCAGCTTTCGCACCAGGCGAGTGGCCCATCATGACTCGCAGGTTCCGTGTTACATAGCCTGGACCACGCCCGAGACGCAGCGCATCATCCGCGAAAACGTTCATCGTTCGCCCATGTACAGTGGGCAGATTCAATCGATTGGTCCGCGCTATTGCCCTTCGATCGAAGACAAGATCGTGAAGTTCCCCGACAAGATTACGCACCAGCTTTTTCTCGAGCCTGAGGGCCTGAACACCCATGAGATTTACGTCAACGGGATGAGCACGTCGCTTCCGGTTGAAGTTCAGCTGGCTATTCTGAAGTCGATTCCCGGTCTCGAGACCGCAGAAATGCTGCGCCCCGGCTACGCCATCGAATACGATTCGATCGATCCCACCGAACTGGAGCGCACGCTTGAAACCAAGAAAATCGCCGGCCTGTTTCTCGCCGGGCAAATCAACGGAACCTCAGGCTACGAAGAAGCCGCCTGCCAGGGCCTGATGGCGGGAATCAACGCCGCGCTCAAAGTGAAGAGCGAAGTCCCGCTGCTTCTCGACCGCACCGAAGCCTACACCGCAATTCTTATCGACGACCTCATATCAAAGGGCACCAACGAACCTTATCGCATGTTCACTTCGCGCGCCGAATTTCGCCTGCACCTGCGCATCGACAATGCCGATCGGCGCCTCACCCCACACGGCCGCCGCGTAGGATTGATTTCCAATCAGGCCTGGTCCGATTTCCTCGCTAAACAACAGCGGCTGGAAGCAATGAAACAGGTGCTGGAAGCAACGAAACTTTCAACTGACATGACCAGAAAGCTTTCCGACTGTCATCCCGAGCGCAGTGAGCCGGAGCCGAGCCAAGTCGAGGGACCTGTTGTCTCCCTCCCCCGCGAATCTGTCGACTGGTCATCGGTCGCTGGTCAAACGCTCGCGCAACTGCTGAAGCGCCCCGAGATCACTATCGAACAATTAATTCCCATCCTTCAGGAGGTTGACCCGGCGTTCTTTGACAGAGAACATATCAGCGCAAATCAGCGTAAATCCGTGGCCGTTTTGCCTTCTGAAGTCCGGCACGAACTCAAATCGGTCGAAACGGAGATCAAGTACGAAGGCTACCTGCTGCAGCAACAACGCGCCATTGACCGGCTGAAGAAGGCCGAGCAGCGCTCCATTCCCGATTGGTTCGATTACGGCATGGTCAGCGGCCTGTCGCGCGAAATGCTGGAAAAGCTCCGCAAAATCAGGCCGCGTACCATCGGACACGCTTCGCGCATTCCGGGTGTAACTCCGGCGGCAGTTTCACTGGTCAATGTCTACATCGATATTCAAGCCAAACGGCGCGATCACGCCGCAGCCCTTCAAGCATGAATTACACCCAAATCGAGAGCCCGGTGGGTCCGCTCCTGCTGGCAGGCGATAACGCGGGCCTGCGCGAGATCCGGTTCGTGCAGGGAAGAACTCCGGCGCGACCCGACTCCTCGTGGACCGAAAAAGCAGCCCCATTTAAGGAAGTCATCCGCCAGCTACATTCCTACTTTGCCGGAGATCTGGAAGAATTCGATCTGCCACTGGCTCCGCAAGGAACCGCGTTTCAGCTCGAAGTCTGGAAGCGGCTGTGCGACATCCCCTACGGCGAGACGATCTCCTATGGCGAACTGGCACGCCGCCTTGACAACCCCAACGCCTCCCGCGCTGTCGGCCTGGCCAACGGTTCGAATCCGATTCCCATAGTGATTCCATGCCATCGGGTGATAGGCAGTAACGGCAAGCTCACCGGCTACGGCGGCGGCCTGCCGATCAAAGAGAAGTTGCTTGCCCTGGAACGGCGTCAGTTAACGTTGCTGTGACCAAAAAACTGCCTGAATCGTTAGGATAGAATGAAAGGCAGATTCAAACTCGCGAGGAAAACTACGAATTCATGCGGTTTTTTCTGGTTTTTATTGCCCTTCTCGGCTTCGTCGCCTCAGGTCTGGCGCTGCGCGAACACTACCGTACCGACGCGTCTCCCTGCAGCATCAACGAACGTTGGGATTGCGGAATCGTCAACCACAGTCCCTTCGCGGTCATGGCAGGCGTTCCTGTAGCGGTAATTGGCATGGCTGGTTATGTGCTGCTTGGCATTCTTGCCTTTAAGCGCGCATACCGGCCCTTTTTTGCCGCGGCGGTTGTTGGTCTGGCATTCTCGCTATACCTCGCCCATGTCGAGGCGCACATTCTGGGGGTGTGGTGCGTGTACTGCGTGGCCTCCCTGGCGGCTATCTCCTTGCTAACCCTGCTGGCCTTTGGAACAATAATATTGTCCCGTGGACGGAACTCCGCGCCGGAGACGCACTAATATCCTTATGAACAAAACTGCATTCACATTCGCCATTTTTTTGCTGAGTTTGCAGGTTTTTGCCCAGGACCCTGTCAACCCGGCCCTGCGCCCGCCCAAGGGTTCGCAAATTGCCATCGTCGTCTTCGAGGACTTGCAGTGCCCGCAGTGCCGGCGCGATGCTCCGCTGGTCGAGCAGGCGGCCAAGACCTACAAAATTCCGCTGGTCCGGCACGACTTTCCCTTGCCCATGCACAACTGGTCCTATCAGGCAGCCATCATAGCCCACTATTTCGATAACCAGTCCAAGCAGCTGGGAACCGAGTTCCGCGACTATATCTTCGAACACCAGCCCGAAATCTTTCCTACCAACCTGCGCCAGTTCGCCGAGAAGTTCGCCGCCGAGCACAAGGTGGACCTACCCTTCGTGGTCGATCCGCAAGGAAAATTTGCCGCCGAGGTCAATGCCGATCGCGACCTCGGGAAAGCTATCCACCTCGAACACACTCCGACCATCTACATCGTGAGCAACAGCGTCAGGGGCCAGCCTTTTGTTGAGGTACAAAAGCCGGATCAGGAACTTTTTCAAACCATCGATGCTATGAAGGCAAATTGAGAAAGGACTAACCTCTCTCGAACGCGTGCTTTTTTTCTAACTCTTCCAGGGCCACACGGGCATCTGCCTCGAACTTTGCGGCTTGATCCATCAATCCTGCGCTGGCGGTGGCAAACTCTCCCTGCAGCTTCATCAGCTCTCGCCCTTCCAGCGTGCGCGCCAGATCCAGCAAGTGCTGGGCCGATGACTCGACATACAAAGCGTCCGTTGGATCGCCAATCCAAATTGTGCCGCCGCTCACCTTCGTCTGCCAGTACACTTTTCGCGCCAGCAGGAGTGCCATCTCGTCCTCGCCTGCCTTGCCGAAGACCCATTTATCGCGCTTGAAATCCCAGTGCCGGCTGGAGAAATTCACCGGCACCAGCTTGCCCGACTTCACAAACTCCAGTTGCCGGCGGTCCACTTCCTTGCGCAGTGTGTTGATCACCGGACCCTCGGTATCTTTCGCTTCAAGCGACGGCAAGACCTCCCGGACCGTGGCCGAAAGGTTCACCGCCACCGGGGCGTGCAGACCCGGCGCGCTCTCCAGGGAGATATCCGCATGCAGCACAAAAAAATCGGCCCCAGAAGTGGACTTATGAAACGGCCACTCCACTCGGAAGGAAAGTGGCAGGCCGGCCAGAGTCACATAAACTGTTTTCTCCGGATTCATTCATCGCATTCTACCTTTTCTCCCACTTTCAGAGTGAAAGCGAACCATCCGCTCCACTATTATCACCTTGAGTCTTGCTGTTCGAGGTGACCAACAAAAAGGGCAGCTCGTAAGCTGCCCCCCCGGAGAACGAAGAACGGACGACTGAGAACCGATTTTATTTCCCTGTCGCCGCCGCTTTGCTAAGCACTTGAGAAGTTTCGCCCTGCGGCCAGATCGTGGCAATCTTTGCGACCAGTTCCTCGATGCTCCGTCCGGTGTCGATGTTTCCATCGACATAGGGATGACGTTCGCCGTCCGTATGCATGACCAGCACGCGAGTTCCAGCGCTGGTTTTCTTTACCATGTAAGGAAGATGGTGGCGATCGTTTTTGGTGAGTGTCGGCCCCAGAACGACCAGGTCAAAGCCGCCCTTGCGGACTGCCTCTTCCACTGCTTTTCGGCCTACCGCCGTCTCTACCGTGTGGCCGGCCTTTTGGATCGAAACTGCCTGTGAGGCAAGCACTTCGGCGTTGCCTTCGCCGTAAAGAACCTTCAATTTGGACGACTTTCCCGCATTCGCCATGGGAATGGAGCCAGCCTTTCTCGCTGCTCTATCAGGCTAGCAATGGCCGACAGCTGGGAGAACGTCACGGAAGACCAAGCCCAATCGCGGCAATGCGCCTCATCCCGCCTCCAGCCTGCTTTGCGAATCCTTCTCGCTTCCCGCAAGGCTTGCGACGTACAATCGAATCGTCTAAAACAAAACTTACATGTCTCCTTGGAGGCATCCCCCAATGCGTTTCGCCAGCCTCGTCACTCTGCTTCTGAGTCCCTGCGTATTCCTGTGCGTCCGCTCTGCACGTGCGCAAGAGACAGATTCCAATTCGGCCACGGCATTTTGTGACTTTGCGGATGGCCAGGAAGTAAGCATCCGTTACAGCACTGCGACCGCCTCTTCCAAGGACGAACCCCACAACGGCAAAGTGTGGATGCCGGGAGGTTCGCCCATCACTTTGTTCACCAACACTCCGCTCATCCTCAATGGTTCGCAGATTCCCATCGGCGCCTACACCGTCTACGTAATCCCCAACAAGAAAGATTGGACGCTGATCGTCAACAAGAACGTCACCGCCGGCGCACCCTATGACGAAAAAGACGACGTTGCCCGCGCTCCCATGGAACTCGGCGAAGTCGATTCCACGCCTAAGCAATTGGAAGCGTCGTTCGCTCACACTGGTGCCAAGGTCTGCAGCATCCGCCTGTACTATGGAAAAGCCGGGGCATTCGCGGACTTTAACGAAAAATAGGAATAAGGACGATCGAGTCCGGTGCGGCTGGCTGCGCATCTGTGTCTGCTTATCTATTTTCGCTGCCCCGACTCTCGCCCAGACCTACGCCACAGTGACCAGCAACACCTTGGAAAATCTCCGCGGACTCAGCGCTCCTTCGGCCAACGTTCTCTGGGCGAGCGGAACTCATGGAACTTATCTGCGCTCGACCGATGGTGGAAACACCTGGCATCCCGCGCAGGTGCCCGGCGCCGGGGCGCTCGACTTTCGCGATGTCGAGGCTTTCAGTCTGGACCTGGCCTACCTGCTCAGCGCCGGACCCGGCGCGCAGTCGCGCATCTACAAAACGATTGACGGCGGAAAAAGCTGGACGCTGCAGTTCACTAACAAAGATTCCGACGGCTTTTTCGATTGCATGGCGTTCTGGGATCGGGAGCATGGAATCGCCGTGGGGGATCCGGTGAAGGGAAGCTTTGAGCTGATCACCACCAACGACGCCGGCCTGAACTGGAAACCAGTTTCCCCTCAGTCACTGCCGTCGGCGATCGAGGGTGAGGGCGCCTTTGCCGCCAGCGGCAGTTGCGTCACCGTCCACGGAAAGTCCGAAGTCTGGTTCGCGACCGGCGGCACAGCCGCGCGCGTCTTTCATTCGATCGACTCCGGCAGAACCTGGAAGGTCGCTGACACCCCAATCGTCCACGGTCAGCCTTCCTCCGGAATTTTTTCGATTTCATTCCGCGATGCAACCCATGGTGTCATCGCCGGAGGAGATTACAAGCAACCAGAAAAGGATGGCTCCAACCTCGCTTTCACAGATGACGGCGGCCTCACCTGGCATCTCGCGCCTCTTTCGCCACAGTTTTACATTTCTGGAATTGTGCGGGACGGCAACTCGGCGTTGTTCGCGGTCGGCTCGGGACACGCTGCTTATGCCGAAAGCTCAACTGACAAGTCCTGGAAAAAGATTTGGGACCTGAATCTGAATTCGGCGGCTTACTACGCGCCGGGGAAGGTAATCGCGGTTGGCCCAAAGGGGCTCGTGGTTCTTTTCAGCGCGATGCGGTAACAAAGACGCTTACACTTTAATGAAAATCTTCTTACGCCAGAGAGGCCATAGCAAAAGCCAGCAAAACAGGACGGCCCCCACTGAATAAAACAAAGACGCGTTAGCCGGGCTCAAGCCCAGTGATTCCAAGCGGGCGTTCGCCGCATCGTGCCAGGCAACGTCCATTCCATCCGTTCCCTTTACAGTAAAGCTGTAACCGGGCCCGTACACAAACGAGTCGGCGACGAATCCCGCAATCGCGTTCATCCCGAAGACCAGAATCGGCATCGTCCAGGCACCGCGCCACCGTTTGATTTCCAATATCCAATACAGGAAAGCTAGGAACGCCAGGGCGAAGCCGCCACTGAAAAGCACAAATGAACTGGTCCAGAGATTCTTGTTGATGGGGAACCATAAGTTCCAAATTTCACCTGCGGCCAGCCCCAGAATTCCGAAGAGCAGCATTCGCATTGCGATGGTGGCGCCGTCTCTGCCCGAGCGAAGCCAGCGGCCGGTTTCCACTCCGATCAAGGTCGTAGCAATAGCGGGGATGGTGCTGATCAATCCTTCGGGGTCGCGCGTCTTGTCGTAAAGATGTCCCATGAACAGCTTGCGATCGAGCCACGCAGCGATGTTCCGGTCCGGATCCATAAACGGTATGTCCCGGCCGGGCACGCCAAACCCAGGGACTGGCACAAAACGCATCAGGGCCCAATACCCTAACAAACACGCCCCCAGCGCGACCACTTGTCCGCGGCGGCCTGACCACAGCACAAGAACCGCAGCGGCAAAGTAGCAGAGCGCGATCCGCTGGGTCACGCCTTCAAAGCGCCAGCTATGCAAATCGAGCCCGACGATCGGCGAGACATTCACAAACAAACCAACCGCAATCAGAATCAGGCTCCGTTTGAACGCGTGCCACAGAATCTGCGGTCGCGTCTCGCCACGACGCAATCGCGCTGAGAATGAAAACACCATCGATACGCCCACCAGAAACAAGAAAGACGGGAAGATAAAATCCGCCGGCGTCCAGCCATTCCATTCCGCGTGCTTGATCGCCCAGTAGGCCTTGTCGTCACTGCCGGGGTTGTCGACGAGAATCATGCCGGCAACCGCAAGCCCGCGAAAGATGTCCAGGCACATCAGGCGCCCAGAGTAGCCTAGTTCACTTTCCCTCGTCGTGGGTGCGGCAAGCGGTTGGGTGCTCGACATAGCAGAACAATATAGCCGAATCCGGTGTCCGCTCCCGGACAGGGTATTTCGAATGCGGACGCTTTCGGGCCGCCCCAACTTCCCCTCAATCCCCAACGCGCTGATGGAACAATTACTTAGCCGCATCCGTAGTTGGGCTAGTAGGTGCTCCGGGATTAGTTAACGTGACCCCCGAGGCGATATCGATGTCTTTCCACGATCTGAAAATTGCGACCCGCTACTTGCGCAAGTCTCCCGGATTTTCCGCTACCGCCATCCTGATGCTGGCGCTTGGCATCGGTGCTACCACCGCTATCTTTTCTATTGTCGAAGGCGTGCTGCTCAGGCCTCTGCCATTTCCAGATCCGCAGCGACTAGTGGCGCTGTCCGACATTCTGCAGGATGCAGATATTGGCGGAAACGGCGAGGCTGGCGTCACCGGTCCGGATATTCAAGCCTATATGCAGGATACGCGCTCCTTTGAGAGCCTTGGCGGATACCAACAAACGGGTTATGAATTGTCCGGCGTTGGCGAGCCCGCGCAGGTAAACGCCAGTCGGCTTTCGAGCGAAGTGTTTCCAGCCCTGAAGGTTGCACCACTGATGGGCCGAGTCTTCACCCGGCAGGAAGACGACCAAAAGGAGCAAGTCGCGGTCGTCAGCTATTCGCTCTGGCAAAATCGCTTGCACGGCAATCCGAATGTGCTAGGGACGAAGCTTTTGCTGGACCGCAAACCTTACGCGGTGATTGGCGTGATGCCCAGGAACTTCGAATTCCCCTTGGTGCCCGGACACCTGAACAACAGCGAGTTGTGGGTTCCTATGAGCCTGACCCAGGACGAAACAACCGGCGGGGCGATGGCGGGCTGGAACTTCAACATGGTGGGACGGCTCAAGCCTGGCATCACAGCCGCACAAGCGGAAAGCGATGCCGAGCGCGTAGCTCAGCAGATCATGCGTACGTATCCGCCTTTCATGGCGAGTCTGCACATTCGCGCCGTGGTGCGCTCCCTTCACGAAGAAACGGTGGAGCAGGCCCGGCAGTTGGTGCGAACTTTGTTTCTGGCCATCGTGGTGGTGTTGCTGATTGCCTGCGCCAATTTTGCGGGTTTGCTTCTCGTCCGGGCCATCCGCCGCCGTCGCGAAATCGCAGTGCGCCAGGCTCTGGGAGCTCCGGCGGGAACTCTACTACGGCAGGCGATTCTGGAAAGCCTGGTCTTGAGCCTGACCGGAGGCTTACTCGGCCTGGTTCTGGCGGCAATCGCTTTGCGGATCGGCGTGAGCCGGTTGCCGGAGACGCTGCCGCGTGTGGACGAAATCGGTCTTGATTTGCAGGTCGTGCTGTTCGCGCTTGCCCTCGCGATGCTCACTGGGCTCCTGTGCGGACTGGCCCCCGCGTTCGCTTCTCTGCGGACCAACGTCAATGAGTCTCTCAAGGAAGGTGGCCGGACGGGCTCGGCCGGCGGTGGTCATGCCCGGCTGCGCGCGGCGCTCGTCATCGGCGAAATCGCCATCGCGCTGGTGTTATTGGTTGCTTCCGGATTGCTGCTGCGAAGTTTTGAGAAGATGCGCGACGTCAACCTCGGCTTCCGTCCCGACCATATCCTTTCCGCTTCCTACTCCCTGCCGCAGCAGAAGTACGCGACCCAGCCATCGGTCGACGAATTCAATGACGAATTAATCCGCCGGGCGCAACAGCTCCCTGGCGTCAAATCAGTGGGACTCACATCGTTTTTGCCGGCCTCCGGTAACAGTGGCAATACCGCGTTCGTTGCCGAGGGTTACGTCCCACCCCCTGGTTCAAGTATCAGCCTGGCTACGCCTGTTTTCGTGCAGGGCGACTATTTCCAGACGATGGGGATCCCCTTGCTCGCAGGCCGTATCTTTACGCCTTCCGATACCTCGGGCGCGCAACTGGTTGTAATTGTCAATCACAAGCTCGCGAGCCACTACTGGCCTGGCGTAGATCCGATCGGCAAGCGGCTGCGTCTCGGCACCGCTGAAACCCAAACTCCTTGGGTCACCATCGTGGGCGAAGTCGCCGACGTGAAGGAAGGATCGCCCGATGCGCCGGATAAAGAGCAGTACTACCAGCCCATCAGGCAAACGAAGGAATCCTTCGGATCGTTGGTACGTCCTACGACCCTGTTTGGCAACGGCGGTTACGTCACATTACGCACGCAAATGGAGCCCGAGCAGATGGCAAATGCCCTCGGCGCCGCGGTGCACTCCATCGATTCCCAGCTGCCTCTCACTCAGGTCCAGACTATGGAACGCACGGTTTCCGACAGCGAAGCCCCTCGCCGCTTCAACACCGCGCTCATTTCAGTGTTTGCCATCGCAGCGGTGTTGCTGGCGGCGCTCGGCATTTACAGTGTTATCGCTTTTTCAGCCGCACTGCGCACCCAGGAGATGGCAATCCGCCTTGCTCTTGGATCGCAACGGTCGGGAATTCTAGGCCTGGTCTTCGCGTCAGCGGCCAAACTTGCTCTCGCCGGTTGCGCCATAGGATTGCTAGGCGCCACAGCGGCCTCGCACCTGTTGGACTCGCTCTTGTTCGGCGTGAGCCCGTTCGACCCGATGGTGCTGACGCTGGCCGCCATCTCTGTATTGGTTCTGGCTCTGCTGGCTTCCTTGCTGCCGGCACGCCGCGCAGCCACCATCGATCCCATGAGGGCGCTGCGCGCAGATTAGGTCACACCGACCGCGCCCTAGTCGGACGAGCCAGCCAGAGGGATTCATTCCACTTTATTGCGTCTTAACGGTGGAAACTGGTGCCAGCGGACCGCTGAATCCTGCAAGATCGCAGCTCCTCGCTCCACAATTTACTACTCAGGTTCCTGGGCGTCCGTACTCTCTAACTTCCTCATCGACCGCCGCAGCCACATATTTCCCCGTGGCGACGTCGCGAAACTGAACCACGCGGTGCCCCTCGCGCGCCAGCCGCCCCCATCGACTGGGTTTCTCCGGATTCTGCTCGATGGCCTGATACTGGCGTCCGCCCATCTCGAATCGCACTGTCTTCAGGTGTTGAGAACTTGTCCGCTTCACCAACCAGGTGCGCCCAGCAACCTCAACTTCTTGTCCCGACATCATCTGCGCCGCTACTGACTTCATCAGCTCAAGATCGAGCATATGTCCCACTTGACCGACAAGAATGGTCCCGAGAATCGGCTTTGTAGTTCCAGAATGATCTCCTGGTCCCACCAGTTGTCAAGGATGGTTCCTGCTTAACGAGAGTCCAGAGATGCACACGTGGGGACAGCCGCCCTCGGCTGTCCAGGAGCCTAACTCATCAGCTTTTTGTCACAGGTCGGGCATGGGATCTGCATTCCCTCTAAGGATTGTCATTTCGAGCTTAGCGGGAAACCTGCTTCTGCTCTGCCATCGGCAGGCAGAAGATTTCTCGCGGTGTTTCTGGGAATGGCAAACAGAAACTAGCGTTTTTCCGTCAGCATCTCCAGGACCCGGTCAAAATCCTCGAGATTAGCGTACTCGATCACAATCTTGCCCTTGCCCTTGCGATCGCTGATGCGCACTCGCACTCCCAGCGCCCGCTCCAACTCAGCCTGGGCGGCGCGCACATTAGGATCCAGCTTTGGGGCGGCAACCGGCTCCGGGAATGGTTGCGGCGGCTGGTTTAGTCGCTCCACCAGGAGGATCAATTGAGCCACCGACATCTTCTTGTCGGCCGCCTCTTTGGCGATATACGGAATGCGTTGCGGATCGGCAATCTGCAGCAGCACCCGCGCCTCGCTGAACCCGAGCACGCCATCCGCCAGGTATTGCTGGACGACGTCGGGCAGCTTCAGCAGTCGCATGTAGTTGGACACCGACTCGCGGGAGCATCCGGTGCGTTGTCCGATCTGCTCCTGGGTGAGCCCGAATTCCCGGCTCAGCCGCGCGAACGCATTGGCCTGCTCCAGACAATTGAGATCCTGGCGTTGCAGGTTCTCGACAATGGTCATCTCCGCCGCTTGCTGGTCCGAAACCCGGCGTACGATCGCCGCAATCGCGGTTTCGCCGGCCAGCTTCGCCGCCCGGCAGCGGCGTTCGCCGAGAATCAGCACGTACCGGCCGTCTGGCTTTGGACGTAACACAATCGGCTGCACCACACCACTGGCTCGGATCGAGTCGGCCAGTTCGCGCAGCGCCGCAGGATCGAATGCTTTGCGCGTCTGGTAAGGGTTCTCGTCAATCTGATCGAGAGGAACTCGCAGCACCGCATCGCCCGGCTCAGCCCGCGCCGGCAAATCGGGCACCACGGCCGCGGCTGCCCCCGCTGAAGCAACTGCCCCTGCCACCACGCGCGGTCCGGTCGGCAGCAAAGAGTCCAGTCCCCGACCCAGCGCCCGCCGCTTGTCACCCGTTCTCTCGGTGCCCTCGACCGCTCTTTCTACCGTAGTTGTCATAGCATCTCCGCAGTCTCAAGTCGTTATATCGACATACATCAATCTTTAAGGTTGATCGTGATCAGCTTGTTCCGCTCCTGCATCCAGCGCTTCCAGCGCGGGGCATTGACGACCTGTTTCTCTTCCAGCGGTGCTGGCGCCGGCATCTCCTGCACAATACCGCTATGTCCGAGGATTTCTTTCGCCAGCTGGATGTAGCTTTCGGCGCCTCGTGAGCGCACGTCGTACACCAGCGCCGGCTTGCCATGGCTGGGCGCTTCCGCCAGGCGCACATTGCGCGGTATCGTGGTCTGGCACAGCTTCTCGCCAAAATAGCGGCTGAGCTCCGCCGTCACTTGCTGCGCCAGATTGGTGCGGTCGTCGAACATCGTCAGAACGACGCCCTCGATCGCCAGGCCCGGATTGAGCCCCGAGCGTATGCGCTCAATGGTGTCGAGCAGCTCTGAGATTCCCTCCAGGGCAAAGTACTCGGCCTGCATGGGTATCAGAACCGCGTCGGCAGCCACCAGCGAGTTCAGCGTGAGCAGGTCGAGAGCTGGCGGGCAATCGAGCACAATGTACTGAAAGCGGTCACGCAGGGTCGCCAGCGCATCGCGCAGGCGAAACTCCCGGCGCTCGGCGGAGACCAGTTCCAGGTTAGCCCCGATCAGGTTCTTATGCGACGGGATAAGCCAAAGCTGCTCAAGCTCGGTGGTCTGCAGGGCATCCAGAGCGCTGGCTGCGCCCATCAGCAAGTCGTACGTGCTGATTCGGTCGGGATCCTTGCGCAGTCCGAGCCCGCTTGTGGCATTAGACTGGGGATCGCAATCCACCAACAGGGTGTTAACCTCGGCCGCTGCAATGGATGCGGCCAAGTTGATGGCGGTGGTAGTCTTGCCGACGCCGCCCTTCTGATTGGCTACCGCGAGAACGCGTCCCATTTAATTTTGGGAGAACGCAGAGATGAGCGCAGGATAGTTCCAATCGTCGCGCCTTGCAATGACCCATTTCGGTGCAGCCACTCAGAAGGTCATTTTCCTGATGCCAGAGTTGGTTACAGCCGACCGCAGACCTACTTTCCACAAGCGGAGAGTCCATGTTCCACATGGAACATCGGGTTGAGAATTCAACCAGCCCTGGGATTCCAAACGTCAATGTTCCACGTGGAACATTCATCGCATGATTCCCGCCCGTGATCGTGGTGTTGACTATTTTGATTCCGAACGACTCCGTGGTAGCGACGACTTCCCACTCATGCTTATAAGGCCTAACATCTGGGTGCTCATCGCCACCGTAAACTCACAATTCTGGGGTGTTTCACTCCACACATTAACTAGTCTGGTCCCTGACGCCGATGAGCAAGACCCGGTTCGATGATTGCGGGATCGGCAATGCATCCCGCCAATGCAAGTCGGAGATGACTTTACGAACCTGCGGGACCTGGGTCTCACCAATCAGCAGCGCCATTCGCCCGTTATAAGCGAGCAAACGTCGCGCCACGGACAGGATCACTTCGAACTGCTCGACCGCTCGGAGCATGATCAATTCCGCCGTGCCGGAGAATTCCTCAGCGCGGCCTGCAAAGACTTCCGCCTTCGTCAGCATAAGATTGCGGATCACTTCCCTTAGAAAAGTCGCCTTCTTCTGATTCGATTCGATCAAGGTGACGTGTAGACTCGGGGCCCAGATCTTGAGTGGCAGACCAGGAAATCCGGCTCCTGATCCGATATCGATCACAGTGTCCATCGGATCGAGCGAGGAAGAGGGAAAGAGCTGGCGCGCAGCAAACAACGATTCGCCAAAGTGGCGGGCCACGATTTCTTTCGGCTCGCGCACCGCTGTCAGATTGACGCGGGCGTTCCAGCGCAGCAATAAATCGATATACATCGATATATCGTGGAGTTGCTCTGCCGACAATGGCGCAGCTAGAAATGCCCGTAACAGTTCGGCAATCTGAGCCGAATCCATAGGTTTCTCGATTGTAGGAGGACCCCGGGAATTTGCAAGAAAACCTAGGCGCTTACGCTTTTTCGGTTATTCATCGGAATTATAGCGCGTTGTAGACGCCCCGACGGTTGGCTATAAAGTCCTTATTTTCATAGCCTTGTCGATTCTTCCACCTGATGGGTTACCCTTGCTTTTTCGCCTATGTCTGGAAGCCATGGCAGGGATGTCCTTCAGGTATCTCAACTCACCGAGTCCCGGTTGTTACACTCCGCTTGATGCCTGTCCCCACACCAGAAACCAGGGAAAGTGATACCGTCTCAGCGCTGGTCCACCTGCTGCGCACTCGCTCTTACGAAGAGGTTCGTCAGCGCATGTATGACAAACCACCGGGCAGCGCCTGGTGGACGGCATGTAAAACCGAGCTCGACATGCGCAATGGCGAGCAGATGGCAAACGCTCTCTCCTCCACCACGCGTGTGCTGGAGCGGCTGCGCGCGTCCACCGAACACTTCGAACAGCTCGCCGACACTCTCTACCACACCACCAACGAGATCCGTGACACTCTGCGCGGCGCTCAGGAGAGCGGCCGCCGCCTGGAGATCGCCATCTACATCGCGATCGGGATTACGCTGGTGCAGTTGTTCAATCTGGTGTTCGAGGTGTTCCGAAAACGTTAACCAGAACCACTGTCGAGCTTGGCTCGACTGAACAGCCGGGGGCGGCTGTCCCCACGCGAACAAAATCTACATTGCTTTCTCGATCGCCGACCGCAGGTCCTCGTACGACATTATCCCTGGATGATAAAGCGCGACCTTCCCCTGGCGATCGATCAGCACCAGAGTCGGCGTGGTGCTGGCACCGTAGCGGTCGAAGTTAGCTTTGCTGACCGGCACCGGCACATCTTGCAGGGCAGGATAGTAGTGCTGCCACACCCTTCCAATGTAGGCAATCTCATCTTTGGGCTTGGCATCTTCTCCCTGCGCGGCGTATCCGTACAGTTGCGTGGGAGCTTCCACCTTCAAGCCCTGGGAGGCGAAATCTGCGGTTAATTTGCCGATGATCGGGCCTTCCTGCTTGCAGTCGACGCACCAGTGGGCCCAGAAGAACAACAGCACCGGAGAGCCTTTTTCTTGCGCCAGCGGCGTGGGCCGCACGCCGAGATAGTCGGCAACGTTGAGCGCCGGCGCCGCTTGACCCGTCAGCCCCAGCAGGTTGAGGTTCTTTTGCAACCGTGTTCGGATGGATGTCGTGCCATAGGTCGCGAGAGCTCGGCGGAGAAGCGCCGCGGCCTGCACATTCTGACCCCGCGCCACCAAGACTTGCGATTCCACTTCAAGGGCGGCGCCTAACGCCAGCGGTAGATGTGGTTCGGCATCGAGCGGCCGATGTTTCAGCAGTTCTCGCGTCCCGCTCTCGGTCTGCTTGGCGTAGTTTTCCGCCTCATCGAGCTGCCCGGCGGATTGGAGAGCCCGCGCCGTCCACGAAAGCGCCTCCAGATACTCGGGATCGATACCGTGCTGGGCACGGTAGGTTTCCAGCTGGGAGCTGGCCGCAGAGAGATTGCCTTCGGCAAGTGCAGTCCGGACTTCGTCGATAATTTCGCCTCGGGCAAATGCGACCAGCAGGACAAAAACGAGGGACCATCGCAGAATCATGATTGAATGACGTGGGCGAACAGTTTCGGTTTCGCAGTTTCTCGAAGCGGGCAGGCGGTGCTTGGAAGCAATTGTCCCAGAACCACTTACCGCATCGTTATCAAAATCATCATAGCATTTTCCGGCGCCGCTAAGGTACAATCCTGCTGCGTTTGAGCTTTGCGGTACTTTGCAGTTCTCAGCAATTCCCGCTACACCAGCGTGACCTGCCTGCAGAAGTCCAGCGAGTGATTCAGCGCACATCTAAAGCAAAGGAACAAAGCAACACGTATGGAAACAGGAACAGTGAAGTGGTTTAACGACGCCAAGGGTTATGGTTTCATCAGCCGCCAGAATGGAGAGGATGTCTTTGTACACTTCTCCGCCATCCAGGCCAGTGGATTCCGCAGCCTGCAGGAGGGTCAGCAAGTCCAGTTTGATGTGGTCAAGGGACCCAAGGGATGGCAAGCGGAAAACGTCAAGCCGGCATAAGCCACTTTTCAATCCGCAAAGAGGGCGGCCCACCAGAGCCGCCCTTTGTGTTTCTCGCCGACACTGTAAAATGCCGTGACAGGAGAGAGCCTATGGCGCTGAAGGTGGGAGACCAAGCCCCTGACTTTGACTTGCCGGCGATCTCGGACGGACGACAGACGCGCGTGCGTTTGAGCGATTATCGCGGCCAGAAGCACGTGGTGGTCACCTTCCACCCTCTGAATTGGACGCCAACTTGAGGCGAGCAAGTGCCGGCGCTCGACTCCGCCCGCGAGCAGTTCGCCGCACTCGATGCCCAGGTTCTGGACATAAGCGTAGATTCGACTTACAGCCATAAGGCGTGGCAGAAGTTTGAGATTGGCGAGGTTCGCCTGCCCATGTGCTCCGACTTCTATCCCCACGGCGCGGTGACCGCGGCCTTCGGCATCATGCGCGAGGGTCCTCCGCTCGCCGGTATCAGCGAACGGGCGGCGTTTATCGTCGACAAGAGCGGGAAGATCGTATTTGCCAAAGTGTATCCGCTGGACGAGACGGTAAAGAATGAGGAATTGTTGGCGGCGCTGCGCAACATGGGCTGATCGGTATGGTCAGGCTCAGAATTCCAGCCGCACCTGAAACGCGATCATGCGTGGACTGCTGTCGCCACCCAAGCCGACGCCCAGCAAGCCGGTGGGCGGGGAAGTGGTGTAGGTAAGCGCTCCGAATCCGGTCTGCGTGGACGGCTTTCCTGGAATGCCGGCAAGCACCATGCTGGGAAGCCCAAAATTTGGGTGGTTGAAGACATTGAAGAACTGTGCTTCGACCCTAAGCTTTACATGCTCGGTCACCGGAAACCATTTCGTGAGATAGAAGTCGTTCCAAACGAAATCGGGACCGCGCAGAGCGTTACGGCCGAGATCTCCGAATTGGCAATGCTGGGGGTCGTCCCCGCCGAAACACTGGCCGGTGCTGGGATCGACGGCCGACACAAAAGCATTCGGATTCAGCCACTGGACCGTGCCGGGCTGGGTTACGCCGGGGACGGAATAATGCTCGTAGAGCGGCACGCCGGGCACGACACTTGCGAATTGCGGGCCACTGCCCTGCACGATGCCGTTTCCGTCGGCTGAGTAAGGTGTGCTCAGGACAGAGAACGGAACGCCACTATGCCAAAACATGGTTCCGGAAATCTGCCAGCCGTTTAGCGCAGGGGCGAACAAGTGATTGCGGAACTTAACCGGCAGCTGATACACAAACTGCCCGTTGAGATTGTGCCGGATGTCATAGTCGCAAGGGCCGTAATCGCGGGCCAGTTCGCCCGGCAGGGGGGAAAGGATCCCGCCTGCGGAGAACTGAAGGAAGCCTCCGTTCGAAACTGCATCCATGCAACGGCTCCAGGTGTAGTTGACCTGTCCTTGCAGACCGTGTCCGAGACGCTTCATGGCGGTTAATTGCAGGCCGTTGTAGTGACTGTTCTCGCCGGTAGAGAATTGAGTCACCGCGCCGAATCTGCGATCGGTCGGCTGCTTGTAGGGAAATGGCGCAAAGCAGCCCGGGCACACCGTTTGGTAACCGTTCACTTGCGTTAGATAGGGTTGGTTCACGGCGCGCGTGCCGACGTATTGCGCTTGCAAGCTCCCGGTGTTTCCGAACTGATGTTCCACTCCCAGACTCCACTCCATGAAGTATGGGGCATCCAGTTTGCCGTCGGGCACCGCTGTCATCGCGACGGGTGGAAGACAGGTTGCTGGACTCGCTAGCGGAGAGGGACACGAAAGTTGGCCCAGGGGGAACCCTAATCCAAAGCTCTGATTTGCCGCGATGGTAGCATCGATTGCGCTGTTGGGGACTCCAGGAGCAATCGCCGTGCCGCCTACTGTGCCCAGCAGACCCCCTTGAAACGTCTTGACGTAGGGTGGATTAGTGCCGATCAGATCGGCGACGCTGCCCGGCAGAATATCGCTGAAAATCCCTAAACCGCTCCGCAGCACGGTCTTCGGTTCAAGCTGCCATGCGATGGCTGTTCGTGGTTGCAGGATCGCGATCGGCGAAGATGCGAACAAATGGCCGAGATGAGTTTGGATGGCGGCGTTTAGCGGCTGATTGACATCGTGCGTGATGGAACTGAAAGAGCCGCGAAGGCGGGCGACTTGCTCATGGGGATTGAGGGGATTGGAATTCAAGGTGTCGCGCAGGCCGAATGTCCAGGTCAGCCTGCGAGTCACTCTCCAGGTGTCCTGGGCATAGAGATCGAGATTGAGGAAGTTGAATGGTTCGTTTGCGGTCAGGGGGAAAGTCCTGGTTGCGGTGGACGCGACTCCATAGATGAATTGCGGCAGCGTGGTGTAGGTAACGGTGGGGACGCTGCCCTGACCGAAATCATAGTCGTTCAGGCGGAAGATTCGGGTATTGGTGCCAAACCTGAGTTCGTGAGCGCCATGGCTCCAGGCAAGGTTGTCGTTGATGAAGATCCGGGAGGCGCGACGGCCTTGCACCCAGGTGTTGTCGGGTCCGCCAATCGTTGTGAACGGCGCATTTGCGCCGCTGCCCTGCAACACAATGGGAAAGGCCGAGAGCGTCTTCTGAAAATCGTTCGGCCCAAACAGGCTCTCATACCAAGAGAACGCGGGATTGAAATAGTTCACCAGGTTCTGCGAAAAGACATGCGTGTATCCCGCCGCAAAGGAGTAGAGAGGCTGCGGGGAAACGGCGTTGAAGACGGGATTAATGGCATCGGTGTAGGCAGCCTGCAGTCCGTTGTCGGTCTGAAAGCGGAACCAGGCGGTATTGTTTTCATCAATGTTGTAATCGACTCGAGCGGTCTGCACCTGTTCGTGGTCATCGCTGGAGTGGGAAACGCTTTGCCGGTTGGCGCAACCGTTTCCGTTGGGCGGACTGCCCGATGTCAGAGCGCCGTCTGCATTGAAAGGACATCCGAGAACAGCAAGAGGCGTGCCGCTGGTGTTGCCGTACAGCGAAAACATCTTCTGGTAGAACGGCACCAATTGCGGCGCTGGCGAATAGGTTGATCGGGTTACGGAGTCCGTTCCTCCTAGAGGAAGTTGCCGCAGCACATATTGTTGGAATGCTGGGCTCGGAACGGTTGTCGCCGTGACGATGGGCAGTGCGATCCGGACCCATTCGCTGTCGAAGAAAAAGAAGAGCCGGTCGTGCACAATCGGACCGCCCAGACTGCCTCCAAAATGATTCACGGTCGATCCCGGCTTGTGATTCCCCGGTGTCGAGTTCGTGAAGTAGTCCGCCGCATTGAGCCGTCCCCCGTTCCACAGTTCATAGAGATTTCCGTGAAACTGGTTCGTGCCGGATTTGGTGACGTAGTTGACCTGGGACGCGCCGTACCGCCCTTGATCCACAGAATAGGAAAGAGTGTTGACGGTCACTTCTGAAATCGAATTCAGTCCCAGGACGAGGTTGGTGGAGAGGCCGCTATTGAGATTGGTCAATGGGTCGTTGGTTTCGAGGCCATCCACGATGTAGCCGTTGGAGAGGGCGGGCAGGCCGTTGAATTCCACGTTGCCGTACCCGTTGGTGCCGCCAATGAAATCGTTGCCGCTGCCCGCGGTGTTGATGAGGGCGCCGGGAGCGAACTGCAGAGGATAGGTCAGGTCGCCGCCTGGATTCGGCAGGTCCTCCAGCGCTGGCGTAGCCAGCGTGGTAGAGGTGTTTGCGTTCTCCGGGTTGAGAAGTGGCGCTTCGCTGTTTACCTCCACCGTTTCATCCGATCGGGCTACCCTAAGCGTCAAATTCACAGTCTGCTTCTGGCCCAAGCCTGAAATAACATTTTCATTTTGTTGCGGTTCGAAGCCTTGCGCTTCCACCCTGACCGAGTAGACGCCCGGTTTCAACTGGGGGAAGTTGAAGCGGCCAGCGGCATCGGTCTGGGCACTGCGCTTGAGTCCAGTGTCTCGATTTGTGACGGTCACGGCGGCGCCGGTCACGACGGCGTTGGTTGAGTCTCTCACTTCGCCAACGATGGCGCTTGTAGTCTCGCCTTGCGCCAGCGCTTGCACCGGAAGAAGACAAGCCACCCAAAACACAAGAAAAGTGACGAAACCTGCCTGTGCCATTGATTCGCAACTCACTGCAAAGCGAGGACGGATGTCATCGCCCGTCGGTCCGTAAGCTAATCGCAGTTTCTGCGGATTCCCTCATACCCTGTCGAGCGCGCCCGTACGGTAAACATTTTGCATGTTAACCAGCAGTTATTCCATTAAGTTAACCATAGTTAATCGTGATTGGCAAGGGCATTCAACCACAAAAAAGAAGATCTCGGCAAGAACCCCAGCCCGAGCTGACGCATCCGCAGTTGGGGCCGGTGGACTATAATGTGCGCGCGGATTCCCCACCTCGCGCACGAACTTGAGCAATGCGATCGAGTGTTATGAAGCGGGGAGAAAGAACATCGTTGCCACAATGATCGGCCAGACCATCTCGCACTACCGCATCATCGAAAAACTCGGCGGTGGTGGCATGGGGGTCGTGTACAAGGCGGAGGACCTCGAGTTAGGCCGATTCGTCGCCCTCAAATTTCTGCCCGATGAGTTATCGCGCGACCCGCAGGCGCTGGAACGCTTTCGCCGCGAAGCGCGGGCGGCGTCCGCGCTCAATCATCCCAATATCTGCACCATCTACGAAATCGGCAAGCATGGGGAGCAGTCGTTCATCGCCATGGAGTATCTGGACGGCTTAACCCTGAAGCATGTGATTGCGGGAAGGCCGTTAGACAACGAAACTTTATTTTCGCTGGCGATCGAGATTGCAGACGGACTGGACGCCGCGCATTCCCAGGGCATCGTGCACCGCGACGTCAAGCCCGCGAATGTTTTCGTTACCAAACGCGGGCATGCCAAGATCCTGGACTTCGGGTTAGCGAAGGTCGAATCCTCTGTTGGTTCTTCGAATCAGGTGGCCTCGGCGAACACGATGACGGCGATCGACCAGCACCTCACCAGCCCCGGATCCACCATTGGCACGATCGCCTACATGTCTCCGGAGCAGGCTCGAGCCAAAGAACTGGACAATCGTAGCGACTTGTTCTCTTTCGGCGCGGTGCTCTATGAGATGGCCACGGGTGCGCTGCCCTTTCGCGGGAGCAGTTCAGCAGAGATTTTCAAGTCCATTCTGGATGCAGCTCCAGCTCCGGCCTCGCGGCTGAATCCTGATATGCCGGCCGACTTGGAGCGCATTATCGGCAAAGCTCTGGAGAAAGATCGTAACCTGCGCTATCAGTCGGCAGCCGATCTGCGCACCGACCTGGCGCGCCTGAAGCGCGACTTTGAGTCTGCGCGCTCTTCCGGTGTTTCCGCGCCCAGCGCTGCCGCCGCTGCTTCTGGGGTTTCACCCGCAGTGCCGGCAAAGACAGCTGCCGGCGCTTCTCGCACGAGACTGTTCGCCGCTATCGCAGCCGTCTTGTTGGTTGTGGCGGCTATGGCGGTCTACGTTGCGCACGAAAAGTCTGCAGTCTCGAAGGTCAACTCGATCGCTGTGCTGCCTTTCGTCAATGCGACGAATGATCCGAACAACGAATACCTCAGTGATGGTCTGACCGAAAGCCTGATCAGCACGCTGTCCCAGCTGCCCAACTTCAAAGTAATGGCACGGAGTACGGTATTCCGCTTTAAGGGAAATCAGGATGACCCGCGACAGATTGGCCAGACTCTGCAAGTGGGTGCAGTGCTTATGGGACGTATCACCCAGCATGGCGGCGAATTGGGCGTAGACGCCGACCTGGTCAACACTGCCGACGGCACGGAGCTTTGGGGGTCGCACTATGTGCGCAAGCTGGCGGATGTAACCCAAGTGCAGAGTGACATCACTCGCGACATCACCAGCAGCCTGCGAATCCACCTTAGCGGCAACGAACAGCAACGGTTGGGACGGGCCGGGACCAGCAACCCGGAAGCTTATCGGCTGTACCTGGAAGGGCGGCAGGCCTGGTACGGGCGCACACCCGAGGGTCTCAAGAAAAGTATCGATCTCTTTCAGCAGGCGATCGCCGCCGATCCTGCTTACGCGCTGGCCTACACAGGCCTCGCGGATACGTACAACGTCGCGTCCAGCTACGGCATTGGCATCACCCCTCGGCAGGCTCGTTTTATGGCGGATGAGGCGAGCCGAAAGGCGCTCGAACTCGACGATTCCTTACCTGAAGCACATGCCTCGCGTGCCAGTGCGTTTGCATTGGCTTGGCGGTGGAACGAAGCTGAGGCCGAGTTTCGGCGCACATTGGCTTTGAACCCGAATAGCGCCGCCGCCCACTATTTTTACGCCTTTAGTTTTCTCCTTCCGGAAAAACGGACCGATGAGGCCTTGCAGGAATTGCGCACTGCCCTGTCTCTCGATCCTCTATCATCCATCGTCAATACCAATTACGCGACTACGCTGATGGCGGCACACCGCTACCCGGATGCTCTCGCCGAATTCCACAAGGTCCTGGAGCGCGATCCGGACTTCAAACCAACCCACTTCAGATTGTCGCAACTTTACTTGATGACGGGCCGCTTCGGGGATGCAGTGACCGAACTTCAGAAATTCAACCTCGTTCCCGGTTCCTGGAGCCCCGACAATCAGGGTTACAATCGGCTAACGCTGGCAGCCCCGCCAGCATATTCCGACGCGGCTTCCACAGCCGTGGGCTTCGCGGTCGCCGGGGATCGGGACCGAGCCTTCGAATACCTGGAGAAGGCGTTCTCCGATCAAGACGACGAACTGAACTTCTGCATCCGCTTTTCGGCGTTCGACTCCCTGCGCTCCGATCCCCGTTACGCGGACCTGATGCGTCGGCTCGGCCTGCCGGAGTAAACGCCTCGCCCTCCCGCGGTTAACGCCGAAACGAGATTCACTGCTGCATGTCGCGAATGAGGACTACATCGGAGTCGGTGTGGCCGCGAATCAATCCCAGCTGGCTGCCATCGGGCGACCAGCGGAAGTCGAGGATGTGTTCGGCGGAGAATTGGGTAATCTGCTTGCCTGGAGAGCCATCGAGCGGCTGGGACCACAGGTTATCTACTCCGCTGGTGCGAACCGGGTAGACGACATCTTTTCCATCGGGAGAGAAGCGGATGGAACCGTCGCGCGGATGCTCAAATTTGAAGGTTTTCAAGACCTGATCGGAATCGATGGCCGTCAGCGTCAGCTTCTCTATATGCTCGTCCAGGTGGCCAAAGGTGGCGGAGATCACCGTCTTGCCGTCCGGGGAGATATCAAAGTCGGCCACCAGTTCCTCGCTCATTCTCTCGGCGTTGCCTCCGTCGATGGGCACTTTCATGAGATGGGAGCCGGTGGCCACGTCCTCATACAGCACCCAGCGCCCGTCGGGTGAGCATACCGGAACTTGGTCCACCTTCCCCATGGAGAGTTGTTTGAAGTTTCCGCCGCTCGCGTCCATGCGCCAGGTGTTCAACACCTTGTTTCCCTGGCCAAATATGCTGGTAAATACGATGTAGCGGCCGTCACCACACGCGGAACCAGTGGCGGCAAAGCTGCCGTCTGGAGAGGACAAGGGAGTCGTGGCTCCCGATTGCGTGTTCAGAATGCTCAATCCCGAGGGCGAGTCTCTTACGATCTGGGAGTTGCCCAGCCAGCTCAAATGGCTGAGAAGCGTGCCCGAGGTGAGCTGCCGGGCTGGCGCCGTCCCGGAGGGTGTGGACGGCATGACAAACAAGTTGGGGTGACCTTCGCTCAGCACGGTAGCCATTTCCTTGCCGTCCGCAGCCAGACTGGGATCTGAGTAGTTGTTCGTATCGCGGGTCACCGGGTGCGACTTTCCGTCGGGATAGGAGACAAAAATGATCTGATTGTTGCTTAAGCCGGCAAGCGCCACCAGTCCATTGCCGTCCCGCATCCAGTCGGGGCGTTGCACGATGCGGTCGTTCGAAGTAAAGAAGACGCGCTGTTTGGCGCTGCCTACGTCGATCGCCACCAGACCGCTCAGCGCATTTCCGGGCTGAAGCGCCATAGAGACAATTGTCTTGCCATCCGGGGACCAGGCTGGATCGTTGTATCCGCCGCTCACCGGACCGGCATAAAGCACTTTCTCCGCTCCACCCTCGGCCGGCAACAATAAAAGACGCTGCTTTCCAGCCTCGGGATTATTGAACCGAAAAAAGGCGAGTTGCTTGCCATCCGGTGAGAAGGTGACGTTCGAGTCTACGTCGGTAGCCAGCTTCTGCGGAGTTCCGCCGAGCAACGGTGCGCGATAGAGATACCTCAGCTCGCGGCTGCCCGGTTCGGTGCGGGTGAAGTAGAGATAGTTGCCGTCGGGAGAAAAGCGCAGGCCGTAGTATTCCACATCGGCGGGAGCAACCACCTGAGTGTTGCTGTTGGTGGGAAGGTTGCGCAGCCACAGGCTCTGCTGCCCGGCGTTGTCCACCACATTAAGAACATACTTGGCGTCAGGCGAGATGGCGACCAGCCTGGCCTTGCCGGTGTCGGTCACCTTGGTGATGGAAATATTCTGGAACGGCATGGGACGGTTGCGATTCAGGAACGCGTAAATGCCATAGCCCGCCGCCGCCAACACCATCAGCGCAAGGACCGCGATGCCTCCCGCTTTTACTATGTTTTGCCCCGCCGCGCTGACCATGGCGGAGCTGCCGGTGGCCGTGCGCACCGACTGTGAACTGCCCGGAACCGCTACCGTGGAAGAAGACGGAAGAAACGCCGGCTGACGGCTCGACTCGGTGTCCCGCTTCAAACGTTTTAGATCGCCGCGCAAGTCCGCCGCTGACTGGTATCGCAGTTCACGATCCTTATCCAGCAGCTTGTAGATCACATCCTGCAATTTCGGAGGAAGCGCGGAATTAAGCTGCAAGGGCGGAATCGGATCGCGCTCCAGGATCCCATTGAAGACCACGGCGGATGTATTGCCGGTAAACGGCAGCTGACCGGTTGCCATCTGATAAAGCACGCCGCCCAGGGAAAACAGATCGGAGCGGATGTCGAGCTGCTCGCCGCGAGCCTGCTCCGGAGACATATAGGCGATGGTTCCCACCGTCGAACCCGGACTGGTGAGGTGCGCGGGTACCTGGCCATCCGGCTGAAGACTGATGGTCTCAGCGTTGAACGCGTCCGCGCGAACCAGTTTCGCCAGGCCAAAATCCAGCACCTTCACCTGCCCGCGTTGTGTAATGAAGATATTCGCAGGCTTGATATCACGATGGATGATGCCCTTGGCGTGGGCGGCGTCGAGCGCGTCGGCGAGCTGAATACCAATATCCAGCAGGCGGTCCACCGCCAGCGGGCCGCCATTCAGCCTCTGATTGAGGCTTTGGCCCTCGAGCAGCTCCATCGCGATAAAAGATTGGCCGGCATCGCTCTCGACCGCATAAATCGTGCAGATGTTGGGATGGTTCAGTGCCGAAGCCGCCCGCGCTTCGAGCATGAAACGGTCGAGCGCACTTTGGTCGTGAGCCACTCCGGAAGGAAGGAACTTGAGAGCAACGCGCCGGCCGAGAGTCAGGTCCTGGGCTTCGTAGACGACACCCATCCCGCCGCTGCCGAGCTGGCCGATGACGCGGTAGTGCGAAATGGTTTGACCGATCACGCAGGTAGTCGAGTGCCGAGATTTTTATCTTAGGTGGGGCCGGAAACGGAGTCAAACCCGCGCGGGGGTTGTGCGTTGCGATGGCTGGCCTGCATCCCCGTACAATAACCCCTGATACGAGCGCTCGGAACGGGCCGATACAGGAGTACCTATGCTTACGATTCGCAAAGCCAACGCAGCCGACACCCCGCTCATGGTTGAAATGATTCGTGAACTCGCCGAATTCGAACACGAACTGGAGCAAGTCGATGCTACTGCGGAAGACTTATTGCGCGACGGCTTTGGGACAAACCCTCTCTTCCATGCGCTGGTCGCTGAATGGGACGGTCAACCAGCAGGATATGCACTCTACTTCTTCACCTATTCGACCTGGGCAGGACGCCCTGGCCTGTTCGTAGAAGACTTATTTGTGCGATCCCAGTTTCGCGGCAAGGGCATCGGAAAAGCACTCCTTCGCCACATGGCCGTCATTGGCCGCGATCAGAACTGCTATGGCATGCGCTGGGAAGTACTCAACTGGAACACGCGTGCCATTGGCTTCTATCGTTCGCTCGGAGTAAAAGTACAGGACGAGTGGTTGCAGGTGCTGTTCATGGGGAAAGCCTTCGAGGAGTTTGGGGCGCGAGAACGGCGCGGCTGAACCGGTAGTTGGGACCTTGCCTGGATTTCACTGCAGGTTTTTCCACCCGGGGATCTTCGTCCGTTAACGCGACAATCAGCGAAAGACCCCGCTTATTTACATTCACGCCAATGCTGATGGATTTTTCAAATAACGGTCTACGATCGCGTCGGCGGTGCGGTAAGTAAGTGCCAAAATAGTAAGGGTAGGATGGGCTGACGGATTCTGCGGGAATGCCGACGCGCCTAGGACAAAAAGATTCGGGACTCGCCAATGCTGTAAGTAGGGGTTGACCACCGAACGCTCCGGCGAGCTTCCCATGATCGTCCCTCCCTGAATGTGAGTGAACTGGTAACGGTTGGCATCGTAGTTTTTCAGGCCGGGAAACGAATTCACGTCCTTCGCCCCCATCGCGCGAGCAAGTTCGACGGCCTTGGGAGTGACAAACTCCGCCATCTTGCGTTCGTTGTCCCTCCAGTCGATGGTGAAGCGAAGCAGCGGGTCGCCGAAACGGTCTTTGTACGTGGGATCTAGATCCATGTAGTTGCCTTTGTAGGCAAGATGCTCCCCCGAAAAACCAATGAAGCCGGTTCGGTCATAGCTCTCCAGCGCTGCCTTTTTCCACTCCGAACCCCAACCAGCTTTTACTCTCTGGGGAACGATGCCGAAATTCGCAATCGGCCGGTAGCCCATGCTCATACCCAACAGCGTGCCTCCCCGCAGAAAAGGAAGTCCACTGTGATCGAATAAGTCTCCGTCAAAATCACTGACGCAAACGCCGGCAGCACCCGAGCCCATGAACCGGTTCAATGGCTTCTCGAAGAACGCAGTGGCCGCGCCAATCGCCACCTGGTGGGTGAGGTTTCGGCCCACTGTACCGGTTCCGCTCTGCGGGTCGTAAGGCTCTCCAATTCCGGAGAGGAGTAAGAGCCGCGTGTTGTTAAGAGTCCACGAGGCCAGGAACACCAGGTCTGCCGGCTGAAAAACTTCTTCTCCTTGTTCATCGATATAGGTGACGCCCCGCGCTCTTTTCCCGCTTCCCCCATCTCCATGAATGACCCGCCGAACCGAGGCTCCGCTGCGGATGGATATATTTTTGCGCTCCTGGATGAGTGGTAACAGAGTGTTTGTGGGCTGCGCCTTGGCGCCGACCATGCAACCGAAGCGTTCGCAAAATCCGCAGTAAAAGCAAGCCGAGCGCGAGATGCCATCAGGATTGGTGTAGGGCTCGCTGAGGTTGGCGGCTGGAGTCGGGTAAGGATGGTATCCCAGCTCTTTGGCAGCGTTGTTGAACAGAGTAGAAAAGTAAGGAATCCTGGTCGGCGGCGTGGGGTACTCAGAGCTCCGCCAGCCCTCGAAGATATTTCCACCCGCGATCTTTTTCCCCCCGATGTTACCTGCCTTGCCTGAGATCCCCAGCATGCGCTCGGCGCGCGTGTAATAGGGCTCCATCTGGTCGTAGGTAACCCCCCAGTCTTGAATCGCGTGATCCGCGGGCAGCCGCTGGGCTCCATACTTCTCCACGGTTCGTGAAAGCAATTCAAAACAGTCTGGCAGGAAGCGGGAACTGATTCCGTTCCAGTGCTCGCCGGCGCCGCCCACGCCGGAACCCGGAAGAAAAGACCCGTACTGCCGCATGGGGAAGGCCCGCTGCGTGGAGTCGTGCCGCACCGTCACGGTTTCCAGCGAGAGATCCTGCATCATGTGCAGGCGCACCGCGTAATCCAGCTCATCCATGGTGCCGGGGTAATCTGCGGACTCACGATGCCTTCCGCGTTCCAGCACGGCCACCGTGAGACCGGTACGAGAGCCTAGCTCCTTAGCCATGAGCAGGCCCGTCCATCCGCCGCCTGCGATGACCACATCCACCGCGGGTAAGGTCTTCATTCTTCGTCCTCGCCGGGACGAAATTTGTCGCCTCCCGGCATCTCCCGCAAGCTGACCGGCTTGGGCCGAAATGCCTCACCAAAATGCTTATCAACGTCGGCATAATTGCTCATTCGTGGTCCGGGGTATCCGATCAATTGCCAGCCGACCATATCTGCATTTCCCCCGTGTATCGGATCGCAGAACATACCCTCGACGGTGTTCCGGCGTAGGAGCGAGAAAAAAGGAGTGCCCTCGATTTGCCTTAGCTTGTTGTCCTGTTCAACCGATGACAATTGATCGAAGCCCTTCAAGTCCTTTAGTGCCTCGCGATAAACCTGTCGCGGCGTCGCTCTGCCCTGGTAGCCGAACTCGGCCGGCGCGTTCTCCTCAAATGGTTCGCGAGTGTAGCGATAGCGATCCCGCCCCCAGGGCCCGGCCAATTGTCTGTCGATGTAGATTGCGACCCCGGCTTCCTGCGCCCCAGGGCCGGTTTCGTCGCTGGGAAAAATTCGGGAGGCCGCGGCGGCAACGATCAGCGCTTCCGGCTGGGTGAAAAATCGAAGAGGGATTCGAATCGATTGCGCCGTTTGCGCGAACAGTCGAAAAGGTTTGCGATCCAGGGAGTAGAGCAGCACACCACCAAGGCTCGCTGTCGACAGGGTGAGAAACTCACGGCGTCGCATGGCGCAACAGCATACCAGAGCAGGCTTGATTGCGAAGAGTAAATCGTCTTTGCCGGTTTCGGTCCCCAACGGTGATAGACGCGAGAAACCAGGTTGGCGAGCTTGCGGCGTTTAGGCAGCGGCACTTTCAGCGTCAGGCAAAGTATCGAAGAAGCGGAAAAACTGTTCCACGCGCGTCACCTGCGGCGCGCTGTGAATGCGCTGCGAAACTCCCACCAGCAAGAGACTTCGTCCGTCTTTCTGGTGGGTGACATACGCCCCCACCAGCGCGCCGATCCCGGCAGAATCCATGTAAGGAACATTGCTTAAATCGATGATGAGGCTACGCGAGTTGTCGGCTCGGACCTTGGCCTGAAAATCAAAGAGATTGCTGATCACAATGGGTCCTTGCAGGCGTAAGATGCGCTGTCCATCCTTGCGGCCGGGCAAATCCTGGATTACGAGAGGCTCCTGAGACATGTAACAATGTTACTACGGCTGTTAAGGGAACATCAGACGTTCGAAAAATCGGGGACCTCGCTCTGTGGAGAGAGTACAGTGCGGGTCCCCCTGAGCAACCTGTCTCTTTAAGTTTAACTAGCGGCGGGGGTCGGCTGAGGTAAAAAGTTGGTCAAGCAAGGTAAATTCATGTCAAGACTAAATCTTGGATGCCGTGGTTCGGCTCAAGGCAACGCCTGCCAAAACCCCGCCGGTGGTATACACTTCTCAACTTCGCCCCGCTTTTGAACTTTTCCTGGGAGCCATCACCGTGAAGCGATTCCTGCTGTGGAGCCTTGTGGGTTTTCTACTAGTTCCTTTTGCCTTTTCTCAGTCTCCGGCATCGGCCAAACAGCCCCTCACCATTGAAGCCATCTTTGCCGAGGGCGGTATCGGCGGCCGAGAGCCCGAAACCATTGAATGGAGTCCGGATGGAACCAAGGTTTCATTTGTAGAACGCGACGACTCCGGCGAGCACGGACAACTCTGGTATGTGGATGCCACGACTGGCGAGAAGAAGGTCCTGGTCAGCGAGCTCAAGCTGGCAAAGCTGGCCCCGCCAGTGGAAACCATAAAAGACGAACGCGAGAAGGAGCGCATCACGCGTTATCACATCGCCGGCTACAGCTGGGCTCCCGACTCCAATCATTTGCTGTTTGACTCGCAGGGTCAGCTTTGGCTCTATACGATTGCAAGCGGAACCGCTGTGCAGGTTACCTCCGCCCCTGAGCCGAGCAGCGATCCCAAATTTTCTCCCGACGGCACGCGTTTGGCCTATGTCCGATCCCACAACCTCTATGTGCGCTCCCTCGATGGAGGCGCAGAGAAACCCCTCACCCGCAATAAGGAGGGCGAAGATCAATATCTGTTGAACGGAGAAGTCGACTGGGTGTATGCCGAAGAATTGGATGTTCGCAGCAACTATTTCTGGTCGCCGGATGGCCGCGAGATTGTCTATCTGCAGATGGATGAGAACAAGGTCCCAAACTATCCGATTACGAACTATGCTCCCGTCCACCCCACCGTCGACATGGAGAAATACCCCCAGGCGGGCGATCCCAATCCGGCGGTTCGTCTCGGTGTGGTGAGCGCTTCCGGCGGCGGCACCAAGTGGATTTCCCTCAGCAGCGATTCCGACGTTTACATTCCACGCTTCGGCTGGCTGCGCGACGGCATTCTCTGGGCTGAAGTACTGAATCGCCCGCAAGACCAACTGGACTTGTACTTTGTGGACGCCCACTCGGGAAGATCGCGCAAAGTCCTGACCGAAAGCGCTCCCGACGCCTGGGTCTACGTGAATGACGACTTCCACGTGCTCAAGTCGGGAGATCGCTTCACCTGGCAGAGCTGGCGCGACGGCACCACTCAGCTGTACGTGTATCGCTTCGACAAGGACAATCCGCTCGCTTCTGATGCCCAACTGGAGCAGCAACTCACCAAGGGAGACTTCGAGGTACTGGGCGGCGACTCGCGGCCGCATTCTGGTATCGAAGGAATTGACGAAGAGGCTGGAGTGATTTATTTCACCTGCGACAAAGACGATCCGCGCCAGCGCCAGCTGTACTCGGTGAAACTGGATGGCTCAAACATGCGGCGTATTTCCGCCGGGGATGGAGCCCATGAATCGACGTTCGCCGCCGATGGCAAACACTACGTGGACGAATTCTCCACCCTCATGGCGCCCCCGCGCATGTCGGTTTGTAACGCTACTGGCAGCTGCCTGAAGGTCTGGAACTCGCGCAGCGTCGAAGCATTCTCGCGGGTTGAACCTGGATTTGCGGAGTTTAAGGCCGACGACGGCACCCGGCTCTACGGCGAGTTGCTTCTACCGGCGCAGGCCGCCGGCAAAATCCCGCTGGTTGTTTTCATCTATGGAGGGCCGGCAGATCAGACGGTGAAGAATAAGTGGTCCGAAGATGAACTCTTTCACGAGATGCTCGCGCAGAAGGGATTCGCCGTATTCACCGTCGATAATCGCGGCACACCCGGGCGCGACCGTAAGTTCCAGACCGCAGTGCGCCACCAGTTCGGCCGGATCGAGCTGAAAGACCAACTCGCCGCGCTGGATCAGCTTTTCTCCCAGTTTCCCCAACTGGACCGTGATCGTGTCGCCATGTGGGGATGGAGCAACGGCGGTTCCATGACGCTCTACGCCATGACTCACTCCGAACAGTTCAAAGCCGGCGTCGCAGTTGCCCCAGTCACGGACTGGCGAAACTACGATTCCATTTACACTGAACGCAACAATGGCCTGCCAACGGATAAGAGCACAACCAGTTACGATGATTTAAATTTGGCCAAAGTCGCCGATAAGCTGCACGGCTCGCTGGTTCTGGTTCACGGCACCAGCGACGACAACGTGCACTTCCAGAACAGCGTACAGATGGTGGAAGGGCTCATCCAGGCGGGCAAGCAGTTCCGCTTCATGGTGTATCCGGGAAAAACCCACGGAATCAGCGGCACCACCGATCACGTCCATCTGTACCGCATGATGGAAGAACACTTCGAGCGCGAGCTGAAGTAAATGGAGGACGGGCGTCCACGCCCGTCTGCCCCTGAATGGTTGATTGAGAACGTTCGTTATGCAAAACCTGCAGCTCGGCGATTTCGAACTGACGGCCGTCTCGGATGGCATCTATCATCTCGACGGCGGAACATTTTTTGGGGTCATTCCCAAAAGCCTCTGGCAAAAGAAGGTCGCCGCCGATGAGCAGAATATGGTCCCGGTGGGACTAAACTCCGTGGTGGTTCGCACCGGCGAGCACACGGTCCTGATCGAAACCGGCATCGGCAACAAGCTGGCGGAGCGAATGGTCAAGATCTACGGCCAGCCGGCAAAGTTACTCGATAACATGGCGGCTGCGGGCATCTCGCCGGAAGATATCGACATCGTCATCAACACCCATCTGCATTTCGACCACTGTGGCTGGAATACGCTGCGGCAGGGTGACAACATCGTCCCCACGTTTCCCCGCGCGCAATACTACGTCCAGGAAGGCGAGTGGCAATACGGACGGCACCCCAGCGAACGTGATGCCATCAGCTACATCAGCGCCAATTACGATCCGCTCATCGCCAACGGCCAGATGACGTTGCTAAAGGAAGATCAGGAAATCGTGCCGGGAATTTCGGTGAGAGTTTTCCCTGGACACACCCGGCACATGCAGGCGGTGATCATCCAGAGTGGTGGCCAGACGGCTTGCTACATCTCCGACCTGATTCCCACCAGCTGGCACCTCGATCTGCCCTGGGTCATGTCCTTTGACCTGTTTCCCCTCGAAACCATGGAAAGCCGCAAACAATATTACGCGCAGGCCCTGCCGCAGAAATGGCTGACCATGTTTACGCACGATCCCAATATCCCGTGGGCGTATGTGGAGAAGGACGAAAGAGGAAAGATGGTTGCCAAAGAAACCACGTAGCGGCAGGTGTCCTCACCTGCCGGCCGAGCAGAGCTCGGCAGCACGATTCTATCCCTCGCGGGCGAGGGCGCCCGCGCCACACAAGCGGGCTTCGAAAAATTCTTCCACCCGGCTCAGAACTTCCGGCGCAGCTTTGGATTCATAAATTTCCTTGCGCAATCCCGCCCCACCCGGAACGCCGTGGGTGAACCACGACGCGAACTGCTTCATCTTGCCGACGGCGTCGGGGAGTTCCTCTTCGATCAGCATCTGGAAGTAAGTACGGATCATCTGGTAGCGGTCGAGCTCGGTGGGTTCGTCGTAAAACCACAACCGCGTGGGGACAGCCGCCCCCGGCCGTCCGGCGGAGCGCAGCTCCGCAGTCTTGATACTCGCGCAGTACTGCTCAATCTGGCGGAAGATCCAGGGATTCGACGGAGCCGTGCGGCCGATCATCACCGCATCGCAACCCGTTTGTTCAATCATGGCGCAGGCGTCTTGTGGAGTACGAATGTCGCCGTTGCCGATAACCGGAATTTTCACCGCGTTCTTGACCGCTGCGATCCACTCCCAGCGTGCCTGGCCGCTGTAGCCTTGCTCGCGAGTGCGGGCATGGAGGGCTACCGCGCATAGGCCGCAGGCTTCGGCCATCTTGGCCAGTTCGACACAGACGATCTCTTCGTCACTCCAGCCGGCGCGAAACTTTACGGTGAAGGGAACGGTCACGGCGGCGCGAACCGCTTCAAAGATTTTGCCGATGGCTGGCAAGTCGCGCAGCAGGCCGGAGCCACCATTGCATTTGACGACTTTCTTGGCGGGGCATCCCAGGTTCAAGTCCACCAGATCAAAGCCGCGGTCTTCGACCATGCGGGCGGCATCGGCCATCACCTGCGGGTTGCTGCCGAAAAGCTGCGCCGAGATGGGGTGCTCGTCTTCGTAGAAGTGCAGGTAGCGTTTGGCTTTTTGGTCTTTGGCACGGAGGACGCCGTCGGCCGAGGTGAACTCGGTCATGATCAGTCCGCATCCCCCCAGGTTGCGAATGAAGCGACGGAAGACGGTATCGGTGACCCCGGCCATGGGAGCCAGCACGGTTGCTGGAGAAATCTCGACGTCGCCGATGCGCAGGCAATCGGGGACAACGCTTTGTGTGGCGCGCGCGCCCTCGCGCGCGATCTCCCCCGAATTGTCCCAGAACTTGCGCACCTGTTTATTCTACTGCCTTCCTATTCGGTTCTCTGATATGCCACAATCTGCATCACATCATTATGGACGAGATCACGACCCCCGCCGGCCCGCCCAACCCCACCCCCAGCCATTGGATGATCCGGGTTTTGATGGCCGTGTTGCTGGCGGAAGGCGTTTGGGGGCTCATCGTCTCGCTCACGCGCGACCTGCTGG